>Ga0126381_100007001_pt1 | contig 12511 bp, 13 predicted proteins | sample PanSoiMetPlot_28_FD_96465 | JGI IMG/M metagenome (GOLD analysis project Ga0126381, IMG submission 96465) | Tropical forest soil microbial communities from Panama - MetaG Plot_28 | ecosystem: Environmental > Terrestrial > Soil > Tropical forest > Bulk soil | place: Panama | collected 2016-02-17
AAAAGCCATTCTCTTGCGGTCGGTTACAACTTTGCCATCACGCCGACGACGATTCTCGATATCAACGTGAGCGCCAGCCGGTTCAACTACATTCGCAATCCGATCAACTCGGGTTTTGACATGAGCCAGGAAGGCTGGCCGGCGGACTACAACGGTGCTGTCCCAAGCGTAGAACGCACGCCGCTGACTCCGTGTTTCGGTGCGAGCGACACGCTGGTCACGTGCAGTCAAGGACAAAGTGCCATCGGCGACCACAACACACAGTGGAACCTGTCGCCGCAGGTCACGATGATTCGAGGCCGGCACACGTTGAACTGGGGCATGCAGTTGGAGATGGGCTACGACAATTATCTCCAAACCAACACTGGTGGCGGCCTGATCTCGTTTAACGGTTCGTGGACGTCTGCGGTCGTAGGCACGAACAGCACCACGAGCGGCAAGGACTTTGCCGACTTTTTGCTCGGCTACGGTCTCGGCCAAGGCGCGCAGTTCGGCAATCAGACCACGGGCTCGCTCGTCATCTCAGGACCGGTGTCAGGAAAACAGACGTATCGCGCGTTCTACTTCGGCGACAATTTTAAGGTCACGCCGAAACTGACGTTGAATCTCGGATTGCGGTATGAGTTGCAGGGGCCGTGGTCGGAACGCTTCGACAGGATGACGTATTTCAATCCGAAGGCAGTGAATTCCTCAGTGACCGGATGCGATGGGAATCCAGCCAGCACCGCACCTTGCCGGGGAGACCTCTTCCTCGTGAAGACCGGCGTTAATGGCAGCCGAAACAATCTGCCACTTTCCAAGACGCAAGTCCTGCCGCGTTTGGGGTTCGCCTACGGAATCGACCAGAAGACTGTGATTCGCGGTGGATACGGAATTTTCTTTATTCCGAACTACGTCTCATTCGGAACGAATCCGTACGTGGATCCGGTCAGCAGCGCAACCTCGAACTTCTTTGCCAGTAACGATGGTGGCTTTACACCGTTCAGCACGCTGAATCAAAACGATTGCACGCTGGCCGGTCCTCGCCCGACGACGAGCCTCAACTGCGCGAATGCTGGCCCGTTCACCAACACGCTTACTCCTGGGACGCTTGTGGCGGTGCCGGGAAGAAACCCGCAACCGAATGTCTCCCAGTACATTTTGAACCAATCCAACTTCTCGGCGACTGGTTATACGGTGCAGAAATACGGATACAACCAACAGTGGAATCTGGATCTGCAGCGCGAAGTATGGGGAGGCGTGTTTCTGGACATCGCGTACGCCGGGGCGCACGGTGTTCACTTGCCCCAGTTCAATACCAACATCAACCAGATTCCCGACAGCTTCATCAGGGACGCTGCGCAGCAGTTCGCAAACGGACAAACGGTCACGATCAACCAGCAGATCACCGATCCTGCCGCCTATCCGTTTGTCTGTCCACTCTGTGCGGGTGGAAGTTTGCCGGGTGCGTTGGGAAGTGGAACGGTTCGAGTGGGACAATTTGATCGTCCATTTCCCGAATACGCGGCTGTGAACCTCAACGGTCAGGGTTGCTGCGACAGCAGCTACAACGCTCTGCAGGCGACCGCAACGAAGCGGTTTAACGGCGGAGGAACCTTGCTGGTGGCCTACACCAACGCCAAGTTGCTCTCCAACACCGACACGCTGACATCGTGGCTGGAAGGAGGCACAACCGGCGGCGTCGGAGCGGTTCAGGATTGGAATAACCTGGGCGCGGAACGGTCACTGTCGTCACAGGACGTGTCACAGCGACTGGTCATCAGCTACGTTCTGGACCTCCCGTTCGGTCGCGGTAAGAAGTATGCCAACGACTACACCGGGTTCAAGAACGGTCTCGTCTCAGGCTGGGGGATCGACGGTGTTACGACCTTCCAACGCGGATTCCCGGTCAAGATCAGCGGTGGTGCTAACGACCTCTCGAAGGCCAACCTCGGGATCGGAACCCTGCGTCCCGATGTGCTACCCGGCTGCCATAAGTCGATGTCGGGCAGTCCGGAGAACAGGCTGGGCGCATGGTTCAATACCGCATGTTTCGCGCAGCCGGGAACGGATCCTGCGACCGGTTTCCAAAACCAGTGGGCATTTGGAGACGAGTCTCGCGTAGACGCAAGTTTGCGTCAGGACGGCGTCAACAATTGGGATTTCGCGGTGTTTAAGAAGACTCAGTTCGGACCAGAAGATCGTCTCGGAATCGAGTTTCGCGCGGAATTCTTTAACATCTTTAACCGTCCGCAGTTCGGACCTCCCAACGGAAATGCTTTTACTGCGGCATTTGCGACCGTCACCAACACGGTCAACAATCCGCGCCTCGTGCAATTTGGATTGAAGTTTGCTTTCTGACGTCGGGAAAATTGGTTTTCGGGCAGGCGCTAGGCGCCTGCCTTTTTTGTTGACGACAAACCAATCCGATCAAGGAATCGGCGGGAGGGCGGGAGGCGCTTTTGCTTCGCCGAATCGCCGAGCCGAAGTATAGAATTGCGACAGTCCTCTCGGAGAAAGCATGAGAAGAACCGCCGCCCGTCTGCTGCTCTTTTGTCTGGCCATCGCCCTTTGTACTCCGCTCTATGGGCAGCAGCGCTATCCCTCCTATAAGCAGCAGTCGCGTGCTGCTCGCAAGGCTGCCAAGAAACAAAACAAGGGCGGCAGACAGTACGCGAAGCAACAACAAAAGGCGATGCGGAAATCGATGAAAGACCAACAAAAGGCCTTGAAGCGAGCGAGAAAACGAAGTCTGCGGTAGTTGGTGTTGAGCGATCTGCAGAGAGCTTCTAACCGCAGAGATCGCAAAGAAAAGCGCCTGCGACGAACGCTTTGCGTATTCTTCTCGATCCCCTTGGATAACGAGATAGATTCGGCGCGAATTCTTCTTGAGGCGGCGGGTTGTGCCGGCAGAGAAGGGGTCTTTCGACTTCGTTCAGCTAGCGCTTCACTTCGCTCAAGATGACAGAGAGGGTGGGTCGTGGGGGGGAAGACCAGATCGTCGCCGACAGGGAAAGCAAAGCTCTTAACCGCTAAGCGCGCAAAGAAAGGCCGCGTAGGGCGCAAAGAGATTGGCATAGAACTGCCGAGTCCCAAGAACCAGGCTACGAAAAAAACCATAAATCACCGGGGACGTAGAGAACCGCAGAGGAACACAGCGGAGCACCGAAGATACTCTCAGTGGAATGGGCAGCACGTTCGGCCGTAAGCAGCTTTCTCAGACGCGGTTCGACGCCATGGAACGTGCCTTGATTTGGAACTATCCGCCTAGAGCCGTGTTCACTTTATTGATGACCTGCTGCGCCTGAGTACCGATTGTGCGCACGGTCACCACGACGATCAGTGCCAGCAGCACCATAATGATGGCGTACTCGCTGACTCCCTGACCTTCGTCCCCAAGCAGTAACGTCCCCAAGCACGTACGGAAATATGAAAACATCAAAGGGTCCTAGCGTAACGAGGAACAAGCGCCGGCAGATGAAATTTGGCCAGTCGCTGAAGTCACCGCGTGGGGGATTGGCTACTCGCCCTACCGACGAGAGCGGTAACTTCACAATCATTGTCAATGAATCGTGAATCAGGGTCCATGGCACAAAGGTGGGAAGTATATTCCCTGATGACAACGGCTGATCCAGTCGGGTCCGCCCGCCTGCGAGAGCGCCGGAGACCAACTCTTTACGGTGCAATCCAACCGACATCGTCCGTTCCATAGAAATATGTCATTGAAGTGGGCGAATCATCATTTCCGCGATGTGGGGTTTAGGGTTCACTTCGCTTGTAACGCTGCTGATGAATCTCGGTTGGATCATCGGCATACTGCTTCTGCCCGGTTTTCTGGGGGTGGGGGTTCTATGAAGGCCGGAGTCGATGTTTGTACTCTTCGCACAAACGTGATTTTTCCACTCGTTACTGGCCGTTGTTGTCATCTGGCGGAGGCTGCGTAATGCGCCGTTGGAGCTCTTGAGAAGAATCGTGGGTTGGTCCATCTTTCCCGCTATTACCCTCGGAGTTCTTGCCTGCTTTCCAGCCACGAATCGCCTGTGGCCGTACGGCATGGCAGATCTAGCAAGACAGGAGTCGGAAACTCCAAAATGCAATACGAGCGGGCATGAGACCGGAAGAGGTTCGACGCGAGCTCAATGCGAGAAAGATTCAGTTCAGCGAATTTGCCGAACCGACAGGGGGAAATGTTCTTACGGACTTCAATGCAACTATTACGGCAGATCCCGGAGATACGGTGCTCGTGAGTCGATTTCAAACAGAATCGTACGAGTTCCCTTGCGGCTTCGATATAAGAATCGTTGTGGTGTTTGGACGGGACGGTAAGGCAAAGGAACGGTACGTCCACCGTTTCATGACCTGTCCGTAATGCTATCTGGAAGCTTCCCGTTCCGAGTGCTCGATGATATTCTCAACATGGCTGTCGGTGTCTGTTGAAGAGCCGATTTTCCCGTAAAACCCAGTCGCGAGTTGCAAAAAGCCGACGTAGCTCAGTTGGTAGAGCAGTCGATTCGTAATCGACAGGTCATCGGTTCAAGTCCGATCGTCGGCTCCAGCGCCTATCCCACTCATGAAGAAAGAATTACTGCACCGTGCGATTTGTCGGTGCGGATGGTTTTGGTGCCACATTGGTGGCAGTTAAGGCTTCTTCCACTCTCTGCATTGCTTCTTTCGTCTCTTTGCTCGCCGTCTTGATGTAGCAGGACTGGGTTACCGCCACATTGGAGTGCCGCAGAATCGCCTGGATGGTCAGATCGTCAACGCCCATCTGATGCAAGTTCGTTGCGAGGCCACGCCTGAAAGCGTGCCAGCCATGCCATTCGGGGAGCACTTTGTTGCGCTCGTATTCATGCTTGGTGCTTTTACTGTGTTCGTCTTTCGGCTTGCTGCATACTCCGCAGACGTTGATCGCAGGCAGAATGACACGGCCCAACAGGTTGTTCGGGTCCATCGCCTTGTTGGCTGGATTCGGGAAGATGGGGCCGGTTGTCGGCTTGCCGATCCGTTCCCACAGGCAGGACAAAGCGGATATTTGACCAGCGGATTCTTTTTTGGAACTGGCATGGCGGGAGACAATATCACACCTTATTCAGCAGTCCTCGGTGTACTTCTATGCGGTCTATTTTGCTCGCTGCAGTTTCTCTCTGACGTAGCACTTTCAACTTCATCTTGAGTCGCTCCATGTGACGATCTTCTGCGACTCGCTCGTTGCGTTTTTCGTGGAGCTTCACTTCGTGCGGCGGGTGGGAGCTTAAGGCTGGTGAAAACATGGCATAGGTTGGATGCGTGACTGAAGTTGTCGGAGTGTGAACAGACAATGAATTCCTATCAAGCTCTACAAACTCGACAGACCCGTTCACGTACTGCAACCACCTTTGAGAAACGCGTAATAGACCATCCAAGAGGCAGCTATCGCGTTGAGCGGCGAACACCGTCATGCCTTACCGGAATGAGCGTAAACATCGAGCCAAAGCTTCTTAATTGACACCTGCCCGACACCACATGCTCTAAACGCTTGATTTCATACCATCATGAAAGTGAAAAGCCGTTAAAGGATCGGCTGCTCACTCAAGCCAACGGCTCATGCCGCGCGCAAACAATGGATTACTCGAAACTCCAACATTGCCGGCGAGCACACAAAGAGTTCTAGGATCCCACACCGCATGAAGGCGGAAGGCCGCAGCTTGAGGGACATCGCTACCACACTCGGCGTGAGTAAAACGACTGTGGACCGCTGGCTGGAATAGTTGAGAGGATTTACGTCCAATCTGGATGGTTGAGCCTTTTGGTCTTCAACACTCGTAGTCCTTCGATTGCGATCTTTAGGGCTGCTCGCTCTTCCGCGTGGCCTTTTCCATTTAACGCCTGATATCGATTAAAAATCGCTGCTTCAGCTTCAAACACCTTTTCCGGCAGCCGCGTGACGTTCCCTTCCAGGATCGCAGCGAGGTACTCCTCTTGCCATTCCGGGTACTTCATTAAGTTGGTCCTTGTGCACACAAGCCAAGTCTAGGCCTGCCAGCGTCCTCGCGAGTACGCCAAAGCACGCCACGGGAGCGTATGGAATGCTGTCCCAATATTGTCCCGGACAATTAGTGGACACCCTAGACGCCCAACTCCCAAAGGGAACGGGAGATGTATTTCTCCCTTCCCGGAGGGATGCTTTTGGGACTGTCCCATAATTCTCTGACTAAGGGAAATGGGACACGGGAGAACACAAACTTGACTATCGCCGGCCTTCCAAGCCTCCATACTGGCTATTCTGTAGTCTCACCCCGCAAAGAACACTTAGACGACAAGATGATAACGATGTCTTGACTCTTCCCTGACAAATCCTCAGAAGTGGGGACTCTATTCTTGGTAGTGAGCACGGATGTGCAACGACCATTTTGGAGGTTTAGCGAAATGAGAACTCTAGTACTCATAATCAGTCTGGCATCGAATCTCTCGTTTGCTGTGAGCACTCAGTCGGGGACGGAAGCATTTTCCGGCGAGATCATGGACGCACAGTGTGCATTACTCGGCTCGCACAAGATGATGTTGAAGACGACTGGAGCAAATAACGATAAGGATTGCGCTCTGGCATGCGCGAAAATGGGTGGGAAGTACATGCTGTACGATCCTGCCAGCAAGAAAGCCTATCAACTCGACGACCAGAGCAATCTCGCCGCCTTCGCCGGACAGAAGGTAACAGTAACGGGGAACCTTGACGCTTCCTCGAAGGTAATTCACGTCGGCAAGATAGCGCCCGCTTCTTAAATTAGCAGTCGTCCATTCCTACACGGCCAGAGTGTTCTGGCCGTTTTTCTTTGGTCGACGGGACGCCCACAGACCCCTTCACGTACCGACACATACCTATAAAAAGCGTAATCAGGCCATCTAAAGAGCCAGCCCCACAGGCCACTTCATGTGCAGCACACACCTCTGACGTCAACTTTGCTCGCGAGCAACGAAGGTCTCCTCTCGGCGGCCTCTCGGCGGTACAATCAACTAAAGCTTCAGGGGGTAGACCATGAATTCTTCCTGGCAAACCGAGACCGGCCGCATCACTTGTCGCTGGTCGGCGTGGCAGTCGCGCGATCCATACACTCCCGCCTGGATGGAACACGCCCCAAACATCGAAGGCTGTTATCTGCCCCCTCTCCCCGATTTCCCGAGCCATGTTACGCTGTGACGGTTCTGTTACGGATTGTGACGGATAGAAAAAGTGAGAAATCATCAATAAAGACGCGCATTGTTACGCTTGTTACGGATAGATGGAGGGGGCAAGCGTGCGGTGCATTTATTAGCGGCGCAGTCGGCGATTCTTAGAAACCTTTTTCAGATTCGCGGCGGAGATAGTAGCCAAGGCCGAAGCCGAACACGATCAAGCCCAAGCCAGCGAGTGCCTTCCACCAAACACCGGATTGGTTTCCGGTAAAAAGTCCCAAAGCACCAGCCGCGAGACACACCACTGCACCAGGACCCCTCATGTCATCTAGTTTTTTCATGAAGATTGTGAATCAGCGAGTGTGGCCTCGCGCTCCGCAGCCCTCCACTGGAGGTACTGGCGCAGGAACGAATCCAAATAAACCTTCTCCGTCTCGAGCCACCGATAAAAATCCTTCGGCGGCTTCGTCAACAGTTCCTCCAGCGCACGTTCACGTTCCTTCATTGCCAAAGAGAGTTCCAGCAGCACCCGGTCCTTCATTGGCAGAGAGTACCACAGGAACACCTCTGATTGGTGTCATTCACGGTGTCAGATATCATGAGACTCGTGGGCATCGAATGGGACTGCAAGGAACTATACGGGCGTGAAGTTGTTGAGTAGGATAGGTGGGCAACCGATAAACCGCATTCGTAATCGACAGGTCATCGGTTCAAGTCCGATCGTCGGCTCCAGTTTGACGTCCACCCGGTGTGTTCTGTGTTCATCTCTCAGGAGGCTTCATGCGCAGTCTCGTGGCATTGCTGTTCATCTGTGGCGCCCTTGCTTTTGCCGCCAGCAACTCCGTTTATGACTTCACGCTGAAATCCATCGATGGCAAAGCCACTCCGTTGGGAAGCTACAAAGGCAAGGTTCTGCTCGTGGTGAACGTGGCCAGCCGATGCGGATACACGCCGCAATACTCAGCACTCGAGTCCGTCTATGAGAAATACAAGGACCGCGGACTGGTTATCATGGGCGTTCCAGCCAACAACTTCGGGGCGCAAGAACCGGGCACCAATGAGGAGATCAAAACGTTCTGCACGCGGAAGTACAACGTGCAGTTCCCCATGATGTCGAAGGTCTCGGTGAAGGGGTCGGATATGACGCCGCTTTACCAGTACCTCACGGATACGGGGCAAAATCCGAAGACAGGCGGCGAGATCAAGTGGAACTTCACCAAGTTCCTTTTTGACCGCAATGGCAACATTGTGGCGCGGTTTGAGCCCGATGTGACCCCGGATTCACCGCAGGTCATCGCCGCGATTGAGAAGTCGTTAGGGCAATAGCGGCAGCAATGGCAGGAGCCGGCGTCTCATGACGGGGTGCCACACCGTTGCAGGGCCCGCCAAATGCACTCTGTTCGCTTCTGGCACTGCACCATTCGCGTTGCAGTGCCCAGGAAGATTCCCTTTTGTGCTGATTTCCACTTGCTTATCCAAAGGCAGCTTTCGGATAATATGGGTAGTAACCCATTACAACCGTGTACCGATACAGTCGAGCGGATTTGCTTCGCATCCTACGGCTCACGGCGCGTCAGTTAGGCAGTTGGGAGAAGGCCGGACTGGTTGCAGCCGCTGAGAGTTACTCGTTCTTCGACCTCTTGCAAATCAAGAAAGTGCGAGACCTGTGCGCGAAGAAAGTGCGCCCTGCGGTCATCCGTCAGTCGCTTGAGGCGATGCAGAGGCAGGTTGCGGGCATGGAGAATCCGTTGCTGGAAGCGGGAGCCGCGACGAACGGACACAAGATTACATTCCGCCACCAGGGCAAGCTGCTCGAGCCAATCGCCGGCCAGTTCGTCTTCGATTTTTCAGGGGATCAGAAGGTCGTCGTTTCGAGCACGCCAGTGGTGCCGATGCGGCAACAGCCGGCCGACCCCGACGTGTCGGATCTTTTCTCGCGAGGCATCGCGTTAGAAGAAGACCCGCAGACGCATTCGGAGGCGATTGCCACCTACCTGCGCGTGATCGAGAAAGAACCGACGCATGCCGCGGCTCACATCAACGTCGGAACGCTGTATTACAACCGACAGGATTACGGGCTTGCCGAGAAACATTATCGTGCAGCCATCGAAGCCGATCCGCGTTACGCGCTCGCGTACTTCGATCTGGGGAATGTGCTCGATGAGACCGGGCGCGTCCAGGAAGCGATCCAGACTTACAAGATTGCCCTACAGCTTGCGCCCACCTACGCCGATGCGCACTACAATCTCGCGCTCGCATTCGAAAAGATAAAGCAGCCCCGAAAAGCTCTGCCGCACTGGCGTTCTTACATCAAACTCGACACGTCGAGTCCGTGGGCAATTCACGCGCGCAACCAGATTCAGCGGATTTTGCAAGGCGAAGGACTGAAGGTCGTTTTCCGCCGCGACAAATAAAACCTCAGGGTTGTTCCAACCGCACCCGCTTCACGCCAAACGCGAGAACACGAGCCGGAATATCCCGCAGGATTGGGATCTTGAAAAACGTGCGTACGATCCAAGGCACTTTCAGGGTTCCTTGCGTTTGAAGGACGCTCGCGATCAGTCGCGTCTGCATAGTGGATTGAATCTTCTGCATCACGCGTGTTGGCCACTCGCGCTGGCGCTGCACTTCAGCAAGATCCATCTCGTGCACTTCGCGATTCAGTAACGGGAAACTCAGAACATTGGTGGCAACAACCGCATCCTGCACCGCGTAGTTGATCCCGACACCGCCGACCGGCGACATCACATGAGCTGCATCTCCGATGAGCAAGAGCCCCGGTTTGTGCCAAACAGGGCAGCGGCTGGATTCCACCGAAAGCAGCGAACACTGGTTCCATTCCTTCAGGGACTCCACGTGCTTCGCGAAGCTCGGCTCAATATCGACAATTGACTTGCGAAACGCGTCCATTCCGGCGGCACGCACCTGCTGATACTGGCCCTTGGGAAACACGTAGCCGACCTGCCAGTAGTCGATGCGGTCGAAGACGGCGAGGAGCCGTCCGTTTCCAAAGCCGCCCATCACGCGATCGGAGTGCGCGTCGTCCGGAAGATGGGGAAGCTGGAACCAGAGAATGTCCATCGGAGGCGACGTTTTGATCGGCTGAAACCCGGCGAGTTGGCGCACCTTTGAGAACCGACCATCGGCGCCCACGATGAGTCGGGCACGTATCTCGTGCCATCCGTCGGTGCTCTGATAGCGCACACCGCACACGCCTGACTCTCCTTCAATCAGCGCGCCAACATTGGCCACCATGCGCAGCCGAAAGCTTGGATATTTCTTCGCCTCGGCTGCGAGAAACTCCAGGAACTTGGTTTGCGGAATCAACAGAATGTACGGGAAGCGGGTTTTCAGGCGCCGGAAGTCGATGGGCGAAAACGAACGGCCGGAAGCCTGAAATGTCGGCCCATAGATTTTGCTGTGGGGCAACTGATGCACGCGTTCAGCAAGGCCGATCTGGTCAAGGATCTCCAGGATTGAGGGATGCAGCGTGTCGCCGCGAAACTCGCGATCAAAATCTTTATGAGCTTCGAGCACGGTGACGGGAATTCCTCGGCGCGCCAGCAATAACCCCAGCATCATCCCGCCCGGCCCACCACCAACAACGCAGCATGTTGTCTCGTGTGCGGGGTCGATCTGATCGATTTCAGACAGCTCGACATCAGGGATCGCCGCTGCCGCCATGAACGCTCCAGCTTTTGGAATCGGCGCAGTATACGCCAGAGAGAACTTTCCGTCGACGCTCAACGACCGGGCGCCCGGTTTTGACGCGTGTTGACGCGGGTTTTCTCCGGTGTGCCCGATGCTAAAATCAAAAGTTCGCCATTCTCCTTGTGAAGGTTTCGTATGCCGGAAACAGTTGCTCTCGACACAAACCCATCGCCGCTCACCACGTTGACCGATGACGAGATCCTTTTTCGCGACAACGTTCGCCAGTTCGCAGAAGAACGCGTTCGTCCGCTTGCGAAAGAGATGGATGAGAAGGGCGTCTTCGAGAAGGATCTCATCCACCAGTTTTTTCAGTTGGGGCTGATGGGTATCGAGGTTCCCGAGCGATACGGTGGAGGCGGAGGAAAATTTTTCGAGGCGATTCTGGCGGTGGAAGAGTTATCGCGCGCAGACGCCTCGGCGGGCGTGATCGTCGATGTGCAGAACACTCTCGTGAACAATGCACTGCTACGGTGGACGACGGAAGAGCAACGCAAGCGCTACCTTCCGCGTATGGTAGCCGAGACGGTGGGCGCGTACGCGCTGAGCGAAGCTGGCTCCGGATCGGACGCATTCGCCCTTCAGACGAAAGCCGAACTCAAAGGCAGCGATTATGTTCTGAATGGACGCAAGCTCTGGATCACCAATGGCAAGGAAGCGGGCTTGTTCATTTTGTTCGCGACGGTTGATCCATCGGCAGGGTACAAAGGCATTACTGCGTTCATTATCGAGAAAGCATTTCCTGGTTTCACGGTCGGCAAGAAAGAAGACAAACTCGGCATTCGCGCCTCCTCTACCTGCGAATTGATTCTCGAAGATTGCAAAGTGCCGAAAGAGAATGTGCTCGGCGAAGTCGGGAAGGGATACAAGATCGCGATCGAAACGCTCAATGAGGGCCGCATCGGCATCGGCGCGCAGATGCTGGGTGTCGCCCGCGGCGCCTGGGAGTATGCCGCCAAGTATGCGCAGGAGCGCAAGCAATTTGGCAAAACGCTCGCCGACTTTCAGGGCATTCAATTCCAGATCGCGCAGATGGCAACGGATATTGAAGCAGCGCGTCTGCTCGTCTACAACGCTGCTCGCATGAAAGATGCTGGTGTGAATTTCGTGAAGGAAGCCGCGATGACCAAGCTGTTTTGTTCGCAGGTTGCCGAGCGCGTTACATCGCTGGCGATTGAGATCTACGGCGGCTACGGATTCACGAAAGACTATCCGGTCGAGAAGTACTGGCGCGATTCGAAGATCGGCAAGATCTACGAAGGCACGTCGAACATGCAACTGCAAACGATCGCGAAGCTGGTCATAGGCGGAAAGTAGCCGGACTCGCGTCGCAATGAGAGGAACCGCGGGCCGGTCCATGGCTTGGCAGGTCCAAAAACCCCTGCCAAGACGGCCAATTCGCGGCGTAGCAAGTCACCCCAGTAATACACGGCTCTATTACCAATATGTGCAGGGAGTTGCAGTTGCGTCCGCTCCCCGAACCACCCAATTCCAGCCTAAGAGGCGCCTTTTCAACAACTTGAAAAGTTTCGTGTCATTGGCGTCCAAGCTGCAATTCTGAGGGTGCTCGCGAATGCGGGCAATCTTCAGGGGGCGCAAGTGACCACTTTGTTCGGTACTCCGGAAGTTCGACCCAAGCGGAAGTACTCCCTCCTTCCCCTGCTCGTGGTTGTGT
>Ga0126381_100007002_pt1 | contig 12510 bp, 10 predicted proteins | sample PanSoiMetPlot_28_FD_96465 | JGI IMG/M metagenome (GOLD analysis project Ga0126381, IMG submission 96465) | Tropical forest soil microbial communities from Panama - MetaG Plot_28 | ecosystem: Environmental > Terrestrial > Soil > Tropical forest > Bulk soil | place: Panama | collected 2016-02-17
CCAGTAAATTGCCCGTCGCTACTACGGACCGGCGGGCTGAGAATCATCCTCCTCGAGACAGCAACAGCGTGATGCTGAATACAGCATGTTAAGGCGCCTCAATTCCGGGAGATCCCACCAAGCGGTCGGAAAATATGTCACAGAGAAGCATATTGACCGTGTCCGTCGAGCGCTTTGGGGGCGCGATGTTTGCCGGGCAGGAGGCGCAGGATCTCCTTGCGGTCGAGGAGCCGCTGCAGATCAGCGCCGGTACCCATCAAATTGCGCTAACGATGCGCACCCCGGGCAACGATGCCGAGCTTGCCGCAGGGTTCCTCTTTACTGAGGGCATCCTACATAATCCGACGGAAATCGACAGAATAGATTGTGGGCATAACACCGCCACAGTGAACCTCAGGGCCGGAATGGAGATCCGCCTCGATGGAACCGAACGCAACTTCTATATGTCGTCGAGTTGCGGCATTTGCGGAAAAGCATCCATTGACACTCTGGAGAATGCGGGTTGCACAACCCTGCCGCAGGGCGCCTGGAGGATCTCGGAGAATTTACTTCGAGCATTGCCACGAAAACTGCGCGAGGCGCAGACTGTGTTTGAGCGCACGGGCGGAATTCACGCGTCGGGCCTGTTTACGCCCGATGGAGAGCTCGTCCTCTTGAGAGAAGACGTCGGGCGGCACAATGCGGTGGATAAACTGATCGGGCGGGTATTCCTGGATGGCAAGCTGCCGTTACGGGATTACGTTCTGCTGGTCAGCGGCCGCACGAGCTTTGAATTACTGCAAAAGGCCGTGATGGGCGGAATTCCGGTAATGGCTGCCGTTGGCGCCCCATCCAGCCTAGCCGTGAAAACCGCGCGGCGCTTCGGACTTACGCTGGTCGGCTTTCTCCGCGACGACCGTTTTAATGTGTATTCCGGGGCGAGCAGAATTGGCGGCCTAGGCGTTGCCGCGTAAAAAGCTCGTCCGGCCCGTAAAGCTCATCCAGAAGGATGTGCCTATTTTGCGCGACCGGTATAGCCTTGGGCGATTGTTGGAATCGCGATGATAAGGTTACGGGCGCTCGCCGTTCCCCAATTGCCATAGAATACGATGCCAAAGAGCGTTTTCTTATCGCGGCCACCGAAGAATGTGCCGTGAAGGCCTTGCGGGCCGGGAATTGTCCCGAGGAACTTGCCTTCTGGCGCGAATACGTCCACCGACTTGCCGGTCGCAACGTAGACCCTGCCCTGCTGATCGACTGCGGCGCCATCGCCGCCCTGTCCACCCTTAAGCTTGCCGAACTCGCGCTGGTTAGCGAGCGAACCATCGGGCTTGACGTCGAATGCGAAGACCGTTCCGCCGCTGCTTACATATAAAATCTTTTCGTCAGGACTCAGGATGATGCCGTTCGCTTGCGGGGCGTTCTTGCCGTACTGTGTTACAACGCCTTTCGGATCAGCGTAGAAGACCCCGCTATCCGCGGCTCCGGTGACGGAGAAGTAGACGCCGCCGCGTGAATCGGCGATCAGATCATTGACGACTCCGCCGATGCATTCGAGGGGTTCGCCATGGAAGGAGTTGGCGAGCACTTTGCGCTGAGGCTCAAGTTCTTCAATCGCGGAGCCGAGACCGCGTTCCGCGACGAACAAGGCGCCGTTCTTGCCGCGAGAGACTGCACCCCCGGTATTCGTGTTGGTATAGACGACTTTAGCCAATCCCGTTGACGGGTCCATCTGCATTACGTTGCTCGCGTCGTTATTTGCGAACAGCACCGACCCGTTGTCACCGGCAATGGGACCGTCGACGTTATTGCCTTCCCACGACCAGACAATCTTCCACGCCTGGTTTGCGGCGAGGACGCCTGGAATTGCGGTCGTCGCGGGGAGCGACGGTACAGGAGGCGCCGCATTGGCCGCCGCGGATTGGTTGATAGGAATGCCGAATGGCTTTGGCGGAGTCTTGCACTTCGCCAGCACGGCCTTTATTCCGGGATTCTGCCAACTCTGTTGGCTTGAGCCACGCGGAAAAGAAGACGATGGACTTTGGGCTGACGCTATCACTGCACAGCCTATCAGTACTGCGATTCGCGATCTCATGTGTTGATCCCCTTCGATGCCACATCGGTGGCGATTAGGAATATCCAAGTTATCTTGCTTACGCGCAGTGTGCAAGACGTCGGTAGAACCAGAACCGAACCCTGCCTCGGCAGAACCTACGCACGGTCGCCGATCGGCGGCCAGGGCCGGTACGTTACAATTAACCCTTTGCGCGGATTGGCAGAGGTGGACGGCGGATCTCCAGATCCGCGCCGGGACTCGAGTCCCGGCTACCGGAATTATAAGAAACACGGAAGCCGATCTGGAGACCGGCTGCGGGACTGAAGTCCCGCCGTCCACCTCTGCCAATCCGACGCAGACCTTGGAAGCCTGCAATACAAAAATCGGTCATACTGCATTGAAGGAATAGATTCGTATGTTCAACATCAAAAAACCAGCCATATGGGCCTCTGGAGCCCTGGCTACGCTCACCGTGGTTTCCACGGTCTTCATTTCAAGAACAGCCGCCCAACAACAGCAGCGGGCAGTCGACGCGAAGGTTCTGAAGACCGCCGGCACCGCTAAGGATGCCGAACCCGGCACTTGGCTCACCTACGGGCTGACTCAAAACGAGCAGCGCTATAGCCAACTGAAGCAGATCGACGAAACGAATGTGGGAAAGATGGGCCTAGCCTGGACGACCTCGCTCGTCGCGGCGGGTGGCCGAGGCGGCACCGAAGGAACGCCGCTGATGTGGAACAACACCATCTATCAAACGATGGACAACAGCATTGTGATCGCGCTTGACGCACGCACTGGCGAACAAAAGTGGATGTACGACGCCAAGATCGATCCCATCACGCCGAGCCACATGTGCTGCGGCACGCACAACCGCGGGCTCGCGCTCTATGAAGGCAAGCTCATTCTGGCGTCCAACGATGCCCGATTGATTGCACTCGACGCCATGACTGGGAAGGAATTGTGGCAGAACAAAGTTGCGGACATCGACAAATATTATTCCTTCACCATCGCCCCTCGCATGGCAGGAGACAAGATTATTGTCGGCGTGGGCGGCGGCGAATACTTTATTCGCGGATTCTTCGCCGCTTACAGCGTGAAGGACGGATCGCTCCTGTGGAAGTTCCACACGGTGCCTCCAGCCCCTGGTCAGCCTATGGAAGATAAGGATCAGGAAAAAGCGTCCAAGACCTGGGTCGGTGATTGGGCGAAATACGGCGGTGGCGGATCCGTCTGGGATGGCCTTGTGTACGATCCGGACCTGAACCTCGTTATCGCGGGAACCGGTAATCCCGAGCCGTGGCCTGAAGAAATGCGCGGCATTCCGAAGTCGGACTTTGGCAAGTGGGACAACCTTTATACCTGCTCCATCGTGGCGGTCGACGCGAACACCGGCAAGCTTAAGTGGTATTACCAGACGGTTCCCAGCGACGCATGGGATCTGGATTCGGTAGGCGGCTTTATCATGGCCGATGTCCCGATCGAAGGCAAGACTCGCAAGGTCATCATGCAGGCGCCCAAGAGCGGCGTGTTTTACATCATCGACCGCACCAACGGGCAGTTCATCTCGGCCGAGCCTTTCGTCCCTGTGAACTGGGTCACGGGCTTTGACAAGAAGAACAATGGCAAGCCGATCATTAACCCGGACGCTTATTACGATCAGACGAATTCGGTTGTGATCTATCCGGGCGGCGGTGGCGCGCACAATTGGGCGCCGATGTCCTACAACCCGAACGCCGGCCTAGTGTACCTGCCTTACAGCGCCGGCACCTACAATTTCAACGCCGCGAAGGAGCCGGATGTGAAGGCGGGCGGCGGCGCTCACGGATTGGGCCGCGGCGGCCAGGATAAGCGGACGACGCCAATGCCGATCTGGGGTCCGGATAACGTAGGCCGCGGACCCGGGTTGCAGGCGCGCGATCCCAAGACGAACCAGATCAAATGGGTGAAGACCGGAAGAGGCGGCGCGATTGGAGGCGGGACGATGACCACCGCAAGCAACCTCGTGTTCCAGGTCAACGGCACGACTCTATACGCCTACAAGGCGGATACGGGTGATGAGCTGTTGGCGTTGCCCTTCAACCTCGCTGGGGCCGCACCGCCGATCACGTATATGGTCGATGGCGCTCAGTACATCGGATTCGCTACACGCACGAACTTCATGGCAATGAAGGTCGGCGGCACGGCGAAGATGCCGGATCCTCCTCCGGCTCCTGCCTTCGGGCGCGGAAAGGGCGCTCCAAAGGCTCCGCCTGCTCCTCCGGCGGATGCGGGCAAAGAATTGCACGGACAGGAAAAGCAGTAATTTCAATTGGCGAGGACAGACGACAATACGTCGTCTGTCCTTTCGCTCCCTCCTTTACTTCCTTCTCGCAGAATTCCTAATTCATCTTCTATATACTGGTGTCCGTCTTATTGGTTCCACTACTCTAATGACAATCCTCACCGAAAGGGCGTCTTCGACGGGTTTGGTCATTACGAGGATGAACTTGTGAAAATCGATGGAAAATGGCTGTTCACGAAGCGGAAGATCTATAACGAAGGACGCGACGAATGGGCGTACAAAGGCGTTAAGAATCCGGCTTGGTAGGGCTTCAAAAGGGCCGATTGCCAATCGGCCGCAGACTATCAGTCTGCACTACATGCCGACTTAGGGCCTGTATGTCGCGCTCTGGATTTCGGTTTCCCAGACTTTTACTTCGCGGATTTTTACCGGCACCGGATTTGCCTCAACATCGCGCGCGAGTTCGTTGTAGAAGTACTCGGCCATATTTTCCGCTGACGGATTGAGAACGTCGAATGGGGCAATGTCGTTCAGGAACTGATGGTCGAGCTTGGCGATGATTCCTTGCATAGACGCTTTTAGATCAAGGAAGTCGATGAGCAAGCCCGTGTCGTCGAGCTTTTGGCCTTCGATGGTCACCATGACCTTGAAATTGTGGCCGTGCACGTTTTCGCAGGAACCCTTGTAGTTCCTGAGGGCGTGGCCTGCGGCGAAAGTCTGTTCTACGGATACTTCAAACATGTTCTAAAAATCTTTCTACGTCGTCGCGCTTCGTAGTGAAGCGATAGTCGGGCAAACTGTCAAAGAAAACCTGTCCGTATCGTGTCTTGGTAATACGATTATCAAGCAGCGCCAACACGCCGGTGTCCGTCTTGCTGCGAATCAGCCGGCCGAACCCCTGCTTTAGCGCGATGGCCGCTTGCGGCACCTGAAAATCACCAAAGGCATCGCCTCCGGCATTCCGAATTGCCGAGATACGAGCCTCAACTACAGGGTCGCTCGGCACTGCGAACGGCAACTTATCGATGATAACGCAGCTCAATTGCTGACCCGGCACATCGACGCCTTGCCAGAAGGACGACGTCGCAAACAGCACAGCATTTGGCGTCGAGCGAAATTCTTCGAGCAGCGCACTTCGGGGCGCCGTACCCAGCATGAGCGTTTGGTAAGGCACTTCAAACGAGACTCGATCGTAGACCAGGCGCATCTGCTGATAGCTTGTGAAGAGCACGAAGGCTCGGCCGCGCGAGAGCATCAATAGCTCGATAATTTCGCGCGAGGCTTCGGCAGTGAAGGCCTGGTTGCGCGGATCCGGCAGGTTCTGGGGGACGTACAAGAGCGCTTGCCTGTGGTAGTTGAACGGACTAGAGACGATCAGCGAACGTGCGCTTCGCAATCCTAAACGTTCTTGCGTGAACTCGAAGCCTCCGGCGACCGCTAGTGTCGCGGAGGTCAGGATAACCGTGTCAATGCTATCGAAAAGTCTCTTATCCAGAAGTTGCGACACGTCAATCGGCGTGGCTTGGAGGAATGTACCTCGGCCGCGCTTTTCAATCCAATAAACGTAGGTCTTCTCACTCGATTCCATCCAGAATTCGAGCCGCTTGGACATTTCTCGTGCGCGAGCCACGAGAGGAATCGCTTCTTCCGGAGCGCCGCGGGCGAGCTCAAGCTGAAGCGCCACTAGTTCCAGCGCATACAAAACATCCTGATAGGCTTCGTGGTTCTTTTCGAGGAAGGCGGCTTGCGAACGGAACCCAGTGCGGCCTTCCGCGGCTCCGAAGAGGCCGAAGAAATACCCGGCGCGATCTCCCAGGGTGATCAGAATGCGATCCAGTTCCTGAGACCCGAAATCCTTTCGGCGAGCCAAAGCGGCCGCATCGCGCTGTAGCTCTTCGAACTGGTAACTCGACACAGAGACCCCGAAGTATTGCCCGGCGACGTCTTCCACTTCATGGGCTTCGTCGAAGATTACGGCGCCGTAATCGGGAATGATTGACCCGCGCTCATCGCCCTTCACCGCGAGGTCCGCGAAGAAGAGGTGGTGATTCACGATGATCAGATCGCTCTCCTGCGCTTTCTGATGCATCTTGGTGATGAAACAGCGCTCGAATTGAGGGCATTTCTGCCCGGAACAGAGCTCGGAGCGCGCGTCGATTTTGGCCCAGGCCGAGCTGGATTCGGGCAGCGTGCGAATCTCTGCGCGGTCGCCCGTTTCCGTGGTCTTCTCCCATTCACGGATGATTTGGAAGTCGGCGACTTCTTCCAGGCCTTCGAGCACCGGCTCCTTTTCCGCGTCGTAGATCTTCTGCCGGCAGGCGTAGTTGGACCGGCCCTTCATGTAAGCAACGCGAAGAGGGAAGCCCAAGTGCTTTTCAAGGAAGGGGATGTCTTTGAAGTAGAGCTGCTCCTGGAGATTCTTCGTGCCTGTAGAAACGATGACTCGTTTACCGGAAAGAATTGCCGGGACCAGGTACGCGAGGGTTTTTCCTGTGCCTGTACCGGCTTCGACGATGAGGTGCTTTTTTTCGGCTAGCGCGCCCTCTACTGCTTCGGCCATGTGGAGCTGGCCTTCGCGGAATTCATAGGCAGGATGCCACTGCGAAAGCAGGCCTTTCTTGCCGAAAAGTTGGCGGGCAGAGAGAGTCGCGGGAGAGGCCACTATCCGTCGATTTTAACAGTGGAACCAGCTTCCGCCTGTCTCTCCGGTTTGACAGAATGCATCCTATCCAACAATTAGAAGGCTTGGCTGGAGGTTATGCCGTTTGATTCGAGCGCGGATGCCATCTTCTCGAGCGCTGCTTTGTGAATTTGGGAGACGCGACTTTCATTGATGCCCAGGATGCCGCCGATTTCTTTCATTGTCATCTCATTTGTGTAGTACAACACGACCACCTTCTGGTAACGCTCCGGCAGGGTTTTCATTGCGACGCCGAGGACACTGCGAAGCTGCTCGCGAGCGCAGATGGAATCGGGGTGGGTTTCGGGTTTGCTCGGAAAATCTGGCGCCGGAAGATCTTCGCTTTCGTTCGAGCGCGTAGATGCCGAGACCAGACCGATGTTGCGAAGGTCGATCATCATATTGCGCAAACGCTCGACCTCCATCCCGAGCTTGTCCGCAATTTCCTGTTCCGTGGGAGTGCGCTGAAGAGCGGCAGCGAGCTCGCGTGTAGCGGTTTCTACTTGTTTGTGGCGTCGCCGCATATCGCGGGATGCCCAATCGAGCTGACGCAGACTGTCGAGAATCGCGCCTTTGATGCGATGCTTGGCGTAGCTGGAGAACGCGACTTGCTTCTCTGGATTGAATTTCGTGGCGGCGTCAAACAAGCCGAGGATCCCGGCGTGGATCAAGTCGTCCAATTCGACATGCACCGGCAGGTTCTCATGAACTCGGACGGCGATGGCCTTCACCAGCGCCAGATGTTCAAGAACCACGCGATCCCGGCGCGCGAGCTTTGCGGCTTCAGCCAGCGCCTTGGAACGGGCGGCGGTATGAGCGGGGGAGTGCAAGGCATGTAGCGCCGTGCTGCTCGCGGCAGGCTTTGATGACGCTCGCAAAGATTCTGATTTCGCGGGAAGGCGCACGGGAGCTGCTGCCGCTGCGCTCGCCGCCAGAATCGCCATGGGAGCGGATATCGGAACAGCCGGTACTACGGCAGCTATCTTCTGTTTCAGCATCATCGTGACTCTCCTCGCTCTCCAGTAACCCAGCGCACAACGGACGCAGCGGGAGGATTTCTGGTGCTCGTTTGGACGCCGCCGCGTCCTGTGCGCTGAGGCTTGCGCCTAATCCTCTCGCCACTGCTCTCATCGGGCGAAACCGCTTTTCTTTTGGCGATCCCTAGAATGCACACCGTAGGCCAATTCAGGTGAGCCTGGAAATCTCGGGCGGAACGGAGCAATTGTTCAACCCCGAAAACGGCCGTATCACACTTGGAATCAAAGGCTAACGCGGCGAACAGCGTCGCAGCCTTCGAGCCTTCGTCTCGAAAGTGGAAGCGACAACTCCAGCGGTCTCGTCCCCAAATAGAACTGCACATTCATTGATTCATCCCGATTTGAACCCAGCAACTCCGAAACGGGAGTTCTAGGACTCGCCTGTAATGGGTGACAAATAGAAGGGTAAGGGGCGGGAGATTCTAAGTATCTCGAAGATTCACCTTAGGGGAGGTTTAATAATCTTCCCAAGATGTCTATGCCTGGCGCCTAGTCCATGCGATTCTTCAGGTCCACCAGCCACGTTTTCAAAGCAAATCCCACGAGAAATACTAAGGTGGCAAGGCGGATCTTGCCCTCGAGCGTGAAGAAGGCGAGAACCGCGAGTACGAGATAGATAAGCATCGCGGGAATGAGCTTGGATTTCATTTCCGTGATTAGCGTCCAGGGTTATAGGTGAAGGCAAGCTGCAAACGAACCTGATCGCCTTTATATCCCGTCGGGAGTGGAGGGAACGGATTCGACATGCTAACGCCGGCGACCGCGGCACGGTCGAAAGCTTCGGTACCCGAAGGCGATGCGATTACGAGTTTTGGCACGGCTCCCCTGCGATCAATGATGAACTGAATCAACACCTGGCCGCGCCGGCCGAGTCTCGCACTCTCTGGAATCACTGAAAGCCAATTATGCCGAACTGCGGCCAGCACTTGTACCAAGTACGGCTTAAAGTCTATCCCCTGAGGGTCACTTAGGAGCTGGAGATTGCTGCGAGGCCTTCCGTCTGAAGGAGCAGCTCCGGCGATGGAGATGTCATCGCCGATGTCGCCCACAGTGAGGCCTCCTGAAGCGGGAGGCCGTATGGCAGCGCGAGCGGCGGCCTGAGCTGAGACTTCTGGCTTCGGCAGCTGAATATTGAACGTGGAAGCGGGCTTTGGCCCAGCTCCAGCGCCCACACTTTCGAATGGGTTCTTAGGCTTCTCTGGCGGCGGGGCCTGTGGAAGAGCGTTGGGAACAACGGGCATCGCGTTCGCCGCCGCCACATCGATTTTCGGAGTCTCGATCGCGGGGGCAGGCGGCGGCTCGGGAGGCCCTGGAATAGGCGCGGGCGGACGAAACTTCGGAGCTGCCGGTTTCGACGATTGAACGGCGCTACGAACATCGAGCTCGCGCGACACCTTGCCGACATTAGGCGCCTTTTGCGTCGGCTCACTAAAGCGTGGAAAGGTGATGGAAACCGATTTCCGCAGGTCTGCGATGACAATCGGGGGTGGCGGCTTGTACTCGATAGCGGGTAATGACAACGCGATCAGCCCCAGAACGAGGTGAACACCTATGGAAGCAGCGCCGAGTGCGATAAGCCGTGCGGGGGACTTTCGCTCCGTCTCCAGGGGGAGAAGATTCAGTTCGAATCCGCGTTCCTCGACCTTCATTTGCGGCACTCTGCAATCCCGCGCTTGATTGGAAGACGCCCTCAGGGACGTGAGGGTTGCTTGCGCTCGCCTAAAGTCTTTTGAACCAACTGAGAATGCTCCTCAATCTTAGCAAGTATCCCCGTGGCGACCTCAAGAGCTGCAAGTCCTTCCTTTCCACTAACTCTGGGCTTACCACGAGACGCAATGCAAGTGAAGAAGTCTTCGAGCTCGAGGCGCAGGGGCTCGTCCTTCGAGACTTCAAGTGGGGCGAAGTCGATCGATCCTGAAGCTGATTCCGGCGACGGGCTGACGCGAAAGCGAATCGCGTCTTTGCGGCTGTAGTCGAGCGAAATGTATTCGTGCGGCTGGAAGAGGCGCAGCTTCCGGACACGCTCCGTGGAGACTCGGCTTGCAGTGAGGTTCGCGATACAACCGCCGGAAAACTGCAAGCGGACATTGGCCAAATCGATTTTCGAAGTCAGTATGGAGATGCCGGCGGCGCGGATCTCCTCCGGCATTTTTCCGGTAAGAGACAGAATGATGTCGAGATCGTGGATCATGAGATCGAGCACCACGTCGACGTCAAGACTGCGCGGAGTGAACTCGCTCAGCCGGTGAATCTCGAAGAAGAGTGGGACCGTGACTACGGAGCTTAACGCCATAACCGCTGGATTGAACCGCTCTAAGTGGCCGACGGCTAAAATCCGGCCCGTGCGAATGGCGCTGTCGACGAGCTTTGAACCCTCTTGAATCGTTGGGGCGATGGGTTTTTCCACCAACACGTCTAAGCCCAGTTCCATGAGTCGGCATCCAAGATCGGAATGACTCACGGTGGGAGTGGCGACGACGGCTGCATCGGAATGGCGAGCCAGGTCCTCCAGCGAGGAAAACGATGTGCAGCCGAAGCGCGACGCAAAATCCGCGGCAAGACCCGCGTTCGCATCCATGACGCCGCTGAGTTGGGCGTGAGGAGATTCGTGAATCACGCGAACGTGATTTTTTCCGAATGATCCTACTCCTACTACGGCGATTCGAGGGCTTTCCATCCTCAACGAGGCTAGCACGGCCTACTCGTTACATCAGCGAGGAATCAATCCTTAATGCAGCCGAATCTATGGGATACGAAGAGAAAAGGGAGCCACTTGTATCTCCCTTTGTCCTAGCTCGCAGTTAGGTCGTCAGGTTACTTCTGCGACTGTGCGGCCTGCATAGCGGCCAAACGCTCCATCATCTGGCGCGTCATGGGTGGTACACCTCCGGTCATACGCATCATCATCATGAGCTGACCGCGATGATGCATCTCATGCTCTTTTGCTGCCATGATCATCTCGAAGCGCGACTTTGTTGCAGGATTCTGGCCTTCCGGCTGCTGCAAGGTCTCTCCAAGAAAATTGTCTGTGAGACTGTCGAGAAAGGAACCGAATTCATCGCGGCCCTGGTTGAGCCGATCGAGAATCTCCGCTTTGGAATACGTGTTCTGCTCTTCGGCCATGATGGGTCCGAACAGAGCCATAAAGTTGAAGCCGACAAGCGTATAGAGCTTGTGGTCGCGGTGAACGCCTAGAGCGAAACGTGGAATATTCGAAATATGAACTAATGTCTGCCCGATGGTGCGGGTTTCCGGAGTTGCTCGAAAACCGTAATCTTTCTCGTCAATTTCTTCCGCAATTTTGATAGTGTTATTGCGAACCGTGCGAAAACTTGCCGCAAGTTCTTTGGCTCCGTAGTAGGTCATAGGATTCAATTTTATCGTGGGATTATAACGGACCCATGAGAGGGCCTTGCTAAAATCGGGTATTCCCCATGGAAATCGAGAACGTGTATGAACCCCAGCGGTTTGAGCCTCATTGGGCCAAGCGCTGGGTTGACGAAGCCACTTTTCACGTGGAGGCCGAACCGGGCGCACCTTATTTTTCGCTCGTAATTCCTCCTCCGAATGTCACCGGCTCGCTCCACATGGGGCACATGTTCGAGCACGCGATCATCGACGCTCAGATTCGCTGGCGGCGCATGACTGGGGTAAAGACTCTGTGGCTTCCCGGTACCGATCACGCCGGCATTGCGACGCAAATCATGGTGGAGCGTCAACTCGCCGCCGAGGGCCTTTCCAAACACGATTTAGGCCGCGAAGCATTCGAGGCTCGTGTGTGGAAGTGGAAGGAAGAGTACGGCGGGCGCATTACCGAACAAATGATGCGCGCCGGCGTTTCCTGTGACTGGCAGCGCGCGCGGTTCACGCTCGATCCCGGACTTTCCCGGGCCGTGCGCGAAGCCTTTGTCCGCCTTTACGAAAAGGGACTGATTTATCAGGCCGACTATATCGTGAACTGGTGTCCACGCTGCCAGACGGCGCTCTCCGATCTGGAGGTGGAGCACGACGAGACGCAGGGGCATCTCTGGCACATCGTTTATCCCGTGGAGGGAAGCTCGATCAAGCTTGTGGTGGCGACCACGCGGCCTGAGACGATGCTCGGCGACACGGCCGTCGCGATCAATCCGAAAGATAAGCGTGCCAAGGAGCTAAAGGACAAGAAGATCCGGCTGCCGCTGACGGATCGTTTGATTCCGATTGTGCTGGACGACATGGCTGACCCCGAGTTTGGGTCGGGGGCGGTGAAGATCACACCCGCGCACGATCCGAACGACTTCGAAGCCGGGCGCCGGCACGGGCTTGAAAGCATCCAGGTGATCGACACTCACGCGAAGATGACCGCGGCGTCGGGCCGCTATGCGGGGCTCGATCGGTTTGAGGCACGAAAGGCAGTAGTCGCGGCGCTCAAGGACCAAGGTCTGCTCGAGAAGATCGAAGACTACAAATTGAGCGTCGGCAAGTGCCATCGCTGCAA
>Ga0126381_100007003_pt1 | contig 12509 bp, 7 predicted proteins | sample PanSoiMetPlot_28_FD_96465 | JGI IMG/M metagenome (GOLD analysis project Ga0126381, IMG submission 96465) | Tropical forest soil microbial communities from Panama - MetaG Plot_28 | ecosystem: Environmental > Terrestrial > Soil > Tropical forest > Bulk soil | place: Panama | collected 2016-02-17
ATAAATCGACTGCGCGTCGCGCTCCGTGAAGTGCAGTTGCTGCGTGGGACCCAGCTTCGGATACCGCGAAATCCCCACCACCACGGCGTAACTGCGCGGCGGCGTCACCGTCTTCGTCGGCGCCGGGATGTCCTCAAGACGCTCGATCGTCATGTCGCGCGGCTTCGGCTGCGAACCGGCCGGAGGCTGCTGCGGCGGCTGCGCGATCCCCGCTACAGCCAGTACAGAGAGAAACGCTGCTCGTGCCGTTCCAAGTTTTCTCACGCGACCAACCCCACACAGCATAGCGCGGCCGAGGCGTTCGGCGGTTGGCGAAATGAGTTGGAACGGCACGAGTCTCATAGCTTCACCGATGCGCCAGCAGGAACTCGTAGATCACCGGACCGGTCAACGGTTCCGGTGAGGAGATCACGGCCGTGTCCTGCTGGCGGATGAACATCAGGTCGCGCTGGCTGCGCGTGGCCGCGTCCGACAGGTCTTCGGGCATTCCCGCGTCGCGCGGCACCGGCTTCGGTCCCGCCGAGGCGTCCACGCAATCGCCCCGCACCTTCAGGCGCGCGTCGTCGCATCGCGGAATCAGGTTGTGCTGCTCCACCGGAAAATCCAGCTGGGGCGGCACATCGCCCAACGGCATGGGGCTCACCAGCCAGTAGACGGTTTCGTGGCCCGCCGGACCGGCGATGCGGAATGCCGTAGACGTCGCCGGCACGCGGTATTCCTGCCCCGCGGCGACGCGATTGTCCCGCCCCGTCTCCTCCCGTGGAAACAACTGCTCGTACCGGCCGGAGGTGCTGTGGTTCGAGACGTAAAGGTAGCCATCGAAATTCGTGCGGAAGCGGAACCGCACCTCATCACCCTGATCGAGGATCAGTCCCGGATCGATGACGCGCCACGTCTTCCCCTCGTGGCGCTCCAGCACGATCTCCATACGGTGCGCGCCTTGCGTCATGGTGCGCGAGGGTGGCTGGGCGTAGGCGGCCGCTGCCAGGATGGCCATCGCACAGCTTGCCGTTACCCGGCAGTCGCGGCTCCGATATGGGTGTGCACGTTGACAACGGAGATGCGACCGGAAAGAGCGGTCCCGAGTATGGTAAGGGGACGCCGAATCCATTACTTGTGCACCAGCTCGATATCGGCGACCACGCGCGATTCCGAACTGCCCGTTGGATTCACCACGTACAGGGCTTTCTCTTTGCGGTCGCCCGGCGTGTCCTCGTCCACCGGCTCGATGATCAGGTCGCGCGCATACTGCTGTCGCAGCCGGCCTACCGTGTCATCGTCAATCGTGAGGCCCGCCATAAGCGCCTTCGACTTCGGCGCCGGATTGTCCTGCGGCGCGGCGGCCGGCTTGGCACCGCTTCTCAACGAATACATCAAACGCTCCAGGTCGGCAACCTCGACACGCGACAGCACGATGAAAATCTTCTCCGTCCCCGTTTGCGAATCGAACCGTAGCGCCGACTTGGGAGGCATCGTATAGATCCGCCAGCCGTCCACGCGATTGCTCGCATCCCCGACTTCCGGCGACGGGAATACCGGCTTCCAATTGCCGCTCGAGCCTTGCATGAGAATGTAGAGAAACCCCGGGCCATTCGGCTGCACACTGAACTGCACGCGGTCGCCTGCATGGAACACGCTTTTGGCCGACACTTCGACGGGCTGCCCGTCTATCAGCTTAACGACGGTGTACTTGAGCCCGAGCGCCGGAGCGGGGGGCGTATCAGGCGTCGGATCCGTATGCGCGCTTGCCGGAATGATGGGCGCCTCTCCGGAAGCCCCGGATGTGGATGTGCGGGCTGTTTCCGCCAGCGAAGCGGAGGGCGACGTACCCGAACCCGGAGTCGGCGCGGGCGTCGTCTTCGCCTTAGCCTTAGACTTGGCCCTTAGGGGCGCGGGCGGTTTGTCGGGCGTTGCCGCCGCCGCCTGTGGTACCGCCGAGGCGGTGTTGTAGAAAAGCTCGCGCGCCTGCAACCGCGTGTCCGCCGCCTGCGGCGCGGCGCACAGCGATCCGGCGAGTAGTCCGGCGCAGATAGAAATCCCCGAAGCGTAAAACATTTATACCCCCCTTGGTAGATACAATATCACCGCCGGGCGTTTCCGCCGCGCCTCGCTCCTGGTACTACTGCGCTTTCTTCTTCAGCAGGGCCTGGATCTCGTCGGGAAGATCGAACTTATCCTTCGGAATGTCGACGTTGAATTTCACTGTATCGAACATTACGGTGATCTCCTGACCCGCCGCCTTCTGCACGGTCTTGTGGGGAATCAACAGATCGCCTTCCTTCCGGTAATCCCCCAGAGTCCCTTCCGTATGAATCTCGCCCATCGGTCCCTTCAACGTCATCTCCACCTTCACCGGGAGATTGGTTTCTTTGTCGAAGTATTGGGTTTCCGGGCTGCCTTCCTTGGGCGTCATCAAGATTTTGTAGCAGTCCTTGCCGTCCACCTTCTCGATGCCCTGCGTCACGACTTCCTTGAAGTGGTCGCGCCAATGCACAGCACCGTTGAAGTCGCCTTCCCGCTCCGCCACGGCCCGCTCGTCGCCGTCTTTGATGCGCGGCCCTTGCAGCGCCGAAAGCTCCCAGGCCACCTTGCCGTCCCATCCGTCCCTAATGGTGCCGATGCCTTGGATCTCCACCTCCACCAGCATCTTGTCGGGAGCGGAATGATACGAGGTCATGCTGCCCTTGATGTTCATTCCTTTCAATTCCATGCTGCCGGTGATGACCATGTTGTGCAGCTTCTCGTAAGCCGCCTTCCCGCCCATGGCCTCAACGGATTTGTCCATAATGGTCTCGGCCTTCGGCAAACTGTCCGCCGCCAACAGCGGCAGCGCTGCCGCGCAAAGCGCCAGCCCCGTTATCCTCAAACTTCCCCGCATCGTCACTTCGAACCTCCAGCTTTTCGCCTTCTAACTTCTTAACTTCTAACTCCCCAGCCCCTACTTCCCGCCTGCGTCGATCCACTGAAGCGCGCGCTCCAACACGCGGTCCTTGCCGTCCAGCAGGTCGCGCCGCGCCAGCTTCACTTCCTCGTCGGGAGTCACCCCGGAACCCTCCAGGACCTTTCCGCCCTCCGAAATGTAATTCGCAAAGGCGTATTGGAACCCATCGCCGTCCGGCAGGCGCTCGATCATAGAAGGTAACGCAGCCCCGGCCGTGCGAGTTCCGAAAATGCGCGCGCGCTTCAAGTCCTGCATGCCGCCGGCGAAGATTTCCGAAGTGGACGCCGAGCAGCTATCTACCAGGATGGCCAGCGGCCCGTGGAAAGGCGCCGGCCGCGCGAATACCGGGAAGTGGATCGGGCCGGTCCGCAGGTACATGGTGCCAAGCTGCGTGCCGCCGCGATCCGTGAACCACCCCGCCAGGCCCGACGCCAATGCCCCTATGCCGCCCGGATTGCCCCGCAGGTCCACCACGAACCCGCGGCATTCCGCGCAGTCCTTCATGACGGTGGTGACCGCCTTCATGAGCGCATCCGGTTCGAAAAACATGTTGAATCGCAAATAGCCCACGTTCGCGATCTTCCGTTCCTCCACCCAGAAATGCAGCGGCGGCAGACTTCCCAGGTGCGCCACGGCGCCACGCGGCTTCACGCGGTCCAGGGTCCGCTCCACGCGCTTGTCTGCGCCATCGCGGAACTCCACCTTAACCGGCGTGCCGATATCACCGCTGAGCCGCGCCGACACGGAGGCTGTCAGGCTCAAACCCAACAGGGTGGAACCGGCCTCCTCTTTCTCGATCACGCGCAGCGGTTTGTCGATCGGCTTGCCGTCTATCCTCACGATCTCCCAGCCTGGCCGGATGCCGGCCGCCGCCGCCGGCGAGTCGGGCGTGATGTCGGTCACCAGCGCGTGGCCATCGATCACCCGAACCTGAATCCCGGGGCCGCCCGTGCCCGTTTCCTCCTTTTCGCCGCCTCTATCGGAGCCTTTCATCTCGACATACACGTCGCCCGGGATAATTCCGAAGTGCGTCTGCTTGAGCCGCTCCAGCATCCGGCTCATCACTTGGCGCGCCTCGTCCATGGTGGTGGCTTTGTCCAGCGCCGGCCGCAGCTCGTCATGTACCTTCTGCCAGTCGAGCCCGCCCAGCTTCGGATCCCAATGCTTGTCGCGCACGGTGGTCCAGACGTATTCGAAGGACTCTGCGGTCAAGCGCCGCTGCTCTTCTGTGAGAGTGGTCTTACCGGCGCCGACGCACGTCCACGCCAGCATCGCTACGAGAATTGTGGTTGGGAATCGCATGGCCGCAACGAGGTCGAACCATTTTATCATCGGTCCGATTCGGCCCACTCCGTTGCGGATCAGAAGTCGTAGCGCAGTTCCAGCCGCACGAACCGTGCCGGTTGCACTTCCACGGGCAACCGTAAGTTAAAGTTCGGCCCCGTCACATCGCTCTGTTGGATCGCGTGGGCGGCGTTCGTCACGTTCATCACGTCGGCCGCCGCCAGCACGTTGCCGAACGGCAGCCGGAAATCGCGGCTGGCGCGCAGATTCCAACTGGGGATGTACCGCGCGCGATTCCCGCCCTCGGGGCTTCCGCGCACCGTCGCCGGCACCAGGAACGGACCCTGGGCGAGTCCCGTGACCAGCAGCTCCCGCGCGAAGACCAGGCCGTCCACATACCCCGCAATACTCGCCACCTGAATCCCGCCCAACCGCGCCGGCAGCCGGTAGACTCCCTGCACCTTGCCCACGAACGCCCGGTCCAGGTATGTCCGGTTGCTGGCGTTGATCAGCGTGTTCGGATCTGCGTAGAGCGACCCAACCACGCCGGAATCGTCTTCGAACACCGCGTTGCCCGGGTTGGTCGGCCCGTACGATTTCTCCGCCGTAAACGAGGCTCTGAGCGTCACACCGCGAAATGAGCTCGCAACCTCCGCCACAAATCCCGTGTTCTGCATACGCAATCCGGCCGGATTGGTCAGGACGTAATGGTCCTGCCCGAAGGTCGCCGGATTCTGCGCCCAAACCGTCAGCGTGCTGTCGTCGAACGTTCCGGGACTGCCGTCCGGTCCGGGATCGATCACGGTCTTCGGCGTAAATGCTGGCGGCGGCACGCCGGTATTCACGGCGGCAATTCGCTGCTTCTCGTCGCGCCGGAACAGCCGCAGCCCGGCGATCGCCGTATGCCCGAACGGCATCTGCACGCCTACGTGAATTTCGTCGGCGTACGTCCTCCGCAAGCTCGGATCGATGGACGAATAAGGCCCGCCGAATCGCGTAATGAGCGGCCCCTGTTCGCCCGGTTGGAACCAGCCGTCGCCGTTACGGTCCGTCCACTGATAGACGTTGCCGCCCAGACTGTTCGGATTTCCGAAATCGAGGTACCGGCCCGCCAGCGGCGCCTGCAGCCGGAACCATCCGGCCTGGATCTCGAGACCTCGCGCGCGCGGTATCTGCCACACGAGACCGGCGCGGGGGGAGACGCCGTTCCACGAAATCAGATCCGGACCGGCCGACAGCCTCCCGCGCGAAAAATCCGACAGCAGACCCACATCCGCCGTGAGCCCCGAAGCGATGTTCAAATGGTCGTTGGCATAGACCGAGCCCTCGGCCACGCGCGCGGTCGAATCCACCGGCGTGTTCATTGCAACGACGAACGCCGGTGCACCATTCGCGGTGATCAGGTTCAGATTTCCCGGGACGCTGAAACGGTTCCTCGGCGCCGAGGTCTCCCATCCGCCGCCGACCGTCAAACGCTGCCTGCGCCCCACAGCCGGCTGCCACGTCGCGGCCAGCTCATGCCGCGTGCGCACCGCGAAATTCCCCAACGGCGCGGCACCGCTCACCACATCGGTCACGAGGTCGATGCGGCTCTGGTCGGGCACGCTGGCCGAAGCTTCGCGCGTATCCATGTGCGTCGTCGCGTAGCCGTACCGTGCCTCCAGCGCTCCCCGGCGCGAACCCGGCGCGAACAGGTGCGTCCACCCGGTCTGTACGAAGTCCAGATGATCCACCTCCGCCTGATTGGCAAATCCGCCCGGCATCGAAAACTCCGGCGACATGCGCCGCCCCGCCAGCGCCTCAAAGCCTGCGGGCATCCCGCCATTGGAAAGATCCACGCGCGAACCGCTGTACAGGGCGTCGAGAAAATCGCGCGGCCCGGGGCGCACGCGGCCGCGAATGTTCCCATAGAGCATCCGGCTGCGCTGATTGGTGCCTGCATCTACCAGAGGCAAACTCTGTGATGACCACTGCCCGGTACCCGAAGCGAACACATCCGCCCATCGGGTTAAATGTCCTCCAACCTCCGCGTGATCGCGCGTCATCCATCCATATTGCTCAGCGATGCCTGAAGCCAGCGGCGCGCCGGAGCCATCCGTCTCCAAAGCGCCATGCCACGCCGCGCCGGGTTGTGCGAGATACACGCCGGCCTCCGCGCCATAGCTGCCTGACGTCTGCAGCGCGAACGCCGACCGCACCACGGTGGTCTCCAGCGCCTGGACATCCGGCAGCGTGACCGGCCGGCCCGGCTGATACGAATCGGTCGCGTCCATTCCCTCTACACGGAACTGCGTCGCGGCCCACGAGGAGCTTCCGACCGAAACCACTGCCAGCCGGTTGTCGGCCAGCCCTGTAAAATCGAGCGGCTCCGACACGGCTGCCGGGTCCAGGCTCAGCAGCCCGCCCTGCAAATTGAACGGCTCGGGATTCACAGCGCGCCGCGCGAGGTTCACCGGCTCCTTCTCCGGCGGTCCCATGGCGGCCAGCGGATTCAGCACCAAGTCGGCGTGTGTCGTCGCCAGCGGATCGACGCGCACCACCACTCCGTTCACGCGGTATAGTCCATACGGCAGGACGAGGGCGAAGTGGCCGGCTTCGTCGGTCGTGACTTTGATCTCGAAGCCAGTTGCGCCGGTTACCGTCAGCTCAAGTCCCGCCCGCGGCCGTCCATCGGGAGCGAAGATGGTGCCGTCGAGTCCGCCCGTGAGGATCTGGGCGGGAAGCGTAGCCGCGACAGCGGCAACAAGCAGCAAGCGAAGCATGAGAAACCAGCTTTGAGCGATGCGTCTTGAGCGACGAGCCAGCCCGGCACCGCGATTCAGCTCACAGCTCATAGCTCAAGGCTCATCGTTCGTACTGGGACGGATTTCCAGATCGCAAGGTTGCAGGGGTAGGGGTTAATTTACCTGCCTGAATAGCTCCGGTACGTCGCCATCCATTGAGCGGAGCTGGCGGCATCGCCGATGCGCGAATAAAACTGGCTCAGGCTTTGCGCGCAGCCCGGCTTCCACGGCGTGTGGCTCAACACGTTGGTGCATTGCTCCCCCATGGCACCTAAGGCCTCCAGCGAATTCAGCACCGGCACATCGGCTGGCGGATGCCGCATGAAAACCAAGGCCTGTGCGTCGCGATAGACCAGCTTCCATTCCTTCTGCGCAGGATCGGCGAGCGACGCCGGCAGCCAGTAAATATCGCCCGTATTGTTCTGAAAGGAATTCATCGCGATGATGTCGATGCCGTACTGGCGCAGCAGATCCTCGCCGCTGGTGCCGCCCGTCGCATCTGCGTTGAACGCGATGCGCTGAGAATCGGCATACACCGTCTCGTTCAGGGCGCGGCCGTCGATGAACACCTGGTCCTGCGGCCAGAGTCGCCACAACCAGTAGCCGCCTTGTTCATAGGTATTGAACAGCCGCCCCTGGATGTGGTGCGCCAGCAGAAAGTCGGCCGCACCGGAAGGATAGGGCCACATTTCCGCCTGCAGGCCGAATCCGTGTCGCCAGCCGATCTCGCCCGCCAGCCCCGCCACCACCAGCGCCAGCGCCGCAAGTTCCACCGCCCGCCGCGGCTGCCAATTCCAGCCCGCATAGCCAAACACCACCACCGGCCCGATCAGCGCCATCAGGGTCACGTTGCGGACTGCCTGTAACGACGCCGCGGCAAACAGGATGAACATCAGCCAATCGGCGGGCCGCACCTTGGAGCGCGCCACGATCAGGGTTACAATTCCGACCCACAGCACAAAGCCGTACCACGACGGCTGCCAGAACGCCGGATGCTGCCATTCGTAAAGCTGCGACTGCATGGGGCTGTTGCGATACGCCACCAGCACTTCCAGGAATCGGAATCCATTCGGGTTCAGACCGCTCGCCAAGAGAGCCACGGCGCTCACGACCCACAGGCGTCGCTCATCCGGCTGCGGCTTTCCGCGCCAATGCATATAAAGCGATTCGGAGCAGTAGCAACCCACCACGACCCATCCCATGAAGAAGCCTGCGTGCAGGTTGGCCCAAAGCGCAAACAGGGGCGGCAGTAGCCAGACGCCGCGCCGCGATTCCAGAATCGCCATGGTGACCCCCAGCAGCAGGTAAGTGAACAGGAACGGCCGGTCCGCCGTGCTGAACGCGCTCACGCCCGCGCACGTGATCGCGGCTCCGATCGCCCGGTAGAATCCGGCGGTGCGCCGCCAAACGATCCATCCGACGGTACCGGCAAACGCCGCCAGTAGCAGCGCCCGCAGCAAGATCAGGCCGGGAAATCCCGCTGCCGCATAGATCAGGTAGAACACCACCTGCCCCAACCACGAATGGGCCAAATTGAAATCGCGCGCCAGCGCCTCGCCGTGCGTCAGCGGCGGCTTCAAATAGGTCGTGTACGCAAATGGATCGGGAATCGGCAGGGCGTGTTTCTCAACGATGTACTGACCCGTCTTGAGATGCCACCACGTGTCGGAATCGGTCGCCGGAATCGCGAACCACGCCAGCAGCAGGATTGCGGTGAGCACGAGTATCCCCGGCCGCAGCCACGATGGCGGTGTTGACGGCGCCGCAACCGCGCGCGACGCTGGCGGACTAGGCGCTGCCTGTGAGCGCACGGAGCGACGTGCCATGCGAGTGAAGCGCCATTTTAACAGGCAGGCGTAATGCTACCCAGAATCGCGCCCCGCCGCGCGCCCGTCGCCGATGGCAGATTGCCCGGTTTGCCGCCCCACGACTGGTAGGCTAAGACTGCGAACGCAATCGCCTCCTTCGCGTCCGCGTCGATGCCGTGGTCGCTCGAAATGGAGATGTCGACGCCCGGCAGCAGCGCCGCCAGGTGCGCCATCACCATCGGATTGTGTACGCCGCCGCCCGATGCAATGAGATCAGCACTCGCAGTTTGATAGGGCCGCACCGCAGCAGCGATCGTCGCCGCGGTCAGCACCGTCGCGGTCGCGATCAAATCCCGCAGCGGCCTCCCCGACGCCTTCATCCGCGCTACGAACTCCGCGCCATACTGCTCGCGCCCGGCCGATTTCGGCGGCTTGCGGCGGTAATACGGATCCCGCATGAGGTCATCCAGTAGTGCAGTATCCACTCTGCCCGAAAGCGCCAACTTCGAATCGCGGTCGTAAGCCAGCTTCCCGCCGGAGATCTCGCGCGCCAGCGCATCGATCACCATGTTGCCCGGACCGGTATCGAACGCCACGACCTCATCCGCCGGGGCGCCCGCGGGAATCACCGTGATGTTGCCGATGCCGCCAATATTCAGCGCGATGCGCGTGCGCTTCCGGTGCCGGAACAGCAAATAGTCGACGAATGGCACGAGCGGCGCGCCTTGCCCGCCCGCCGCAATGTCGCGCGAGCGAAAGTTCGAGACCACCGCCACGCCGGTCCGTTCCGCCAGCACGGACGGCTCCCCAATCTGGAGGGTATGGCGCCCGCCCACGTGGTAAACCGTCTGTCCGTGGCAGCCGATCAGTTCCACCGCCCCGAAGCGCTCCGTCGCGCGCCTCACCGCCTTCGCATAGAGCTCGGCCAAGGCGAAGTTCAGCTCCGATACCTCGGCCACGCCACCGCCCCCGTAAAGTGCGAGCAGCCTCTCCCGGAGCGCTGCCGGATAGGGAGTGGTGACAAACCCTATTGTCGCGATGCGCGGCAGTTCCACGATCGCAACGTCGATTCCGTCGAGCGACGTTCCGCTCATCACGCCGGCGACTCTCATCCGCGCTTCAGTTCCTTCTGCAACTCCGCTAGCAATTGCAGCGCCTCGATGGGCCGTAGCTCATCCAGATCGAGCGCGCGAATTCGCTCGGCGATGCCATAGCCCACCGGTTCGAAAAGCTGGATCTGCACCGGCCCATCGTCTTCCGCCTTCGCCAGCTCCTCGGTCACCACATGCTCGCTGCGCTCGTGCAATTTCAGCACTTCCCGCGCCCGCTCGATCACCGGCAGCGGCAGGCCGGCCAGCCGCGCCACCTCGATCCCATAGCTGCGGTCCGCTCTGCCCGGCTCGACCTTGCGCAAAAAAATGATGTGGTCGCCCGCTTCTTTCACGCTCACCTGCAGATTGCGGACGCCTTCCAACTGTTCCGCCAAATCGGTCAGCTCGTGATAATGAGTGGCGAAAAGCGTCTTGGCGCGCGTGCGCGCGTGGATGTGCTCCACCACCGCCCACGCCAGCGCCAGCCCGTCGTATGTCGCCGTGCCGCGCCCAATCTCGTCGAGCACGATGAAGCTCCGCGGCGTCGCGGTGTTCAAGATGACTGCCGTCTCCGTCATCTCCACCATGAACGTCGATCGGCCACGAGCCAGGTTGTCGGACGCGCCAATGCGGGTGAAGATGCGGTCGATCACCGGCAGGCTCGCTGATTCAGCCGGAACGAAGCTGCCCATTTGCGCCAGAATCGCGATCAGCGCCGCCTGCCGCAGATAGGTCGACTTGCCGCCCATATTGGGCCCGGTAATGACGGCGATCAGATCGCTCGAATCGTTTAAATAAAGATCGTTGGGAATGAAGCGGCCCGTTTCCTGGTCCGTCAACTGCTCGATCACGGGATGCCGGCCCGCCATGATCCGCATCTCGCCTTCGGCATTGAACGAAGGCCGCTGATAGCGATTCTCCGCCGCCACCTGCGCCAGCGCCGCCGTCACATCGAGCTCCGCCACCGCAGAGGCCGTTCCACGAATCCTTTGCGCCTGCGCCGCCACCTTCTGCCGCACCCCGGCGAAGAGCTCTTTTTCGAGTGCCAGGATCTTCTCCTCGGCGTCCAGCACCTTGCGCTCGTACTCTTTCAGCTCCGGCGTGGTGAAGCGCTCCGCGTTGGCCAGCGTCTGCTTGCGTTCGTAATCGGCGGGCGCCAGGTGGAGGTTCGCGCGCGTGATTTCCAGGTAGTAGCCGAAGACACTGTTGAATCGCACCTTCAGCGACTGAATACCCGTCCGCTGCCGTTCCCGCGTCTCGATCTGCGCGATGTACTGCTGCCCGTTCTCCTTCAAATCCCGCAACTCGTCGAGTTCGGCGCTGAAGCCGGCCCGTATGGTGCCGCCATCCGTCAGGTTGAGCGGCGGTTCGTCGGCAATCGACTCCAGAATCAGGTTGGCCACGTCCGGCAGCTCGTCCAAACGCTCGTGGATCGACCGCAACCGCGCCGCCTGCTGCGTGTCGAACGCGCGCTTCACGCACGGAATCTTTTCGAGCGACCGTCCAAGCGCCAGCAAATCCCTGGGACCCGCCGAACCCAGCGTCACTTTCGCCAGCAGCCGCTCGATGTCCAGAATACCCTCCATCCGCTTGCGCAACTCCGCGCGCAGAATCGTTAGCTGCAAGACCTCGCCCACCGCATCCAGCCGCTGTTCGATCTCCGCCGGGTCCGTCGAGGGCCGCAGCAGTCTCTGCCGCAGCAGCCTGCCGCCCATACCGGTCAGGGTCTGGTCGAGCACGCTCAGCACTGTGGGCTGCGCCTGTCCGGCAGCATCGGCTGCGAAGATCGGCTCGACGATTTCCAGGTTGCGCAACGTCACCGCATCGAGCACCATGGCATCGGCCCGGTCGTACCAGGTAGGCCGGTCCAGATGATCGAGCGTCGCGCGCTGCGTCTCCCGCAGATAGTGGAGAATCGCACCCGCCGCCGACACTGCTGCCGGCCGGTTCGCCAGCCCGCAGCCGTCCAGCGAGAGCAGCTTGAAATGATCCTTTAGCGTGCGGGTGGCGTAATCGGCCGTGAACACCCAATCTTCCACCTCGGTCCGCACGAAGCGGCCGCCAGCCTGGTCCTCGCCGGCCAACAGCGGCATATTGCCGGGAAACAGCACTTCGCGCGCGCCGATCTGCTCGAGCACGGCCGCCGCATCGGCATGCTCCATCTCCGTCACCCGGAACTCGCCCGTCGAGACATCCACGTGAGCAATGCCGCAGCGCCCGTCGGCGCGCGCCACCGCCGCCAGGTAATTGTTCTCGTGCGACCGCACCAGGTTGGCATCCATGGCGGTGCCGGGCGTCACGACACGAGTGAGTTCCCGCTTCACCAGTTTCTTGGCGAGCTTCGGGTCCTCCATCTGGTCGCAGATGGCTACGCGGTGGCCTTTCTGAATGAGCCGCGCGATGTATCCCTCGGCCGCGTGATAAGGCACGCCGCACATGGGAATGGCCGCGCCCTTCTCCTTGTTGCGCGCGGTGAGGGTAATTTCCAGGTCCCGCGCGGCGATGACAGCGTCTTCGAAAAACAGCTCGTAAAAGTCGCCCAGCCGGAACATCAGCAGCGCATTGGGAACCTGCTGCTTTACGCTGTTGTACTGCCGCATCA
>Ga0126381_100007004_pt1 | contig 12506 bp, 11 predicted proteins | sample PanSoiMetPlot_28_FD_96465 | JGI IMG/M metagenome (GOLD analysis project Ga0126381, IMG submission 96465) | Tropical forest soil microbial communities from Panama - MetaG Plot_28 | ecosystem: Environmental > Terrestrial > Soil > Tropical forest > Bulk soil | place: Panama | collected 2016-02-17
ATCGGCTATCCGGACCACTGGCGCAGCTACGACGGCCTGAAGATCGCGAAGGACGACGCCCTCGGCAACCAGGATCGCTCCGAGCTCTTCGAGTACCGGCGGAGCCTCGAGAAGCTCGGCAAGCCCGTCGACAAGACGCCTTGGTGCATGACACCGCAGACGGTCAACGCCGTGAACCTGCCGCTCCAGAACGCGCTGAATTTCCCGGCGGCGATCCTGAACCCGCCGTTTTACGACGCGACCGGCGATCCCGTGCAGAACTACGGCGCCATCGGGGCCGTGATCGGCCACGAGATCAGCCACAGCTTCGACGACCAGGGGAGCCAGTTCGACGCCGACGGGCGACTCCAGAACTGGTGGACTCCCGAGGACTTCGCGCACTTCCAGGCCGCCGGCGAGCGCCTCATCGCTCAGTACGACGGCTACGAGCCCTTGCCGGGTCTCCACATCAACGGAAAGCTCACGCTCTCCGAGAACATCGCCGACGTCGCCGGCGTCTCGGCGGCATACGACGGCTACCGCGCCGCGTTCGCGAAGGCGCTTCCCCCGCCGATCGACGGGTTCTCGGCGGACCAGAGGTTCTTCGTCGCCTTCGGCCAGATCTGGCGGAGCAAATTCCGTCCGGAAGCCCTGCGCAACCAGCTCATGACCGACGGGCACTCGCCGGGGCACTTTCGCGCCGAGACGGTGCGGAACGTCGACGCCTGGTACCCGGCGTTCGATGTCGTTCCCGGGCAGAGACTGTATTTGACGCCGGAGGCGCGCGTCCGGGTGTGGTGACGGGCGAGGCGGAAGCGGTCCGGCGCCGCGATTTCGCGATCGGCCTCGCACTCTGGCTCCTGCCGCTCGTGGTCGTCGCCGTGATGGTCGCGCGGGATCCGTCGCGCCGGTCCGTCACTCCGGTTTTTCACCTCGCCTCGGAGCGCTGGTGGGCCCGGAGCGATCTCTACGCGGACCCGCGGGGGTACCACTACCTTCCGCAGTTCGCGCTCCTCTTCGCGCCGTTCCACGCGCTGCCGGCGCCGCTCGGCGATCTCCTCTGGCGCGGACTGTCCGTGGGACTCGTCCTCTGGGGTCTGGCCGCCTTCCTGCGCCGCACGGGCTCCGGCGAACCGGGGCGGCGGTTCCTCGTCGCTTGCGCGCTGGCCCTCGCTCCGTGCCTGGGCGCGGTGCGCAACGGCCAGACCAACCTCGCGTTCGCCGGGCTCTGCATGCTGCTCGCCGCGATGCTCGCGGCCGACCGCCCGGGGGCGGCCGCGCTCTGCCTCGTCGCGCTCGTCGCGCTCAAGCCTCTCGGGCTCGTCCTCGTGCTGCTCGCGCCGTGGTTCTACCGGCGACTGATCGGTCCCCTCGCCGCCGGCCTCGCCGCGTTCGTGGCCCTGCCGTTCGCCGCCGCGCCGGCGGCGTATGCGGCGGCGCAGTACCGGAACGCATGGGCGCACCTGTCGGGCTGGTCGGTGACGACGGAGAGCCGCTTCGCCGACCTGACGGCCCTTCTGCGCACCGCCGGCTGGACGCTGCCCGTGCCCGCCTCCCTCGCGCTGCGCGCGGCGGCGGGCCTGATCACGCTCCTTCTGTGGTGGCGCGCGGCCTCGCGCAGCCGCGAGCCGTGGCGTGCGCTGACTCTCGTCCTGCTCGGAACGATCTACCTCATGCTGTTCAATCCGATGACGGAAAAGAACAGCTACGCGATCGTGGCCCCCGCGTTCGCCGTGGCGGCGGCCGTCTTCCTCGATCGGCCCGAGACTCGGCGGGCGGGCAACGCGCTCGCGTTCGTGCTCGTCTCCGTCGGCGTTTTGCCCGAGCTGCTCTGGCGCGTGAGTCGCAACTTCGGCCTCTGGTGGGACCCGCTGACCGTGCTCGCCGTTGCGATCGCGCTCTCGACGGCGATCCTGCGCCGCGGCGACGCGTTCGCCGCCGTGGAGCCGGCGTGAAAGCTCTCGAGGCCGTCCCCGACGGCGACGGATACCGCTGCGGGCTCGTCGACGCGGAACGGCCCGTGCCCGCGGCCGGCGAGGTCCTCGTGCGCGTCGAGGCGTCGGGCCTCAACCGGGCGGATCTCTCCCAGATCGCCGGCCGGTACCCGCCTCCGCCGGGCGAGCCCACGACTCTCGGGCTCGAGCTGTCCGGCGAGGTCGTCGGGTCCGGGGAGCGCGTCAGCGCGCTGGTCGCCGGGGGAGCGCATGCCGAGTACGCCGCGGTCCCGTCGGGCCAGGTCCTGCCCGTTCCGGAGGGGACGGCGCTCCGCGACGCCGCGGCGATCCCCGAAGCGTTCCTGACGGCGTACCTGAGCCTGGTGGTCGAGGGCGGCCTCGGCCGCGGAGCCCGCGCGCTCGTGCACGCCGGCGCCTCGGGTGTCGGCCTCGCCGCGATCCAGACCGCGCGCTGGGTCGGCGCCTCGGCGGCGGCCACGACGCGCAGCGCGGCGAAGATCGAGGCGTTGCGGCAGGCCGGCGCCGATCCCGCGATCGACACCTCGGCCGTGCGCTTCGAGGAAGCGATCGCCCGGGCGTGGGGGCGCGCGTCGGTGGACGTGATCCTGGATCCGGTCGGAGCCGACACGCTCGCGGGTGACCTGGACGTCCTGGCTGTCGGCGGGCGTGTCGTCTTTCTCGCGACGATGTCGGGCGCCCGCGCCGAGCTCGACATCGCCCGGCTGATGGGGGGGCGCGGCCGCATCATCGGCTCGACGCTGCGCTCCCGCTCGCGGGAGGAAAAGGCGCGGCTCGTCGAGCGCTTCCGCGCGGAGATGCTTCCCGGCTTCCACGCCGGAGCGCTGCGTGTCGCGATCGACTCGATCTACCCGGCAGTCCGCGCGGGGGACGCGTTCTCCCGGATGCGGGAAAACCGGAACGTCGGGAAGATCCTCCTCGACTGGTCCGGGGTCGGCGAGTCCGGCTGAGGGGGCCGCTCCCCATCGGTCTTCAACACCCTGCTAGACTTACCCGTTTTCGGGAGCGCCATGGCTATTTTCGGGAAAACGGACGGACCGGCGGCGGTGCCCTCGCCCGCGGAGCACCCCGTTCAAACCGGTGCGCCGGCGGCGAGCGTGATCGGCGCGAAGGCCCGCTTCGTGGGCGAGCTGTCGGGAGACGAGGACGTTGCCGTCCACGGACGTTTCGAAGGGACGATCGACGTTTCGCGCAGAGTGCAGGTGGCCCAGGGCGGCGAAGTGAAGGGCGACATTCACGCCCGTTCGGTCGTCGTGGGCGGCCGCGTCCAGGGCCAGGTGCGCGCCGACGAGCGCGCGGAGCTGCTGGCGTCGGCCTCGGTTCAGGGAGACGTGCGCGCCCCCAAGGTGGTCATCGCCGAAGGGGCCCAACTTCAGGGGAGCGTGGCGATGTCCTCGACGGCTTCGGCCCGGGGCGCCGCGCCGGAACGATCGGAGGAGAAGTAAATGGCCACGGAGATCGCCGTCGAGACGCAGTCCAACTTCATCGGGGGCAAATGGGTCCCCGCCGCATCCGGGCAGACGTTCGAGGATCGCAACCCGGCCGACCGCGACGACGTCGTCGGCCTCTTTCCGAAGAGCGGCAAGGCGGACGTGGACGCCGCGGTCGCGGCGGCGAAGAAAGCGTTTCCCGGCTGGAGGAACACTCCGGCGCCCCGACGGGCCGAGATCCTGTACGCGGCTGGCGAGATCTTGAAGCGCGACAAGGAGAAGCTCGCGCGGCTGATGACGCGCGAGATGGGAAAGGTCCTCGCGGAAACGCGCGGCGACGTGCAGGAAGCCATCGACATGGCGTTCCTCGCGGCGGGCGAGGGGCGTCGCCTCTTCGGGTTCACGACGCCCTCGGAGCTGCCGAACAAATGGGCCATGTGCGTGCGCCAGCCCGTCGGCGTCTGCGCGTTCGTGACGCCCTGGAACTTCCCGATGGCGATCCCGGCGTGGAAGTCCATGGCGGCCCTCATCGCCGGCAACACGATCGTGATCAAGCCGGCCACCGACACGCCGGCCTCGGTCGTCGCCCTGGCGCGCGTCTTCGAGGAGGCGGGGCTTCCCGCCGGAGTCTTCAACGTCGTCATGGGCTCGGGCGGCGAGGTCGGCAACCCTCTCGTCGAGCACCCCGACGTCAAGGTCGTCTCGTACACCGGCTCGACCGAGGTCGGACGGCAGATCTCGAAGGCCTGCGCGCCGACCTTCAAGCGGCTGCACCTCGAGATGGGAGGAAAGAACGCGATTCTCGTCATGGACGACGCCGACCTCGACCTCGCCGTGGACGGCTCGGTCTGGGGCGCGTTCGGCACGACCGGACAGCGCTGCACCGCCTCCTCGCGGCTCCTCGTGCATCGCAAGGTCTATGACGCGTTCCTCGAGAAGCTCGTGGGACGGGTGAAGGCGCTCCGCGTCGGCAACGGCCTCGACGAGAAGGTCGACATGGGCCCGTGCATCTCGGAGAAACAGCGCGAGACCGTCTCCAAGTACGTCGAGATCGGCAAGGCCGAGGGCGCGAAGCTCCTCACCGGAGGCGAGAAGCTGACGTCCGGGTCGCTCGCGAAGGGCTGGTTCCATTCGCCCACCGTCTTCGCCGACGCCAACGCGAAGATGCGCGTCGCGTGCGAGGAGATCTTCGGGCCGGTGACCACCGTCGTCCCGATCGGTTCCCTCGAGGAGGGAATCCAGGTCGCGAACTCCGTCGCGTACGGTCTCTCGGGATCGATCTACACGCAGGACGTCAACAAGGCGTTCCGGGCGATGAACGAGTTCGAGACCGGCATCTTCTACGTGAACTCCTCCACGATCGGCGCCGAGGTGCATCTGCCCTTCGGAGGCATCAAGGACACGGGCAACGGCCACCGGGAGGCGGGCATCGCCGGGCTCGATGTCTTCACAGAGTGGAAGTCGATCTATGTCGACTTCTCCGGAAAGCTCCAGAAAGCGCAGATCGACACCCACTGACGGCTTCGGAGCCGGGAGGAGAAGGGCGCATGATCGTCGGTCTTCCCAGGGAGATCAAGGACAACGAGAACCGGGTCGGCCTGGTCCCGGCGGGCGTCCGGGCGCTCGTCGCGGCCGGCCACTCCGTCTTCGTCGAGCACGACGCGGGAGTGGGATCGGGAATCCCCGACGAGCAGTACGTCGCGGCCGGGGCCAGGATCCTCGCGACGGCCGACGAGGTCTTCGCGAAGGCCGACATGATCGTCAAGGTCAAGGAGCCCGTCGGCCCCGAGTACCAGCGGCTCCGCGAGGGGCAGATCCTCTACACGTACCTGCACCTCGCGCCGGCGAAGGCCCTGACCGACATGCTCCTCGAGCGCAAGGTCGCCGGGGTCGCGTACGAGACGATCACGGCTTCCAACGGGTCCCTGCCGCTCCTGACGCCGATGTCGGAGGTGGCCGGGCGGATGAGCGTCCACGTCGGCGCGTACTACCTCCAGAAGTCCAACGGGGGCCGGGGCGTCCTGCTCTCCGGCGTGCCGGGCGTGCCGCCGGCCGACGTCGTCATCATCGGCGGCGGCGTGGTGGGCACCAACGCCGCCAAGGTCGCCGCCGGGATGGGCGCGGACGTGACCATCCTGGAGATGTCGCCGGACCGCATGCGCGAGCTCGACGACATCTTCCTCGGCCGAGTGAAGACGATCGCCTCGAATGCCCACACCCTGGAGGAGGGCTGCCGGCGCGCCGACCTCCTGATCGGTGCGGTCCTCATTCCCGGCGCCGCGGCGCCCAAGCTCGTCTCGCGCGCCCTGATCTCCCAGATGAAGAAGGGCGCCGTGGCCGTGGACGTCGCGGTCGACCAGGGGGGCTGTTTCGAGACGACGAAGGCGACCACCCACTCGGACCCCGTCTACACCGTGGACGGCGTCATCCACTACTGCGTGGCCAACATGCCGGGCGCCGTGGCGCGCACGTCGACGTTCGCCCTGACCAACTCGACCCTGCGCTACGCCCTGCAGCTCGCCAACAAGGGGCTGAAGAAGGCCGTCGCGGACGACCCCCATCTGGCGGAGGGCGTCAATACGTACGCCGGAAAGCTGACGTACAAGGCGGTCGCCGACGCTCAGGGCAAGACCTACACGCCCCTGGCGCAAGCCCTCTCATAGGCCCCGAAAACCGGGGAACCTCGTGCGCTGCCCTGCGTATCTCGGGGCAGGGGGAGGACCATGAACCGTCGCGTACTGCCGTTTGCCTCGATCCTCGCAGGTCTGACCTGGCTGGCCGCGGCTGCTGCCGGCGCCGACACCCGCATCGAGAAGGATCTGAAGCTCGCGCCGGGCGGCGAATTCCGCCTGGAGACCGACCTGGGCGCCGTGACGGTCACCGGCAGCCCCGATTCGGGCGCTCACATCGTCGTGACTTCCCGGCGCCGGAACCTGGACGACCTCCTGAGCTTCCGCTGGGAGGAAGGGGCGAACTCGGCCACCGTCATCGCCAAGAAGAAGCACCCGTTCAACTGGTTCTCCGACCACGGCGATCACGTGGAATACGAGATCCGGGTCCCGACCGAGACCCGGCTCTTGATCGACACCTCGGGGGGCGCCATCAAGATCTCCAACCTGAAGGGCGCGGCGCGCCTCGACACCTCCGGCGGCGGAATCAAGGTCGCCAGCCTGACCGGGGACCTGGACGCCCAGACCTCCGGCGGCTCGATCGACTTGCGCGACGTGACGGGCAAGATCCGCATCGAGACGTCGGGCGGCGGAATCGAGGGCGTCAACCTGGACGGAACCGTTCATGCCGAGTCCTCCGGCGGCTCGATCGAGATCCAGAAGGTCACGGGCGACATCAATGCCGAGACTTCCGGCGGTGGCATCCGCATCACCGAAGCGGGGGGACGCATCCAGGCCGACACGTCGGGCGGCTCGATCGAAGCGTCGTTCACGAAGGGCAACTCGCGCGGCGGAACGCTCGAGACCTCCGGCGGAGGGATCGAGGTCTCGGTGGATCCGGACGTGGATCTCTCGATCCAGGCCTCGGGCAACTCGGTCAAGACGGATCTGCCTCTACGCGTCCAGGGCGAGATCTCGCGCGGGCGGCTGAACGGCAGCCTCGGCAAGGGCGGCAACACTCTGCGCCTCCACACGAGCGGAGGTTCGGTCCGGATCCAGAGCATCTAGGGGGTCGGAGGCGGGCCGGGCGGTGCGCGCGCCGGTACGGTGCGCGCGCCGGTATAGAGTCGTCGCGCGATGACTCTCTGGCTCGCGCTGGCGGCCCTGCTCGCGGGAGCGCCGCCGCCCGCGCCGCAGGCGCTCGTCGGGGCGACCCTCGTCGACGGCACGGGCGCCGCTCCGGTCCCGAAGGCGACCGTCGTCGTGCGCGACGGGCGCATCGAGTGCGCCGGCAGGGATTGCAAGGTCCCACAGGGCGCGGTCGTGACGGACGTCTCGGGAACGTGGATCCTTCCCGGGCTGATCGACGCCCACGTCCACTTCTCGCAGACGGGCTGGGCCGACGGACGGCCGGACTCGTTCGACGTCCGCGACCGCTTTCCGTACGAGAAAGCGGAGTCGGACCTCGCCCTGCATCCCGAAAAGATCTTTCGCGCGAACCTGTGCTCGGGGGTCACGTCCGTCTTCGACAACGGCGGCTACGCCTGGACGATCGACATGGCGCGCCGGAAGCGCGACGACCCGAACGCGCCGCGCGTGGCTGCGGCCGGGCCGCTCCTCTCGACGATCGACTTCTGGCTGAACCTGCCGGCCGAGCGTCAGTTCCTCCACCTGACGGATCCCGACACGGCGCGGACAAACGCGAAGTACCTCTCCGCCCGCGGCGCCGACGCGATCAAGGTCTGGTTCATCGTCACGCCGGCGCAGACGGTGGAGGCGTCCACGCCGGCGGTGCGCGCGGCGGGGGAGGAAGCGCACCGTCTGGGGCTTCCCCTGATCGTGCACGCCACCGGGCTCGCCGAGGCGAAGGTCGCGCTCCAGGCGGGAGCCCATCTGCTCGTCCACAGCGTCTGGGACTTTCCCGTCGACGACGAATTCCTGCGGCTCGCGAAGACGAACGGGACGATCTACTGCCCGACGCTGACGGTAATGAACGGGTACGTGCGTCTGACCCGCTCGGCCGCCTCCGGAACGCCGCCGGTCGTGGACGATCCCGGCCGTTGCGTCGACCGGGCCCTCGTCGAACGGATCACGACGCCGGGTGTCCTTCCGGGAGGGGAGGCCGAGCAGGTCCAACGGATGGAAAAAGCCTTCGGCGAGATGTCCGCGACGATGGCCGCGAACCTGAAGCGCGTCGCCGACGCGGGCATTCCGATCGCCATGGGCACGGACGCCGGAAACCCCCTGACTCTGCACGGGCCGGCGGTCTATGCGGAGATGGAGGCGATGCAGGCCGCCGGCCTCTCTCCGATGCAGGTGATCGTGGCCTCGACGCGCGGCGGGAGCCAGGCGATGGGCGCCGAGAAGGAAACCGGAACCCTCGAGAAGGGCAAGTCGGCCGACTTGATCGTCGTCGAGGCGGATCCGACGCGCGACGTCGCGAACCTGCGCCGCCTCCGCGGGGTGATGCGAGCGGGCGTCTGGCACGCCCAGTCCGACCTGCGCGCGCCCACCTCGCCGTGAGCGCACCTTCCGACGTCGCGATCGTCGGCGCCGGCCCGACCGGCATCGCCTGCGCGATCGAGCTCGAGCGCCGCGGCATCGGCGCCGTCTGCTGGGAGCGCGGCGGCATCCTGGACACGATCCAGAACTTCCCCGAGGAGATGCGCTGGTACTCGACTCGGGACCTCCTCGACATCGCCGGCGTGCCGTTCACCTGCCCGGACGCCCATCCGACGCGTCTCGATTCGCTCGCGTACTACCGCGGGGTTGCCGAGCGCTTCGGCGTCCGCATCGCCGCCGAGACGACGATCGAGAGGGTCACGCCGCGACCGGGTGGAGGCGTGGACGTCGAGGCCGTCGAGCGCGCCGGGCCGCGCCGGCTGGAGGCGCGGGCGGCGATCCTCGCGACCGGCTTCTTCGCGAATCCCCGGCGCCTGGAGGTTTCCGGCGCCGACCTTCCGCACGTCCACCGGCGATACGTCTCGGGTTACCCGTTTCACGGCCGGAACGTCGTCGTGGTCGGAGGCAAGAACTCGGCCGCCGAGGCCGCGCTCGACCTCTACCGCCACGGCGCGCGGGTGACGCTGGTCCACCGCGGCGCCGACCTGCACGACCGCGTCAAGTACTGGATCCGTCCGGACCTGGAGAACCGGATCGCCGCCGGAGCCATCCGGGCGATGTTCTCGTCGCGCATTGCCGGGATCGAGCCGGACCGCTGCCGCGTCGCGACCCCGCGGGGCGAGATCATGGTCTCCGCCGACGCGGTCTTCCCGCTGATTGGCTACGAGCCGGACTTCGCCCTGCTCGAGCGCTGCGGCATCCGCCTGGAGGGAGAGCGGAAGGTGCCTTCCCACGACCCGGAGACGCTGGAGTCGAACGTGCCGGACGTTTACCTCGCCGGCGCGATTCTCGGAGGCACCGAAGTCGGCCGGATCTTCATCGAGAATAGCCGTCACCACGCGGCGCGGATCGCGGAATCCATCGCGAAGCGGCGGGCGCCGGCGCCGGTTTAGACGCCGGGGGTGCAACCAAAGCGCCTCCACTCGTGTTACGGAGGGGTGGAGGACGCGATGACCAGCGGATGCGCGCCGACTGCGGGGCATTCGCCGAGACCGCCAGGCGGGGCGGCCGGCTTCCGGCTGGTGCTGGGCCAGCCGGAACAGAACCGCCGGAGTGCGGATCGGGCGATGATCGCCGACGAGGAGCTCAAGAACCGGCTCGCGGACGACCTCGACGGGGCGTTCGAGGGCCTCGTACGCGCCTACCAGGACCGTCTCTACTCCTTCGCGCTCCGCCTGACCTCCCGTCCTGAGGACGCCGAGGAGGCTGCGCAGGACGCCTTCGTGAAGGCCTACCGCGCCCTCTGCGGTTACCCGGCCGAGCGCATCCGTGCGCTGGCGCTGCGCGCGTGGCTCTACCAGATCACGCTGAACGTCGTCCGCAACCGATTCCGCGGCAAGAAGCTCCGGCTCGTGTCGCTCGACCACCCGCTCTCGGCGCGGGGGGAGACGGCGTGGGAGGCCCCGGACTCCGCGGACGGCCGGCCCGATGCGCGCTACGAACGATCTCGTCAGCGTGCCGACATGGCGTCGCTCGTGGCGAAGCTGCCCGACCGGTACCGGGCGCCGGTTCTGCTGCGCTACGTGGAGGGACTGAGGCTCGAAGAGGTCGCGCGAGTGCTCGGACAGCCGGTCGGGACCGCGAAATCCAACGTGCACCGCGGCGTCAACGCCCTGCGCGAGGCGCTGGTTGCGTCCCGCCGGGAAGGGGAGAAGAAGAGATGACGAGAGTGAAGAACGCGGGGAGCATCGGGCGGGCTCTGAGCGAGCTCGTCATCGAGAAGGCGCCCGCGACGCTGCTGCCGGCGGTGCTGCGGCGCGTGGGGCTCGCCGACGCGTACTGGTGGCTGGAGTCTCCGGTCGGCCCGGTGTTCATCGCGCACAGCAAGGCGGGGATCTCGATGGTGGCGCGGGCGAAGTCGTCCGGCGATTTCGAGCGCGCCTTCGAACGGCGGTTCGGCCGCTCCGTCGCCGAGGAGTCGTCGGTGCCGCCGGCGCGGGTGAAGGCGCTCGTCCGTAACCTGAAAGGCGAAGGACGGCGGGACCTGCGCTTCGACCTGCGCGGTCTGTCGGAGTTCGAACAGGCCGTGCTCCGCAAAGCGCTCGAGATCCCGTCGGGCGAGGTCCGACCGTACAGCTGGATCGCCAGAGAGATCGGCCACCCCGGGGCGGTCCGGGCGGCGGGCTCGGCGCTGGCGAAGAACCCGGTGCCGCTCCTGATCCCGTGCCACCGCGTCGTCCGCAGCGACGGCCACATCGGCCGCTACTCGCTCGGCGGCGCGCGCAACAAGCGGCGCCTGCTCGAGGTCGAGGGGGCGCAGCCGGAGCTGCTCGAACGGCTCGCCACCTCGGGAGTGCGGTACCTCGGCAACGCCGAGAAGAAGCACTTCTGCTACCCGACCTGCGGCGGGATCGAGACCCTGGTCCGGACGAACACGGTCCGGTTCCGGTCGGAGCACGAGGCGGTGGCCGCCGGCTTCCATCCCTGCGGCGACTGCCGGCCCCCGGTGGCTCAGGCGGTCTGACCGGCCACCGGCGACACTCCGACCCTCTCCTCCGTAGAAAGGGGGGAGGGTCTCTCTGTCCAGCGCCAATCCGTCCTGCACTAAGCTATCGGCCCGGGGCATGTACAACGAGTTCTACGGGTTCCGGGAAGCGCCGTTCAACATCACCCCCGATCCCCGTTTCCTCTTCTTCTCCGACAAGCACCGCGAGGCGTTCAACCACGTCCTCTTCGGGATCCGCGAGCGCAAGGGGTTCATCCAGATCACGGGGGAGGTCGGGGCGGGGAAGACGACCGTCTGCCGCGCGATCCTCACGGAGCTCGGGCCGACCTACAAAACCGCGCTGATCCTGAACCCGATGGTCACGGCCACGCAGCTCATGCGGACCGTGCTCGCCGAGCTCGGCCTCGAGCCGCGCAAACTCGACCGGACCGCGTACCTCGAGATCCTGAACCGCTACCTCCTCGAACAGGCGGCGGCGGGCCACGACGTCGTCATCCTCATCGACGAGGCGCAGGACCTCGATCCCGAGCTCCTCGAGCAGGTGCGCCTGCTCTCGAATCTCGAGACGGACCAGCGCAAGCTCCTCCAGATCGTCCTCATCGGCCAGCCGGAGCTGCGGGACAAGCTGAACCAGAAGGGCCTGCGCCAGCTGAGGCAGAGGATCACGGTGCGGTACCACCTCGCGCCGCTGAACCGGTTCGAGACCGAACGCTACATCGCGCACCGGCTTCGCGTCGCCGGAGCCGACGGGCGGCCGAGCTTCTCGCGGTGGGCGATCCGGAAGGTCCACGGCTATTCGCACGGCGTGCCGCGGCTGATCAACGCCGTGTGCGACAAGGCGCTGCTCTACGGTTACGTCAACGGGACGTACGAGCTGAGGTCGCGTGCGATCGGCCAGGCGATCCGCGAGCTCGAGGGCGAAGTCGCGTGAGCCTGATCGACGACGCCCTGAAGCGGGCGCAGGCGGCCGACGAGGCGGCGGCGGGAAAGCCGGCGGACCGGCCCTGGATCCCGACGCCGATGCCGGACGCGGGGCTCGCCCGGCGGCGGGCGATGATGCGCGGGCTGACGATCGCCGTGGCTGTCGCTGCGGTCGCCGCGGCAGGCTTTTTCGTTCTGCGCCGCGCCGCGTTTCCGGGTCCTCCGGTCGCCGCACGCGACGGCCAGAGTGACGGACGCGCCGCGGCCGCCGCTGTGCCGTTGACGACTCCGACCCCGCTCCAGGTCGTCGTTGCGGTGCCGACCCCCGTAACGCCGGTGCCCGCGTCCATGCCCGCTCACCGTCCCCGGCCGACGCGCGCAGCCGAACCGACGCTTCCGTCCGGGCAAGCCGAGGACGCCGAGGCGCCGGCTCCGACGCCGGTCTCGAAACCGTCCGGTCCGATCGCCAACGGTCGGACTTACGCAGGATCCGTCACCCTGCCCGGCGGCGCGAAGATCGAGCTCG
>Ga0126381_100007005_pt1 | contig 12506 bp, 9 predicted proteins | sample PanSoiMetPlot_28_FD_96465 | JGI IMG/M metagenome (GOLD analysis project Ga0126381, IMG submission 96465) | Tropical forest soil microbial communities from Panama - MetaG Plot_28 | ecosystem: Environmental > Terrestrial > Soil > Tropical forest > Bulk soil | place: Panama | collected 2016-02-17
GCTGGGAGTTGAACCTCCAGTCAACGTGCGGCAGCAGCGCGAGGTTGGTTCCGATGCCAAGCTCGAGCGCGTGCAGGTTGTAGTCAGGATTGGTCGCCTCCCGGACGGCGTCGGTAAAATCCGTACCGTCCGCGGTTATCGAGACCGCGGTGCCCTTCTCCAGCTCCACGGTTATCGCCGGGTGCTCGGCGAGCTCATCGCGCAACTCCGCCGCTGCGCGGATCCTGGCGTCACCAGCCTCGTTGTACCGTGCGTCCCGTGCAACGAGGGCCCCCGATGCGACGACGGTGCCGTCGAGCGTGAACGATCCCGTCCAGTCCCGCGTTGAAGGCGCGGTCAGTGAAAGTTCGCAGTAGGCTCCGATGCTGGCCCATTGACCCACCTGGATCTCCGGCGACAGCCAGGCGTCTATCTTCAGGTTGTCGGCCAGCGAACAGACGAGGTTGGTGTCATGCCCGCCGGCGCCGTCCGACCTGAAAACCAGGGGCCCGAGGTTATCCGAGATATCCTTTGTCCACCCTCTGGCTAGGCCCGCCGCACTCGCGTAGTCGGTGAGCAGCAGCATCCGCAACGTGTACAGCGCGGCTTCCGATTCGGTGTCGAACGAGGCCACCGGCACCACCAGGGCGCGATGCTCGCGGAATAGTTTCCGGATCTGAACCGAGATCAGGTTACGGCGGAGCAGGACGATCACGTTCGCGCCGACGGGCAGCTTCTCCGTCTCGTCGAGGCCAACGAATTTCAGCCCGTATTCTTCGGCTGCGTGCCCGAGCTCGCCATCGTCGCTTACGGCGAAGATGTCACCGACCGGGAAGAGGGCGCGTAGCCCGTCCAGCGAGGGATGGGTCCTGCCGGATGCGCTTGAATATCCAGATGCTGGGTTTATCTGCATCATCTGTACCTATCTTTGAGAGCTCCTGCGGGGCCTATGAGGTTAGTTTCCGAGCTTTAGAACCCGTATTGTGTGAGCTTTTCTCGGAGCCACCTGCTCCGGAAGTCGAGGAGTCCTAGCCGCTCACAGTTACCTAGCACCTTGACGAAGAGCGAATTCTGGAACGCATGGTGCGCCGACGATCTCCTGAGCACCTCCGCACCTTCCGCGCGGGGAACGCCTAGGCGATCCCAGACCTCCTGCCTGAGCAGCCGGTCCCGTAGCCTGATCGCGGCTTCGAGCGCAAACTCCTGGCGCTCCGCTAGTTCGGCGGAGGTCAGCCCCGGATAAACACATTGGAGTTCGGTCAGGCCGAACGCGACATGCCGCGCCTCATCCGCACGAACGAGCTTCAGCAGCTTACGAAGCAAGGGCTCGGTCGTGGTCTGGTACAGCAATCCGAATGCGGCGAGAGCGAGCCCTTCGATCATGATCTGCATGCCAAGGAAGGTAATATCCCAGCGGGAATCGCTGAGCAGGTCGAACATGAACGTCCGCAGGTGATGGTTAACGTTATAGTGCCCGGAGAGCTTGGTATCCAGATAGCGGGAGAAGGCTTCCACGTGGCGGGCCTCATCCGCGGCCTGAATCCCGGCGTAGATTTTGGCATCGAGCGACGGCGTCGTTTCCACGAGCCGTCCCGCCGCGAGCAGCGCACCCTGTTCACCGTGCAGGAACTGGGATAGCGTCCAGTTCTGGCTCTCCATCGCGAACTCGATCCAGTTCCGCCGCGACCATCGCGCCAAGGCCGTCCCGCTGATGTCGCCGGCTGCCAGGCCAACATGCCGTGACCCGTCCGCCTCGGCCAGCGCTTCGACATCAACCGGCGTCTCCCACGGGAGATCACGAGAGGCGTTCCACATGCTGGCCTTCGCCCGCTCGTACAGATCCGGCAGCCGGGTATCGGTGGTGGGCTGATACTGCCAGGAGAAGCATGCCGCGATGTCCGCGCGGGGCACCTGTTCCATCACCTTCATGTCAAGCCGTCTCCGTCCTGAGCGTGCCTAGGACCGCCCGAGCACGCCGGGTCTTCTGAGCTGGGGCCATGATGAAGTCGATCTGCCGGTTTGAGCCGTCCGCGCCTACCGCGATGCGGACGGTTCCCGCACCGGCATGCAGGGGTGAGTTGATGTTCCAGTTGACATGCGGCCTGATGGCATCGTTGGCACCGAGGCTGATTTCGCGAACGTACAGATCTGCCGCGCATCCTCGGGGGTCGATGGCGGCGCGCGCGATATCCGCGAGATCCTCCCCGGCCAGGCCCGCCGCCGGCCGCGGGCCGACGGCGGGCCGCGGGCCCGCGGCCCGCAGGCCCGCTACGACACCATCGCGGATGTCGAGCATGATGGGGCAGCGGGTGGCGAGCAGCCGGTGCGCGACCTCGAGGTCTGACGCCGGCTCCGATCCCGGTTCCGCATCGCGGCTGACCAGGACGGCGGATGCGAGCGCGGTACCTTCGATGTGGCACGGAGCTGGCGCATGGCCGGCCGCGCGCGGCGTCAGCGTGACCTGGCAGTAACTGCCGATCTCGATCCGCTGGCCGGCCGCGATCGGAGCCACGCGGGATTCGGCAGGCGCGGCCAAGTCATCGAGCACCGTGATCGCTACGTCATCGTCATTGTCCAACGTCAGCGGCTCGGCTGCTTTCTCGACGCATTTCATCAGGCCTCGATACAGGCGACGGGTCCCGATATAGTCGGTGATCATCGCGAGTCTCTGGGTATACAGTGCGGCCACTAGCGATGAGTCGAAGGCGGTAATCGGTATCAGCAGCACCCGGGATTCCCGGATCCTCAGCGTACGCCAGATGTCAGCACTGACCGGTCGCTTACGGAGGAATAGCACCACGCTCGAAGCTCCCGGCAGCGTGTCAATGTCTTCGACCGCCATAGCTCGCAAGCCGTAGTATGTCGCGGCGAGCCCCAGCCATTGATCGTCCGTGACGAAGTAGATATCGCCTTCAGGAAAGATCTGCTGAACACTGCTATTGATACAGCGAGCTATGTCCGCACGCCGGGTTTCGTACCGCATGCCAATGAGCCTAATTGGCGGCTGCGCTCCTGATCAATGGTTCTGACCTCATGTGGACTAATCCGACCGGATGCGGTCAATTGACCTTCATGCGACAATGGGAAACTGTCTGGCGACAATGGGAAATCTCAAATGCCTGAACTGCTCTCAATGCCTGGACTGGCGAATTACCGGGAAAGCACCCGCGGGATCAGCGCCGCGTCGGAACCGGGCGCCTCGGTGCGCGGGGGTGCGCCACGGCCCGGCTCCATGGCCACCAGATGGCGTCACCCATCTTGAGGATGAGCGACGGGGCGAGCACGCTGCGGACCAGCAGCGTATCGACCAGCACCCCGATCGCCACCGCTGAGCCGACCTCGCTCACCGACACCGACGGGAGCTGGGTGAGCGCTGCGAACGTGCCCGCCAGGACGATGCCCGCGGCGGTGATGACGCCGCCGGTAAAGGCCAGCCCGCGGAGAGTGCCCGCACCGGTGCCGAGCACACGAGACTCTTGCCGGGCGCGGGCGATGAGGAAGATGTTGTAGTCGACGCCGAGGGCCACGAGGAAGACGAAGATGTAGATGGGCACCTGCGGGCTGACGCCGGGGTAATTCAGGCGTCCCCACAGCAGGACCGCCAGCCCGAACGAGGCCGCGAAGCTGAGCGCGCTGATGGCCACCATCAGCACGGGGGCGACAATGGCGCGCAGCAGCAGCCCCGTGACGATCAGGATCACGCCGAAGATCAGCGGTATCAGCACGGCGTCGTCGTGCCCGGCCGCTGTCGATATGTCGAGCTCAACCGCCGCGTTCCCGCCGACCAGCGAGCCCGGCGCTACGGTGGCTGACCGCTGGCGGACGGCGCGGATGGTGTCGAACCCCCGCGAGCCGTACGGCGAGCCCGACACCGTGATCGCGAAGCTGTGATAGCCCTGGACCGGCTTACTGGCGACCACCGAACTCACACCGGGCACAGAACGGACCGCCTGAGCCACGTCGGCGGCGTGCGCCGCCGGAGTCAGCAGCGTCAGCGGCGCGACGTCCCCGCCCGGGAAATGGGCGCTGACCAGCTGCTGTCCGGTCGCGCTGTCCGTCTGTCCCTTGAGCGCGCTGGCCGGGTCATTCGTGATATGCAAGCCCGTCAGCGCCGTCGCGGCGGCGGCCAGCAGGACAACCGTGCCGGTGGCGACCCACCCGGGATGGCGGACCAGCCTGGCTCCGACCGCGGACCACAGCGGCGAGGCTTCACGGTCAGCCTCACCGGGACGTGGTACCCGGGGCCAGAACACCCAGCGTCCGGACACCAGCAGCAGGGCAGGAAGCAGCACGGTCTGGGCCAGGAAGGCGGCGGCGACCGCCACCGCGGCGACCGGGCCCAGGCCGTGCAAGGAGCCGGACGTGGCGGCGAGCATGCACAGCATGCCCATGATGACCGTGCTCGCGGAGGCCAGCAGCGTGCCGTAGGTGGCGCGCAGAGCCACGGCCATGGCATCGGCGGCGTGCCGATGCCGCCGCAACTCCTCCCGGTAGCGGTGCACGAGCAGCAGGGCGTAGTCAGTGGCGGCGCCGAAGACGAGCACGGTCAAGATGCTGGTGGACAGCGAGCTGACCGTCAGTCCGGCGGACGCGAGCCCGTGCGCCGCGGCCCTGGCCATGACGATGGCGAAGATGGCCGACACCAGCGGCAGCAGCCACAGCACGGGACTGCGGTATACCAGGAGCAAGATGATGGCCACGATCAAGAGCGCGGTGAGCAGCAGGGTCTTCTGGGTGCCGCCGCCGCTGTCGGCGGTGACCGCCGCGGGTCCGGTGACCGCGGCCTTAAGGCCTCCGGGCGCGCGCGGAATACCGGCCTGGACAATACTGGCCTGGACAACGGAGCGGATCGCGTGAACGGCGTTCTGATCCGCCGTCGTGATGTCATGCTGCTGGGCGACGATACCGACGGTGAACAGCTCCGCCCGGCCATCGGCCGACGGTTGCGGAGGACCAGGATGCCCTAGCCCCGCTACCCGGAGGCGGGCGACCGCCCGGTCGGCTGCCGCGATCGCCCCGCGGTCGGCCGTGGTGAGCGGGCCGGACCGGGCGAAGACCGCGATAGCCTGATCCGTCTCGGGCTGACCGGGGCCGCCGATCGCCGCTGCCTGCGCGGTGGCCACCTGGGTGGACTGGGCAGCGGCAGGAAGATACGCGGCTGCCGTGTCATTGGTGACATCCGAGAGCTTGTTCGCCGCCGGGTCAAGCACCACCAGCAGCAATGCGCAGATCGCCAGCGCGGGCCAGCGCAGGCGCCACAGCCTGGCCGCGAAGCGGCCGGTGAGCCTGTGCCCCTTGGCACCTGATGGTTGCCTCTTGGCACCTGGTGATGCAGTCATCTGCTCCTCACCGCGGCTGGTAAAGTCTGGGCACTCAACGAGTACATTGGACATCTGGCCACCCATTGGACGATATTTCAATGACCGGGCAAGGTCAAGGCATCAGGTTTCGCAGGCTGCACCGAGCGCTGGCCGATCCGCTGCGGCTCAGGCTGCTCGAGTACCTGGTTGTCCGGCCCAGGTCGGCGAAGGAGCTCGCCGACCTGGTCGGAATGCGCCCCGACCGGCTGTATCACCACCTCTCGCGACTGGAAGAAGCCGGGCTCGTCACGATCACGGAGTACCGCCGGCTGCCACGGGGCCGGGTCGAGCGGATCTACGCCGCGGCCGAGGTGGAGCCGCCCGGCGACCAGACGAGCCCGCTCGAGACGGCTCAGTTCTTCGGCGCGGTCATCGAGGCCACACGGGCGGATCTGAACTCGGCCCTGATGGCGAGGGACGCCGGGCAGCACCGGGAGATCTCGCTGACCCGGACCGCCCTGCGCCTGTCCGATGAGGGTCGCGCCGAGCTGGCGGCTGGCTTCGAGCGGCTCGTCCGCGAGGCTGAAAGAAACGAGGCTGAAAGAAGCCAAGACCCGGCAGGAACCTGGACACACATCGTCTGGACCTTGGTGGACGCTGAGGACCGGCGTCGCGGAGATGACGACCCCGGCGCCGCCGGCCAGCCAGACCTGAACGGCGGTCCGGACAAGCCGGCGCGCCAGTCCCTGGCCCAATGAAACTTTATTTCCGGCGTCGAGGATGACGTTCCCGCAGGTTATCAGAAGCCCGTCATCTTGAAGTGGCGATCAATTCAGTGACAATTCACGCGGGATGTATCAAATTTACTCGACACGGGCCACATTTGCTCCGGTCGTTGCTGCTACCACGCGTGGCACAGCGTCGTCCATGGCCGTATGTGGCCAAAACCGGGCCGATTGCCGCCGACGCACGCACCCTGGAGAGCAGCCAGTTATCGATTACCGCTGCGATTACGCCTTGAAATCCCAGGTCGGAAGCGGGCTCTCGGCTCGGCTCAGAGCCGGCTCAGGTACCTACTCCGGGCCTCGGCGTGTTTCCGCTGAGAACATGCTGGGCGCTATCTAACGACCCGCTGGGCTTGTTTACATGTGTATGTTAACTTCTTGCGAGATCATATAGATTCGTATACCATCCGTTATGAGACAGTCACATTACGTCATAGGGAGACCTGTGATTAACCAGGCGATAGAGGCCAGAGATCTCGTAAAGATCTACAAGAATGGCGTCCACGCGCTTTCCGGACTGTCATTCTCGGTAGAGCCAGGAACAGTTTTCGGGCTGCTCGGCCCGAATGGCGCCGGCAAGTCGACGGTTGTGAAGATACTGACCACACTTTCGAGCCCCAGTTCGGGCTATGGAATGGTCGCGGGTTACGACGTACGGCGGCAGCCTGATCAAGTTAGGGGCCGCATAGGTACTGTGACACAGAAGCATGTATCGGATCCATATGCGACCGGGCGTGAGAACCTCATGCTGCATGGCCGCATTCGTGGTCTTGAGCGCACCAGGCTCAGGCAGCGGGTAGCGGCTATTCTAGGTCACTTCGACCTGCTTGACGCCGCGGACCGGATGGTACACGGTTATTCGGGCGGGATGCGTCGTCGGCTGGACATCGCCATGGGCTTGGTCCATCAGCCGCTCGTGCTCTTTCTCGACGAGCCGACTGTCGGGCTGGACCCGGAGATTCGCAGCTTCGTATGGGGAGAAATCTCCCGGCTGCGCAAGGAGGAAGGCCTGACAATCTTGCTTACCAGCCATTACCTTGAAGAGGTCGACCAGCTCGCCGATCGCCTCGTGATTATGGATGGCGGAAAGATCATCGCTGAAGGTACGCCCGGTGACCTCAAGAGCAGCCTCCGCGGTGACGCCATCATCGTGGATCTGCTGCGGCCCGCCCCGCACGGGCAGGCCGAGGAGCTGCTGCATCGCATCCCCGGCGTGAGCGGGGTCCAGGTAACCGGGCTCAGGCTGCACGCCCAGGCCGCGAACGGCGCCACGATAGCTCCCGCCATACTCGGCGTGCTGCGAGACCAGGGACACCAGGTCACATCGATAACGGTGTCGAGACCATCGCTCGATGACGTATATCTGCACATTACCGGCAGATCGCTCCGGCCAGAGCAGGCGATAGGCGCCGCCGGGTGATCATATGGACAACACGCCGGTATCACTGACCGCCCGTTATCGACCCGGCGAAGGCCGTCCCGACATCAGATCGGGCGTCAGGGCAGGCCGAGCGCACGTTCTGATATCACAATGTTCCTATTTGGCACGAAGGTGCATCAGGAACGTGCTCCGTCAGCCCGCATATATAGTGGTCGCGATAGCGCAGCCACTCATCTGGCTCGTATTCGTCAATGGCGTCTTCCGCCAGGTTGTTCAGCTGCGCGGATTCCCAGCACACGACTACGTCGCTTACCTTACCCCTGGAGTAGCGGCCATGTCGGCGCTGTTCAGCGGCGCAATCAACGGAACCGGCATGCTGCGAGACATCCAGCACGGGGTTGTCGATCAGTTGCTGACATTGCCTACCCGCCGGATCGCGCTGATCGCTGGACGCCTGAGCCTGCAGCTGGCTATCACGCTGGCGCAGACTACGGCTGTCATCTGCGTGGCATGGGGCATTGGCGCTCACTTCGCCAACGGCTTGACCGGGATCGCCGTCCTGTATGGCATGACGATGGCCCTTGGCGTAGGCTTCGCCGCACTATCGAACGGATGCGCCCTTCTGCTACGCAGCCCGGAGTCTTTCAGCGCCATCATGAACTTCATTCTGCTGCCGATCACTTTCCTCTCCACCGCGTTCATGCCGGAAGGAGCGGTTGCACACTGGATAGCGGCTGTGGCCAGGTATAACCCACTCAACTGGGCGGCCGCAGCGGGCAGGATAGCGATAACAAGCGGCACAGCAGGAACCCCGGACTGGATGTCCGTTGTGCGACTCGGTTCATATCTGTTGATATTCGCCGTGTGCTGCACGATCTTTTCCGCCTATGCGCTGGACTCTTACCGGCGCGCGACTTGAACCACAGGTGGCGATGTGAGCGAATATTTAAATAGGACGAGGCAATCTCAACGCCTGACCGGGGCAACCGATGGCGTCGAAGCCGTACGGAGAGAGGGAGGACGATGATGGGCGACGGGCATTTGATCAACACCGCCAACCCTGACAGCCTCAGCAAACTCGACGTGGCTATCTTGGCGGAACTCGCATCAGGCGGATCGCAGAGCATGGTCGCGCGGCACCTGGGCATGAGTTCACGGACCATCCGCAGACGGCTCAGGCGGATCTGTAATCGCCTCGAAGTGGAGGCGCCGATCGAGGCCGTGGCATGGGCGGCACGGCGCAGGATCATCTAGCCGCGGCGCGATCGCCTGGCGGGCGGCGTGCGATCCGTCCAGACCGTCCATCCCGCAGCAGCGTGTCGATTGCGCGAGCGACACGCTCTAGCGGGATCGATTGCGCCATTGACGCGCCGCTCGCGATGGCCTGGTTTGCACTACCCTGCTGCGTGGTGCCGAGAGAAAAGGGTCGCCGTGCCGCAGGATGGCGAGGAGCGTGACATGCCGGGTTTCGACGTGAAGGTGCCGACCCCGGCGCGAGTGTGGAACTACTGGGTCGGGGGGAAGGACAACTTCGCCGCCGACCGGGAGGCCGGCGATCAGATCCTGGAGGCCATGCCGACGCTGCGGGCGATCGCGCAGATGTCCCGGCGGTTCCTGATCGACGCGGTGCATGATCTGGTGGCGGAGCACGGTGTCCGGCAGTTCCTGGATATCGGCACCGGGCTGCCCACCGCTGACAACACCCACGACGTGGCGCAGCGGGCCGCGCCCGACGCGCGGATCGTGTACGCGGACTACGATCCGGTGGTCCTCACGCACGCCCAGGCGCTGCTGACCAGCACCCCCGAGGGGAAAACTGACTACATTCAGGCGGACGTGCGGGATCCCGAGGCGATCTTGTCAGCGGCCCGGCGGACGCTTGACTTGAGCAAGCCGGTAGCGGTGATCCTTATCTTCGTCATGCACTTCGTTCCGGATGCCGAGCGTCCGTACGAGGTCGTGCGCAGGCTGATCGAACCTCTGCCGCCGGGCAGCTATCTGGTCATGGGCCACGCCGCCAGCGACATCGCGGCGGAGTTCATGGCCGCGGGCGCCAACGCTTACAACGATCGCGTTTCGGCGCAGATCACGCCGCGGGACCGTGCGGGGGTCAGCCGTTTCTTCGACGGGCTCGAGATGATCGGCCCGGGCGTGGTGCCGCTGGCCCAATGGTTCGGTGCCGCTAACGACCGCGGGCTGCAAGCCTACTGCGGGGTCGGCAGGAAGCCGTAGGCCTGGTCAAGGTCGCGGCGGGCGAGGACCCGGGGAGCGGGTCAGTCGAGGGCTTGCGTGGCGATGGCCGGGGGTTTGCGGCCAGGAAGGAGCCAGCCGGCCGCGGTGGCCACGAGCGGGACCGCCACGATCGTGATGGCCAGCTCCAGGGCCGGTGCCTGGCCTAGCACCCTGGGGTCGCTGCGGTGCGCCGCGGCCAGCGCCAGGTAAGCCGCGGCCGATCCGAGCAGCGAGCCAAGGAGCGCGAGTGCGCTCGCTGTGGTGGCGGTGAGCGCGCGGCGCGTCGTGCTGGTAGCCCCGATGGCGGTGAGCGTGCGCACCTCGGCTGCCGCCTCGGAACGAATCAGCCCGACCGCCATCGCCAGGACGCCGAGGGCGAGCAGCGCCCCGGCGGCGATGCCGATAATGCTGATCGTGGCCAGGGAAGCCTGGGTATTCCGTGCTTCGATAAGCAGGCCTGCCCGGGCGGCCACATCCTGTGCCGCGGTGAGCTGCGCGGCGGACAAGGGTTGCGCGGACTCGATCAGCCACCCGGACTGCACCTGAGTCCAGTGCTTGGCGCGCAGGCCCTTCTGCGTGATGAGCGAGGTGGGATATGAACTGTAGCCGGGGGCGTGAATCTGCTGCACATGGGCGGGATTCGTGCTCGTGGTGATGGTGGTGAGCACGGGCTGCCCGGCCTGGACAGTGAGGATGTCAGTGACCGGGTCGATCGTCGCCGGATTGATGCCCAGCAAGCCGAGTACGGATGGCGTGGCGACATACAGGTGCAGCGCGGTGTACTCGCCATCGCGGCCCGCATGCGGGCTGACTGGCGCATTGAGGCTGACGACTGGTTGCTGCCCGCCAGGCTGCGGCTTGGTGGCCGGGTCGACGGGCATCTCCAGGGGGATCACGGTGGCGCGGCTCAGGGAGCCAGCGATCTGGTGCACCGCTGCACCCAGGGCGCTCAGCTCGCCGGGCGTCCGGATGGGAACCGTCTCAACGTTGCCGGCCTGACCGATCCAGGCGATCATCTGACTGCCCGGCAGGTTGCCGGCGTCTGCCGGGCTCTTGTCGGCGGCTGCGCTGAGCATGATCGCCATGGCGATCCCGAGGGCCAGGCTGATGGCGGCAAGCGCGGCGCCCGATCGGGCTTGGTAGCGGGCCAGGTCGCGCAGCGCCAGCCGCACTGCCACCGGTGCCCTCGAGCCAAGCGCGGTGACGATCCTGATGCTCAGCGGGCTGATGAAAACGACCCCGAAGGCCATCGCCGCCGCGCCGAGGATGATCAGCGGGCCGTTAGCCTGGTCGGCGAGCGACAGGCAGGCCACGGCCAGCACGATCAGCAGCCCGCCAATGACCGCGGTGCGGTGCGCTGGCCTCGGCTTCGGCGCCCGGGCTGACAGCGCGCTGACGACGGGGACGCGGGACGCGATCCGGGCTGGCCACCAGGCCGCCCCTGCCGCCGTGACAACGGCGAGCACCATGCCGAGGAGGACCAGATCCCACGGAACGGCGAACCTGTCGATGCGGTGGCCCGCGAATTCCTGCAGGTGCGAAGCGGACATGAACCACGCGACGGCGCCCGCGAAGGCCCCGGTCACCGCGGCGATGGCGCCTACCAGCACCCCGCTCGCCACCATGACCATGCGCAGCTGCCGTCGCGTAGCGCCGATGGCCGCGAGCATGCCGAGCTGCCGCTGGCGCCGCGCGGCCATGACGGCGAAGGCGGCGGCGGCGACCAGGGAGATCAGCAGCAGCAGAACCGTGACGCCACCGAGCGCGCCCGCCGCGACGGCCCCCTGGGTGCTGGCGCCGCGCTGCTGCGAGGTCAGCTGGCCATGGAAAGAGCCGGTGAAGGCGGCGAACTGGCCGGGGCTGGCATCCAGCAGGACGATCACCTGCTGCGGCGGCCCGGCGGCGGACGGCGGGACGAGGACGAACTGATCGTTCAGGTCGCTGGGGTTCTCCACGATGCCGGTGACCGTATGGCGGTGTCCCGGGAGGGACAGCACCGAGCCGATACGGATCTGGAGATCCCGCGCCACCTCGCTGGTAACGGCGACCTCACCTGGGCCGACCGGGTAGTGCCCCTGGACCAGGGCGATCATCGGGCCGGTGTAGGGCCCGCGCGGATCGAGGGCCCGGTACTCCACGGTCTTGGTGGAGCCTGGTATGGCCACGAACTGGCGGCCGATCACCTGAATGGTCCCGAACGCTCTGTGCGCCGCCGTGATGGCCTGCTGATCGGGTCCCGGGAGCTGCAGCAGGTAGCCGGCGGAGCCGAACTGCGGGCCCGGCAGGGACGCCACGTTGTAGGCGGCGGCGACGCTGAAGGTCGCCGCCGCCACGGTCAGCGTGAGCAGCGCCACGACCAGGACTTGCTGGCGCCACTCCCGGCGCAGCAGTCGCCACGCCCACCGGACCAGCACCCGCCAGCCAGTCCCTCCGCCGTCGGCTGGCCTGGGCAGCGCCTGGGCCTCGGCCAGCATGATGCTCATCGCTCAGCGCCCGGGGCCAGGACCGAGCCAGGGGCCGCCGCGGTCCGGGTCTGGTCGATGATCCGCCCGTCCTGCAGGAACACTACGCGGTTAGCGCACGACGCCAGCTTCGCGTCATGAGTAACCACCACGCCTGCCACGCCACGGCGGCAGATGGCGACCAGCAGCAGCATGACGGCTTCCGCGGTGACCGAGTCGAGCGCGCCCGTTGGCTCATCGCAGAGCAGAAGCTGGCGATCGCCCACCACCGCGCGGGCGATCGCCACGCGCTGCCGTTCACCGCCTGAGAGCTCATCGGGGAAATGACGAGCCCGCTCGGCGACGCCCAGCTCAGCCAAGGCCTTCA
>Ga0126381_100007006_pt1 | contig 12505 bp, 6 predicted proteins | sample PanSoiMetPlot_28_FD_96465 | JGI IMG/M metagenome (GOLD analysis project Ga0126381, IMG submission 96465) | Tropical forest soil microbial communities from Panama - MetaG Plot_28 | ecosystem: Environmental > Terrestrial > Soil > Tropical forest > Bulk soil | place: Panama | collected 2016-02-17
GGGCCGTCGCGGGGCTGAGCATTTCACTCCCTACACAACGCCTCAGGGGCGATATTCTGATCACCTTGAAAGACAACTTGTTGAAGGCGGCCAATCGGCTCTCGTCCGAATTGGGTTATATAGTTCATCGCCCTCCGACCGCGCTATCTGGGCCCGTTCGCGGCGGCCGCCGCAAGGTTCGTGTGCGCACTTAAAGATTTTCAGCTTCGGCGCTGGCCATTTTGATCAAAGAACATCGGGGGTTGCGCTTCCAGCAGCGCGCGAGTGTTTGAAAGGCTGTTGCGCGCTCCTGTTGCCAAGAAATTGAGGTCACTGCCGATCGTCATAAGGCGTGCTCCGCGCGCTACATAACCGAGACACTCAGCAGGCGTCCAACTCGGCAGCCCATAAGGAATCGCTCGAGTGCACGCCTGATCGATCAGGTGGTCCAATACCACCTTCACCTCGGGATGGGCGATGTTTCCGCGAAAATTCATAAAGCTCGCCAAATCGGAAGGTCCGATGAAGATTCCATCGATACCAGGCACGGCGAGGATTTCCTCAATATTCTCGACCGCCGTCGGGGTTTCGACCTGAACGATTAATGCGATCTCGTCATTGGCCTGCCTCGCATAGGACTCAACGTCCTGCATATAGCGGCTTGCGCGTATTGGCGCGAAACCGCGGCTGCCTATCGGCGGATAGCGGCAACTTTTTACCGCCAGATTGGCGTCGTTTCTCGAACTGACCATCGGGACGACTATGCCTTGAGCGCCAAGATCGAGAGCCGTTTGGAAGTGATCCAAAGAGTTGCTCGCCAATCGTACGACCGGCGTACTCTCGCTGCCTTTCATGGCAACAAGAATCGTTCGCAGGGAATGCCGGTCGATCGGAAAATGCTCCGTGTCGATAAGCAGCCAGTCAAAACCCACATCGGCCATCAGTTCGACCGAATAGGGGTCGGCGAACCCGATCCAACTCCCTATTGCCGGGCGCCCGCTCTGCACAAGCGATTTCAGTCTGTTCACCAATGGTTTACCTCCTCCTTGGCTGATTCCAACGCAGGCTGCGTTTTAAAAATAAGCACCCATGCGATGTCTTGTCAACAAGAATCTCGTTCTGTAATTCACACCATGATAAAGGCTTCTCGCCTGCGAGTCGAGGGAAAATCTGACCATTTTGCCCAGAGTGTCCGCGTATGTTCCATATAGTAGAACGAGGTTGTCATTTTGATTGACAACCCGATTTCCACGTGATAAATCAAGGAGGAACTCGAATTTGGTGGCGATTCGGCATGCCCCGGCTCTCCGGGAGTGCAAATCCTGTGATCCATCGCTTTGGACGACATCAACACGCGAGAGAAGGTGAGGTTTTTATGACAACGGCCCCCGCGTTGCGGTTCTGGTTCGACTTTAGACGTTGCACCACGCTCTTGTTCGACATCGCTTTGTGGATAGCCACGGTCGCGATGCTGCATGCGCAAGCTGGGCGCGGCACCATCAACGGTACGGTCACCGATTCGACCGGAGCTCTGCTGCCGGACGTGCAAGTAAACATTAAGAATCTTCAGACCGGCCAAATAAGCACATTGACGACTACCAGCGACGGGAGCTACTCAGTGCATTTTCTCGGACTCGGCTCCTACGAAATCACGGCCACACGTACGGGTTTTACGACTGAAACGCAGACCGGAATCACGCTGACAACGGATCAGGTTGCGACGGTGAATTTTACTCTCAAGCCGGGAACGGTAACCTCGACGGTCGAGGTGAGCGCGACGGCGACTCAGTTGGACACCACGACCGGGGCGATAAGCCAGGTAATCAACCAAAAAAGTATTGTCGAGCTGCCCCTGGACGGAAGAAATCCCGCGGAATTGGTGTTCTATGCGCCCGGAGCAGTGAATGGCAATGAATCCACCGGAGCGATCGGGTTGCCTGGCTCCGGAAGCGGCTTCCCCAATCCTGGTCAGGAAACCGCCGCTTCTGTGAACGGCAGCCGGATGGGTGGTGTTTTCTACATGCTCGATGGCGTTAACCACATGGACAACTACTTCATGAATGCCAACCCGTTTCCGAATCCCGATGCGACGCAGGAATTCCGCGTACTTACCAATAACTTCGATGCGCAGTATGGGTTTACCGCTGGCGCGGTCGTCAGCATTGCGACAAGATCCGGAACGAATGCCTGGCACGGTGAGGCGTTCGAATTCCTTCGCAATAACGCATTGAACGCTTCGGACTTCTTTACTCATCAGGCGGATCCCCTCAAACGAAATCAGTTCGGCGGGTCAATCGGTGGTCCGATTAAACACGACAAACTATTTGTCTTTGGGAATTACCAGCAGACAATCGAACATCAAACGATCATCGCGGGAGGTACTTCGGTGCCGAGCAACGCAATGCTTAACGGCGACTTCAGCGCGGCACCTGTACAGTTGCATGATCCAAATGGTGTTCCGTATGCTGGCAATCGAATCCCGGTGAATCAGTTCAGTCCCATCAGCCTGGAACTGGAGAAAGGCCTTCCAAAGACCGACGATCCGAATGGGAACGTGATCCTGAATAATCGTGTCCAAATCAACAATGCCAACGAGTTTACGGTCCGCGGCGATTACAACGTTACTGATACACAGCACCTGAGCGTTCGCTACTTCTTTAACAATTTCGACCGGCCGGCCTTTGACGGTGGTGGCAACTATCTGGACTCAGATCGTTCCGCTCTGGCCAGAAGCAACAATGGCGCGGTTCAATATACCTGGAGTATTCGGCCGAATATCGTGAACGACTTTGTGTTCGGATATAACCAAATAAACAGTTCCACAACTCCCGGCCTTACTCAGCCAGGCGGGAAGCCGCTAAGTCCCGCGGCATTGGGAGCCAATATCCCGCAGCCCGACGAAACGATCAGCCAACTCAGCGTGAGTAATGGGTTCTCAATCAGTCAAACACCGGTGATCCAGGAACGCCATAACTGGATCTACAATGACACGGTATCGATCAACAAAGGGCAACATTCCATCATGATTGGCGCAAATGTATTTAGCGAGTATTCGCTTGAGTATGCGGGTTGGGGCGCCGACCCTCAGATGAATTTCTCCGGCCAGGTTACCGGTAACTCATTTGCCGACTTTTTGCTCGGGGATATGAGCTCATTTAATCAGTCTGGCGGCGAGTACAACCGGCTGCATGCGATTGAATTCGCCTCCTTCGCTCAGGACAGTATTAAGCTGAAGCCCAATCTCACAATTAACGTTGGCGTTCGTTGGGAACCTCAAACCGCGCCAAAGTACACCCAGAACAAATTGCCATTTTTCTCGCCTGGACAGCAAAGTACGCGTTACCCTAATGCTCCAATGGGCCTTGTTTATGCCGGGGACCAGGGCGTTCCGGACGGAGGTTGGAATACGGATTGGGCAGCTATCGAGCCTCGCATTAGCATTGCTTGGCAGCCCCATCAGCTTCCAAACACCAGTGTTCGAGCGGCGTTCGGCATCATGGTTCAGCCCTATGACTTTTCCATGTACAACCACATGGGAACCACCGCGCCATTCAGCCCTCAATTCAGTCTTCAGTTCAATCAGGTCTATCCGTGTATCCTGAACATTGCCGATCCGTATTCTTGCTATGCCCCGACTGGATTCAAGCCGCCGTTTCCACCTTTTTCGGGCCCAAGCTTTCTCCCCGCGGCCAGCACTAACTTTGTAATCCCGGTCAGCATAGGAGCGACTTTCACTCCTGGCTTTCAGATGCCCAGGGACCAGACCTGGAATTTCAGCATTGAGCACACGATCAATGATTTCCTTTTCCGCGTGGCGTACGTCGGGTATGAAATGTATCATCTGCCTGTTCAAATGCAGCTAAGCCCTGGACTCTTCGCAACAGGCGGAGCGACGACGCTGCTTCCTGACTTCAGCAACATTCAAGCGTACGAATCGTGGAACACGCAGTCTTATAACTCGATTCAGATTACTGGAGAAAAGCGATTCAGCCACGGTTTTCAATTCATTTCGAATTTCAGTTATGCGAAGAACCTGGATTCGAGTTCGATAGCCACTACCGCCAACGTTGGTCCTATTGGTAATCCATACAGCCTTGCTTGGAATCGCGGTGTGTCAGACCTGAGCATTCCGTTCATCTGGAACAACACCTTCGTCTACCAGACACCGGGTCTAAAGAGTTTGGGAACGATTGGCAGCGCGATTCTCGGTAATTGGGAGATCTCCGGCATCTGGACGTGGCATTCCGGCCAACCGTTTAGCATCATGGGTCCGAATGGCTCCAACAACTCGGAAGCAAATATCGGTAGCGATCGAGCAGATTATGTGCCCGGCCAGCCGTTTAATGTGCAGCAAGGGCCTAAGAGCCAGTGGATAAATGAGTACTTCAATACAGCTGCATTCACAGCTAATCCACCGGGCACATTCGGCAACACGGCCCGGAATCTCTTAAGGAATCCGCAGTTTAATAACGTGGATTTGGCAATGATGAAGAATTTCCCAATCCGCGAGCGATACCGTCTACAATTCCGATGGGAGATGTTCAACGCGTTCAATCGAACATGGTTTGCCCAGCCCGATAACACCGTTGGCGATCTGAATTTCGGAATGATTACAAGCGACTGGAACACGCCGCGCGTCATGCAAGGAGCCTTGAAGCTGTATTTCTAACCGAGCGATTGTGAGCGCGCACTTGCAGCAATAGAATTGACCCAAGTGAAGTACATACTGTGCGGCTTGCTTGTTTTTCTGCCGGCGGCCGCACTGCAGGATTCCTCGCCGCTTTTTCGCGAGGTTTCGCCTCACGATAGCCGCATTACTTGGGTTCATGAGAGCGGCCGGTCGCCAAATCACTATCTGCCCGAGACTGCTGGGCCCGGCGTTGCTGTCTTCGACTACAACAATGACGGCAGAATGGATATTTTCTTCGTCAATTCGGGCTCCGCCACGTTCTATAAGCCTGCCGCGAGACTACATCACGGACTGTACCGAAATGACGGTGCTGGTACCTACACGGACGTTACGCAGCAAGCTGGAATCACGGCGGACATGTTTGGTATGGGCGTGGCGATTGGCGACTACGATGGCGATGGGTGGCCCGACATCTTTATTACGGGATACGGGAAATGCGTTCTTTACCACAACAATCGCAACAGCACGTTTACAGACGTGACTTCCGGAAGTGGAATCCTGCCACTAAAGTGGAGTACAAGCGCTGTGTGGTTTGACTATGACAACGATGGGAAATTGGATCTGTTCATTGGACAGTTCGCTGACTATTCTGAACGACGAATCTGTCAGTTGGCGGATTCCTACGGTGGTTCCGGAAAGGAGCCTTCGAAACAGCAAGCGTATTATTGCAGCCCAAAAATCTTTGCGCCGCTATCGAGCCACCTATTCCGAAATATCGGGGGAGGCCGGTTTCAGGACGTCAGCGAACAGACCGGCATTGCGTCGCGCCCAGGCAAGGCCTGGGGTGTGATCGCCGCCGACGTAAATGGCGACGGCTATACAGATTTGTTTGTCGCCAATGACACGATGGAGAACTTCCTTTGGGTGAACCGCCACGGCGAGAAATTCGAGGAAGTTGGCCTTCAGTCCGGTACTGCTTTCAGTGCGGATGGCGGGATGCGGTCCGGCATGGGAGTCGACGCAGAAGATTTTGACCGTGATGGGAAAGAAGATCTCATCGTGGCCAATATCGACGGTGAAACGACTTCGCTGTATCGAAATAACGGCAATGAAGAATTTGCTGACGTTAATATCGAAACTACACTGGCCTCCGTCACGAGAATGTTTAGCGGATGGGGGCTTGCCTTCTTTGACTATGACAATGACGGCTGGCCCGATTTGGTTTTGGCCAATGGACATCCGGACGATACTGTCGACGAGCGGCATCGAGGCGTGACTTATCGCGAGCCGCTCTTTCTTCTGCGTAACGTCGATGGTCGAAGCTTCGAAAACAAGACAGAGCTAGCCGGTCCGGCTTTCCAGAAATGCTATGCCGCGCGCGGGCTCGCAGTGGGCGATTTGAATAATGACGGTTATCCGGACCTTGTGTTCACGGAGAATGGCGGTCCGCCCCACCTATTGATGAACAGCGTCGGGAAGGCAAATCAATGGCTGGGCCTTCAACTCGTTCCGAAAATCGCGAACCCCGATGCAATTGGGGCAGTTATCCAATGGAGTGTGGACGGGAAGATCTACTCGCGTACAAAGACCGCCGGCGGGAGCTTCCTTTCGAATCGTGACCCGCGAGAGCTTATCGGGGCGGGGAAATCAGCTCTCGATTGGGTCGAAGTCCATTGGCCGGCGCCAAGCCGCAGTGTCGATCGGATAATCAAGCCAAAAATGAATGAATATATAGTCATTGGTGAGGGTAAGTATCCTATATCGGGAAAGTAGGCCGAAAAGTGATACGCTTCCTCCTCGCGGCCTCGCTCCTGGTTCAAGCGGCTTTCTCTGTGGAACCGGATTGGACGCAAGCGAAGGCGGCTCTTGATCAGGGGCATTTTGAGGAGGCGAAGAAGCTCATCCTTAGTGCGTTGCCATCCCATCAAAACGATCCGGCTCTCTGGTTCTACTTGGGAGCGAGCTACAACGGACTGAACCAACTAGACCAGGCAATTGACGCGTTTGAGAAAGCGCACAAACTCGCTCCAGATCAAGCACAAGTGAATTTCGATTTGGGTCTCGTGTACTGGCGAAAAGGCAACATTGGGAAAGCCAAAGAGGCCTATTCGCGAGGACTCGCTCAAGACGTAAGCGACCAAGGCGCTCTTCAGAACTATGCGCTCCTGCTCATGAAGACTGGCGAGAGCGAGAACGCTATTGATCCTTTATTGCGACTCAAGAAACTGGATTCGGGATCACTATCGACAAGAGTATCGCTGATCGAATGCTATCTAGAAACGCGGAAGCGGTCTGCGGCAGTGCTTGAAACAAACGATCTGCTGGAGTCGGAACTTGCCGGCTTTGAGGAACAGACGAAATTGGGAGCCATCCTCATTCAGGACGGCGATCTGGAGTTGGCGGAAACAGTACTGCAGAACAGCATACGGTTGAATTCAGCCCAGCCCAAAGCGTACGCTGCTCTAGGGCTCATCTTCCTCAATCAAAAACGGTTCAAGGATGCTGCCAGCGCCTTTGAGACAGCCGTACACCTGGAACCGAACTCAGCAGAATATGCAATGGCCTTTGCCAATTCCCTGGTGCTATGGAACCGGCCTAACACGCTGCTTGCATTCTTGAACTCGGTGGAAAAGCAGTTTGGCAATTTGCCCGAATTCCAGCACAAGCTGGCATTCGCTTATTACGGTGTCGGCGAGTTTTCTAAGGCGGTAAGCGTTCTTCAAGACCTGCTTCGTGCGGATCCGCCGCGGCAGGATCAAATCTACTTTCTACTTGCAAGCTCGCACTTTGGGATGGGCAAGCTCGACGAATCCGAAAGCGCATTTCGAAAGGCGATTGAACTGAATCCGAAAGAGCCGTTATATTACGAATCGTACGCGACCCTGCTTCGAAAGCAAGGTTCGGCCCGGATCGATGACGCACTCGCGGAACTGAAACAGGCAGCTCAACTTGCTCCTCAGGATCCGGCGCTCTTGTTGCAAATCGGTCTGTCCTACGAGTCGAAAGGCGATGTGAAGGAGGCTGTTAGTCCACTGGAGGCGGCGGTGCGCGGTGACCCGGAGTCACTCCCGGCGCGCGTCGCTCTTGCAAGAGTCTATTTCAAACTTGGCCGAAAGACCGAAGGAGAGACCGAGAAGCAGTCCGTTGCTGAACTCGAGGCGAAGCTGCAAAAACTGCGCAGTGATTCGAAAGACAAGCCCGACGCAGTATCGCAGCTTTCCGTAGCCGATGAACACCACTAGCCGGGCCGCCACATTATTTGCAACCGTTATTCTTCCGTGTTGGGCGCCTGCTCAAACCACCTCCGCTGCGCGAGAAGGGACTTACCGAAATGCGGCACCCGGCGTGCACTATATGGGCTCAAAGATCTGCGCCGGATGTCATCCGAACGTGGCGGCTAGTTACAGCAACACGGCTATGGCTCACTCGATCACGACTGGCGAGAACTTCACGTTGCCCGTCGGGACCCAAATGCCGTTCACGATCTTCGATCGAGAGACGGGCGATTACTTCGATGTCGCGAGCCATGATGGTGCTCTATTCCAAGGCCAGTATGCATTAGACTCTAACGGCAAACAGATTTTCCGCCAGACTTGGAAGATTGGCTATGTTATCGGCTCCGGGGACAGTGGCGTCGGATTCCTCATTCAGCGAGACGGATATCTATTTGAGGCGCCGCTGTCGTACTATGCGCAATCCAAGCTTTGGAGCTTCTCGCCGGGTTACGAGCTGCACAATTATGCATTCAGGCGCCCCGTCGTCGCCGAATGTACGGGTTGCCACAGCGGACGGCCTCAACCCGTTTACGGAGTCAGCGGTCTCTATTCGAATCCTCCTTTTCTAGAGCAAGGGGTTGGCTGCGAAAACTGCCACGGTCCCGGCGAATTGCATGTGAACGATCGTCGCGCCGCCCGGCCATTAACGGGAAAATTCGATGACACGATCGTAAATCCGGTGCGTTTGTCCGGTTGGATGTCAGACAACATCTGTATGAAATGTCACCAGGGAGGCGATGTTCGTGTAGAACAGCCCGGTAAGCACGACCAGGATTTTCGGCCGGGAACTCCTCTGGAAAATGTCATTGAAATCTTTAAAGTGCCGCCGCCGCGCCGGGATTCGACTTCACAGAATCCTGTTCTTTTGGAACACTATTATTCGATGATTTTGAGCAAGTGCTATCGCGCTAGCTCTGAAGCCCTCCGCTGTACAACATGTCATGATCCGCATATCCAGCCATCTGGAGTAAAAGCTGCGAGCTACTATCGCGACCGCTGTATGTCGTGCCACTATAATCATCCATGCAAGTTGGATGCACGCGAGCGCGGTAAGATCGACCCACTAGACAATTGTGCAGGATGCCACATGCCTAAACGCTCGATCGTTACAATTGGGCACGCGGCATTGACTGAGCATCGAATTCTAGTAAGCCCGAATGAGCCGCTTCCCGAGGACGCCTTTAGTTCAACAGATTCCGATTCAGGGCTCGTCCGTTTGACCGCACGCCCGGGTAAACCTAAAAAACTGATCCCGGACATCGTTCTATTCCAAGCCTACTCGAGGCTGATTCATGACGGCCATGAGGAATTCCGACCCCGAATAGATGAGGTCCTGACGCGCTTTTCCCGGACCACTTCCAACGATGCTCGCGTGCTGTCGGCACTTGCCAGGAGAGAGGTTCAAAAGAACAGGCCGGAGGCCTTCGAATTGGCGGCCGGATATCTCGCTAGAGCTGTAAAAACGGGAAATGCACAAGGCAAGGATTTCTTGTTACTGGCAGATCTCGACAGCCGTGCGAACAAACATGCCGATGCAATTGACGTACTCAGGGCCGGGCAGCGGCTGAATCCATACTTGCCAAATCTTGCGGAATCCCTGGCGGCTGAGTATATGAAGTTGGGCGACTACGCCGCCAGCACCGACGTAATCCAACATGGACTTGAACTCTTTCCCGACGACAAAGTTCTGCGCAAGCTAAAAAACGACGTACAAGCGGCAGCCATCGACGGATTGAACGGTAGTCATTAAAAGGAGCCTGTATTTCGATGAAACAGAGGCCGTACCGAAGCGAGATCTGGTTCAACAATATGAAGGAACCCCAGGAAACGGCAATTTATCTGGAGCGGTTCCACAATTACGGAATGACCCGCTCTGAGTTGCAGGCCGGGCGGCCCGTTATCGGAATTGCCCAATCGGGTAGCGATCTCGTACCGTGCAACCGCGTGCACGTGAGTCTGGCTGATCGGGTCAAGGAGGGAATTCGCGACGAAGGAGGTATTGCGTTCGAGTTCCCGATTCATCCGATACAAGAGAGTTGTCGTCGTCCCACCCCGGCTCTTGATCGCAATCTGGCCTATTTAGGTTTGGTAGAGATCCTTTGTGGATATCCGTTTGATGGCGTCGTACTGACAACGGGCTGCGACAAGACAACTCCCGCATGCTTAATGGCGGCAGCTACCCTCAACTTGCCGGCCATTGTTTTGTCGAGCGGCCCGATGCTTAACGGCTATTTGCAAGGAAAGCCGGTCGGCACCGGCACGGCGCTATGGATCTCGCGACGTTTGCTAGCTGCTGGAAAAATCACAGGCGAGCAGTTGATCGATAATGTCTGCTCGACCATACCGAGCGCGGGCCACTGCAACACCATGGGCACGGCTCTCTCGATGAACTCGCTGGCCGAAGCATTGGGTATGTCCCTTCCGGGTTGTGGGTCCATTCCTGCGCCTTACAGTGAGCGAGCCAGGATGGCGTACCAAACTGGACGCCGAATTGTTCAGATGGTAAGAGAAGATCTTACTCCGGATCGTATCCTCACGCGCAATGCATTTGAGAACGCAATCGTGGTGAACTCGGCAATCGGTGGATCCAGTAATTGCCCAGTGCATCTTACAGCGATCGCACGCCACGCCGGTGTCGATCTGCCATTGAAAGATTGGGAGACCATCGGCCACGACATACCGCTTCTCGCGGACATTCAGCCAGCAGGACGTTTCCTTGGCGAGGAGTTTCATAGGGCTGGTGGCATTCCCGGCATTGTCGGCGAGCTGATTCGGGCGGGGAAAATACATTGCGATGCAATGACCGTTTCCGGAAAGTCGATTGGGGATAACTGTCAAGACGTGCGATCTCTCGATCGAAATGTCATTCGGACTTACGATAATCCGGTCAAAGAGCGAGCGGGGTTCCTGGTGCTCTCAGGGAATCTCTTCGATTCGGCATTGGTCAAAACCTCCGTAATAAGCGAAGAGTTTCGGAGCCGCTTTCTTTCTACGCCCGGCTCAGAAGATTGCTTCATAGCCAGAGCCATCGTATTTGACGGTCCCGAAGATTATCGCGAGCGCATCGAGGATGCAAGTCTTGAAATTGATGAGACTTGCATTCTGGTGGTCCGAGGTGCGGGCCCAATCGGTTACCCTGGAGCCGCCGAGGTTGTAAACATGACTCCGCCCGGCTATCTCGTGAATCGTGGGATTAGCATGCTGCCATGTTTGGGTGACGGGCGCCAGAGCGGCACATCAGATACGCCTTCGATTCTTCATGTCTGTCCCGAATCGGCTGCAGGAGGCAACTTGGCCATCCTTCAAACAGGAGACAAGATCAGAGTGGATCTTCGAAATCGACGGTTGGATCTTCTCGCCAGCGATGACGAGATTGAAAGGCGAAGGAATGCTCTCCGACCTACGAACTGGGCGCACGATTCTCCTTGGCAAGAGATGTTTCGCGCGCACGTGGGGCAATTGGATGCCGGTGCTTGTCTCGAATTTGCCGTCGCATACCGCAATTTGGGGAAAATTGTGCCAAGGCATTCCCATTAGCTGAAAATTCCGAGCCGGGCGAACCCAAACGACAGGCGAGGGCCAAGTAAGCTTGTGTTTGGCGAAGAGTCGAGGTCCACTTCGCGAATAAACCTCAACCGAGGGGCGAGCACGAACGCTCGTACGCTGTGCTTAGATCCTTATCTGACCGGCTTCCCGAAGTGACACGCATAGCGCGGCCAGTATTAACCCTACAGTGGTTAGTAATGCCATGGACGGCTCAGGTATAACTGCTGCGCCGAAGGTAATGCTATCTACTCTCAGTGGCGCAAATCCGTCATTCGGCGTAAACACGACTGACTGAAAAGGACCGGTTTCTGTACCAAAAGGAAAGCGAGTCTTATAGCATATGTGCAAAGTGTGCGAGTTGCGTTCCGATATTCGTCCGCGGTCTAATGACACGGTAGATGACGGCCTCAGATACATCAGGGCGAAGGAATGCTTACCGTCCATAGCAACGAGGAGATCGTTTGGACCACAGCGCCAATTTATTCGGTATCCCGAGATTCCTGGTAGTGATAGTCGGCTTATCGCTCGTCTGTCCCAACGCTTCAAGAGCTTCCGACAAATTCACCACTATCGCGGCGGGGACCGGAATGCCAGCGTCAGCACTTTCATCGCAGGCTGCGCAGGTGGGTACTGCAGACCTCCATCGTCACGCGCTGGAGCTCTTTTCCAATGGCGATGTCAACGGAGCAGTCCGTGATCTCGAAGAATGTGTGAGGCTTGATCCGGCCAATGCGGAAGCCTGGAATGTCTTGGGCGTTATCCTTCGCAAGCAGGGCGATCTGGTCCGTGCGATCGCGACTTTCGAACACGCTGTTATTGCTCGATCCTCCTACTCAACGGCGCTCTACAATTTGGCACTGGCATACGAGGCCCACAACGAGTTAGGACGGGCGGCGGTACGCCTGCAACAAGTCGTGAGTCTGGCTCCCGCTATGCCACAGGGACATGGCGTGCTTGGACGGGTGCTCTTGAAGCAAGGAAAGCCGCGGGAAGCGTCCGGGGAACTGCGAAAGGCGCTGGAGCTGAATCCCGTGCTGCCGGGAGCGCAGCTCCTGCTCGGCACCGCACTACGCGA
>Ga0126381_100007007_pt1 | contig 12504 bp, 11 predicted proteins | sample PanSoiMetPlot_28_FD_96465 | JGI IMG/M metagenome (GOLD analysis project Ga0126381, IMG submission 96465) | Tropical forest soil microbial communities from Panama - MetaG Plot_28 | ecosystem: Environmental > Terrestrial > Soil > Tropical forest > Bulk soil | place: Panama | collected 2016-02-17
TCCGGCCTCGACCGCGATGTCAGCTTGAAAGCTCGCCACCAGACGATCGGGTCCAGCCACATAGGCCGCGATCCGATTGACCGGATGCGCCGATGGCGGCGCCTGCGGCGATGGGCTCGCCTCGCTTTGGAGCAAGGCCGCGCCGCAGCCAGACAGAATGATCCCGGCCAAAGCTACGCAGGAGGCACGAACCAGCATGAGGGCCCTCACCCAACCTTTCAGACAATCATAGATGGGCACGCGACCGCAGCCAAGTTGCAGCCGCGTAACCTGGTAGTTGGACACCAAGCTCAGGCGAGGTCGACCGCGAAGCGCTTGAGGTCAGCGAGCGCGCAGTGGGCGAGCGCGCCCTCATGGGTCGCGCGCAACACCACGCGCGGCGCCTGCCCCGCCGCGAAGGCCTCCTGCCAGCGCGGCGCGCACAGGCACCAGCGGTCGCCGGCTTTGAGGCCGCGAAAGCCGAATTCTGGCATCGGCGTCGACAGATCGTTGCCGCGGCGCCTGGAGAATTCGAGAAACGCGTCGGTCATGATGACGCAGACCGTGTGGCTGCCGAAGTCCTCGGCGCCCGTGTCGCAGCACCCATCGCGATAGAAGCCGGTCACCGGGTTCAGTGAGCAGAGCTCGAGCGAGCCGCCCAGCACGTTGCGCGGCGCGCGGCCGCCGCCATTGCCGCTCTCGTCCCTTAGCATCTCGGCCCTTGCCGCCGTTCACTGGCCACAGGTTATATCAGTCGCTCTACGGCGCTACCACGCCACCCGCAAGCTGCCGCATCGCACATGGAATGGCGGACGAACTGGGTATCGGCCTTGGCCAGGAACGCCACGCCGTTTGTCAACCCCTATCGTGTCACCCTCGCCCTCAACGCGCCAGGGGATCGGGGCGCAGCTGGAAGTGCACCACCTTGCTGGTCGTGCCCTTGCCGCCTTCGATGTGATAGGGCGCGCGGCCCGCATAGGTCGACCACAGGCCCCTGCCCTTCCAGCCGCCGTCTGGATCATCGATGCGGCCGTCTAAACCCTTGGCGTGGAACCCCATCGGATAGGGAACACGCAGCGTCACGAACTTGCCATCGACCAGCGCCTCGAGCGAATCCGACATGTTGCCGGTCGCGATCGGCACGTTGCGGCCGAGGCCGAACGTGTCGAACTGATCGACCCAAGTGTAGTAGCTCGACTCGACCGCGCCGGGTGCGTCGAGCCCTTCGAACTGCGGGCCAGGGAACTGATAGAGCGTCCAGCCTTCCGGGCAATGGCGGCCGGTGGCAGCGGGGCCATTGAGCGGGCCCTTGCATTTCTTGCGGTCGAAGCTCGCAAGGTGCCCGCTCGCGAGCGGAATCCAGACCACGCCGTTGCGGTCGATATCCATGCCGCGCGGCCCGAAACCGTTCACCGCAGCCTTGGGCTCGTTGAACGGCACCTCGAAATATTCCGACAGCGTCGTCTCCGGCGGATTGCTGCCCGGAATGACATGAACCACGCCACCCGGCACCGCCAGCACCGAGCCCCAGACGGTTCCGTCATTGGGATCGATGCCGATGCCGTAGAGGCCGGCCAGGATGCGTTTCTGCTTGCTCGGATCGAGCGGCTGGTTGGGCTCGACGTAATCGCCCTCGCGCTTGCCCTTGCCGTTGGTGTCGAGGATGAACGGGGCCCAGCCTTGCGACCTGGCGGCATCGCCGGTTTCCAGAAACATTTTTGTGTTGAGCCACCCCACGACCGGCGCGCGCGCGCCGCCGGCCGAGAACCACAGCGTGTTGTTGGCGTCCTCCGCGAAGGCCATGTGGTGCGTGGTGAAGCACAGATCGATGTGGGTAAGCTTGTCGGTCTTTGGGTCGTAGAGCGCGGCCTGGCGGCCGGCACTCTCCATTGGGAACACCTTGGCGGAGGCGAGATCGGAGCCCTTGCGGCAATAGGCGGGCGTCGCCGGATTGCGGATGCGCGCGGTGAGCCAGACGCGGCCGTCCTGGTCGATCATTGGATTGTGTACGCTCGTCTGGCTGTGCCAGATCATCTCCTCGCCCCAATAGGGCGAAGGCAGGCGCGGGAAGCCACCCTGCTGGATGAACGAGCCGCTCGTGGTGTTGGCATCGCGCGGTGTCATCTTGAGATAGGTCACCGTATTGGTCTTGGGATCGAGGATCGGCAGGTTGTCGGTCGAGTCCTCAGTCGCGCTGAAGATCTTGCCGCCCCCGTTGACGGTCGGGTGCCGCTTGTCGGTTGCGATCTCGTCGTGCAGATAAGTCTTGGCGTCGCCCCAATCCCACATCGTGATCACGATGTTGCGCTCGACGCCCTGCGGGCGCGCGGGCTTCGACTTGGGCAACGCACCGTCGGCGATGCGATCGGTCCAGTCGGCAAAATTCCTGAGCGCGCGCGGGGTGTCGAGCTCGCCGATATCGCGCACCATGGTCTCGGCCGCGGGCCCGACCTGCACACGGTGGCTCCAGGCCTCGAATGAATCCTTGAACTCGCCCAAAGCCGGCGAGATCGTGCGGGTCGGCTTGTTGCCAAGCTGATGGCAGGAATTGCACGCGTGAGTCTTGAGCGTTGAGAGCCATTGGCCCTGGCTCTTGAGGCTCGTCGGCATGCCGTTGCCATTCGGACCCGTCCCGGGGAACAGGCTCTTGTCCGGAATCTTGAGCATCGAGTACCAATACTGCGCCGGGTAGTACTCAGCGGCAGCGGCCGCGCTCGGCGCCAGCACAGCGGTGAGATCGAGAATCTTTCCGGGCGCAGTCGTCTGCTTGGGCGAATCGATGAGCCCATAGCCTCGCACCCAAACCGTGTAGCTCGCCTTCGGCAGATCGGGCATCAGGTAGCGGCCCTGATCGTCGGTGACGACGATCTTGACGTATTTGGTCGGCAGATCCGTGGTCTCGGCGATCACCCAGACCCCGGCCTCGGCCCCGCTCGCACTCCGCACCACGCCGCCGAGATCGTTGTCGCCGATGCTGGCAGCCGCGATGCCTTGTTGGGCGTGCACCGAAGCTGACGGCGCGCCGGCCCAACCCGCAAGCGCGATTGCTGCCGCGCCAAGATACCAATGTCCGGCAATCCTCATGTGAGCGCTCCCGTCGTTTCGCTCGCTCAAATGCTTGATCATCTCTGCGAGCTTATCCCCAATCCCGTGGGCTCGCTATTGCCGAATTGCGCGCCGTTTGGATTCTGCCGCGCGGCGGGATATCCATGTGGCCGTGACGGGAATTTTTCGGGCGCGATTCCGATGGTTGACCTCTCCAATCTCAAGCCCGGCCTGAAAGGCTCCGCGCAGCTCCGTGTCGGCGTCGAGCACACCGCGCCCAGCATCGGCAGCGGCAAGGTGCCGGTCCTGGCGACGCCGGTGATGATCAACCTCTTCGAGGCGGCGGCGCTCGCCGCAGTCGAGCATCTCCTCCCTGCCGGGCACCAGAGCCTCGGCATCCATCTCGACGTCCGCCATTTCGCGGCGACCCCGATCGGCATGGGCGTCACCGCCACCGCCGAGCTCACCGCAGTCGAGGGCCGCACGCTGTCCTTCAAGGTCGAAGCGCACGACGAGAAGGAACCGATCGGCGGCGGCGCCCACCAGCGCGTCGTGGTCAACGTGGCACGCTTCGACGAGCGCGTGCAGAGAAAGCTCGCGTAAGGAAGGAGCTTACGGCATTGATGTGAGGACGCGCCTCGCGACTCTCTCCCCCTTGTGGGGGAGGGTTTGCGAGGAGGATCGTGCAGCATCATCCCGCGCGCTTGCGGCACGACCCTCACCTCCTCCCTCCCCAGAAGGGGGAGGGGAGGAGCCCGCGACACGCTCGCAGCGAAGCCATGCTATCTTCGCTCGATGCACCACCCAGCTCACCAATCCGACACATCGCTCGATCCCATCACCCTCGAGGTGATCCGGCACGGCCTCGTCGCTATCACCAACCAGATCGACGCCAACGTCAAGCGCACCGCCTTCAGCCCCTACATCTACGAGTACAACGACTTCGCGGTCGCGCTCTGCGGGCGCGACGGCGAGCTGATCGCGCAGTGCACGGGCGGGATGCCGCCGTTCGTGGCGGATTCGGTCGGCATGGCGGTGCGCGACGGGCTGCAAATCTACGGCCGCGCGCAGCTTCACCACGGCGATGTCGTGCTCTGCAATCATTCGGCCGTGCAGGGGCAGCATCTCAACAACACGGTCATGTACACGCCGGTCAATGCCGCCGATGGCACACTCATCGGCTTCTTCGCCATCAATGTACACTGGATCGACATCGGCGGCGCAGTGCCGCGCTCGCCCGACATCTTCGGCGAAGGCCTGCAGCTGCGCTCAATCAAGCTCTGCTCGCGAGGCGAGCCCATTGAAGAGGTCTATCGCATCATCGCGAGCAATTCCCGGCAACCAGCCGAGCTCATGGGCGACATCGCAGCGCAGCTCGCAGGTTGCCTGCTCGGACGCGACCTGACCGCGGCCCTCGCCGACAAATACGGCGTCGCCACGTTCCGCAGTGCGGTAGCGGCGATCCTCGACCAGTCCGAGGCGGCGGCGCGCGCGCTCATCCGCGGCATGCCGGACGGTGTCTACGGTGCCGAGACCTTTCTCGATAATGATCGCTCGGGCGAGGAGCCGCTGCCGATCCGCGTCAAGGTCACGGTCAGGGGCGAGGAGCTCGTGATCGACTATTCGGGCATGGCGGACGAGGTCCAAGGGCCGATCAATTCCGGATATTTCGGCGGCGGGCAGACCACGGCGCGCGTTGCGTTCAAATACCTGCTCGGTGCGGGCGAGATGGCCAACGAAGGCACCTTCCGCCCGCTCAAGCTCGTCCTGCCGCCTGGGAAGATTCTCAGCGCCGCGCCGACCGCGCCCATGGGCAACTACTCGACGCCGTTCCCGACGGTGATCGACACCGTGATCCACGCGCTCGAGCGCGCCCTACCGCAGCGCGCTCCCGGCGGCCATTTCGGCACCCATTCAGGCATCCGGTTCCACGGCCAGCGCGGCGACGGAAGCTTCTTCGGCACCCATGACAGCGGCCATGGCGGCTGGGGCGCGTGCGCGACCCATGACGGCGGCGGCCCGTTCCGCACGATGGCGCATGGCGACACCCGCATCATCCCGCTCGAGCTGCAGGAGGCGATCTTGCCGATCCGTATCGAGGAATTCTGCCTGCGCCAGGATTCCGCGGGCGCCGGAGCTTTTCGCGGTGGCCTCGGTTTGCGCAAGACCTATCGCGTCCTGGCACCGCTCACGGTGCAGACCAATCTCGACCGCACAAAATTCCCGCCCTGGGGCGTGCAAGGCGGCTGTGAAGCCAAGCCCGGGACCTTCACGCTCGTCCGCCACGGCGGCGAGCGAAGGACGATCAACACCGAGAAGGGCCTCGCGCTTGCGCCGGGTGACGAGCTCTGCGCCGAGACCGCCGGCGGCGGCGGCTACGGCAGGCCGGAGGCACGGGCGCTCGAAGCAATCCAGCGTGATCTCGATGCCGGCTATATTTCGACTCTCGGGGCCGAGCGTGACTATGGCGCAAAGGTCGGCGCCGACGGCATTGTGCGCCGCTAGCTTACGAGGCTGCCGTGGCCCGAACGATCCTCGCTTTGCTCTTGTTGATCGCCACCGGCTCCGCCCGCGCCGAGACGGTCGAGGAATTCTATCGCGGCAAGACCATCACCACGCTGGTCGGCACCGGAGTAGGGTCCGGCGCGGTCAGCGCCTATCCGATGGCGCTCGCGCCGGTCATCAAGAAGTATATTCCCGGGCATCCGAGCTTCGTGGTCTCCCACATGCCGGGCGCCGGCGGCATCAAGGCGGCGAGCTATGTCTACGGCATCGGCCCGCAGGACGGCACCGTCTGGGGCTTCATCAGCCGCGGCTTCCTCTTGGCGCCGCTGCTCAAGGTGCCGCAGGCGCAATTCGATCCGACCAAGTTCAACTGGATCGGCAGCCCGACACGCACCGTCTCCATGGGGCTCGTGTGGAACGCAACGACCAGTGTGCGCACCATCCTGGACGCCATGCGGCAGGAGGTAGCGGTCGGCGCGACCAGCATCGCCCAGGACACCGGCATCTATCCGCGCGCGCTCAATCGCGTTGCCGGAACCAGGTTCAAGATCGTGACCGGCTACGACGGGCTCACCGCGATCGACCTTGCGATGGAGCGCGGCGAGCTGCAGGGCAAGGTCGGCTCGACCTGGAAGTCGCTCAACAGCGGGCCGAGTGCGTCCTGGATCGCCGACAAGCGCGTTACCGTGCTGGTGCAGCTCGGCCTCAGGAAGGCGCCCGACATTCCCCCCGACGTGCCGCTCGGCCTCGACCTCGCCAAGACGCCGCAGGAGCGCCAGATATTCGAGGTGCTGTGCGCGCCGAGCGCAACTGGCTACCCATCCTTCCTGGGCCCGGGGGTTCCGCGTGAGCGCATCGACGCTATACGCGGGGCCTACCTGCAGAGCATGAAGGACCCGGAATTCGTCGCCGCGGTGCAGAAGCAGGGCCTCGATCTCGACCCGATCGGCGCGGACGAGCTCGCCGATATCGTGCGCGACATCTACGCGCTGCCGCCCGCCGCCGTGGAGGGTGCCCGTGAACTTTTACCCGCGCTATAATGTTAAACAGCCACGAGGAAACGCCTAACCCCGGGAGCAGCTCGATGCAGAACAAAGCCGCAGGCCTTACCGCCGCGATCACGATCCTCAATGCGCTTTACCTGGCGCCGGCCGGGGCCGAAACCATCGGCACGCTGACCAAGGGCCAGTCCAACCCGATCGTGCGCGGCGTGCGGGTCGGCACAGAGACCATGGCCGGCAAGCTCGGCGACATGAGCACGCACTTCGTGCCGCGGACCGAGAACAGCGTGCCGGAGCAGATCAGTCTGGTCGAGGACGTAGTGCGGGCGAAGCCCGACGCGCTGGTGTTCAGTCCCTCCGACCCCAAGGCGCTCCTGCCTGCCATGGAGAAGTTCAACGCCGCCGGCATCGCGGTAGTCAATGTCATCGACCGCCTCGACGGTGGCGGCGGCGCCATCGCCTATGTGGGCACCGATGATTACGACCTCGCGGTCACCGCAGCGCGCTACCTGTTCAAGGCCATGGGCGGCAAAGGCAACGTGGTGATGCTCGAAGGTCCCCCCAACCTGGTGACCGCCGTCGCCCGCTCGCGCGGCTTCAACGACGCGCTCAAGGAGTTTCCTGACATCAAGCTCCTCGCCAGCAAGTCGGCCAACTATGCGCGCCCAGTCGCGCAGCAGACCATGCGCGACTTCCTGCGCGGCTATCCGCAGATCGACGGTGTGCTCGCCGCCAACGACCCGATGGCGATCGGGGCCGTCGATGCCCTCAAGGCCGCCGGCAAGAAGGCGGGGGTCATCGGCATCAACGGCAGCACCGAGGTGCTCGAGCTCATCAAGTCGGGCGACGTGCTGGCGAGCGGCGACTACAACGGCTTCATCCAGGGCTGCATCGCGACCGAAATTGCCATCCACCATCTGCGCAAGGAGGACGCCCCCAAGGAGGTGATCCTCAAGTCGGTGATGGTCGACAAGACCAACATCGAGCCGTACGAGACGCCGGTGACCAAGCGCACCTGCCCGACGCTCGAGAGCGTCGCCAAGAAGTGAGCCCCACGCACGCATGAATGACGCGCGCATCAATGTGGTCGAATGGACCGTCTCCGAGCTGTCGGCGGCGGTGAAGCGCTCGATCGAGGACGCCTACGGGTTCGTGCGCGTGCGCGGCGAGATTTCCGGCTTCCGCGGCGCGCATGCTTCCGGCCATTGTTATTTCTCGCTCAAGGACGAGAACGCCAGAATCGAGGCGGTGATCTGGCGCAGCACTGCGGCGCGCATGTGGGTCAAGCCCGAGGAGGGGCTCGAGGTCGTCGTCACCGGCCGCCTCACGACCTTTCCAGGCAAGTCGACCTATCAGATCATCATCGAGACGCTTGCGCCCGCCGGACTCGGCGCCTTGATGGCGCTGCTCGAGGAGCGCAAGAAGAAGCTTGCTGTGGAGGGCCTGTTCGAGGCCGCGCGCAAGCAGTTGCTGCCCTTCCTGCCGCGCGTCATCGGCGTCGTCACCTCGCCGACCGGCGCGGTTATTCGCGACATCTTGCATCGCCTGGCCGAGCGTTTCCCGCGTCACGTGCTGGTGTGGGGCGTGCGGGTGCAGGGTGACCGCGCGGCCGAGCAGGTGACAGCCGCGATCCGCGGCTTCAACGCGCTGCCGGTCGGCGGCCCGATTGCGCGGCCGGACCTCATCATCGTGGCGCGCGGCGGCGGCTCGCTCGAGGATCTCTGGTCATTCAACGAGGAGATCGTGGTACGCGCCGCCGCCGAGAGCTCGATCCCGCTGATCTCGGCGGTCGGCCACGAGACCGACGTGACCTTGATCGATTTCGCCGCTGACAAGCGCGCTCCGACCCCGACCGCGGCAGCCGAGATGGCGGTACCGGTGCGCGCCGATCTCGTGCTCGCGATCGCCCGCCTTGCGGTGCGGGCGCAGACGGCCTGGCAGCGCTGCGAGGAAGCGCGGCGCACCGAGCTACGCGCCAGCATGCGGGCGCTGCCGAGCGCCGAGGCGCTGCTAGAGATGCCGCGCCAGAGGCTCGATCATGCCGGAGAGCGCCTGCCGCGGGCACTGCTCGCCAATGCGCGGCTGCATCACAACCAGTTCGCCGGCATCGCCGGGCGCTTCTCCCCGCAGCTCCTGCGCGCGCGTCTCAACCGCGGTTGTGAGCTCGTGTCAGCTTTCGGCGAGCGCACGCGGCGGGCAGAAGCGCTGGCGCGGGGGCGCCGAAGCGAGCGGCTTGCGGTCGCAACGCTGCGGCTCAGGGCCGGTGTCAGAGCCAATGCGCAAGCGCACGCGGCTCGCATCGCGGCGGCGCAGGATCGCACTGCGGCGCTCGCGGCGCGCGCCCAGCGCGCCATGCTGACCTTGCTGGATCGGCAGGACGCTCTGGTCGAGCGCCATGGCCAGCTCTTGGCCGCGCTGTCCCATCGCGGCGTGCTGGCGCGCGGCTTTGCGCTCGTGCGGGATGTCGACGGCAAGCCGTTGCGTCTTGCCGCCCAGGTCAGCCCGGGCCTGCCGCTCGATATCGAGTTCGCCGACGGCCGCATCCCCGCGCGCTCCGAGGGAGCGGTCCGGCCACGCGCCGCTGACACTGCCCACAGGCCGCGCCGCCGCCAACGCATCGTCGACGACAAAGGCCAGGGCAGCCTCTTCGGCTAGCACTTTATTTCGCGAGCCAAGCCGGCACTCGCGTGATGGCATCGGCGCGCGCGGCCGCGTTGGTGCCGATATGCGCCTTGCCGGAGCCGTCGGCCGTGTTGGCAAGGCCGGTGAGCTCGCGCAGCGGATAATCGGGCCGGTCGAACTCGTGATAGGCGCCGGGGTAGACGACGAGCGAGGCGAGCGCACTCCGCCCCTTCGCACCCGCGACCATCTGCTCGCAGGCGGCCGCCGCGGTCCAATCATCGGCACCGCCGATCAGGATCAGGGTCGGAACGCGGGCGCTCCAGGCAAGCTCGCCCAACCTCCCGGCAGGCCGGATAGAGCGCGACCGCGGAGCGGAAATCCGGCATGCCGTCGTGCGGCAGTGTGCGTGGGCGCACCGCCCAGAGCGAAGCCACCCCGCCCGCGGCCCAGCCGACGAGCGAGACGCGCTCCTTGATGGCCCAGGGTTGGGTTTGCAGCCAGCGCCGCGCCGCATCGGCATCGGCGACGCGCTCGTGCTCACTGCGCACCTTGCGCTCGACCAACCGGCATTGGGTGCGCAAGCCGCGCGACCCAAAGCTGTCCGGGAAGACCGCGGCGAGGCCCGCAGCCGCGAGCCGTTCGCCCCAAGCGTCGAACAGCGGCGCGAGCTTGCCTGAGCGGTCCATCAGGCTTTCGCAGCCATGCAGCGCAACGACGCTCGGGAATGGTCCCGCGCCCGCGGGGTGGAACAACATGCCGTGCAGCGTGAGATCGGTCTGCGGGATATCGATCGGCTCGCCGGCGGCCGCGGGGCCTAGCGCCGCGATGAGGCCAAGGATGAGGTTGAAAATGAACCGCATCGGATTTTCCACCCGCCCCGAGCGCAATGTAGCACGGTCGCCAGCGCAGATGAATATTTCCGAGGTTGGACCCGGCGGCCAGGTGGGTTACATCGGGGGCGCCGAGTCGTTATCTTGGGGGCTTTCGCCCCGCCGCGAGTTGGAGGCCACAGGTGCTGAATCGTTTCGATCGTCCCTCCCCAATGGCGGGCGAAGCCGAGGTCAAGTATCTCGATGGCGACTTTCGCGTGGTGCGGCCGGGCGCCTTCGTGCGCTGCGCCGTCACCGGCGCTTCGATTCCTTTGGAGGAGTTGAAATATTGGAGCGTCGACCTGCAAGAGGCCTATTCCTCGCCCGAGGCGGTGCTGCAGCGCCATTTCCCCAAGGCAGCGCGTGGCTAGAGCCGCCCTTCCATTAGACGCAGGAACGAGGGGGTATCCGCGAGCCTAAGCGTGACCGGCGGCGCGTGGGCGCGACCAGTGAGTGCGGCAACACTTGCATCCCCTTGCATCCGCACCAGGTCCTTCTCAGTCGTCACCAGCGCCAAGCCCTCGCGATCAGCGGCCTCGCACAGCGCCTGTGCTTCCGCCGCCGTGAAGCGATGATGGTCAGGAAAGCCGCGCGACCTGACGACTGTAATGCCCGCCGCCGTCAGGCTCTCAAACAGCTTCTGCGGATCACCGATGCCGGCAAAAGCCAGCACGCGTTTTCCATCGAGCGCGGCGGCAGCGGCTGCATCCAGGGTGAGGCTCGCGCGAAACACCGGCACGTCGCGCTTGCGCGCTTCTTCCGCCACGGCTGCCGCCCCGTTCGCGGAGCCGACCACGACCAGCGCATCCGCGCGCGCGAGCTGTGCCGCAAGCGGCGCGCGCAGCGGGCCGGCGGGAAACACCTTGCCGTTGCCGATGCCGCGGCGAGCGTCGACGACCAGCACGGACCAACTCTTCTGCAGCGAGGGATTCTGGAAGCCGTCGTCCATCACGATGATGCCCGCGCCGGCCGCGACCGCCGCTTGCGCGCCGGCGACGCGATCGCGCGCCACGAAAGTCGGCGCAGCACGCGCGAGCAGCAGCGGCTCATCGCCCACATCGGCGGCGTGATGCCGCGCGGCATCGACCAAGAGCGGACCGGCGAGGCGCCCGCCATAGCCGCGGCTCAGCAACATCGGCTTCCTGTCCGCGGCTGCGAGCGCCCGCGCCAGCATGAGCGCGAGCGGCGTCTTGCCGACGCCGCCGAGCGTCGGATTGCCCACGCAAACGACCGGCACCGCGGCGCGTATGCCAGCTTGCGCGAGGCGGCGCTGCGCCACCGCCCCGTAGATCACGCCGAGCGGCGCCAACAGCCCCGCTGCGATACCGGCCTCGCGCCACCAGAACGCCGGCTCACGCATGGCCATGCGGCCGGCCCATCCGGATGTCGACCAGGTAGGGATCGAGCGCCGCGAGCGTGCGCTCGAGCGCGCCGCCCAAGGTCTTCACCGTCTCGCGCCCCGCCGCCACCAGCCCGGCGCGCTGTTTGGCGTCCTTGAGCAGTGCGCCGAGGCGCACCGCGAGCTTGCTGACATCGGCCACCAGATCGGCGCCGTGCGCCGCGTCGAGCGCCTCGTAAATCTCGCTGAAGTTCCAGACATGCGGCCCGTGCAGGATGGCGGCGCCAAGCTTGATCGGCTCGATCGGGTTCTGCCCGCCATGGCTCGCGAGCGAGCCGCCGACGAACACGATCGGGGCGACGCGGTAGACAAGACCAAGCTCGCCCATCGTGTCGACCACATAGATGTCGTCGGCGGGCTCGGGCTGCGCGCCGCGCGAGCGAAGCCCGGTCGAAAGCCCGGCCGCGTTCGCGATCTCGACGACCCCGGGGCCGCGGTCGGGATGACGCGGTGCTATGATGGTGAGGAGCTGCGGAAAGGTGTTGGTGAGCCGCCGGTGCGCATCGATCAGCGCGGTCTCCTCGCCCGGATGGGTCGAGGCTGCCGCAATGACCGGGCGGTTGCTGACCGCCGCACGCAGCGCCGCGAGCGCGGCCGCATCGGCGGGCGGCTCCGGCACGTCGAGCTTGAGGTTGCCGGTGGTGGTGATGCGCGGCGCCCCGAGGTCGCGGTAGCGCGACGCATGGCTGGCGGACTGGGCCAGGCAGAGATCGAAGCGGCGAAGCAGCGCCCCGATGGTCGACGGAATGATCCGCCACCGGTTGAACGATCGCTCGGAGACACGGCCATTCACCAGGATGAGCGGAACGTTCCGCGCCTTGGCGGTGATGATTAGATTTGGCCACAGGTCGGATTCGACGAACAGCGCCAGATCGGGCTTCCAATGATCGAAGAAGCGCTGGACGAAGCGCGGCGTGTCGATCGGCACGAACTGGTGGATCACGCTCTTCGGCAGCCGCTGTTCGGCGACTTGCGCGGAGCTTACGGTCCCGGTCGTGCACAGGACCGCGAATTCCTTGCTGCGAATGCGCTCGACCAGCGGGATCACGGCCAAGAGCTCGCCGACGCTGGCGCCGTGCACCCA
>Ga0126381_100007008_pt1 | contig 12504 bp, 7 predicted proteins | sample PanSoiMetPlot_28_FD_96465 | JGI IMG/M metagenome (GOLD analysis project Ga0126381, IMG submission 96465) | Tropical forest soil microbial communities from Panama - MetaG Plot_28 | ecosystem: Environmental > Terrestrial > Soil > Tropical forest > Bulk soil | place: Panama | collected 2016-02-17
CCCGGGTTTCCCGAGTAAGCCGACACACCATACGGCCCGCTCACCGCGGCGGACATATTGCCCTCCACCGGCGCTGCCTTCGCATCCACCGCGGCGGCCGCTTTCGCCGCGTCCGCCGGCGCCAGTCGCGCCGCCAGTTCTTTCAGCCGCGCCCGCAGATCTGCCGCCTGCTGATAGCCCACATAACTCGCGGTCATTGCATCCGCGATCTTTCGCTCCAGGTCGAACTGTGCTCGCATGCCGGCCATCACGGCGGCGGATTCGCCAATCCGAGGGTCTCCCTTCACAGTCAACATCTGCGTCGAAGTCTTGCCGTTCACGATCAGTTTTAACGTATAAGTCCCCGGCAGCGCCCGGATTCCCTGTGGCGTGTAGGGCGTGTCTTGATATACCGCTGCCATCACCTGGGCCCAGTTATGGCTCAGCGCCGGCGGATCGTCATAGCGCAAATCCCAATTCGTTCGATTCGCACCCACGTCCGTCGTTAGCTTGTGCGCCGTCCGCAGCCAATACGATGGTACCGGCGGAGTCGGTTCGTTGAACGGTGGAGCGGGATTGCTCGAAAGCGTCCGTACCAGATGATTCTGTGCGTCATAGATCTCGATCTTGACATCGCCAGCCGGCTTCGCCGCCAGATAATAATCCAGAATCGCGCCTTCCGGGGGATTCAGCGCGTGGGGAACCTCCGGCGGCAGCGGCGTATCCGCATTGATATTTCGCAGCACGCGCAACGCGTCGGCCGGCTTGAACAAGTAAGAGACTCCGCCCGGCAATCGCGAGATCAATGCGGGAGTGAGCTGCCGCAGCGGCGACAGATCATCCAGCACAAAGAAAGACCTCCCGTAGGTTCCAGCGACTAAGTCATCACCATGCACGACTAAGTCACGATAAGACGTGGTCGGCAAATTCAGCCGCATCGATTGCCAGTGATCGCCATCGTCAAAAGATACGTGGACTGTAGTCTCCGAGCCCGCGAACAGCAGCCCGCGCCGCACCATATCTTCCTTCACCACGTGCAGGAAACTCCCGGTGATCTCATCCGCCGGCAATCCGTTCACCGTCAATTGCCAATCCTTTCCGTAATTGCGCGTCCGGAAAACGTACGGCTTGTCGTCGCCGGCGCCGGCCCGGTCTACCGCCACATAGGCCTCCGCCGGATCGAAGTGCGATGCTTCCACCGATTCCACCAGCGACCCCGCCGGAATCGCCGCCGGCGTGACATCCTTCCAATGCGCGCCGCCGTCTTGCGTCACTTGGATCACGCCGTTGTTACTGCCCGTCCACATGACGCCGCCCTTAGCCGTTGAGACCACCAATGTCGTAATCGCTGCGCCCCCGCGGCCCAATGCCGGTCCCGTGGCCGGTTCCTGGCCTGCGCGCGCCGTCAGGTCCGGACTGATTGCCTGGAAATGCCGCCCTTCGTCTGTCGTCCTCATCACGAATTGCGTCGCCCAGTACATCGTGTGCGGGTCCTGCGGAGAAAACACGATCGGTGCACTCGAAGCTCGCCGATAGATGCTATGCCCCACCGCCGGATTAATGATCTGCTGCTGCCACGCGTCGATCTCCACGCGTTGCAGGTCGCCGTAGTTTCCGTTGGTATACAGAATATGAGGATTCACCGGGTCGGGAGTCACATACCCCGCTTCCCACCCCGGCACCGGAAACCAATCCCACGGTGTTATCTCTCCCAGGTCGCCGCGGCTGCGCGTACCCACGATGCCGCTATCCTGCTGGGACCCATAAACCCAATATGGGAAGCGATTATCCACTCCAATTTTGTAGACCTGCGCGGTCGGTTGGTTGTACCAGGAACTCCACGTATGCCCGCCGTCAAAGCTCACGCACGCGCCCTGATCGCCGCCGTACAAAATTCGGTCCGGGTTCACTGGGTCGAGCCACCACTCGCGCGGGTCATCCCCGCCTGGCGCGCCTTTAAATGCCGCCAGCGTCTTTCCGCCATCCTCCGATTTATACGCGGATGTTCCCACGGTATAGATCACGTCCGGATTTTTCGAATCCACGTAGATGTGCCCGCTTGCCGTATAAATCGTGCTCGTGCCGAGCGCCCAATGCGCCGCCCCATCATCGGAGCGATAAATCCCGCCCCGCCCCAGCATATACAGCCGCTGCGAATTGGTATGCTGCGCAACCGCCAGCGCGCCCACCGCAGGCTGGCCCTCCCACTTCACCGGGCTCCACGTCAGGCCCTCGTCCGTGGAGCGATACATCTCCGCGGTGCCGCCACCGCCTCCGCGCCCGCCGCGTCCCCCGCGGCCACCCGCGCCGGGCTCGGTATAGTGCCGCGTCAAAGTCGCGTAAACCACGGCGGGATGATCGAACGCCCACACCATGCTCGACGCGCCCGTCTCATCGTCTTTGTATAAGACTCTGTTCCAGTTGCGCCCTCCATCCGTGCTGCGATACACGCCGCGCCGGTCGTTCTTCGCCCGCGGATCGCCTTCCGCCGCGGCCAGCACCAGGTTGGGGTCGTGCGGGTCCACCAGAATCGCCGAAATCGCATGCTCCGTCGGCCCGATGCGCTCCCAGGTCTTGCCGCCATTGATCGTTTTGTAGATGCCGCGGCCGCGATCGCCCGTACCGAGATACACGACGTCGGCATCCGATGGCGCCACTTCAATCGACGTCACATTCGCGATCTCAGGCACGGAATCCGTCACATTGAACCAGGTAGCGCCTGCGCTCACTGTCTTCCAAACGCCGCCCAACGCCGCGGCCGCATAAAAAGTTCCCGGCTGGGAAATCGCCCCGCCTACCGCGGAAATGCGGCCGCCGCGAAACGGCCCGATGTTCCGCCACTGCAGCGCGGAATATAATTTTGGATCGATCTGCGCCCACGCCGCTGCGGAAAACAGGAAGATGGGAAGAGCGCGCTTTGCAAATACCATTTCGTGATGCCTCCTGCAAGTGCGATCAGCATACCGCAAGCTGACACTTTCGGCGAATAGACCGATGGATCGAACCGGAGTTTCGGCTGCTCGTTCCGGGTGGATTGTCGCCAATTCGTTATGGACGGGGCGGTTCCGGCGGGGTTTCGTACGAATGGCGCGCATTCCGGCCAAGGCACCGGCTTCGCGAGTTCGCGTAAACCAGAATCCGGCCCGCGAAATACCGGGTAACCTTCAGCTCAGGGCAGCGTCTAGTGGATGTGCTCTTTGGAGGCTCCCAAAGCACTGCCGCAACCATACTGTTGGTAGCCGTGTGCCTTGCACAACAAGGGCCTTTCCCACCGTCTTTCCGCGTCCAGTCCGATCTGGTGATCCTGCCCTTCCAGGTACACCGCGGATCGCGTTCAGTTTCCGATTTGAAGCCGTCGGGCATAGTTCTGCTCGAAGACGGAGTCTCGCGCGGCTTCACGGTTTTCGAAAAGCCTCCGGAACACCTCACGCTCGATCTCGTGGTGATGTTTGACGTCACCACCCCCAAGCCGGACCCCAGGATCTACCGAGTCAGCGTTTGGGACGCCAAAGCTCTGCAGGATCTGACGGCTTACTGGAGTGAGACAATCGCACACCGGCTTCTTCACGAACGCGGAGCTTCCATTCGGTTTTCGGTCTATCGCCTCGATCAATCCAAACTGCAGCGGCTGTGTCGATCGAACAGCGATCCCGCCAGTGCCTTACTCGCCCTCGCGCGAACCGCGAGACCCGCGGGTAACGGGATATCGTCGCCTTGGCGCGGGCCTTGGCTGGCGGGCAATGGACCGGCCAATCGATGCAGCGCGTCGAGTAGCACCGCGGCGAGTGGAAGATACGGCGCTACGCCTGAGCCGTGGTCATTGGCGGGAGCGCCCGCGGTCTTGAGGGACTCCGGTATCGCGGTGTTGCCGGATGCAGGCAAAGAAACGGCCGTTTCACGTATGCCCGACGATTCTCGGAGGGCCTGAGTCAGGCGTCAGCAGACGCGCAACGCCAGGACGAGGGAAAGTCAATAAGTCGCGATTCGCATTCCTTCCGATGCCTTGCCGCCGGATTTCGGTGCGAGTTTCACCTCGAGCGTGTGTTCACGTATCGCGCCCGATGGCGGCGGCACAAACCCGACCATGTCCGTGGAGCTGAACCGTGCCAGGGCATGTTTCTCGGCCAACGCGCTCCGTACGTGTAGCGTATTCCGCCCGGAGCTGGCTACGATATGGTACGATGCCGAATCGCGCGCGATGATCCCCCAACAGTCAATCGCCCACTACAAGATCCTCTCGAAGCTCGGCGAAGGTGGCATGGGCGAGGTGTGGCGCGCCACCGATACCAAGCTCAACCGCGAAGTCGCCGTCAAGATCCTGCCCGACACGCTCGCAGCCGACCCCGACCGCCTCGCCGCTTCACCCGCGAAGCCCAGCTCCTCGCCTCGCTCAACCATCCCAACATCGCCGCTATCTATGGGGTTGAAAACCGCGCGCTAGTGATGGAACTGGTGGACGGCCAGAATCTCGCCGGACCGCTCCCGGACGACCAGTTGGAGCCCGTCGTCGAGCAGCTCATCGACGCCCTGGAATACGCCCACGAAAAAGGCATCGTCCACCGCGATCTCAAGCCCGCCAATCTCAAGCTCAGCTCCGACGGCCGCCTGAAGGTGCTCGACTTCGGCCTCGCCAAGGCGATGGCGGGCGACGTCGCGGCCGGCGACCCTGCCATCTCCCCGACCCTCACAATGCGCGCCACGCAGATCGGCACCATCGTCGGCACCGCCGCCTACATGAGCCCCGAACAGGCCCGCGGCCAGGTCGTCGATAAGCGCGCCGACATCTGGTCCTTCGGCGTAGTCCTCTTCGAACTCCTCACCGGCCGACGGCTCTTCGAAGGCGACAGCGTCTCCGATACCCTCGCCTCCGTCCTCAAGTCCGACCCCGATCTCTCCGCCGTTCCACCGCGTTACCAGCACCTCCTCCGCCTCTGCCTCGCGCGCGATCCCCGGCGCCGGCTGCGCGATATCTCCGGCGCCCGCCTGCTGCTGGAGGCTGAAGTGGGGCCTGCCAACGCTGCGCGGGCCAGCCATGGCTGGCCGCTACGGGCAGTCGCTGCGGCAGCCATCGTAGCCGCCGCGCTCTCCTTTTTCTACTTCCGCCAACAGTCCTCACCGCCCGCGGCCCTGGTCCGCTTCAACGTAACCCTGCCCCCTAACCAAGCCTTCGGTAACTGGCTCGCCATCTCCCCCGACGGCCGCTATCTCGCCTTCCACGCCACCGGCAGCGACGGTGTCACGCGCGTCTTCGTGCGGTCACTCGATTCGCTCGAGCCGAGAGCCATTGCCGGCACCGAAGGGGCTATCCCAATTACGGTATTCTGGTCCGCCGATTCCCGCTTTCTGGCCTTCCAGCAGGGGAACAAGATCAAAAAGATCGATATCGCCGGCGGTTCGCCGCAAACCCTGTGCGATTCTCCCAACACCCTGCTCGGCGGCTCCTGGAGCCCCGATGGCGTCATCCTAATCGGAGACAACACCGGGCCTATCCGGCGCGTCTCCTCCGCCGGCGGCGCCGCCGCTCCCGTCACGCAGATTCGCGGTGACACCTTCCAGAGCGATCCCACCTTCCTCCCTGACGGCCACGACTTCCTCTATTTCCGTCACTCCTCGAAGCCGGACGAACAGGGCGTCTTCGTTGGCTCGCTCGACGTCAAACCCGAACAGCAGAGCCTCCACCGCATCCAGTCCGTGGACTTCAGCCCCGGCTTCGCTCCTCCCCGGGACGGCTCCTCCATCGGCCATCTGCTCTTCCTACGCAATGAAGTGTTGATGGCCCGGCCCTTCGACCAGCGCCGCCTCGAAACTGCGGGCGATCCTGTGCCCATCGTCGAGCAAGTGGGCACAGTCCTCAGCCGCGGGTTCTTCTCGGTTTCGCCCACCGGTGTACTGGCCTATCGCAGCGGCGTCGGTGCGCTGTTGCAATTGGTCTGGTACGACCGCCAGGGCAAGATCGTAGGCCATTCCGGCGAACGCGCCGACTACCAGGATGTGGCGCTGTCGCCGGACGGCTGCCGCGCCGCTTACAGCCGCTCCACCCAGAGTACCGGCCGCCAGATCTGGATTCTCGATCTCGCCCGTGGCATCCAGAACCGCTTCACCTTTCAAGCTCAGGGCGCTCGCTCGCCTGTCTGGTCGCCGGACGGCCGCCATTTAGCGTTCGGCTCTCAAGGGGGTGGCGAAGTCTACGTGCAGGAGGTCAACGGCTCCACCAACGCGGTGCCTGTCTATGCGTCTCAGGGCGCCGGCCCTTCTGACTGGTCACACAACGGACGCTTCCTGATCATCTCCCAGCCCCTCAACCGCTACGATCTCGCCGCGATTCCCGACCCGCTGCGCGCCGGTACCCACCAGGCGATTCCCGTCGCAAACTCGACCTTCAGCGAAATGCACGGCCAGGTCTCTCCCGACGGCCGCTACTTCGCCTACACGTCGAACGAGTCCGGCCAGGCCGAAATCTATGTCTGCCCCTTTCCGCCGGGCGACGGCCACAGCGACAAGTGGCTGGTCTCCTCCGGCGGCGGCACCCAGCCGCGCTGGCGCGGCGACGGCAAGGAAATCTTCTATCTCGATCCCGGCCACCGCATGATGGCGGCCGACGTCAGCACGCCGCCGGGGTTCGAATCCTCCACACCGCGCCCCCTGTTCACTTCGCCGGCGATCAGCGGCGACCAACTCCTCTTCCAGTACGACGTCACGCGCGACGGCAAGCGCTTCCTCATGATCGGCCCGCTCGAAGGGGCTGTCACCGAGCCCGCCACCATGGTCCTCAACTGGGAGGCGTTGCTGAAGAAATAAGCCCTGACCAATCCATCGCCCACTGCCGCATCACCTCCAGGCTCGGCGAAGGCGGCATCGGCGAGGCGAGGTGCGGGTTCCGAGCAGATTGTCGGCATCCGTACGGAAGCCGGCATCTACATTCTCCGAGTCGCGTGATTCGATCAGAATCGAGAACCCGGCCGATCAGCCCTTCTACAACTCTTCTCGTCAATGTGGGTAACTTCGCGATGGCTAACTGCCAGTGAAGCGAATCTATGCGATGCGGCGTTTTCGGCGGCTATCACCTTCACCGTTCCTGAACCGCTGCCTACCAAAGTACGCGTACCGTGGCTGGTTCGGGGGTTTAGGACTACGGCCTTGGAGGTCGATGCTCTGGGTGTCGATCGAGCCGCCGGCGCAGCCAGGCTTGGGCAAGTTGCAGATCGTGGCGGACGACATGCACGGATAAGCCCAGCACTTCGGCAGTGTCTTCGGCGGTCATTCCTCCGAAGTATCGCATCTCGATGAGGCGCGCAAGCTGTTGGTCTTCGGTCGCGAGGCCATCGAGAGCGAAATCGAGATCCAGGAGTTCCACCAGCTCTAACCCGGATTCGACTTCCACTTGCAGGCGGGCCGGGGACGTAAGGACAGAGTCACCGGCACGCTTCGCTGTTGCGCGCGACCGCGCGTAGTCGACCAGGACCTGCCGCATCACCCGCGCAGCGACCGCCAGGAAATGCACCCTGTCGGTGAATCGGCGCCGGTCATCGCCGATCAGCTTCAGGTACGCTTCGTGCACCAGCGCGGTCGTTTGTAACGTGTGGCCCGCTCGTTCCGCGCGCAATCTGCGGGCGGCGATCCGGCGCAACTCAGGATAAAGCGTGGTCACCAGATCGTTGAGCGCCGATTGATCTCCCGAACGCAGCCGCTCGAACAATTCCGCGACGCCCGGGGTCATGCTGACCAGCGTACTATAATGACCCCAAGCGCGTAGAGAGACAGCCATGGAGGGTGAGGTTCGTCTCCTGTTTCACGAGCTTGTCGACCTCTCGCCGGCGGAGCGGGAACGCATCCTCGCGGAACGACAGGTCGGAGCGGCGGTTCGTGCCGAAGTCGAGTCCTTGCTGGGTTTCAATTCGGCGGACGCTCTTACCGGGTGTGTCGCCAAGGCGGCCGCAGAGCTGTTGAACTCGTGTGGTACGTTAGAGCCCTCGCATTGTGGACAATACCGGCTAATCCGGCCGCTCGGCTGTGGCGGAATGGGCACCGTCTATCTGGCCGAGCGCACGGATGGCGAGATTCAGCAGAGAGTTGCGATCAAGCTTCTTCACGCCGGCGATCACCGCCCCGTATGGCGCGATCGTTTTCTGATGGAGCGCCAACTCCTCGCATCCCTCAATCACCCCTCCATTGTCCACGTGATCGATGCCGGGCATACCGAAGACGGCCGTCCGTATCTTGTCATGGAGTACGTGCAAGGCACGCCAATCGACGCCGCCTGCGCACAGATCGAGCTATGCGACCGGCTGGCCGTGTTTCTGCGCGTGTGCGAGGGGGTCGCTCATGCGCATGGGCGCTTGATCATCCACCGCGACCTCAAGCCTTCGAATATCTTGGTCGATATTACGGGCCAGCCGAAGGTGCTAGATTTCGGCATCGCCAAACTCCTGGACGATGCGGGTGACGCGACGCGCACTGGCGAGCGGTTGCTGACCCCCAACTACGCCAGTCCCGAACAACTCAGTGGAAAACCCCAGACGACTGCCAGCGATGTCTATTCGCTCGGTGCGGTGCTGTGGAAACTCGTGACGGGCCAATCTTCCCGCGATTCACAAGCCAATCCCGCGCTGAAACCGCCGAACCTGCCCGCCGATTTGGGTTTTATCCTACGGAAAGCCCTGCGCGCCGAGCCGGAAGAGCGTTACACCTCGGTGGAAGCCTTGGCCAACGATATCCGCGCGTTCCTGGACTCGAGACCAGTGGAAGCGCGATCGGGCAGCGCCTGGTATCGGACGCGAAAGTTCGTTCGGCGCTACCGCCTGCCGGTAGTTGCGGCCTTGCTTGTGATCGCCAGTCTTGCTGCGGGCCTGTACGCGGCCAATCGCCAGCGCGCCATTGCGGAACGCCGGTTTGCATTGGCTCGAAGACTGGCGAATTCGCTGGTATTCGATGCGGACGATAAGGGATCCAACGCTTCCGGGGGAATCGAACTCAGGGAGCAGATCTCCTCGAAAGCGGTGGAGTACCTTGACGCGCTCTCGAAAGAGGCGGGGAAGAACTACGCGCTGCGGCGGGAGCTGGCTGCCGGCTATCTCCGCCTGGCCGCCGCGCAATATGCGGGGAGCCAGGCTGCCCCGAGGCGGCCGGGCGGCCAATCCGCCCTTGATAGCGTAAATCGCGCCCTCGCACTTCTGGCCGGCATGCCATCATCCGAAGCTGCGATGGCATCGGCAACCGAGGCGGGCCTCCACGACCGGCGCTGCTCGATTCTTCATCAGTCATCACAAGATCGGGCTGCCAGGTCCGACTGCGATCGAGCCATGGCCCTGTTGCCCTGTAGCGCAGCCCATCCGGCACTGTGTCAAAACCTGGTTTTCGCAGTATCCCACGCCCTCGATGTCTATATCGCGCTCCGCGACTGGCCGGCCTGCGAGTTGAAGGTGCGGGAGATGCGCCAAGCCTTGGAAACGCTGCGGGCATCCGGCGACGAACGTTTTGCCGATTCGAATGTATTGGTCACCGGAATCCATGAAGCAAACATCGCTGATCTCCGGAGCGCGACGCCGGCGGCAGTCGGGATCTGCCGTCACTTGCAGCCGACAGCCGAACGTCTTGGCGCCCGCGCCCAGTTGAGGCCTGAGGAACTGTTCGCGCTGTTTCGATATTATGTGCTCTTCTCACGATTCCTTCAGAGAACCGGCGAGGGCACGTCCGAGGAGCGGATAGAGTTGGGCCGAAAGGCACTTGCGTTCGCGCGCCGCCGTGCGGCCCTCGATCCAGCCGATGTAATGGCGCAATTCGCCGTGGGCGAGATTCTGGACAGGTTGGCTCGTGAGTACGAGTCGGTAGACCCGAACGAGACGGCCCGGTTGATTCAAGAAGCGATCGAGCCCTTTGTGCAGCATCCCGACCTGGTCGCTCACAATGTCGCGCCCAAGGTCTCCTTGTTCGTCGGCGCCCGATTTGGAATACGGTTCTTTTTGCGCACGCGCCAACCCGGCGAAGCGCTGAAGCTGGCTCGCCGCGCGAGCGGGGCAATCAACCCGGCGCTGTTCCTGAAACTGGATCTCCCACGCTCTCCGGAAGCCATTCAACTCCAGGCATTATGGTGGACCGCGACGGAGGCCTCGGAACAGCATCTGAGTTCGGCGGCCGGGTTGTGGCACGAAGCGGACTCCGCGGCCGAGGCCGGCCTGCGCGCAGCCGGCAATGACGGGATGATGCAGTCCACCGCCGCGTTTGTGTTCGAAGGGTGGGCCGACTCCCTCAGCGCGGCCGGGCAGCAGCCGGAGGCCGCATCCTACCGTCAACAGGCCCAATCTCTTTGGAGAAGACTGAACGCCGCCCATCCCCAAAACGAGTTCATCGCCAAGCGGTGCGCGGGTGTCAAGATCGAGCACGAAAACGAAGCCGGCGAAGCCAACGTATTGAACCGTCCCCATTGATCTGCGAAATTTCCGCGGGAATCTCGCTTCATGACGTGTGGAGCGCGGCTGTACGCCGCTGGCGCTCCCCGAATGGGAGGACACATGTCACGAATTCCGTGTGCTGCGTTTCTGTTTGCGATAGGAGGTTTGTCTGTCGGCTTACCGGCTGCCGCCCAGTCTATACCCAACCTATACCCGTTTCCCAACGAAAACGGCTTCCTGGCGACTTACAACATTCCCAATACGCCAATCGATCTGACGGGACCGTTCTTTCAATCCCTGGGAACCAATGGGCGAACCTGCGCATCCTGCCACCTGCCGGACCAGGGCTGGTCGATTGCCGCGGCCAAAGTAAAGGCCCGCTTTGAAGCCACGCAGGGGACGGATCCGATTTTCCGCACTAATGACGGATCCAACTGCGATCACGGTATCGACACCTCCACCGTGGGCGGACGCCGCAAGGCGTACAGCCTGCTGATCGACAAGGGTTTGATCCGCATCGTAATCACAGTCCCGCCTGCCGCCGAATTCCGCATAGTCGGTGTGGCGAACCCTTACGGCTGCAATGATGTCTCGACATTATCCATGTATCGCCGGCCCCTTCCGGCGGCGAATCTGCGCTTCCTGAGCACCGTCATGTGGGATGGCCGCGAATCCTCCACGCAAACCGGCACGCAGAAAATTACATTCGCCACCAACCCCGGCGACCTGCTGGCAAACCTGGCCCATCAATCCTTGGACGCGACCAACGGCCATGCACAGGCCTCGAAACCTCTGACACCGCAGCAGCAGAAGGCCATCGTCGATTTTGAGATGAACTTGGTGACAGCGCAGACCGCCGACTACCGGGCCGGCGCCCTGAATGCCGACGGCGCCAACGGAGGGCCTTCCATGCTCGGCGCCCAGACAATGCCTGCATTCTTCGTCGGAATCAATGACCCGCTCGGCGGAAATCCGCACGGTGCCCCGTTTTCGCCGATCATCTTCAACCTCTTCGATGCCTGGACGGCTGCGCGGCAGCATGACGCTGTTGGGCAGGATGACGGCGACGACCGGGACAGCCGCCGGGCGAGCATCGCGCGCGGCCAGGCTCTCTTCAATTCCAAGCCGATCGTCATCAAGGGTGTTGCGGGCCTAAACGACGATCTGAATCTCGCATCCATACCCGGCACTTGCGGAACCTGCCACGACTCTCTCAACGTCGGCAACCACTCGGTCTCTGCGCCGATCAACATCGGCGCCGGCGATTTGACCAGCCCTCTGGATCTGAGTTATCTGCCCGTAATCACGCTCGAGAACGTTACCACACATGAAATCAAAATGACGACTGATCCCGGCCGTGCATTGATCACCGGACTCTGGAAAGACGTCGGAAGACTGAAGGGACCAATTCTGCGAGGTCTGTCGAGCCGTGCGCCATATTTCCACAACGGCTCGGCGAACTCTCTCGGCAACGTAGTGGATTTTTACGACAAACGGTTTTCAATCGGCTTTACGCCTCAGGAGAAGCAGGACCTGATCGCCTTCCTGAGCGTGCTGTGATGCTTTCCCGGGGGGCATCGGGGGACAACCACGGGGGGGATGCGGATCACTCACCTTCCATAGGCCGCAAATACCCATGTGCGGTGCGCCGGTTCCGGGCCACGGTAATACGCCGCTGGGAGATGATTACCGCGATCGGCCCACGCTGCGCTTGTGACTATTAACGATTGCCCGGCGTCATTCTAGGGACCCTTACAAGCTATGGCCTTCGAGATTGAGGGCGACGTCGTTCGGGCGCTCCGCCGGATGGTCGGCATTACCGGAAATTGGCCTGTGATAACGATGTAAGAACGCCCTTACCAAACAAGTGGACAATTTCGGTCCGCAAATCCTCACCTGTGCCGCGCGGGCTGATTGAAATTGATTAGGGTTGAGTCGTCAGAAGAATCGTGGGTGGATTCCGGCTGACCGACCCGAAACTAAATTACAAATAATATAACGGCACGCTAGACCGGTCCTGCTCACTGCCGATCTGCCACGCTCCCGGATCGGTTAGGTCAGCGGTGGACACTCGGATGTACAGCGCAGCTCTCATGCGGCCCTCCGCCAATCCAGCCGGGGATCAAGGTAGAGATCG
>Ga0126381_100007009_pt1 | contig 12504 bp, 10 predicted proteins | sample PanSoiMetPlot_28_FD_96465 | JGI IMG/M metagenome (GOLD analysis project Ga0126381, IMG submission 96465) | Tropical forest soil microbial communities from Panama - MetaG Plot_28 | ecosystem: Environmental > Terrestrial > Soil > Tropical forest > Bulk soil | place: Panama | collected 2016-02-17
AACGGTAACGTGTCGGGAATATGGTGCAGGATCCGTTCCGGCACTCTTGTGTAGTGCGTCATTGCGCCGTCCGCACCAAACCCGTACCCGCGCCGTCCAGGATCCAGGTTGTACAAACCGGCGTGAGCAAAAGGAGAAGTCTCATCGATGATCGCCGCGGTTTCGCTGACCACGCGATCGCCTTCTTTAAAACCGCGAACATCTTTGCCCGTTTGCACGATGATCCCACCGAACTCGTGCCCTAAAATCACCGGATAATTGATGTTGCCGCCGGTATGATTCTCGTAAGCCACATGGATGTCGGTGCCGCATACACCGACGGCTTGAACGGCTAGCAGCACGTCGTTATTGCCGATTTCCGGAACCGGAACTTCGCGCAGCTCCACACTGTGAGCTTCCGACGCATAATTAACAACAGCGGGCATCGTCCTATTCATAAGCAGGGGGATTCGGACCACATGTTCAAACGGTTTCCAGCCTAGTGCAAGCGCTTCAACCGTTCTAACGCTCGGCTTCGGTCAGGAGGAGTGGTGGAGTGATGGAGTGATGGAGTAGTACCAGAGCGCGCGCTGGAGGAGCTATTCGTAGGCGCTCTTTCCGAGATAAACAGCATTAGATTCTTGTACGATCAAGCTATCTGTCCACGTGCCAGAGTCTCGCTTGTGCTCCAGAGACTCAATTAAACGGAGCAAGCCGTTTTCGAGCTTGAATGCCAATTGATCAAGCAGTTCAAAGTCTTCTTCCGCAAGCTGATCTGCGGTGGAATAGGCGTGATATCCGGAAACGCTTTCACCGAGTGACCCAACGGCGATGTAGAGATAGTGGATGCATTCGCGGATAGATCGACGACAGTAGCCCTCCGCAATGTTTCTGTGGACTGAGTCAACCGACGCCATTGCTTGAACCCGCAATCCGTTTCATTTCGAAGGGCCACGTCCCGAACAATCGACAGGTTTCCTTGTACAATGTGATTGCATCTTGCCAGACCCGTAACCGCTGATACCCGCGATTTCTGTTTTTTCGCTTTGTACCCATGACCCTCAATACATCAACAGCCCAGGAAACCACCACTCCAATACTCCATCACTCCATCGGTCGCAGGCTGACTTTGCTATTGCGTATTCTCCACATACCCTTGCAGGACTTTCAGCTCATGTGGGAGCGCAACTTCCGCGGATTCAATCTCGGGATGCCAATATTTCTCCCATTCGACGGTGAGATATCCTTTGTAACCACCGGTAACCAACTGGTTGAGCACCTCACGAACCGGTACTTCTCCTTCACCCAATGGAACCAGTTGCCAACCGCCTTTGTGCGCGGCCGAACGGCGGCCATCCTTGATATGGACATGGTAGGTCCGAGCACCGATATTCTTGTAGACCTCAGCCGGAGTTTCTCCCATTCGGTGTGGATGAAGGCTATCCCAGATGGCGCCGAACGATTTGGACGGTACCTTTACCAGCAGTTCCTCTGCCACTGAAGACGCGGAGAAACCGTCGTGCGTCTCGATCAGCATAATAACGCCGAACCGTTCGGCGACGGGGATTGCCTCCTCCAATACCTTGGCTGCTGATTCCATCTGATTCCGGCGTGTCTCAGGGTCTTCAGACAAATGACCGCCGTAGACGCGGATGAAGGGTGACTCCCACTCGTTAGTGAGCTCCAGCATTCGGTGCAGTTCGGGACCAGGGTTATCGGAAGTGAGAATAACTGAGCTACCGACCGCAACAATCGGTAAACGAGCGGCCGTGGTGCTCTGCTTTACTCGTGCTCGATCCGCGGTCGACAACGAAGAATCAAACAGTTTTCCATCGATGACCCGCAGCTCGACACCGGCATAACCTAAAGAGCTACCAAGCGAGATAGCCTGCTCCAGGTTCCGGTCCGTGAATGCCAAAGTGCTGAACGCAATGCGCAAATCCATAGTGCAAGATTGCATTCGTTGCCGCGGATTGCAGCCTTCAATCGAGACCTGTGGAGCGCTGCCTTCCCGCAGCCGCGGGAAGGCAGCGCTCCACGGGCTTCGCCCGTTCACCTCTCACGTTTCACATCGTGAAGCGCTCCTTGACTTTGTGCCTTTGTGCCTTTGTGTGAGAGCCGTTCATGAGTTGTACCTCCCGCTTTGTATATTTGTCGGAGATTTTATTGGCGTTTATTCGTAGCTTGTCGCGCCATAGTTTGCGGAGCCGGATCCATTCGCGATCCCGTCTCGTGTTGGGTCTTGCCGTCTGGACCACGACCTTAGGGTCCGTTTCGGCCAGTGCTCTTTCTCCGGGACCGGTTCAGGTTGAAGAGTCCATTCCATACCCCGAGAAAATGACGTTCATCGGCTTATCGCAATCGATAGAGCTCGCTGCTTCGATGGGCCTCGCAGCCTCAGTAGCGACACGGGGCGCGGTGAAGCAGTATGTTCACGACGCAACCAGCCAACGCCGAAATTTGACGCCGCTCGCGGTCTTTGTTCGTGAAGAATTCTCTGATGCAATCCGCGGCAAAGGATTTACTCCCGAAGACAACAGCACGACCGACAACCGGTTCCGTCTCGCTGTCCGTAAATACGGCTTCGGTATGGCCGAACTCGTGTCCCGCGAAGTGCGTCCGCTGATGACGCTTTACGCCGAATTGATTACACCAGACAACAAGGTTCTGTGGTCGCACGAAGCCGTCGTCAGGAGCGACGATAAAAATCTGCCCGCAATTTTACCGGAGCAATTGCGGACCGATCCCGATGAACAAGAAATGCTACTTCGCGCCGCTGCCCATCGCGCCTCGGAAAAGTTGATGGAAAATTACGAGGGAAAGGCAAAGAAGGACCACGAATAGACGCGAATAAAAACACGAATTAACGCGAACGAAATCTCACGCGAAAGTGGAACGGTAGGGACGAGCTCCTGCTCGTCCGTTGGTTCGTGGAGCGCGCCGTCAGCGCTTCGCGTTTTTTCTAACGATCGACCCCGGGCTCGCGGACTCGCCCTGGGCTATAAATATTTCGCCGCTACGCGGCTGCCCTGCCGGTCTCGCAAGCAAGGCAACGCTCCACGGATCCCCATCCGCCTAAGTCCGCGTGCATCTGCGGCTGCTCTATCTTCGTGTCCATTCGTGTTTCCTATTCGTGTGCATTCGTGGTTTCTTCTTTGCGGCTTTGCGTGAGATCTTATGCAGACATTTCTCCAGGACATTCGGTTTGCTTTCCGCAGGTTCAGAAAAGACCCGGCTTTTATCGCGGTAACAATCGTTACCTTGGCTCTGGGTATTGGCGCTACGAGCGCAATCTTCAGCGTGGTTAACGGGGTCCTTCTTCGGCCGCTGCCGTTTCCGCACTCGGATCGTGTGGTCTTGTTGATGGAACAAACCACACAATTTCCCAGACTGAGTGTCTCCTACCAAAATTTTGCCGATTGGCGTGGTCAGGCCCAATCCTACGAATCGATTGCCGCGGTACGTAACGCAGTGGTCACATTGAGCGGCACCGGGGAGCCAGAAAGGTTACCTGCACAAATGGCGACCACTAACCTGTTCAGTACGTTAGGAATCAACGTCACCGAAGGCCGCACCTTTAATCCGGAAGAAGATAAGGCGGGTGGTCCAAACGTCGTGCTCATCAGCTATAGCCTTTGGCAACGACGTTTCGCCGGAGCCCAAGATGCCATTGGCCGATCGCTGATTTTAGATGATAAGCCATACACCATCATTGGGGTGTTACCTCAGGATTACCAGGTCTTACTCCAGGTACCCGATGTAGTGTTGCCGTTTGAACCCTGGGCTAAGACCCTTCCCGATGATCGCGCCTGGCATCCTGGCATCTTTCCGATTGGTCGTCTCAAACCTGGTGTATCCCTGGAACAAGCTCGCAGTGAATTGACCGGGATCGCTCAGGCACTGGAAAAGCAGTACCCCATCTACGACACCGGCACGGGCGCCTTTGTAAACCCGATTCAAGATCAGATGGTTGATAACGCCCGGCCGGCTCTGTTGGTACTCATGGGCGCGGTAGCATTAGTGTTGCTGATTGCTTGCACCAATGTCGCTAACTTGCTGTTAGCTAACTCCGCCGGACGGCAACAAGAATTCGCAGTGCGTCGGGCCATTGGTGCGAGCCGGTTCCGCGTCTTTCGCCAACTCTTAACCGAAAGTGTCCTGTTGTCGCTTTCCAGCGCGGCAGTAGGCTTATTAATAGCCTGGATAGCAGTGCCGTTTCTAGTGCGACTGGCGGGATCGACCCTTCCATTTGGTAACCGGGTATCAATCGATTGGTCGGTTTTGTGGTTCACGATCGGGGTTTCGGTCTGCGCCAGCATGTTGTTCGGGTTAGCGCCGTTGAGATACATCGTTCACCTGGGCGTACAGGAGACGTTAACCGATGCGGCGAAAAGCGGCGCCACGCGCGGGACGTCTAAGATGCGAACTGGATTAGTTGTGACCCAAGTCGCCGTTGCGGTCCTGCTGTTGGTTGGGGCCGGTCTGTTGCTGCACAGCTTTGAACGTTTAACGTCGGTAGCTCCCGGGTTCACTCCGGATCACGTTTTGATTGCGGATATACCGCTCTCTCCGAACTCACACAGCAAACCCAACGAGAGGATTGATTTTTACGAGCATGTCCTTCAACAAACGGCGACTTTGCCCGGGGTACGAGTAGCGGGAGCTTCGAACGTCGTACCGGTTAGTGGAGTTGCCTCCTCGATCTACTTCAATATTAAGGGCCGGCCGCCCAAGAACAATCAGTACGCACTCGCGAACTATCGCACTGTTAGTACTGATTATTTCGCAGCGCTCCACGTTCCTTTGCAACAAGGACGTTTGCTCCAGGAAACAGATCGCGAAGATCATCCCATGGTCGTGATCATCAACAGCACATTAGCGCGCACCTTTTTCCCCAACCAATCACCTATCGGACAGTACATGCAGATTGGTGGGCTCCCGGATGACGAAGTGCCCTGGATGGAAATTATCGGGGTAGTCGGCGACGTCAAACAAGCGTTAAACGGTGACGCGCCAGCCGAATATTACATTCCGTACCGCCAAGCAGACAAGGTTTTGCCCGTGCAGGCGATGTCATTGATCGTGCGTACAGAGAGCAATCCGCAGGCGTTAGCGACCTCGGTGCAACGCGTGGTACACCAGATTGATCCTAACCAACCCGTGGCAAAAATCCGGACCATGGAAGACAATATTGCGGACTCACTATCAGAGCCACGGTTCCGGACGGTGCTACTCACACTCTTTGCCGGTATCGCACTGGCTCTGGCCGGGATTGGCATTTTCAGCGTCATGGCGTACACCGTGACCCAGCGAACCCGCGAGATCGGCGTGCGCGTGGCTCTGGGCGCTTCACGCAGCCAGATTTTCGGTTTGACACTCGGTTACACCCTGCGTCTGACCGCGATCGGCGTGGTCATCGGAATGGCAACGGCTTTTGTACTTACCCGGTATGTGTCCGCTTTCCTCTTCCAGGTCCCAAGCTACGACCTCGTTACTCTGGCCGGCGCCGCGATTGTAATCGTGCTAGTAGCAATCGCAGCGTCCTATCTTCCCGCCCGTCGCGCCACCGGCATCGACCCCGCGAAAGCGCTGAGACAGAACTAGCGAGACGTGAGAAGTGAGCAGTGATTGGTGAGGAGTGGCAAGGCGTGAAAGTCGCGACACCGGTGGAGCGCTGCCTCGCTTGCGAGGCCGAAAAGGGGCGCACCATGGAGCGGTTCAATGTCGAAACGTGTGGTCGTTGAGGTCTAGCGTCAAACAGCCGTTCTGCCGCACTTACAGCGCGGGACGCGTTTTTTTTATCGCGTTCCTAGGGCTCGCAGGCTCATCCGGCCGTGGCCGGACTATAAATATTTCACCCCTACTCGGCTTTATTACGCTGTGCTTTAGTTACTACTAGGGTCTATCTGCGTAAATCTGCGCCCATCTGCGGTTTGCTCCGTCTTCGCGTCGATTCGCGGTTCGCCTTCAATTCGCGGTCCTACTTGGACAGGGCGCCACACGAGGCGGAGTCTTTGCTCAGCGCGGTGTTCAACGTCTCGATCCGGTCAGTCATGACACCCGACTGCAGATAATCCGTACGCAGCTTCCACCAGATGGCAGACCAACCGCGTGGGGCAGTCAATCGCCTTCTAACCTCCGCCAGAACTTGTGGCTCGTTGTAAGCCTCGATCAAAGCGAGTGAAAAGGGCACCCACTGTTCGGCGGAGACGCATCCCATCAACTCCTGGAGAAAGACGATTAAATCGTCGGCGTGCCTTTTGATGGCAGGCATGGATTTATCATGGATCAACTCGAAGTCGATGAGCCGAGCTTGATCCGACTCTAGATCATAAAGCAGATTTTCAAGGTGCGGATCGCCATGAGACCAATAGTCTCCAAGTTCGCTCGACCAGAGGCCGTGCGCTCGGCGCAATTCTTTGCCTGCGGCTTGAATTGCCTGAATGGCGAACGGCGATTCAATCACCCATTCTCGTAGACTTTTGCCCGGAACTCTTTCCACGCAGACCGTGCGTCTACCTTCCGAGAAAACCTCAATGGTCTGACCGTACAATAAACGGAAACAGGCCACTTCCCAGGATTGCCATTTCCTAAGGCTGATCCAAAGATGGAGTCGAGCTTGGGCCAGAAGAAAGAAGAGATTAGCGAAGACAGCGATCAACCCGCTCCCTAGTTGGCGCCGTTTAACCCACATCAGCCGGTTACCGCGTTGTTCCAAGTTGATCGAATTGATTTTGATCCCTTCGATGGCACTCGTGAACCGGTTCAGACCGGCCAAATGTGTGCGCCTGATTACCTGCGCGCAATCGGCAAGAATTCTGAGGCTGAAAGAAGAGGCACGCCTCTTCCGATGCACTGACAACATTGATGTTTTGTGACCTCTCTAACCCGGAGATAAAGTGTGTTTAGGGAGCAAAGACTCACTCACCCGAGACGGTGAGGGTCTTAGGCGACAGTCGGGACGTCTGAAAGCGACAACCCGACAAGAGCGCTTTTTTTAAATTGATTGATGATGTGCCTGCGTTCTATTTATTACAATATCGTAACAATACGGTAACAATTCAATCAATCAATGCCACACTAATGAGGTCAGGTTAAAAAAGACTAAAATCGCCACGACCGCCAACGCGACCCGCCATTCACCGAGGGCCGGTTTCCAGTCAAATGCGGTTTTCTCCGCCCCGGGCCACGGAGTCAGCCGTGGACGCATCCTCGGTACATTCTGACAATATTCCTCGTATTGGCGGCCGAATGTTTTTCTTAAAAACTGTTCTTCGGCTGGTATGACCGCGAAATAGAAGACTGCGAAAACTGCGAGATACGGAATCAGAGCGATCCAGCTCGCCAGCAGACCAACCATTCCGAGCCCAAGGACCATACTTCCAACGTAGATCGGGTTGCGTACGAAGCTATAGGGGCCTCCGGTAGATAACCGAGGCGCTTCGATTTCTTCGGTTCGGGTGTGGCGCCCCGCAAAGCCATCAGCCAAGGCGCGAATACCCAACCCTAAAAGGACGAGAACCGCGGATAAGACTCTCCAGATCGGCCAATCGCTCCACGGTAGATGAATCCTTATAAAGAACGCCGCCAGAAAGGCGATAATGAGGCCGAACAACAAGCGATTGGCGAAAAACTTCCGGCCAAGAGTTAAAGCGAGGTTCTTCGATGAATGGTCCGTTTTAGAAGCTGGTTCAGTTTCCGGCATTTCGTGGAGCTAACCACGAATGCACACGAATAAACTCGAATCAAATCCGACCACGAATGGACGCGAATAGGGACCGCGAATGGACGCGAAGAAAAAACGAACCGGAGACGTACGCAGATTTACCCAGAAAGGGGCGAAGCCGTGGAGCGCTGCTTCGCATCCTCCGTCGCCACGCGGACGCGGGACTATGGTGCGGGGCGGACGGTCGGGAAAACGGGAAAAGCCACAACAAGGCACAAAAACCGCAAAGAAATACAAGACCGATCCCACAGAAGATCACAAAGGACACAAAGGAAGAATCGTGACGATCGAAGCTTTGTCTTCGTGGTCTTCGTGACCTTCCTGTGAATTAACCTGGTTCTCAGTTTCCCTTTTTTTTGCGCTTTTTGTGCGTTTTGCGGCTATTTCCTGCTCGTGTCTTAGTGTGAGATTACACCCGCGTTTGTTCGTGGCCCTCCTCCGCGGTCACAAGTAGTACTCGATCTCGGGTTTAGCCACTTTGACGTCTTCCCAGGGCATACCGTACCGGACGCGGTGCCAGGCATTGTTCATGTAACCTTTAAAGTTCCAAACGCTTTCCGGGTCCTCAGGCTGGGTGTTAGCTGCGGAGTCCCAAGCTCGAGCGCAGATGACCTCCCCAACGAGCAGCTTCGGGATAAGAACTTCCCATCTTCGCCAAATACAGGGTTCAGGCGGATCTTGAAAAGATGCTTCCCGCCATTTAAGCGGTTCGCCGTATCCGATATCGACTCGCACCACGTGCCGATTCCCGCCGGCCGTGGCGTACCCTTTAACTAACAGTCCGCGGGACACTTCTTCGATCGCGCAGATACAAGAGTTGACCGAGAGTTCCCCAAGCTCCAGAGCGTGTTCCCAATTGGCACTAGCTGAAGACGCATCGGATGGGAACAACCGGTAAGCATGAGCGTGATACAGGTTCTTAGAAGGCGCGACCAGTAGATTGATCTCTTTCAACCACTTCACGCTGCGTGCTCCGATATAGCCGGGGACGATGCTACGCAAAGGAGCTCCATGTTCGCAGGTCAGGGGTCGGCCATTCATTTCCCAGGCCAGCAGGACATCCCGCTGCAGCGCCCGGTCGAGCGGGATGGATCCACCAAAATACACCTCTGTTCCTTCCTTAGAACAACGATCCGCACCGATAAATTCAACATGTTTCGCTTGATCATCGACCCCGACAAAATTGAGCACATCGGTTAATGAACAACCTTTCCATCCCGCGTTACTGATCGCTTCATTACCCCAACGGACCTCGTTCGGAACCGGCTTGATCGCCGAAGCGCTAGAGCGCCGGTTACCCGCACACTGCAGAGTAGCGGTGATCGTCCGCGCCGGAAAACGTTCGGCCAATTTTGCCAGCGCGAATTCGCAAGGACGTTTGACCAGTCCGCCGATTGTTAACCGGAACGCTGAACGATCGACTTCCGGAATATCGCCATGGGTACGAAGAAAGAAGTCTGGGACCGGCGTAGCGTACTCCTCAATGAGCCGCTTAAGGGGAGGCCCACCGTTCGGCGGGGTTTCTTGATGAAAAATGAAATCGGGATTCTTGATGACCAGCGCGGCCATGAGCTCATTCTACCCTGGGAAAGGTGAGAAGTGAAAGGTGAAACGTGAAAGGTCTGCCTCAGAAAGATCAAAAAACTCACGCAAAACACAAAGCCGTAAAGGGGACAGAATAATAGCCGCGAAAAGGCACAAAAAGCGCAAAAAATTACAAAACCAATCCACCAAAGATCACAAAGGGCGCAAGCGCGTAGGACTGCGATTTAGGTGCTCTGTCTCTGGGGTCCGACAGCGGTCGGAATGCCTTGCTGTGAATTAATCTGGTCTCCGTTTTCCCCTTTTTTGTGCTTTTTGCGCCTTTTCGCGGCTATTCCTGATTTGTGTCTTCGTGCCGTTCCGTGCGCTTTCCCTTCTTCGCGTCCATTCTTGGTCCTTTTTTGCCTTTCTTCTTAACCTATGAAGCGCTCTGGCGAAGTGGGTTGCGCTCTTTTGCGCTATTATTATTTTTTCGTCGCGTCTTGGCGGCTTTGCGTGACATATAGGCCTTCGATGAAACGGATTCTTGGCGGATTACCTCTAGCGATCATTCTTTTTGCTACGACCCTTCTCTCGGGCTGCGCTGGCAATAACCCCCAGTCAACCGAAAACCTACTGTCGGCGGCGGGTTTCAACGTCGTTATTGCCAGCACGCCAAAGCAGCTAAACCATCTGGCGACTTTGCCGCCATATAAAATGATGAAGATCAAACGCAACGGAATAAACCGGTACGTCTACGCCGACCCGTCTCGTAAACTGATCTTTGTCGGCGATCTGTTCTCGTATCATCGGTACAAGGATATGCGTCTGGCTAACAATGTGAGCGAGGAAGATCTGCAGGATGCGAAGTTTAACGCCGAGGACGCTTCGGGTTGGAATGTCTGGGGACCATTTTAGTATCGCCGCGTTTTGTCGACATAGCTAAAGGGGGAGACGGGGCGACTCGTCCTCCATAGTTGCGGGAGCCGTGGGACGACGGAGGAAGTCGGAAGCGGCGGAATATTTATACCCCCGCAGGCGCGGGGCGAAGCCCTGTAGGCGTTAACTTGTTTTGGTGGGGCGAGGCTCCCGTCCGGGCCTGCGATGCTAACGGAGCCACTGATTTCCTAGTTCTCAACATTTAGCGAGGCCGTAATCCTGGCCGAGCCGCGGTTTACAGTGCGGGCGCGGACTGGCGCACTATTGGCCTAATGTGTGTCACCATTTCTCGAATCCCGACCCAATATAGCTGCAAAACGCTGACCCGTGGCTCGGCGCGTCCATCGGCCTTACAGGATCAGGTAACTCTGCCGGGCCCAATTCTCCGCAGTCAATTACAGGACGATCGGGAGCCTCGCCCCACCAAATTTAAGTTAACGTTTACGCGGCTAATTCGGCCTCGTCCCGCGGCCGCGGGAAGACAACGCTCCACGGATTCCTATCTGCGTCAATCTGCGTTCATCTGTCTCGGGTTTTACCTTTGCGCCTTTGCGGCTTTGCGTGAGATTTTTTGTCTGTTATCCGTGTCGATTCGCGGTCCTCAACCGGCTAAGGCTTGTCGGAGCTGACTTAATCCGTAGACAAACCCCTTTTTGCGCGTTTCGACATCACCGTTAGGCCAGGCGTATTCACCGTCTTCGTGTTCAATGCTGATGTAACCGTCAAAGCCCAGCTTGTCTTTAGCGAATGTCAGGAACTGTTTCCAATCTAGTTCACCTCTACCGGGTAAACGATATTCCCACCAATTACCGCTATAGCCGACCGACTGGACTCGGTCCGGGAAGAGTTTGGTGTCCTTTCCGTGCAATAGAAAGATCCGATCTCGGAATTCGGCAGCTGCCTGATACGGATCGATTCCCTGCCACAACAAATGGGATGGATCAAATTCAATGCCGACGTTCGGAAGTTCTATTTTCGAGAACAGCTTTTCCCATCCAAATGGGGTAGTTGCTACGAAGTCTTTATGCATACCAGGCCAGTTTTCCAGAGCGATACGGAAACTCCGATCAGTGCTAAGGGACGCCAGCTCGTTAAGAAAGCCCGCGATATCCTCGTAGTTAGTGGCTTCATCGGCTTGCTCGTTTCGACCTGGAAATAGAACCAGAGTTGGAACGCCTGCATTCATTGCTTCCTTAGCTACAGCACGGGCACGAGACCGGATCTTTTCGCGCTCAGCCTGGTCCGAATGTAAGAGGTTACCGAACAGGGTGATTGAGGGAACGTCTAACTCGACGCTGCGAGCTAGTTCAATGATTGTTCCAGGCGAGCCAGAGAGATGCCGGTTAACATCGATTTCGATACCGTCGAACCCGGCCTGCTTTGCCCACTGGATGACTTCATGAACCGGCTGGTCACCGAGGGTGGAAGTGTAAAACGCAACTTTCATAGTTATAAAGTGGCTAACAGTTTTTCGTACGAGGTTTTCGCATCGTTAACGACTTGCGTTACCGGCTGCCTCCAATAGTCAGGCCGAAATAGTTCGATGGATAAGAACCCGTGATATTTTTTGGCCGCGAGCGCCCGCAGATATTTTTGCAGAGGAAGAATGCCAAGTCCGAGGTGGACACGATTTGCATCAGTCAGTTTTTCGACCGGCAAATCCTCGGCGTCGTTCACATGGACCATCAAAAAGTCGTTAAGAGGATAAGGGGTTATATCTGTGACCCCTGCCCGATAGAAATGGAATGTATCCATCACGATCTCGATATTAGAAGCACTGGCAGCAGCGGCTATCTGCAGTGCGTCCTCAGGACGTCCCATCAAGGTAGTACGCCCAATTGGCTCGAGGCCGATCTTCAGAGGGCCGGCCAGCTGCGCGTACTCTTTGGTTCGGGCGGTGGCTTTTTCCCGCGCTTTGTCTGGATCCATTCCCGGAGGAATGTTCGTGGCGCAATAAACCAGTAATATCGGCGCGCCAAGCTGTTCTGCGGCTTCGACTCCCCGTTTAAAGCGTTCTGTGGCCGCGTCCGTCTCCGCTAACGGCGCCAGATCAAAGGCCATGATTGATGCCGGCTGAAGGTTAGAATCTGTGAGGCGGCTTTTGATATCATTCGACGAGGTCCGTTTGAGGGCCTCATCCAGATGGTTCAGGTCAATCTCAATCCCGGCAAAGCGGGCGGCGCTGCAGGCGGAGATAATTTCTTCCAACGGTTTTTCACGTCCGGCGGTAATCGTATTGAAACAAGGCTTCATATTTTTATTCCTTCGAGCTGTGCATGAATTTTTGATAAATGGTTTCGAAAATGCCGACGTCGATAAGGGCGTCTGAACCAGGGGAA
>Ga0126381_100007010_pt1 | contig 12504 bp, 13 predicted proteins | sample PanSoiMetPlot_28_FD_96465 | JGI IMG/M metagenome (GOLD analysis project Ga0126381, IMG submission 96465) | Tropical forest soil microbial communities from Panama - MetaG Plot_28 | ecosystem: Environmental > Terrestrial > Soil > Tropical forest > Bulk soil | place: Panama | collected 2016-02-17
CGGGTGAAATTGACCCAGCGGGCCAAGCGGGCTCGGTGGCCTCCTCTAAGTGAACGAAACGGGGTTCATCACACCCCCTCTTGGAACGGGTTAGGACCAAGCGGTGAACATCATGTCGGCGATTAGCTTAGAGAAGTACCACGACATAATTGACAGGCTGAGTCTCGTGAAGGTGAGCGGCAGGGTTGTTAAGCTTGTCGGCCTTCTGATAAGGGCTTCAGTCCCCGGGGTTCGAGTCGGTGAGATCTGCCTGGTCAGCTCTTCCCATATGGTTGAGCCGCTCAAGGCTGAGGTGGTGGGCTTTGATGGAGGCGAAGCCATCCTCATGCCGCTTGGAGAAATCGGCGACGTGGAAATGGGCGCCGAGGTTGTCGCTACGCGATCCGCCATGCGTGTGGCAGTCGGTCCCTTGCTGCTTGGGCGCGTTTTGAACGGTCTGGGAGAGCCCATCGATGGTAAGGGGCCCGTTGATTCGAGTCTAACCTATCCCGTGCAGGCACAACCCCCGAGCCCGTTGGCGAGGCAGCGTGTTACCAGGATCCTGGCAACGGGTGTCAGAGCTATCGACGGCCTGCTTACAGTGGGTGAGGGACAGCGGATCGGTATTTATGCGGCAGCCGGCGTGGGCAAATCGACGCTGTTAGGAATGCTGGCTCGCAATACGGAATCAGACCTCAATGTAATCGCTCTGGTTGGTGAGCGTGGCCGCGAGGTGCGAGATTTCATAGAGCAAGAACTGGACGAAGCAGGGCGCCGCCGTTCGGTCATAGTCGTGGCCACTTCCAATGAGCCATCGCTGATCCGCCTGAAGGCCGCCCACGTCGCAACGACAATCGCAGGGTATTTTCGCGATCAGGGAAAGCGGGTTCTCTTCATCATGGATTCAATAACACGCTTTGCTCGAGCGATCAGAGAGGTCGGCCTTGCTGCGGGTGAACCGCCCGCCCGCGCTGGGTTTCCGCCCTCGGTTTTCAGCGAACTGCCAAGAATCCTCGAGCGAACGGGCAACTCCGACCGAGGTTCGATCACCGCCTTCTACTCTGTGTTGGTGGAAGGAGACGATCTGGCTGAACCGATAGCAGACGAAACGCGTGCGCTGCTCGACGGACACTTTGTGCTGTCGCGTTCTTTGGCAGCTGGCAACCATTACCCGGCGATCGACATTGCACAATCCGTTTCCAGGGTCATGACGTCAATCGCAACGACCGAGCATATTGAAGCATCTCGCAACGTCCGCGACATTATGGCGGTTTACGAGTCCCAAAGGGATTTCATTACCATCGGCGCCTATAAGAAAGGAAGCGACCGCCGAACGGATTACGCCATTTCTAAGATAGATACCATTAATCGTTTTCTCAAACAGAGCATTCGCGAGACCTCGTCATTTCAAGGCACGATTGCGCAGTTGCGGAGCCTGTTTTGATAAAACGCGTCTTGATACAACGCCGCCAAGCGGTCCGGGAGGATAAACTCCAGTCCAGAGTAGTTAAGTAACTGTTAATCTCAAACATTGACTATCGGAGTACCCCTCGTGAGTCTTTGGTTCATGCCAAATTGAACAAGGATCGGCGACCTCATGAAAGGTGATTCCTGCAGGAGTGCAAAAAATACATTGTTGTTCAGGTGAGGCGATGGGCAACTGCCTCGATGATAGTACTTCAGGTTCAATACATTGACTTGGCTTCAATTGATTGTGCAGAGAGCATTTGTTTTGTCTTGGTACAGGGAATGAAAAATTTTCCTACTTATATGAGAACTGGGAGACAATAATACTCAGTTCTCGTACGATTGTGGTTTGGAATCTCAATTGCGTGAATCGCCCACGCGGGCATTGATGCGTCCCTTTGTCTCCTCGAGCAAAAGCTGGGTTGTTGTGTTTGCTGCAAAGTCGCTGGGATTTGCTTTAGACATTTGCTTTCTAAAGTGTGATCTCTTTCCAATCGAGAATAGTCTTCGCGCTGAGGAGGTGAATCTTCGGGCTTTACTTCCGAGCGCATAAAACTTTCTCGATCTCGAGCATAACAAAGTCATCAAGGGAAGAAACCCAAGACTGCAGTACACGGATTATGAGTTCAGATTCAGCAAGACTCTCGAGAAAACCCACACTATGGAGTAACCCGGCCCTCCTGCCATACGCGATTGCCCTGGTGGTCTGCTCGATAATAGCCGTGATACTCGGTTACTCTGCGTGGTACTTCCTGGGCGAACCTGATTCTAAGCCGCTGGATCAGGAGCCTGGTCTGGCTGCGCCTACCGGTGCACCGCCCGCAACCAATGAGCGCGCCCCGCAGCCGGCCCTCGTTGCGCCAGCCGGTGAGTTGTCTGTCCCAAAAGGAACGATAACGCTCGGTGCGGCTGATTCAGGGATTCCGGTTAAGAAATTCTCGCTGGAGGCTTTCGCGATAGGCCAGACCGAAGTCACAAACGAAGAGTATTACCAGTTCGTCAGCCAGGCGGGACACAAGGCGCCCGAGGACTGGCGCAACGGGCAGTACGCTTCTGGAACAGCCAACGAACCGGTTGTGAATGTAACGTGGCAGGACGCTGTTGATTACTGCGATTGGCTATCGGGAAAGATAGGGGCCATGGTCCGGCTCCCGACGGAGCCTCAATGGGAAATGGCAGCGAGGGGACCTGAGGGCTTGACGTACCCATGGGGCAGTGAATGGGACGACCGCGCCGCGACCTCTGTCGAAAGAAAGGGCACTGTCCGTCCAGTAATGAGCTTCCCCAGGAACCGGTCCCCCTTCGGCGCATATGACATGGCAGGCAATGTGTGGGAATGGGTCGACAGCGCCACTACTGACGATGAAGGATATCCGGCAAGGAAGGACGGGGTGCAATTCAGAATTGCCAAGGGCGGCTCGGCGAACGAGCCAGCAAAATTCATAACCGCGCAGTCTCGAGTCAGGCTAGCTGCTAATAAGAAAAGCCCGTTCCTCGGTTTCAGATATATAGTCTTGAGAGACCGACCGTCGGCCGATGGTCAAGCCTCGAGCAATTCAGCCTCGCGCAACGCCTCGGAGGAGAACCGCTAAAACATAAAAACGGAGTTCTTCGCCTGGGAAAGTGACGCATTGGGAACAGATCAACCGCGTATCGAATGGAGGAATCGGGAAATGATCCCTTTCGAACCATTGAAAATACTCCTCGCCAAGCAGAACGTTACGACAAGGATCGTTTCGCCGGCCTTGTCATCCCTTCTCGTGAGTATCCTGATGACAGGAGCGGTTTCAGGGCCAGTGCGCGCCAAAACCACAGGCCGGGTCGTCCAGCAGCAGGCCACTGGCGATCGCAACCAACGGCCGAATATAGAGAAGGACGACAGCGAACCCGCTTCCACTGACTCGAGGCCAAAGCGGGCGCCCAAGGTTGCGGCCCGGCGAAAAAAGAAGCCGGCAGCATCGCACTTGCCGGACGACTACGAGATGACGTTTATATCGAGCGCGCCAGAGGCCGATGTATTTCTGGACGGATCCAAGCTCGGCACGACCGACCAGGACGGGAAGCTCAAAACTCGCATAACGCCTGGGCGTCATATCATCAAAGCGACGCGGTCTGAATTCGGACAGGTTGTCGAGCCCATTGACGTCGGGCCAGGCTTGCACGAAATACACCTTTCGCTCGCGCCCGTTCCAGCTCACGCCTCCGAAAGCATCCAACCCACAGCGCCGGCGCTGAAAGAGCCTCCCAGAATCGACCCGGAAACTCTCACCGGACCCGTGGTAGCACTGGCTCAAAACGATAGCGCCACTGAAGCGGACTGGTATGGACTGTTAATAAGAAGTCAGCAGGCGCTGGACCAACATCCTGACAGCTCGAGGGCTAAGTATTGTGTGCTCGTCGCCAAGGGCCAAATCGCCTACCGCCGGGGTGATTTCACTTTGGCCCTGGTGGCTTTTAACGAGGCTGCGACTGCCCAGCCCGATCTTGAGCCCGCCTACTACAGCGCTGGGAATGTGTATGCGAGAAGCGGGCTGCTCGCAGAGGCGGTGACTTCCTATCGGCGCGCGATAAGGGCGCTGCCAAATTCCGCGGCAGCACACCGCGCGCTCGGCGATGCCCTCTCAAGGCAGGGTGATTACCCCTATGCGCTCGCGGAATATCAACGAGCCCGGCAGCTCGGTTACTCGGGGGCTGACATAGTGCTGGCTAGCGCTCAAGGATTGATGCAAGAGCCAAAATGGAGAGAGGCGCTCGGCGCTGTGAAGCCAAACATAGGTCAGAATGCATCGGCTGACCTTCTCCTGGCCATTGGCGATTGCTATGCGGCACTGAAGCTAAAAGTCGGCGCGGCACTGGCTTACGATCGCGCCATTCTCGTGGATCCCAAGTCCGCTATGGCCTATTACAAGCTCGGTCTCACTCTATTCGGAGAACACGAGTATGTGGAGGCGAAGGAGATGTTCGATCGTGCGATTGCGCTGGATCCGGGCGGCACACAGATCGACCTGTCGGATACTAACAAGAAAGCGGCGGCTTGCTCGGCCAAAGCTGGAAAATGAAGACTGGAAAGCGATCCAGTTATCGGAGGTTGTTCTATGAGAATTGAAAGTGCGGGCACTAATGCAGTTGGCCCTGGCAGTGCAGTGGGTAACAAGGACGACGTGGCAAACGATGGGAATTTGGGCGCGAGTGATGGCAATGCTGATCTACCCGCTACCGGCCCTCGTACTTTTGCCAGCGTTCTCGACGACATCATGCAGTCCCAGGAAAGAGATGACGCGCTCCCTGACAACAAGCAGAACACGATGCCTGTCGATTCACAGCGCGATCAGGCTCAGCCGGAGCCGAGCCGACGATTTGGCGGCAAGAAGGCGGAAGACAAAGAGCCGGGTGTCACGCTTGCGGTCGGGGACCTTCCGCGAACCGCGGACTCGGGGCCAATCCATACCGCAGATGATATCAGCGCGAGTCAGATTCTGCACACCGCCGACCTTGATCAAATAGCGATGGCAGTACGCGCCGAAGTCGTTCCCGGTCTTCAGAGCCAGGTGATCCTCGAATTGCCTCGCTCGGTGCTTGAGGGCCTGAAGATCAAACTGAGCGCTACCGGCCCAGAGCGGATTTCGGCGGAATTCCTGGCTCGCACTTCACAGGTCAAGGCCGTGGTTGACGACAATTCATCTGATCTCGCTGCCATGTTGCGCTCCCGCGGAATCGAGCTGGACAACCTGAGTGTGTCGCTCGCTGGCCCTCTTGCCGGCCAGACATATCAGGATAGCAAACACGGCGAGCGACAGGGCTCTAAAAACGGGCCAGAGGCGGGCGTGGATGGCACAGCCTGCAGCGTTGATAGAGGACAAGTGCAAACAGAGGCCCAGGGCAGCCCTGACCAGAGCAGGCTTGAACAGGCCACCCTGCTCAGGCCAACCCTGTATCGAGCATGACCTCGATACCAATCTCATTTGGCTTCTTTGACTGAAGGTGCGACGGAGAAACACCATGAGTCCTGAAGAAGAGATGGTGACCGGGATACCGAATTCTGCAGTAGACCCGTTCGCCTCCGACCTGTTCGCGCCCCCTTCGCGTAATGGGCATTTGCGGACCGACGATACGGCGGCCGGCACCAATGAAGCCCCCGCGCTGGGCCAATTCCGTGATCGACTAAAGCGAATCACATCAGCCGACGCACAGGCGTCACTGGCGATGGCGTCGCTGCCTGAGGGCGTGTCAGCGGACGTGGTGACCAGAGTCCTCGCTCCGATGACACAAACGCCTGAGCGAGATATTCAGATTAGCCTTGTCTCTATCAAGGAATCCGAACCAATCGGTGCAGCTTCATTCGCTACCGGAGGGCCAAGAGCATTCGCTGTACTTTCGGTTCAGCCAGACGCCTCGCCATTATTTCTCGAGCTGGACGCGGGACTGGCTTCGATGATTGTCGACCGTACGCTGGGAGGAGACGCAAGGCCTCCTGACTGTCTTCGAGTGTTGTCACCAATTGAGACTGCCGTTGTCGAATTCCTATGCCTTAGTATCGTTCGCGAAGTCAATAAGGAAGCGGGTATGCCGCTGACCAGGTTGACCGCGATTTCCTCCACCGGTCCGACATTCGGGTCAGCGAACAAAGAGATCGATCCGGTGCACCTACCTCAGGCATTCCGCTCCGAGCGCTTTCTGAAGTTCACTTTTGCCATAAAGGTCGGAGCGCTAAGCGGCGTCGCCACGATATACTGTACGCCTGATTGCCTCTCTGGCCTAAAGGCATCCGAAGCTCGGCGTACTGATCTGCAATCCGCCGGTTTGATTGATGCCCGGATCGACAGGCTTGCACGCGTGATCCCAGAGGTCTCTGCCCATGTCGAAATCGGCCGCGTCGAAGTAACCGCCGGTGAGTTAATGTCGCTCGAACTCGGGGACATGCTCGTGTTCGACCGGTCATCTTTGCATTTCGCGCCGGCGATCAAACCCAGTCTCATCTCAGGGACAATCCGAGTGGTGCTCGCCGATGGCGCTTGCGCGATAACGGGCAAGCTCAGTCAATTGGCTCCCGACGCGCCCCCGGACACCGTCGAAGCACGCGGCTCTGAGCTGCAGAGGCTTGCGATGACTGTGGAAGCAATTCTTGCCGAACAACATGAGGAAGGGGTTGAGATAGAAATGCCTATGGAAGATACGACAAAATTCGCACAGAGAGCCGCGGTTCTTGAGGGCTTGCTCTTAACCGTAGTAGCGCAGATTGCCGCACGCCGAATGAAACTGGCTGAGATCGCGGACCTGCGCGTCGGCCAGATTATAGACCTGGGATGTGAGACAACCGATCGCGTCGATCTGCTTGTCGATGGCCGTCGCGTAGCGCGCGGCGAGTTAGTCGACGTGCAGGGTAGACTGGGTGTTCGCATTTCAGAAATTGCCGGGTGACGACGTGGAGAGCATTCTTTTGGCAGCGCAGTTCGCAAATTTGATCGCCTGTAATAGGACCATGCTGTGGGTGCCGGCGCTGTTGATTCAGACCGATCAGCGTGGCGACAATAGTGGCATCACTCCCCAGGTGAGTCTCGAGGCTGGCTCGAGCTTCGGATGGATGCTGCTGCAAACGCTGGTCGCGCTACTATTTATCTGCGCAGTAGCCTGGCTGCTTCTAAGGGTCATGGGACGCTACACCAATGGCCTGGGCCCCTCGAAAAGCATGATCGAGATAGTGGAAAGGGTCGCAATCGACCAGCGGAAGAGCCTGTACATCATGAAAGTCACTGGCCGGTGGTTATTGGTTGGATCATCCGAGACCGGATTGCAGTTGCTGACCGAACTGGATCCGAAAGAAGCGGCGCAAGCTGCTGAGGCCAACCCGCGGCGGCTGCGGATCGCGGCAGCCGGCTCAAAAGCGCGCGGCATTTTCGGCGAGTACCTTGGAACCATCCGCAAAACCAGGGAGAAATGAGGCTACCATTCCGCAAGAAGTTCAGGATCGCTGCGTCAGCGGGGGTTCTTCTTTGCCTGACGTCGCCCGCCAGCGCGCAAGGCGGCCGCCCCCCCGGCACTGCCAATCCAGTAGTCCTGATGATCGTACTCGCCTTCCTGGCGCTCGCCCCCTTCGCATTGATAATGCTCACTTCCTTCGTCAAGATATCGGTCGTTTTCTCAATACTCAGGAACGCGCTTGGCACTCAACAGGTCCCGCCAAACCAGGTCGTGACAGGTCTGTCCCTGATTCTGACGGTGTTCATTATGGCGCCGGTCGCCGAAAAGATGTATTCGGAAGCGGGACAGATAGGAGACACCGACGCCATCTTCTCTGAGGCTTCGGTGCGAACGCTACTCGAAGCGGCGAAGCGCGCCAAAGAACCGCTACGCGATTTTCTAAAACGCTATGCCCACGAACCGAATCGCAAGATGTTTTACGACCTTGCCAGAAAAATCGCTCAGCGCAATGGCAATGATCCCGGCGACATCGGCTTTGATGATTTTCGTGTTGTCATTCCCTCTTTTGTCACGAGCCAGTTGAGCGAAGCTTTTACAGTAGGGTTCCTGCTGTTCCTGCCGTTCCTGATAATCGACATGGTTGTTTCCAACGTTCTGCAGGCGATGGGGATGTTCATGCTCTCGCCTCTAGCCATTTCGTTGCCGTTCAAGCTCCTGTTATTCGTGCTCGTGAATGGCTGGGTGCTGGTTACCCGCCAACTAGTGCTGGGCTATTCATGACGAAAAAGGGCTGGTGAATCATCATGGATGCGAACACGTGTGTGCACCTCGCCGGGCAGGCCCTCTGGCTGATACTGCTGCTATCGCTGCCGGCACTCGCGGCCAGCCTGGCGGCGGGATTGCTGGTGAGCCTGTTACAAGCACTAACACAGGTCCAGGAACATACACTGACCTTCGTTCCCAAGATCATCGTCACCATTCTTGCGCTGATGATCAGCGCCAACTGGATACTGGCGAGGCTCCTCGTCTTTACTGCCGACGTATTCGATCTGATGCTGAAGGTAGGCCCGCGGAGTTGAGCCAGGCATTGCTATATGGGGCGTGAAGAAGACTGAGCTTCCGAAAGACGCTGCGCCGCTGCTTCCCCTTCCGGTCAGACTGCGCTATGGAAGAATTTCTTGCCCTGCTCGACACCATCCTTCGAACGTTTGGGGCTGGCCAGAGCTCGCAAGCTTTCCTTGTCTTACTGGGTCTGGCATTTGCGCGTCTGTTGGCATTTCTGTCGATCGTCCCATTCTTTGGCGGCGCGGCCGTGCCTGGACGCGTTAAGGTCGCAACCGCGGCTTCTTTTGTCATCATAGTGTTCCCCACACTGACGGCCGGCCTGCCGCCCGGAGGGCGCTTACCCTTCGGTCCGATCGGTTTCGTTGCCCTGATAATAAAGGAGGTTTTCATAGGATTTGCGCTGGGGTTCGTTGCGGGTCTGGTGTTTGAGAGCATTCAGATGGCCGGCCGCATCATCGACGTTCAGCGTGGCGCGGCACTGGCCGAGCTGTTCGCTCCACAGTTACAGGCGCCGGTCTCTGAATTGGGCCAGTTCAAGCTGCAATTGGCTATCGTATTGTTCCTGACAACCGGGGCTCATCGTGTCTTCATCGCGGCGATGTTGCGAAGCTTCGAAACGATACCCGCTCTCGGTGTTCCCAAAGTTGCGAGTCTGACGCCGGTAATCCCCTCGATCGTCCAGCTCGGTGGCGACGTAATTGCAATAGCTGTCGGCCTGGCAGCCCCCGCAATGGTCGTGCTGTTGATGACCGATGTGTTTTTCGGAGTCATCAATCGCGTAGCTCCGCAGATCAACGTCTTCTTCCTGAGCTTGCCGGTCAAAATGGCTGTGGGGGTGATGATCGTATTCCTGGCTCTGCCGTTGCTCAAAGACCAGTTCATCCATTACTTTGAAGCCGCGTACAAAGTCTTCGACTACCTGCTCCATCGTCTTGCCGAGGCATATTGATTTCGCAAGCTGTCTAAATAGCGTCCCGGACTTAGTAAGCGCAGGACTTTAGTAAGCAGTATCTGAAGGTGTTCAGCCGGGCATCGAGAATGTCGAATCTTTCAAAGGCATGTTGGCAGTCACGTCCGACAATCGAAAAATGATGTTGTTCATCCGGTCAGGGTAGATATAGCTTCGTGTAAAAGGAAGCCTGAACCCGCTTACGCCCTTGGGATTCTGGTAATTATCGAAATATATCTGAACGCTTGTCTCGCCTGTCGGCCCAGGCTGGCGCATATCCCTGCGAACCAGAAGTCCCGAATCGGCCGCGAAGTATAGCGTTTCGCCGTTACCGGACCGCGTCTTTGCTTCGACGACGTAGGCCTCCCGGTCGTCCACCTTTTCCTTTCCTTTCAGCGCAAGAACAGGATAGAGCTCCTTTAGTCTGAACTCCCAATAAAAGTCGCTGTTGAATCTCAGGTAGTCCAGCTCAGCTCCGGTCATTCTGCGAAGGTTGAGGCGGCTTCTATCCTGTGCCAGCGACTGCTCCCATCCCACCGCGCCGTCGAATGCTTGAATGACAAAGACGCTGCGATCGGGTGTTTTGACGATGACTGCGGCTTTGTTCGGCTCTTTCGCATAAAGCTCGAGGCTGCCGGTCACTCGCCGCTCGGGCATCTCAAAGGTTCCTGTCGCTCCGATCGAATGCACGTTCTGAGCTGCGCCGGCGCCTCCCAGTTCTTCTATGTATCTGTCGACTATCCGCTCGGCGTCGGTCGCACTTGCCGTATCCCCGGCATTCGAGCTGGGTGATGATGTCGATGGGCCCACGGCCGCAGCCGAGGCGGGTCGGTGGTCCTTGGCTCCGTCGCCGCTTGAAGAGGATGATTTCGGAATTACGCAAGCTGCAGCCACGACAAAGAGAAACAATGTGGCAATCAATGCGATTGCGAGAGCTCTTGCCGCCATCGTCGGTCCATTTCGCGTCTCAGGAGGCTGCTTTGTTGGGCACTCTCTGAGAACGAAAACCAAGAAACTCAGCGGCGAGGATCGTGGTGCTGTTGATCTATTCGCCGGTCGTTGTGTTGTTGGAGAGGATTGTCTCTAACTCGCTGCGCAAGCGGGTTCTCATGATTGCGTTCGTGAAAGGGATTCGGCTCCCGGTATCTGTTTATGCTTCCGCCCTGCCTGCGGCCCGTGGCCCGGGTTACAAATATGCTCTGGTGGTTTCTCCCCGCAATCGCCGGAGTCCGAGCGTGACGAACTCGAACCGACCTGCTGCGATTCCGGGTGACTCCAGACCCCCCGGCCCCCTCAGCCGCATTGGCCCGTCGAGCGTACCTTTCGGAAGCTTCGTCTTTCTGACCCGCCGAGCCGTTGGCGACAGCCACACTCAAAAGAATCAAAATTCCCGCAATCAGGATACAGGCATAACCCCTGCTCATAGCTGTACCTCCGATTCAAACAGGACGCCAATTACTAACAAGGCTAGCGCAACCAGGAGGACAAATCAAGTTGACTCCTCAATTTCAGCTGCTTCAAAGCACCCTCCAAGGCCGACTTGCACTTCTTCGGCTTTTTCCACTAACTCTCAAAGGAACGGGCGGCCGCCGATCACCGGCCGCCGCCCGTTTCCCCAAAGTGCTTCTCAAGCGTAGCACCCATCCCTGCGTGCGTCCGATCAGTACGATATTGCCAACGATGCTAGCAGGGTTTGCGATCTCAAGCGAAATTCACGATTATTAGGCGTTGCCGAGATTCTTGGCGATGTTCTCGTCCGCCTGGTGCTTGGACGCCGAGATATTTGCGATCATATCCAGCGCGGCCTTTTTCTGCTCGTACTGCTGCTGGATCTGAAGCAGTTGCGACTGTTCCTGAAGGCTTTGGTTCATTTCACTTTGCGCAGCAGCGATCGGATCGCCTCCGCCGCCGAACATTCCACCCAGTGCTCCGCCGATTGCTCCAAGTATTCCGCCCATTGTAGTCACTCCTTTCGATGTCGTTGTGGTTGTTCACTCCCGTTCGATTGGTCGAATATGAGTGTTACGTCACTATTCCTCGCGCTTTGAGTGCCTGGTGCAATCCAAGCAGCATCACTCGCGCCCGGTTAGCCGCGGGATCCTCTTCACCCGGATCCAGGCTCATGGCCCGCTTGATGTCCTCGACCGCGCGCTGCATCTGATCCTTGCGAAACCAGATCTCAGCGCGGTTTACATAAGCTTCGAGCTGATCACCGTTGAGTTCGATTGCGGTATTGACCTGTTCCAGGGCCTCGTCGTAGCGGCCGGTCCGTGTATACAGCGCACCAAGTGCGGAATGCGCGCTGCTGCTGTTTGGATCGGCTTCGACCAGCCCCTCAAACACTATTCTCGCTCGCTCCAAATCGCCCTGAGTGTAGAACATTACGCCGAGCTGGCCCATCTCTTCGAATTGCTCATCCGTGATCTCGAGCACTTCTCTCGGCGTGCGCCTCGCATTTCCTACTGCCGCGGCGCTTCGTACTGCCGCGACGCCTTTTACTACTGCGCTCGCAGCGTCTTGAGGTTTTGGCTTCGCTTGCGACATTGCTGGCCTCCAATGGCTACAAGTCAAGAACGGCTCAGAAAGGGAGTTCAATCACCAGCATGTTACAGGAACATTCCGCCGAGCAAACTCGAGCCCATTGAACTCTGCAGGAAGCTGGTGTTGGATTGTTGTTGCACCATAAGATTCAACAACCCGGCAAACGCCTGCATCATCTGTCCGAACACCTGAAGCAACTGCTCGAGCATCTGTTGTGGCGAGCCATTACCCGTTTGCCCTGAAGAACCGCACCCGGAAGAACCGCATCCGCTTGGATCACCGCCGCCGCCGCCAAAGCTCGTCGGTGTCGGCTGATTAGGGGATCCTGTTCCTTGGTTATTCCCTAACTGGTTGCCGGCAAAATTCTGCAGGTCTTGAGCTAGCTGCTCGATATCTCGCATTACACCCGAAAGATTTCCCTGGCTGGCATCGGCCGATAACCTGGACATCACTCCCTGAAGCCCGGGTATGCCCGACGATCCGGAGTTGCCGTTTTGACCGAAGCCCGGCGGTAGAACTATGATCTCACCTCCGCTATTCCCACCCAGGCTTATGATCGGATCGGATCCCCCGAACAAGCCAAA
>Ga0126381_100007011_pt1 | contig 12503 bp, 15 predicted proteins | sample PanSoiMetPlot_28_FD_96465 | JGI IMG/M metagenome (GOLD analysis project Ga0126381, IMG submission 96465) | Tropical forest soil microbial communities from Panama - MetaG Plot_28 | ecosystem: Environmental > Terrestrial > Soil > Tropical forest > Bulk soil | place: Panama | collected 2016-02-17
CTGGGTCAGGCTCAAGGCCATGTTCGATCAGATAGTCCGAATACACTGCGCTACTCGCTTTCCGGCTCTTGCGTGGGCACGATGGGCACAAGCCGTTCGCCACGACGGATCTTCTTGTAAACATCTTCGCCATAGGTCTCGCGCAAGCTACGGCAAATGCTCCTGCCGACTCTATGCAAGCCGTCTTCGCCTAGCCGCTGGTTCCGCAGGTTCACTAGAAGGCGTCCCGCTTCCGCAATCTCTTCTTTCGTGGAAATACTCATTGCTTGTCCTTATCTGTAGAGAACTGCGCTAACGCTGAAGTCGATGCTAGTGAAACCGGAAGATTGTGTACTTCATGATAGTTCAGGGATTTAGTGGGAATTTCGCCCCTTATTTCTATTATCGACGTCTACGCATGCCTTGGCAACTATGATTCTAGAAATATCGAAATAGATAAAACGAAGAGGACGGCACTAGAGGGCCAGATTCGGGCTGGAACGCCCTATAAACGATCCTGGCGCGACGGCGAGGCATTCTGGGAGGCGAGTTTAATAGGAAATGTTTCTAATTTTTGGAACGCGCTTGGGGAGAGTTTTATTTTGAGTAATCTGCGCCTACATGCGGTATCCACTTTTTTTCACTGGGGCCTGGGGTGGGGTACGGGGGAGTCAAGTTATTGAAAAGAGACTCCTTTTTCCGGCGACGACCTAAGCATTGCCGACCTCGACAACGACAGCAGTGTATGCGTGGGCATGGGCGTGATAATGTGGGCCGAGCGTTCGCCCGCGTTCGCCACCTACTACCCTCATGGGCGGGGACGGGGTTTGGACGTAGCTGCGAGCTTACTTGCCCCAGCAGAGGGGACATGTTCCGAAATGGACAGCGTATGTGGCTCCGCTCAACACGATCCAGAACAACACCACTCCCGCCACGGCAAGCGCCTTCTTCGCCTTCTTCATACATGCCTTCGTGGGGAATCATATCCCCATACACTGGACTGATGCAATTTCAAACGGACCACGAACTTAGCGCCACGGCACAGTTTTGTAGCGCCTGGAACCAGCTCATGGGCGGAGCCGGAGGTTTGATCGTCCGCATGGATCGGGCGTAGAATTGTCGGGCCGAACTCGAATGTACGGGAGGAAGGCGTAATCCAGCTCGGATCGGCGCACAGACCGCAATGCTGGCCACCCCCGATCTGACACCTAGCAAGCCTCCCGATTGAGAAGGCTCACCCGGACTTGGAGGAAACGGTGGGCCTTTTCATCTGCCCACGCTACCGTTCCAGAAATCCCCTCAGATTTGCCCTTTGTAACCCTCATGTTTTCAGCACTCATCTTTCGTTTCTGGACGATCCTGAAAGCAATTGATTTCAGGAACGATTTGCCTTGACATGCGAGGCCGATAATCCGATCCTGTACTTAAAGGGAGGTGCGCCAATGAAAGCCGGACTGTATGCACGAGTGAGCACGAATCACGGCCAAGACCCTGAGTTGCAACTGACTGAGTTGCGGGAATACGCCACCAAGCGAGGATGGGAGATTACTGAGTTCGTAGATGTCGGTGTATCCGGCAGCAAGGACTCAAGGCCGCAATTGGACGCCATGATGAAGCTGGCAAAGGCCCGTAAGCTGGACGTGATAGCAGTATGGAAGCTGGATCGGTTCGGACGCTCTCTGAGGCACTTAGTTGACGCCCTGGCCGAACTCCAAGCTGTGGATGTCATGTTCGTTAGCTTGAGGGACAACCTCGACCTCACGACACCCGCAGGGCGAATGATGTTCCATGTCATCGGCGCTATGGCTGAGTTCGAGCGAGAACTGGCGAAAGAGCGTATCAAGGCTGGTCTAACGGTCGCCAGATCGAAGGGCACGAAGCTGGGAAGGCCAAAGGTCAAACGGGAGCGGGACGCGGATGCAAAGCTGATTCGGCAACTCCGGGGCGACGGTCAGAGCTACGGCGAGATCGCTGACGAGCTTGGCCGTTCCAAGACCGACATTTACCGTGTGTGCATGACTCTCGGCTGCTCTGCCGTAAACTAGCCGCGATTGTGCGCCACGGCAGTTTGTTGCCGACCTGTCCATCACGCCCGTGGTCGTTTAAATGACGCGAACTGGCTTGTCTCCCCCATCTGCTACCCACCAACTTTAACGGTCGCTGTCTGAAAGCGCCGATATAGCTTCTTCTCCCCTTTTGTACCGGAAAATCCCTGTTTACCGGGTCGAATCTGCCCCACAGTTTAGGCGATATGGCCGACTATAACGCCTTGGTACTATGGTACATAGATAACATTACGGTCAAGTCGGACGTTATGGGGCCGCGAACGAAGGCGACAGGACAGAAACGGGCGCGAAACCTCGTGCCGTGGCGCAACGAAGACTGAGCGGTAGCCGGATGGCGCTATATCTATGACCCGATTGGTCGCGGCGGGAATATACGGACGTTAAACGACAACCCACTTCCGTTCCAACCTATCCCAATGGATCCGCTCGGCGGCTTGGAGAAAGGCTGGAAGTTTTCGGGTATGGTGTCCGCAAAACTACCAAGTGATTCGAAATTGCCGTGGATAGCACTTTTGGACACTCAGGGCCAAATCACTTGTGACATGGAGATTTTTCACCAACTGGAGATCGAGCTCACACGCGCTCTCTTGCCCATATTCCATGGAGTTCCAATTTTAGAGATCGGTAAACGCATCGTTGCGGATGTCTACGCTATCGCACCAAGGTCCCTGCAAACTCAATTGCGAAAGTGCAAGGAAGAACAACTACGCGGAACGTCACCTTGTCGTGATTGCATAATGGGCAGTTTGCCGGGGTGCCAAACCGCCGGTCCAGCAAGCCTTTTGACAACTCAAAACGGACTTTGAGCTATACTCCGCGCGGCTTTGGACCTTCGCAATGGAGGCGAAACATGCGCTCGACAATCTTCATGTCTTTCACACTTCTCACTCTCACTGTCGGAGCATTCGCGGCCCAACTCACGTTCTCGAATACGCCGCTGATCCTTCCCACCGGAAGCAGCGAGCCCGCCATCGCTTTCGATAGCGACGGCAACATGGCTCTAACCGGACTGAGCTGGCTCACATTTGGCACAAACTTCTGGACCGGTTCTTTTGGCACGACACCCACCTTCCAGGGACAGATTGACATGAACCTGCAACAGCCGGGCAAGCGTGTGTTCGGCGGCGGGGATGCGGACATTGATATTGGATCGACGGGCACGCTGCACGCGAGCACTCTGATTTTCATAATTAACGCGCCAGGCAGAGGCTTTCAGTTGGGAGTTTCAGCGATCAGCTGTCCGAATGGTGCGACTAACTTCAACCTGAGCAACTGTACACAGGAGATCATCGATCTGGCGGGGAATGATCGGCAATGGGTTACTTCTAACGGAAAGCAGGTGTGGATCTCCTACCACGATTCGAAGAACGCCTCGCTGATTCGGGTGCAGAGGTCGGATGACGATGGGGTGAGCTGGAAGCGGGTCGGTGATCCGATTGTTGGCCAAGGCCAGACCACTGCGGGAGGGACTTTCAATAATGTCCAGGGAAAAATCGTGGCGGACCGGACTACCGGGAATGTGTATGCGGTGTATGCGCAAGGTGTACCGGGAATTTTGAAAGCAAAGACCACTACATTCAACCACGTGATCGTTTCCCGCAGCACCGATCTGGGCAAATCCTGGACCGCCTCACTGGTCTTTGCCGATCCCAGGCTTGTCGACTTGGGCCAGGTATTCCCCGCGGTCGCAGTTGATCAGGTCACCGGAAAGCTATACGCCGCCTGGTCGGACGCGCACCACACTTTTTTCTCTAGTTCCAGTGATCACGGTTCCAGCTGGTCCGTGCCGAAGATCGTGAATGTGGCCCCTGCACTGACGACGGTATTCCCCAACGTCGATGCTCACAACGGCACCGTGGATGTAGTTTACTATGGTACAACCGCTGCAAGTGACAATGATCCAACAGCGGTCTGGAACACGTACCTATCGCAGACCACCGACGATGGAGCTACCTTCACTCAAAGCACCGTCAGCAATACGTCCAATCACACGGGTGTAATCTGCACGAAGGGGACGGGCTGCGCTCCGGGAACTCGCAACTTGCTAGATCTGTTTGAGGTCGCCATAGATCCCCAAAATGGGCGGGCCGGAGTCATTTACACGGATGACACACTAACGAAGGACTCGGGGGGAAACCCGCTGCCACAGGTGGTACTGGCGCAGCAAAACTGATTGGATGCCCGGCAGTTGGACGCCTGCATTTGCGTTGCGTAACTGTTGTTATCAGCCGTGGCTGTTTGAAAAACTCTATTGCGGTGTCTTTCGGTAGAAAACGACGCGCTAGGATGCGCTATAAACGCACTTCTCGAAATCGGGATACATTTAGCATCATCCGTGACTGCCACAAACTGACTTTTTCAACACCCACAGCCCATTTCACTTCCGATCTCGAAACAGCCACCGACGTTTCGCCCGCTGGCGTTCCCGCATGGCGGCTTGCTTACGTTCGAGTGATTCATGCTTCGTCATCGGTTTGCTTCCTGGTCGTTTAAACAGCACCACAACTGCCGTGGCGCTAATAAAAGCCGGAGAGATTTCGGGGTGGACTGTCCAATATGCATCCCTACGGGATATGCACTTTTGGACACATGTCTGTCCAACTCTGAAAATGGCATGTTTGAAAAATTGGACACCCTTAACATCATAACTTTCCAACAACATAACGTCTTGGGTGTCCAACAACTGTCCAAACTTCACAATTGACCCCTGTCCAATGAAGTGTCCAACATTTTTAGTCCTCCACGTCCTTTACGTGGGCTAACGGGCCGCGCTTTTTGGGTTTGGAATCGTCACCCTTAAGCTGCCTCTTGACATAGGCAACCGTAGACGTGGGTAGATTAAGTTGTCTAGCGATGGCTCTGCCCGTCATGTTTGGGTTGTCCTGAATCATCTTTTTAATCTGATTCTGGACAGGAGTCCCAATGCACTCGAACTTGATTCCGCCGTTTGGGGTGTCGATAACCTTGATTTCAAATGTGCCTTCGGTCGCAAGCTCTTTCGAGTCCAACGTCGCAACAATCGTGTTCTTCTTCTTCATGCTCTTCGTGAAATGCACCAGCGTGGCGAAGTTGGCATCCTGCGTCACTGCACCATAAGCACGTTTCAGCTTAGTGTTGCGTGGCGAGTGGGTCAGCAGAACGCTGGGACATAAACGGGAAAGCCGGAGAACCGCTTGCATGATGGGAGCCATGTCTTGCTGCTGTCTCATATCTTCGCCGCTTAACGTGGCTTGCAGGGTGCTGATTACCATGAAGTCAGGACGCAGCGTTTTAATGAGCGTAGTAAGTCTCTTCTCTTCTTGGGGGTTTTTAAGATTGAATGGCGGAACCGCCATGTACTCAAAACCGGAGTTCCGAATCTCTTGCGCCGTAAGCCCGAGACCTTTGGAGATTTTCTTGACGCGCTTTTCAACCATCCACTTCGGGTCTTCGATTTCGATGTAGATGGTTCGTTTCACATCTAGGGCCGGGAGAGAACCCCAAACCGTTTGCCTAGTCGCGGCTTCAATAGCTGCAGCCAACCAAGCATAGGACTTCATTGCGTGCGGCTGACCGGACGTTAGATTGGCACTGGCTTGCAGGAGTATTCCGCCACCAATTACCTCGGCAGGCTTTTCCATCCTGCTTGCGATTGCTTCGGCAAGACTTCCGATACCCCATTCTTTGCGGACTTCATCCTGTATCCATTTGCGCTTAAGAATCTGAAGCATGGGCGTCATTTTGAAGACGTCATCGATTAGCCGGGGATTAAAGATCATTTGACCATCCGACAGGAGGAGGGTTGGTTCGTTCGACAACTCAAAGAAGCGATGTATGTCAGCGGCGGAGAGTTGGTAATGGTCGCCGGTTGGAGTGTTGTTGATTTGCTCACCCATCACCGCACCCCCACTTGGACATGGGATCTGCGTGCGCCCTGTCGTTTCTGTAAGAGATAGATTTCGTTCTTAAGAGTCCGAATGGAATTGTAGAAGTTGAGTGCCGGAGTTGCGCCACCGGAAGCAAACTCGCGGGCTAGTCCCGGCCCCTTACCTGCGGGGTCGAAGAAGACGAAGTCGGCGTGCAAGCCGCTTTCATTTAGGACGGTTTTGGCAAATCTTAGGGCCTGCTTCGTGAGAATGTAGGCGGCTAAGATCATGTCATCGGTTTGGAATGTTGCTACTACACTTTCTTGGTTCATTGGTTTCTTTCTCGTATGCCAATCGGCTTAACTGTGGGTGTTAGCCTTGGACAGTTTGTTACCGTCGCTTAGGTAACCTATACAATCTCGTTTCCCTGCGCTGGTTCAGGCTCAACCTGCCGTGGAGCATCATGCATCGGCTGTTCTTCCAGCGGAACCAGTGAAGTACCGACAACCTTGAATGTGCCCTGCGGGAGCCGGACAACATCCCTCCGTTTGCATTGGGCCTTGCTTATCTCTGGCCGTTTATAGCTATCCATTAATGCTGGCTTGTCCGCAACTAGCTGCCGCCCACACGCACATGTGGGGAATCCCACATTTACCAGCCATCCTCTAGTTGCGAATGCATGAAACCCGCAATGCGGGCAAGTCATGGCGATCAAGCGGGAGCCAGGAGCGGAGCGGCCTTTTCTGGTTCCGAGCACTTCCGAGTGTTTCTGCTTCGGGGTCATTCCTTTATTTCCTTCCTAAGTGTTTGATGCGTTCAAACGTCTAAAGATTCAGGTTTGACACCAAAATAACAAACAATTTGCATCCTTTTCGTAACTATAACAACCATAAATACTTAATGTGAAGATTTCACGATTGTCCCAAAACGGGAAAACGGGCACGGTCGTTTAAACGCCACGAGTAGAGATCAAAACGAGAGGTTTTGCAACATAGGCGAAAAAATACTAGGCCAGATGGTCAGCTCCAGCCGGGAGCAATTCGATGAGAACGCTTCGGGAACAACTCGCAGCACTATTTCCGCGTTCGCTCTGCCCCACAACGGGGAAGATCCAATACGCCCGCCGTGCAGATGTGCCCCCACAATGCAAAGACGGGAGGCTCACACCGTACTTTTGCGGATACTGCGGGAGTTATCACTCAACGAAAGTCAGCGAGAGATCAAGACGGTGGGCACGTCGCAGGCTCATCCGTGGAATCGGTCAACTTGAAGGCTATCGGAGGTCAGCATGACGAAGGCAATAGATCAACCTAGCAGCACTGAATCAGTATCAGACCGTCACGGCAGACTTCGCCGCCAGCTTATCGTAAAGGGTTTGATGGACGGCATTTCCCTTAACGACCTCGCCGCCATATTTGACTGCGGCCTGGAAAGTATTCGCATGATTGTCGGATACTATGGCTGCTGTTCCCAGCTATCCGGGACGGGCAGGTTGTATGGCGCGGTGTGTATAGAGGAAGGTGCGCGCCTAAAGTTAGGTACTAACACCAAGTTGTCCGATTACGCGACAATACCCGACTTATTGCGGAAAATTCATGCGGTGCACGAGGTCCTGGAAGCGCGGGTCCGAGCGCAGACTATCCATCCTGAGGTCGGCCCTCAAGAAGTACGGAAGGTCGGGTGATCTTTCTTGGTACGCTTTCTCCAGGAATTCGAAGGCTTTGTCTTTGTCTCCCAATCCAGCGTAGACCGTTGCAATCATATAAGGCGAGACGTAGCTGGTTTCCGATTGGCGCTGCCACGCGAGGAGGATCTTCAGCGCCTCTACCTTTCTGCCTGTGGTTGCATACGCGTGTGCCAATGCAGCGGTAGCATCCGAATCGCCCTGCCTCAGCTCGGTAGCTTTCTGATACTCAGGAATGGCTTCCCGTGTTTGGCCTGAACCTTCGTATCCGACCCCGAGCCATAAATGCGCAAGCGGAAAATTTGCATTACGTTCCACGAGCGCTCGGTCTATCTCAATCAGCGCTTTGTAATTCCGAAGGTGATAGTTGATGACCGACTTGCTAGCCAAGGGTTCAGACCGAATGGGATCGAGTTCGCGGATTCTTGCCATCTCGGCCAGTGCCTCTGCACTTCGGCCATTGGACGCTGTGTACAGGACGTAACTATAATGAACTTCCGTAGCGTTCGGGCAAAGTTTAAGGGCATACAGAAACTCTCTGTCGGCAGTCTGCCAGTCCCAGTCATATCGCCAACTTATCCGTGCAAGCTCCATATGGGCGTGGCAGTTCTTTTCATCCAGCTCTAGGGCCTTGTGGATGGCTTGCTTGGCTGGTGGGAAGGCCTCCCTCGGGGACTGCCATCGATCCCCAAGGGCACTCTGGAGCGCTGCAAGCATCGCGTAGGCTTCGGCAAAGCTGGGATCTTTTTCTATAGCTTTTTCAAGGTAACGCTGGGCCCTTTCGATTTCTTTATGCTGAGACCAGTCCAAATAAGTTGCCCTCAGATACGCTTGATACGCGTCCGGATTTACCTCCGGGGCTTGGTGGAGCCGGGCCTGTTGTTCCGGAGTTAGCTTCACGCGGACCTGTTGCGTTATGGACTCAGCCACCTCACGCTGCAACTTCAGGACATCCCCGATATCACTCTCGTAGGTCTCCGCCATCAAGTTCTGATCGGTAGGCGCATAGATCATGTGGGCCACGATACGCACGCGATTGCCTGAGCGCAAAACCGAACCTTCCATCACGGCATCGACATTGAGTTCTCGACCGATCTGCGGCAAAGACTTCTTCTTTTCTCCCTTGTACTGCGTTACGGAGGTCCGCGAAATGACCTTGAGCGAACCGATCCGCGAAAGCTCGGTAATCAACTCCTCAGTCATGCCATCGGCAAAGTATTCCTGCTCCGGGTCCCCCGAGAGATTTGCCAGGGGAAGAACTGCCAGTGACCTTATATGGGGCGCGCTGCTAACGCTGCGGTCGCCCACGATTTTCCAGCCGAGCGAGCTGAGCAATGCAGCGACCATCGCAAAGGTAAGCACCAAGACCGTTGTGCGCTTTCTATTTCCAGCCACAACCCCCGGCTCCGCTGTCGGAGTCGTCTGAGGCAGTAAAGTCTGGGCAGGAGTTGTAAGCGCATCAGATGCAAACTCGTGCTGCTCGCCCAGCGCTTTTTCCGCGCTTGGCAACTGGCGGACGGCTCCGACGAAGCGGTAGCCTCGCTTGGGAACCGTTTCAATGTACGGAGGGTCCTCGCCCAAGGCCTTCCGCAAGACGAAGATGTTGTTGGATAGGTTGCCCTCCTCGACGAAAGAGTCGGGCCAAAGCATCCTGATCAGCTCGTCCTTCTCAAGCAGATGTCCACTATTTCTGACCAGAAGCACCAGCGTGTCGAACGCTTTCGGGGTGAGTACTACAATCTCGTTGCCGCGCAATAACTTACGCTCAACCGGTTCCAGGCGGAAAGGACCGAACTCATAAAGCTCTCGCCTATCCCTGTCAATCTTATCTTTGGCAACACAGAGAGAATTGCGGTTGTTGATTAAGCCACGTGGCCGGCCAATTTCGTCGCTCATGGCCCTCTCCCAGATCCTTGCGAGAATTCTTAGAGAATTTTCTGAGCCCGCCGAGAGGACTTCGGGGGACTGCCCACTGCCTAATGTGCACAGAAAACAACCGGAACGCCCGGTTTTAGCAGGGATTCTAGCACTGGCTTTCGGTTACTTCAAAATCCATTAAGAGAGGCAATCCAATCATGAGGAAACTTTTGGTAACGTGCACTTTAGCAGTATGGACGTTTGCGGTGGCACCCCAAGCTCTAAAGGCGGCCGCACGGTGCCCGCTCCAGAACGCGACCTTGCATGGGACCTACGTGCTTCACGGAACGGGTACGATTGTGGGACTGGGACCCCTTACCGCGGTCGGAGAGGTCACCTTCGACGGGCTGGGGAACAGCACTGCGACCTATACAGCAAGCGTGAACGGCACCATCCACAAGGGCGTCACGGTGACCGGCACCTATGCCGTGAAGCTCGACTGCACCGCAACGCACGCCGAATCCGACGGCTCCCACTACGATTACGTGGTCGCTCCTGATGGGAATAAAGTTACGTGGATTGAGACCGATCCCGGAGTGGTTATCAGCGGGACTGAAATCCGCTTGCAGCCAACGGACATGGAAGATGCGGATTTATCCCACTAGGCTGCCAATCGTGCCCAAACCGTCCAGATCGAGCCGAACGGCGTCTTTAGTTTTCAGCGATTTACCAGCGAGCCAGGGCGCAATCACCGGTTTGCTAAACCGTTATACGGTCAAAAGCTGTATCGGGGGTTCGAATCCCCCCTCTCCGCCAGCTAGTCTTTATTATCAACTTAGTTACTGCAAAGCTGCCAATTTCATCGAATTTAGCGGCCTTTCTCGCATATTTTCGAACCGACCTGTAGCAGTAATTTAGAGCGGGGTTTCGGCGGCCTGCCCATTCGCATGACTTATCGTGCGCGGGTATTTGCGCTGTTGTCATTGTTTCTCCTCTGTCTGCGAAATTTGCAGCCTCCTTCATTCTAGGAGACGAGAGGTCGATTCGTCAGTGACACTTTCCATTAGGCAGAGTGATAGAGCTAGGCAAGACTAGATTGATGCTTGACGAGGTTAATTAGACATGACAGATGAAGATAAATATCGCCGCCTGGAAAGATACCAGCGATATAACAGGAGCGAGAAAGGCAGACTCCGCCATCTTCGTTATGAGTTCACCGAGAAAGGCCGCGCTACTCGGCGGAAATATCAAGCATTGGGACGAAAAGCGGAGGCGCGACGAAGACTCAAAGAATATTACAAAGCTAGATGCTACTCGGGCTGCTGGAATTTAACCCGCGAGAGTATTCTCACTCGTCCCGAGTTCACTACGGTCGTTTATGGATAAGAATCGTTGGAGGTCGCATGGGCGAAGAAGTCAAAATGAATGAGTCTGAATATCGCCGCCGTGCGAAGTATTTTCGCTACAACCATAGCGATAAGGGTAGGCTGCGCCGTGTGCGTTATGAACTCACCGAGAGAGGGCGTGCCGTGCGGCATAAGTACAATCACTCCGAACAACGTTACTGGCTGAACCTAAGCTCTCGTCAGTCGCGGAAGATTGCGGTGAACAAAATATAAGCGATGGAGTCAAAAAGTAATGGTCACGCATATGCGCCACGGCACCAGCTTGGGTTCAATCGCATCCGACATAGACGACCTAGCTTCGAGGGTTCCCGCGTTTAAACGACCGCAACAAATTAGCGAAATACCTTACAAACCTGCGACGTGTGAGATCGCGTAGCATCTAACAAAGGGACAATCTAACCTCGCTGGTGAGGGATGAGGTATCAGAACCATTCTTCCGGCAGGCTCGGCAATGCGGGGTCAGTAGGTCGCTCGACCTGATAAGCTGACCAACTCACAAGCCGCCTCACCAGAGAATCCCATGAGTAACGAGACATGGAGTTCAGAAATGGACTCTATGTCGGCAAAAAACTGGCTCAGAACCGGCACAGACTCGGATGGCATCGCATGAGCGAGATTGCGACACCCATTGCGCTGGAGCGGCATTACACTGTCCGAGAGATTGCTAAGATGTGGGCTGTCTCCGAGAACACGGTTCGACGGACGTTTGCGAACGAAGTCGGAGTCTTGATCTTCGGAAGCGAAGAGTCACGCTACAAAAGGAAGCGAGTGATTCTCAGAGTTCCCGAGAGCGTGCTGATCCGCGTCCACCAGCAGCAACGCGCTGCCTGATTTGGCGACTGGAGTACCGTTTCCTCCCTCTCCACTTTGTACACATTTTGTACACAGAAGCTGTCAGAAATGGCATTTTTGTCACTTCTGGCACTTCTAAGTCATTTAACTTCAATGATTGCAATAAACGGAAGCGTTCAAATCCCTCCCTCTCCGCCATATGCCTCTTCGACGTGTTTCCACAATTCTGCGCGGAAGGCTTCCAGGATCCAGGCACGGACCGCTTACCACAATCGGAGAAGAGCGGGAAACAAATCCGTTTCTAGCTGGGTAGTGCGCCTGTCGTTTAAGATATCGCTATAGCTTTTTACCGATTGCGCATGCCCTTCACGCTTTCTCACGCCGCCGCTTCGCTGCCGTTTTGCCGGTTCAAACCAATCTGGCCTGCACTGGTGATCGGAACTTTCGCGCCTGACCTGCAATATTTCGTTTTTCTTTCAGACAAGGATCGGAGCGGTCACCACTTCCCTGATGTGCTGCTGTTTACGCTGCCCCTTGCCCTTCTGGTGCTGTGGTTGTTCGAGTGGGTGGTGAAGGGGCCGGCCATTGAACTCTTGCCCAGCGGCTGGCAACGGAGGCTCCAGAACAAGACGGCACCTCTGTCGTTCTGGCGCTGGCGGCAGTTCGGGAGGATCGTATTCTGGGTCGCATTGGGCGCTCTGACGCATCTCGCCTGGGACCAATGCACGCATCCGTATACACGCACCGCAGAGTATTGGCCGCTGCTCAAAACCCACTTCACCCTGCCTTTCTGGCACCCCATGCCATTGGCAGGGCTCCTGCAAGACGCCAGCACCATCCTAGGCGCCCTGGCTTTGTGCGTCTGGTGCGCGGC
>Ga0126381_100007012_pt1 | contig 12502 bp, 13 predicted proteins | sample PanSoiMetPlot_28_FD_96465 | JGI IMG/M metagenome (GOLD analysis project Ga0126381, IMG submission 96465) | Tropical forest soil microbial communities from Panama - MetaG Plot_28 | ecosystem: Environmental > Terrestrial > Soil > Tropical forest > Bulk soil | place: Panama | collected 2016-02-17
CTTACGCTGCTACCTTCACCTCCAAAATTGAGACACTTACGGTGATCGATGCCGGCATCCCCGGAATCAGCCTTCGGCCTGAGATCCGATTACAAGAGGCGTGCAACCGGTGGCATTTTCTATTTCAGCAAATCCCAGAGCTAGCGGAATCCTTGGTCGCTGGACGCGAAGAAGCCTATATCACCTGGTTTTTCCGAAATAAAGCGGCGCGGCCGGATGTCTTCACGGACGCAGATATCAATGAGTACACGCGAGTCTATTCCGCCCCGGGCGCCATGGCAGCAAGTTTCAAATTCTATCAGGCTGTTCCTGAATCGATTGAACAGAATCGAGCGCTGGCCGCAACCAAGCTCCAATTCCCGGTTCTCGCAATCGGCGGTGAACGAGGTTCTAGCCCAAATATCGGTGACGACCTCTTGCCGATCGCACCGAACACTCGGGGCCTAACGTTTCCGTGCGGTCACTACGTCCCGGAAGAGGAACCCGACCGATTGGCGCGAGAGTTGCAAGCGTTCTTCAAAGCAGCCGAGCGATAGCGGAAAAAGGAAGCCTCGCGCAAAGGACGCGGAGGACGCAACGGAAGACAGAGAAAGAACGGAATAATGGAGTGTTGGAGTAGTGATCTAAAGAGCAATCCGCTCACTCTGATCATGCCGCGGTCGACATTTAGCGGGATCATTGCCTCAGTCTTTGTGGTCTTTCCGCATTGTGAACGTCTCCTCGACCGCTCCTCCTGAACTTCTGCAACTCCTGAACTCCTTATCCGGTTATTTAAGTTCTGTCTTCGTGTCCTTTGTGTCCTTTCCGTATCGTGGATTTTCTGTAGTCTTTCACCGAAGATGAAAACCCGCCCTATCCCGCACACCAATCTCAAGGCGTCAGAGCTTTGCCTTGGCACCGCTGAGTTTGGTTCTGCCGTCGACGACTCGGTCTCGGAAGAAATAATCAAAACCTATCTTGATGCCGGTGGAAACGTGTTGGACACCGCCGAGATCTATGCGGCGTGGCTCCCCAATGGCGAGCATCGGAGCGAGATCTTTCTGGGCAACTGGTTGCGAAAAAACAAGAACCGGGACCAACTGATCATTTCGACAAAAGGGGCTCATCCCCGCCTCGCCAGCATGGACAAGCCCCGCATGTCGAAGCCGACGGTCGAATCCGATCTCAATTCAAGTCTGCAGCGGCTGGGGATCGATCACGTCGACATTTACTGGCTGCACCGCGATGATCCCAGCACCCCGGCCGAGGAAATCGTTTCAATGCTCGAAGACTTTCGCAAATCAGGAAAGATCCGATACAGCGGGGTTTCCAATTGGACGGAAGCGCGCACAGAAGCGGCTAGAGTGGCCGCGGAAGAATTAGGTGCCCAATCCTTCATTGGGGTTCAAAATCAGTGGTGCCTGGCTAAAGCAGACGCGTCCAAAGGGGATCCGACCTGGGCTTACACCGACGATGCTTTTGCCCAATGGCACACACAACATAACATCGCAGCGTTTCCGTATACGACTCAGGCGAACGGTTACTTCCGGCGATTGGAAAACGGTACACTCGATCAGGCTCCGGACTTGGTGAGGCGGCTATTTGACAGTCCGGAAAACCGAGAGCGTTACAAGCGAATCAAAACGATCCAATCGGAAACCGGCCGAAGCACTGGGGCAATCGTGCTTAGCTATCTGCTCAGCCAGCCGTTCCCTGTCTTTCCCATTATTGGGCCAAAGAAAAGCGCAGATCTGATTGAATCGTTCGAAGCGACTCAAGCCACGTTGACGGCAGAGAACCTCGCATTTTTGACCGGGCAAGGGTGAAAAGTTTGCTAGAGAACCGTGAACGGTGCCGCTTATTGACCATGAAATGGTCCGACAATACAGCCCAGGGCTTCAGCCCTGGGTATGGATTACCCAAAATTCGCCCTGAAAGTGGCGACCGAGTCGGGTTAAGGGGTTGGCCCATTGATCCACCAACCACGCCCAAGAACATCGGGTGCCACTTTTTCTCCGTCGTCCCCACATTCCCACCAAACTACGGCGGGCTGGCAGGGCACTTTTCTATGCCGACCAACCCAGGGTTATTCTATCAGACCATTTCATAGTCAAGGATCGGAATCATATCTGAACGCCTGTCGCGCCAAATCCAACCCACAGTAAAAACAGAGCAACCATGAATGGCGAACGCCCGGATAAACGTGCTAAAGATGCGTAAGAAAGTGAAATGGATCGGCCTATCCTAACAATGGCTTCGGGGTAAAATGCGGTTAACTTAATTCGATCGTGAAATTACGGTTACAGTTTAATTCCATTCGCTTACGATTGAAGCGCAGCGAAGTAGAACAGTTCGCCCAAACGGGTCGATTGGAAGAGAAAATATTTTTGGGAACTGGCGGCGATGAAATATTTAGTTACGTCCTTGAGTCAACCGGCGCGGCTTCTACAACCAGGGCAGTGTTGACGCCACGCGCGGTCACGGTTCAAGTTCCGCCGGAGGCCGTGATGAAATGGGCCTCCAGCGATCAGATCGGAATCGAGGCCGAACAGTCGGTCGCTCATCAGGCAAACTTGCGGATCCTGATCGAAAAGGACTTTGCTTGCATCGATGGTACCGACGAACAAAACGCTGATACCTTTCCGAATCCTTTAGCAGGAAAATGCTAGAACGGTTCAATGCAGGCTCTGCGGTGCCGGTACCATCTGGATCGGTACACCGCCATCGGGCGCCACTTTCAGGGCGCATTTCGCGCGAGCACACCCAGGGCTAAAGCCCTGGGCTATACTCTACTACCGCTTCGCGGTAAAATCTTTGCGCCCTACTGGCTCGGAGTGGAAACAATCTGAATCGTTCCTTGGTGAGCCGGACTCATCCAATACAAATGCATGCTCGCCGCGTTAGTCGAGCTATGACTGTATTCAACGGTAACCGGGACGGGTTGGCCTGGGGTTAGTTTGTATTGACCTGCGACGGTCGCTAACCCTGGCGACGTTTTGTTAATTACTTCTGTCGAACCAATCCAGACATGAGCGACGTCATCCGAAGTCAGAAAGAAGATGAAAGGTTGCGCGCCACCCGTGCCCTGAACATCTTCAATTTCGCCCGTCCAACGAATGCCGTAACCAGTTGATAGAACGCCGGCGGATGCGTCGGGTGAATTCGTGCCTTTGTAGGTATTCAGATCAAAGCTAAGCGCTGGAGTGATCGAAGTTTTCACCGGGGTTCCGGTAAACGTCGTGTTGTTATAATAACTCACGTTCAGTACAGGCAGACTGCTATAGGCGTTACCGGTAAGCGCTTGCACTTCGGATGTCTGCCAAGGATGGCCGTCCGGATAGATGGTGCCTTGAAAAGGAGTGGCAGGTTCGACAGTCGCCGGATTGGAAGGAACTTGTCCCCAATGAAACCGGGTGTTCGTATCGCCAATCATTAACTCCCATACAAGAAATCCGGTCTTACCACCGTAGTTACTGACAACACCTGCCATGGTCATGGGAAAAGCATAACCCCAAGCGTCGTTGAATCCTCGTTCCAGCGTTTCTGAGTTTAGCGCATTGACGTCGCTGCCATTGACAGGTCCGGCATAACCACCATAAGGATGGAATGCGTAGAAGTCGGAGAAATACGTTCCCTCATCTTCTTGCACCTGTGGAGAATTGATTGGTTGGGTAGCGCCGGCAGCCAGGATGGCCATACGCCCGTCATTCATCAGTTGGGCACGTCTCTCCTGCATCGACCCATCGCCGCTGCAGCCGGGCTCATTCATAATTTCCCAATAGAGTATCCTGTGGTCGTTCCGGTAAACCGAAGCGAAGTCAGCAATATAATTTTGCAGGCTCGTCTTATAGGTCGTGCTATCTGAGCTGGAGATCGGGCTGAAGTAATTTTCTTCGACTGGGTGACCCGGTGACTCCACCCACTGGCTGTTGTGTACACCCCAAACTGGCGAGGGCTGCGGGCCGGGAGCCGGATCGTAGTTCCAACAGTCGTCATAAAAGATCGGAGCAACCTTCAAGCCGTGGTTGGTGGCGATCTTGAGCAGATTCTCAAACTTGCTCAGCAAAGCGACTCGATCCGCCAGCCAACTGAAATAATGGAGATACACAGTAATTGTGTTCATCCCATAGGCTTCCGCATATCGGAGTTCGCGATCGACCCCCACGGGATCGTAGTTGTTCCAAAAATCAATGGCGTTATCCACGCTATAAAGATTGTAGACTGCGCCGACGATCTTGGAGAAATCGTAAGTAGGCGAGGTCACCTTTGGATAGGTTTTGATCGTAATGTTGCTGGCGCTCATGCTGGGACCGAATCGGCGAAGGCCAAAGGCGCCGGCCAGGAATGCCGGCTTCAAGTTGTTGGTCGCGTCGTTGATGCTGATGACCTGCACGTTATCCAGGTAGACCAGGAGCGCGTTTCCCTGGGTAGTAACTTTCAAATGGTGGGTGCTTCCGGGAGTGATGCTGGCGACCGGGTACTCAATGAAATTGGTCCAGCTATTATCTTCGCGCCCGATCGTGAGTTGGTTCCCGCTAACATCGAGTCCGATGTAGTAGCCGGTGAGACTGTCAAAGCCGCCTGCTGTCGGGGTGGTCACGTGCACAATGAAGCCGGCGTTACCCGTATCACCGGCCGCCGATGAGCCGACCGTGACATCAGCCTCGTAAGAAGCAGTATCATACGAGTTAGCCATAGCGACCGTCTTGTCTCCCAGCCCAGTACTGCTGTTCGGCTGCGGTGGGATCAGAATGGTCTCCGGCGTAGAACCCTGTTGCCAACCTTGTGTCGTAGCAGAGGACACATAAGGAGTGAAATCGGTGAAGGTCAGCGTGACCGTCTTCCGAGGAGCCGGCGGCTTCGGGGGAACGTACGGAGTCTTAGCTGGCTCTGAAATCACTAGATTCGGTGGTGGCGCTTTCAGTCCAAGTGCGACTGCGGACGGTGGAACGGCGTTGTCGCCGAATAGGGTGGGCGTGATCGCCCAGCTTCCGATCACAAAAGTGAGCTGGAAGCAGCGGGATGCGATGACAGTTGGCATCTTCATAGGAGGGAGGCTTTAGCCGCTGCACGTTGGAGTGGGGAAAACGACGAGGCCTGAAGCAAGGGATTGCCTCAGCTGGTGATACCTGCGGGATCGCCTTTTCACCCGCACCAGGAGCTAGACCTGAGCTGAGGACAGCTCCTGCGGACGCGCAGCGGACTTGATTCATTCTCTGGGGGAACGCAGGTCCAGAGAGGGAGAAGAAACCGGTTCGACCCCTCCATGGACCGGCCAAGTTGTAAGCGTTCGTCGTGAACGCCCTAATCGGTCTCCTCTTTTGACCGTATTCGCAAACTGAATTTTATGAATCTTACGGAAATTATGTCGCTAGCCGACTGCCGGAAGCAGCTTCGCAACCATCCGCTGCGAAGCTGCACCGATCCCGCAGAGTTCTAAATGGATCGCGAAAAAGCCCGTACTTGATTCCCGTTAGGTGTTCGAAGCCAATGACATCCGTTGCTGTCGCTCGCCGAATATTTGCTCAAAGAAAGCAACCGATATTCGGTTCAGCTCTTCCGAGCTGGCTTCGTTTGAATCGACCCGATCGGCCGATGTCTCATTTTGCTTGAGGCGCTCTTTATAGATTTCCTGGCGCACTCGATATTCCTTCCAACGTACTAATTCACTCATAATCCCATCCTTTCCTGCATGCCCACCCGCTACACCCGGTCTCCGTTGGATCTCCTGAAAACCGAATCGTCGGAGTTTTGCCTGCAAGCAAGTACTTGCACGCTATGCGAGCGATTGCAAGCGATTACTTGCAATCGCAGCCGAGTTTTTCGCTCTTTCTCTGATGACGTGTATCATTCGCTGCCGAATCCCGGCTTCGTTACAAAAACATCCCGATCTTACCTATGCTTATTCCTTATCTTATTTAGCAGTTTCCTTATTCAGCAGTTTCCATGCCGCGAGAGCTGCGTATGAATCGTCCAAATAATAGCCAACTTGGTCAGGCGTTATCGAAAGCCCAGAAGGAACAGGAGACTTCGAAAGCGGAACCATTGACCACCTGCCGAACCTCACTCAACCAGTGTGCCTTTAGTCCGGACCGTGTATACCGATATGTCTTATGTCACCGGTGCGCTGACATGACCTGTGAAACTCCAAAGCGGATCGCTTGGATCGGCCTAAATCCTAGTACCGCGGATGAAGTTACCCTCGATCAAACCTTAGCGTCAGTATGCCGCTATTCGAGAAAGTGGGGTTTCTCCGAGGTGGTGATGCTGAATCTCTTCGCGTTTCGCGCCACCGATCCTCGCGACCTGAAACGTGCGACCGATCCTGTCGGACCGGATAATGACAAACATTTACTGGCCGAGATTGGTAACGTCGATCGGGTTATCGCTTGTTGGGGTGACCAGGGCAGATTTCTCGGGCGCGACAGACAGGTCGCGGATTTGCTCAACGTTTCGTTCGAATGCCTGCTGAGAAACAGGACTGGAGCACCCCATCATCCCCTCTATTTGAGGTCGAGAATCAGGCCTAAGCCATTCAGACTGGATCAGATTCGAAATTGAGCAACCAACCCGATTCCTAACGCACAGAACAGGATCGTCGCCGCTAACCCATATAAAAGCACCAGAAGCCGAATCATACTTACCTCCTTGCCACAACGAAGCTCCGATCGCCTGGCAGGGTTTGCAAGGAGGAAAAGGAAGAAGGAGTTAAAGGAGTTCAGGCTTGTCCGACGTCGGACAAGCCTGAACTCCTTTAACTCCTACTTCCTCACCAACCAGTCCCGCATCGCCTCGAGGCCGGCGGGCACGTAAGATCTTCCATACCCGATCCGGAACCGATCCTCGGGTAGCGGCGTAAGTGCTGACCGAAAGATGCTTGCCGGCAAGAGCAGGACGTTCGCTTCTTTGACTAGCCGACGCGCGAACGTTTCTACGCCATCCGCACCTTTATAACGCGGATAACCGACGGTACCGGCATCCGGTGTTTCCCATTCAAATACATCCGAGAAATTCGTGAAAAACTCGCCAACACATTTCAGGTTTGCGCTAATCAAGGAGAGGTTTCGATCAAGGATTCGCTCCCTCGCATTGAGCGCAATGACGGCAAGCGATTCACCCGGACCGGAGTTACAGATAGAGAGATAGTGTTTAATTCTCTCCATTCGTTCCAACAGACCGTGGTCCCGCGCAGCGATCCAGCCGACGCGTAGGCCGGGCAAACCGTAGACCTTAGAGACCACGCTAATCGAGAGGCCACGTTCATAGTGATCAACCGCGGCCGGCAACCGCAACGACGGCGAGCGTTCAATCAGCCGATAGACCTCATCGGACAGCAGCCATAAACCATGCTCGCGGCAGATTTTGATGAGTTGGTCAAATTCGGCGGGCGACAACAACTTGCCAGTCGGATTGTTGGGAAAATTAATCGCGATTAGCTTGGTGTTTGGCCTAAGGCGATCGCGAACCTCGTCTAAATCGAGTTTCCATTCGTTATCCGCATTCAAGGCGACACCCGTCACCGCGCAGAGCGATAGGGTAATCGTCTCAAGTGATTGATAAGTTGGAGTGACAACAATGGCATGATCATCCGGTTCCAGTAACGCGTGCAAAGCGACATAGATGGCTTCTCCGCCGCCTGCAAAAGCGAGGACGTTATCTGGGGACACGCTTGAGTAGGTAGAGGCGACTGCGTTGCGGAGTGCTTCGCCGCCGAAGGTCGGAACATATCCTAACCAAAGGTGCTCGAACGCCTCGCGGTCGCCGGGATCGGCTAGCCTCAGCAAGTCCGCTAGCGACATGCTCTCGGCATCCGAGGCAGTCATATGAAATCGAGCCGCAAACTCCCAGCGAGCGAGATAAGTCTCGAGAAGGAAATCGGGTAAAGGGGGCATGTTTTGTAACTCCGTCAGGTACAGTTGTAGGGTGGCAGCTTAGGGTGAGACGTGAAAGGTGAAAAGTGAAACGTGAGAAGTCCGCTGCGAGCGAAAACGAAGCGCATGGGATGGGAGCTAGCGGCTAGCAGTGCTCAAGTAAGATCAGAGCCGCCCAGATTCCGAACGACACTCAATATCTTGCGACAAAAAGGAACTGCTTTTCTCGAAAAAGTATTGACCCCTCTCTCGCCTCCTTAGCTCCACGATATACTTTTCACTTTTCACTTTCCGGCACACTAGGAATCACCAGGCGCAAGTGCCAGCCGTCAGGATCATGCTGGTAAACGGAGACAATTCTGCCCTGCTCCTGTCTAACCTCACCGCTTGGTTTCGGCGCGGTAACAGAGAATTCGGCAAGACCATAACCCCCGTTTCCTTGTACATGGACCTCCAGCACCTTGATAGCGTGCCCTTTAGCTCCAGAAGCAAAACGTTTCGTATAATAAGCCGTGAGAGCTTCCCGGCCACGGATGATTGGTCCGGCCGGTGATACAAGCACGCCGTCCGTAGCATAAAGCGCTGCCATACCGGCAGGATCTTTAGCCGCATAATTGGCGTCATATTGCCGCGCCAATGCGGTGGCTGCCTGCATCAACTCAGCCTCAGTCACATCTGCTGCGCTCGCTGTGAGGCTAACTGCCGCACCTAGTTGAGCTAACAAGATGGTCACGAATAATTTTTTCATCTGCCTATAGAGATGTCGCTCCTCCGGAGCTTTTTCTAGTTCGAACAGAAGCACTTTTGGGGAGCTGCGGTACGCGTCCCTACCGCGTCCTTGTCTTTTTCGCCTCATTGGCTGCAACTCGGATCTTGACGATTTTCTTAAGCAGCGCAGCCGGCAGCGGCTTGTCTAACGGAAATTGAATCGTCCCTTTTGCAATTCGGAAGCCTTTCAGTTCGTCCTTGAAAGCTTCGATGATTCCGGCACCTGGGAACAAGCTGCAATGATCAGAGAACGCACCGAACCAGACTAACATTCCCTTGTACTTGAACGCCGGGATTCGGTAACTGATAACTTCGGTGGCCGCCGGTGCCACAACAGAGCGAATCGTCGCCCGGATCGTGTTCAAGGTGGTTCGGGCCGGTTCGGGAACACCCGCTAGATATTCATCAATACTCTTCGGAACATCGCTGGTTTTCTCAGTAGCCTTGCGCCGAGTCGGCTTTGTCGCTTTCACAGAAGAACATTATGAGAATTTCAACGCACACGAAGACATTTCTTACAGAAGGTAACGAAGCAAACGAAGGACGAACCGGATAGTTTTCCGTCGAGCGCTCTGGTCCCCCACCCCTTCGTTTCTTTCGTTATCTTCTGTAAAGAATTTCCTCTTCATTGAGCCTTACGCGGGGCGCGCAGGTTCTAGCCGTTTTGATGCAGCATCACGACAGCACTGGAAACCAACGCTGTCGCGAGCGCATTGAATTCTTAACCCGACAAATAACACGGTTCCAAAGCGTGAACAGGTTTGGGTCATTGACCTTACGTTACCGGTATGATAGGCGGTTCACATGAGGAAATGGACGTCTCTCATTAAAATCATCGGCGCAGGTTTATCCGCTTTGTTTGTCTTAACGGCGGCCGACAGGGTGCTGGCCGAGGAAATCCCGACCTTCAGCGCACCGGAAGTAAATACTTTTGTAAAATCCTATTCCGATTTCGCTGACGAGTATGTAGCTGCCTACAAAGCGATGAAGGCCGGTGACAGATCTAAAATCCAGGACCTTCAATCGAAGTCGAGCGAGTTAGAAACGGAAGCCGCACAGGTCACCGGGAAACTCAAGCCCAACGAGACCGACAAATTCAATACTTTCGTTACCTCCTGCGCTCAAAGGATTTCCGCCGTATCGCAATCGCAGTAGGGCGGGTCGTTAATGTCAATTTTCCTGGGGTGAAAACCCCAGGCTGAGTCCTTAAATCCCTTCCGGATAAATCGGGGATGAGCGGGAACTCATCCCTACCGTTTCTTCTTGTCTCCTATTCTCATATCTGAGAATATATCCCGCATATGGAACAGACGGCTGTCGATTATTCTGATACCGATACGCGCTTAGCACAGCGTCTTCGCCAACTCCGGGGCGAACGCTCTTGGTCCCTAGAAGAACTGGCGACAAAAAGTGGAGTCAGCCGCGCAACGCTTTCCCGGATCGAAAACAACGAAGTCAGCCCTACCGCTTCTGTGCTCGGCAAACTCTGCGCAGCATTTGAGCTGACCATGTCCCGGCTGCTGGCCTACGTGGAATCCGATCTGCCTGCGCTAGTCCCGCGAAACGCGCAGCCCGTCTGGATCGATCCCGAGACCGGTTTTCGCAGACGGTCCGTTTCACCTCCTTCGCCAGATTTTGAGTGTGAGCTTCTTCAATGTGAATTGCCGGCCGGCGCTCGAATTGACTACCCACTTCCGCCGCGGCAGGGTTTGGAACACCACTTGTATCTGGAGTCAGGCGCCTTGGAATTGAGAGTCGACGGATCGACTCATCGATTAGCTGAGGGCGATTGTCTCCGTTACCGGCTGCACGGGGCAAGCTCATTCAGAGTGTTTAACCGGCGTCCGGCCCGGTATTTCCTAGTCATCCGATGAGCGCGTCATCTATGAGTCCCCATCGGCCTCGCAAGCGAGGCGCGCACCAGAGCATTCAGATCTTCAGGCTGGATGGAGACGGGCTGGCAGAGCATTTAGAAGCTGTTGCCGAGATCCTTCACGCCTGTGTCCACGATGGAGCCAATGTCGGTTTTGTTCTCCCATTCGAACTAAATCAAGCTCGCACCTTTTGGGTACAAAAGATCGCGCCCGGCTTAGTTGCCAACACACGCGTTGTGTTGGCAGCAAAGGTTGACGGCCAAGTGACGGGCACAGTTCAATTGAATCTCGATACGCCGCCGAACCAACCGCACCGGGCAGACGTCTCCAAGCTTCTGGTCCATCCCAAATATCGGATGCTAGGCATCGCCCGTGCTCTTATGGAGCAGATCGAATCTTATGGTGTAAATGCGGGCCGGCGGCTTTTGACCCTCGATACAGCTACGAATATTGCTGAAAAGCTCTATATTTCACTTGGATACGAACGTGCCGGCCACATCCCGGGTTATGCGCGCGAGCCGAACGAGGACCGCTTTGTTGGTACGACTATCATGTACAAAGTGCTGGAAGCTACGAAGGGAGCGGAGTGATGGAGGGCTGGAAAAATCGGCTATCCGCGTTAGTAAAGTGACTTGATAAAACGCTGACGTGCAACCCCCGCGCGACGCGACCAACAATCCATTACTCCAACACTCCGCTACTCCATCCCCCCGTTTTCGACCGATGTTTAAAGATCATTTCTCACAGTCTGCAGCTGGCTACGCTGCTTATCGTCCGACGTATCCCATCGAATTGGTGAAATTTCTCGCTAATACTGCTACCCAAAAGGAATTCGCATGGGATTGCGGCTGTGGTTCCGGGCAACTGGCTACCTTGCTTGCGGGAGAATTCGCCCAGGTATACGCAACGGACGCGAGCGCTAAACAGATCGAAAATGCGATCCATCACCCGCAAGTCCGTTATGCTTGCGCGCCGGCAGAAGCCAGCGGAGTCGACGATCAGGTTGCCGATCTGATCGTCGCCGCACAGGCAGCGCACTGGTTCGATCTGCCTGCTTTTTATCGGGAGGTCCGCCGCGTGGGTCGTTCCGGATCGGTCATCGCATTGGTGTCTTACGGGATTGTTAAGGTCGACGAACAGTTGGATTCCATCATTGGACGGTTTTATTGGGACGTTATCGGCACCTATTGGCCGCCTGAACGGAAGCATGTTGAGGCTGGTTATCGCTCACTCGATTTTCCTTTCGCCGAAATCGAAGCGCCGGATATGGCGATGCACGCCTCTTGGACGTTTCCTGATTTTATCGGGTACGTGAATACGTGGTCATCCGTGGCCGCCATGGAACGAGCGATCGGCCCAGAACCGCGTGAGCGATTCAGTCACGATCTAGGCGAAGCCTGGGGCCCGGAGGACGAGAAGCGGACCATTCGCTGGCCGCTATCGTTGCGGGTAGGAAAAGTGCGGTAGAATGAGCTCCAGCTCGTCCGATTCTGGAACGTTTCGCGCTTGACTTCGAGCACGAGGACGAGCACGAGGACGATTCGAACCTCTCTCCTTGAACATCCTCTCTATCCAATCCAGCGTCGTTTACGGGCATGTCGGAAACAGTGCAGCGGTATTCCCGTTGCAACGCCTGGGCGTCGAAGTTTGGCCCATTAACACGGTTCACTTTTCCAACCATACCGGATACGGAAGTTGGGGTGGGGCGGTCCTACCGACACCGGTAGTCGAGGACATTGTTCGCGGATTGAGTGAGCGCGGAGTTTTAGCGCAGTGCGACGGGTTGTTGAGCGGGTATATGGGAGACGTTTCACTTGGGCGAGTCATCCTCGACGTGGTGCAACGGGTTCGAGCCCTGCACCCCTCAGCCGCCTACTGTCTAGATCCAGTCATGGGCGATACCGATCGCGGTTTCTACGTGCGCCCAGGGATTAGCGAATTGATGAGAGACGAGGGGCTTCCTTTAGCAACCATTATCACCCCCAACCAATTCGAGCTGGAATTTTTGGC
>Ga0126381_100007013_pt1 | contig 12502 bp, 13 predicted proteins | sample PanSoiMetPlot_28_FD_96465 | JGI IMG/M metagenome (GOLD analysis project Ga0126381, IMG submission 96465) | Tropical forest soil microbial communities from Panama - MetaG Plot_28 | ecosystem: Environmental > Terrestrial > Soil > Tropical forest > Bulk soil | place: Panama | collected 2016-02-17
GAAATGTGGAAAGCTGAAAAACGCTTCCCACATTTCGCACAGCCACGACGGCGGCTACGGACTTATATCCAATGCCTAAACGAACAACGAACGTTTACACAAAATCGTTGACACTACCGTCGGACGCAGTGTTTGCGCTTCTTGCGCCGCAGCGCCAGCCCTGCCTCCCTGTACACCCGGTGCACCCGCTTGTGGTTCACCACTTCTCCGCTTCGGCGCAGCAGTACATGCAGACGCCGGTATCCGAAGCGCGGCTTCTCCCGCGCCAACTCCACCAGACGTACACGCAGTTCTTCGTCCGAGTGCCGCGGCTGGTATCGACAACTCGACACGGCCACCATCAAAAGACCGCATGCTCGCCGCTGGCTGAAGGCGTACTGCTGCTGTAGTTGCTCGACAGCTGCCTTCATGGCCACGAGCTCCATCCGTTTTTTCGAATCACCGATTGCAGCGCTTCATTGTCCAGGCTTAGGTCTGCCACCAGCTTCCGCCGTCGCGTGTTTTCATCCCGCAACTGCTTCGCTTCCTGGGCCTCGCTTACATCCATCCCGCCATACTTCGACTTCCAGGCATAGATGGTGTGCTTCGATACCCCGTACTCCCGCGCCACGTCCTCTGACCTTCCTGCCTGCCTCCACCTGCTTCAGCGCAGCAATCATCTGCGCCTCCGTGTGCTTGCTCTTCGACATGAATCCGCCTCTCTCCAAAATACGATTTCGTATTCGGTTCTGTGCGGATTTTGGGGAGCAGGTCACGATCAAATGAACAACAATTTATTGAAACTTCACATTTGCATACCAGTGCTGAATGTGCTGAATTAGTGAAAGCGCTTTGGTGATTTGATCCTTTGGTTTTTCTGGTCTTGCTTTTCGGCTTCGTCAAGATCAGATTTTCCAAGAAGGCGGTGATTTCATGAAAAACATTTGTCGTCTGCCCTTTCTACTCCTTGGCCTTTGCCTCTCGGCGCTCTCAGGGGCACAAACCGGTACAAACCTGCTTGTAACAACCGACGAGGATTGCAACTGGAAGCTCGATGGGCAGCCTATGGACCCGCTCAAGGCCCATGACTCCAACGTTTTTCCGGTCTCGCCAGGCGAACACCACATCTGGGCTACTACCCCCGATGGGGTGACCAAAATTCGCGTTGAAGCGGAGGTCGAGCAGGGCCAGAAGAAGGTCGACATCCGACTGAAGGATGAACACGATCGGCAACTTAAGATGCAACAAGCTGAGACAGCAGTACAACCAGACGCGGAAGAGGCCGTGCTGCATCCCACGTGGACCGACCCCGCCACCGGGCTAATGTGGACCGGGAAGGACAACGGCTCCGATGTGGACTGGAATCAGGCCAATGCCTATTGCTCCAATTTGCAGCTTGCGGGCTACAGCGACTGGCGTCTGCCTACAGTTGAGGAATTGGAGGGGATATATGATGCCAGCGTTAGAATTAGAACAGTGTTTGATTTCGGTGATGCCTTGGTGAGAGTAAAGGGGAATCTCAAGCTCACCGGATGGGACTGGAGTAGTTCTGAAGGAAGAACATCGGGGCGGGTCCTGGATTTCAGTTTCGCCGCCCTGCCGGAAGAGAAGAAGCCGCGCGCCTTCGCTCGCGACTTCAGCTACAGCATGCGTGCGCTGTGTGTGCGTCGTCCCCGAGAATGATGTGGGAATTTGGTGCTTCGGTGATCTGGACTTTTGTTTTTTGAGCTTTGCCCAGGAATTTGTTAGGCTGTGTCCGCCAAGTTGCCTTCCGGGTTCAACTGACCGGACTCCTGAACTTGGGTTTATGCTTTGGACCGAATACTGGGAGCGTGTCCGAAAAAGATCCGCGTAAAGCCGCCTCAGAGTGCTTTCATGGATCAAGTCAGCGAGTCTGCACGCCGTCGTCGGCGCCGCAGTGAATCCCTCCGTTTGGCGTTCGAGTATGAACAGAGACCACTGCGGCGTTATCTGCGTCTCTGGAAGATTGAACGGCTGTTCGCCTGGCTCAAGAACTTTCGCTGCCTCACCTCTCGTTGGGAACGCCGCGCAACCAAATTCCTCGCCATGGTCCACTCGCTTGCACGTTGATCCTGTTGAGGCCTGAATGAGACTGCTTCTAGCCTCGATGACTAGGCAAGGTTCTCGAACTTCTCAATTTGAATCGAACCATCAGGAAACTCGGCGGTAATCTTCAATTCGCTGCCCATCGCCTCTATGAAGTTGTGCAGCCACGAGAGGTACATGTCTGTGAGCTTCTCGATCATGGATACTGCGCCTTGATTGATTTGAAGAAACTCGGCAAGGCATGTATGAGACTGGGATCTAGATATCACCAATCTCTGCAGACACCGATGGATCGGAGTTGCTACAATGCTGAGAGTGTTCCGGCGATCCGTTTGTAATATGCTGGTGAGTTACTTTAGACGTGAGATTATGGAGCATGAGAATGCTTGGGAATTAGTTGAAGGGATGTTCCTCCAAAAGTTTCTGCGTGCGTTCAAAATCGATTGTGTCTTTGATGTCGGCGCCAATCTTGGAGAGTACGCTCTTCGTTTAAGGAATTTAGGATTTCGTGATTTGATTATCTCTTTCGAGCCCAACCCTGATGTCTTAGCTGCGCTCACGGAGTTGTCGAATAAAGATGAAAAATGGATTGTAATCCCGACTGCACTTGACGCCACAATCCATGAAGTCGAATTCAATATTATGAAGAGGTCTGCGTTCAGCTCATTCCACGAACCAGATCACTCAGGAACTACACGGTTTTCACGACTGAACGTTGTTAATCGCAAAATCAAGCTTACGACGCAAACTCTCAAAGCTGTGTTCCCTTCCCTGCAGAGCACGTTCAGCTTTTCGAGGCCATTCCTAAAGGTTGACACGCAAGGGCATGACACGGAAGTCATCAAAGGCGCAGGGGAATTAATGCGAGCCTTTGTGGGCCTTCAGAGTGAATTGAGCTTTTTCCCTTTGTATAAAGAGGCACCACTTGCTGCCGAAGCGATTGAGATCTACCGGCGCGAGGGTTTCCGCTTGTCCGCCTTGCTTCCAAATACCGGTGGACATTTCCCTGATCTATATGAGGTGGACTGCATAATGTATAACACGCGCTTTAAGAGGTCACCGTCATACCGTCCCGCTCCGCTTGACACCGGAAGAGTGCGTCGCCCCACAATCTCACGATATTTGTGATTCATTACACACATGTAGGGAAGATAAAAGAGATTGTAACAGTGCTCACTTTGTAAGCGCCTCTCGCCCCGTTGACGGTCCTTACGGTGCGGAACTTTGAGGCATGAATCCTCACTCGGCCCCCGGCGACGGAATCTGAGAGCCCGTGCGGTTAGCCGTAAGCGTACGACGAGTCTGTTGACAGCAGTAGAGTGTTAACAACGATGCTAGCGGCAGAGGCGTCCTCAAGAATGTTCATCCGAAGATTCAATTCCATAATATCCTTGCTTAGCCAGCCACATTACGTTTCGGCGAACTAAATCCGGATGGGAACAACGCCCTGGTCTCGACCGAACATGTTGTGAAGGGATTCAGCAGATTGCAGCGATGGGTCGACTTCTCTCTGGCGAGTACCTTCGCCGGGCCGTTTGCTGGCTCGGGTTGAAACCTTCGCAGAACGAAGTGTAAGGCTGGATGCTCTGGGGCGCCTTAAGAAAGCTTGCCGAAATGGGACGAGACGTTTTTGAATGACCGCTTTGACACCGTTGCTAAGGGCCTATAGCTCAATCGGTTAGAGCAGAGCACTTATAATACTTTGGTTCCAGGTTCAAGTCCTGGTAAGCCCACCGATCTAATATATTTTTCGCGCGAGATGTTCAAACGACGTTAACGAAGAATGGATCTTGAACCTGCTCGAGAGACTACCAGACCTGACTAGGGCACAACTGGAATGCACGCGGCAGCTTATGGACAAGCATGCTCCCGACGCCCTTGTTACTGGATTAGGCAGCGCGCGCCGCTTTGAATCTGCCTGACCCGAATGATCATGTCCTAGCGGCAGGGTTCGTGCGGTGCCAGCCTGTGCTAACGAGATTCTAAGAATTCTAGACTTGCAATAGTGCCGCTTACGAATTAACCTGATTTGCGTTTCACGTCCACTCATTTTCAGTCGGCGATCTTCAGCTCGATCCAGCCTCGTCGAGATATGAGTGGAGACGCGTGTGAACGATTAGCGACTTTTTCAAAGCTCCTGGAGGACCGCGTGGTGGATGGCGAAAAAAATGTGAACTGCGCTCAAGCGGAGGCGATTGTGGAAAAGGTTCTTGCGATCTGGCAAGACGTACTCAACAGTACCTGTAAAGCCGACGACGATTTCCTTGATGCAGGAGGTGATTCACTCGCGGCGATGCTTTGCATTGCCAGGATCCACGAAGAGCTAGGCGTGGAGCTCGAGTTCGAGAAGTTTTTCATTGAGCCGGCGACGGCGCGCGGGCTCGCCACCTTAATTGTCGATGCACAGAATTCGAGAGAGCACTAATAAAACATCGGGGACTAGCGGTCAAATGCTAACCAACCGGGACATTCAGATTCTTACACACTGTGATTCGCGAAGGGTTGTTCGAGCCGTCCTTCTTGCGCAAAGTGTTCCAGCCGACATCGATGTGATTTGCGCGGTCAACGGCACGAATCAAGATGTTGTCTTGCGATTAGGAGGCCAGGAAGTTCCCGCCAACTTGCTGTTTATTCCATCGAAGCATCAGGACATATACCCCGCAAATGCTCTTCGCAACAGAGCTCTAGAAGCGGCTAGCAAGGAGTGGGTCTTCTATATCGATTGTGACTTTGTTTTTTGTTCAGACTTTTGGGATGTGCTTCGGCAGCGGGCAGCAGATATAGGTTTCGACGGCGAGAAGTCATGTTATTGTCCCGTTGCATTGTGTGGTGCGGAAGGCCAATACGTTGTATTGAGCCATGCTTCAAACCTGATTGAAGCCGAATCGGACCTGGACCATACACCCCCGCGACATTGGGCAGAATGTGGTGGTGCACATCTTTTCAAGGGTCACGAGATGTATTTTTCGAGACCGTTCGGAATTGGGAGATCTCCATATGAAATCACTGGGGCAATGAAGCGTCTCCGGAATATCATTCCCCCGGAACCTTGGGGCATATTGAGGCGGAAGCACGCTGTTTTCGCGGATGAAGATTTTCGATCGGGCCCGATGGACAAGCAACAATTTGTAGCGGCATTGCTTGATTGCGGAGTTCGTTTCTTCGCAGTTCCGGACATCTTTGTTTTTCATCTTTGGCACCCGGAATCGCCTGAGAATAAGTACGATCGGGTTCGCAATGAGTGCCTGTGGGCGCGACGTCACCGAAAGGCTTCACGGACTTATCTCTTGGTCGGCCTAGGCGGAGTTCTGCCCTCCGAGCTTCTGGTTCGCTTGAGAGCGGTGATGAGTGAACCCGACGCATCTGAAGCGACACATACGGGGTATTGCGCCGAGCAGTGGTGGCAAGCTGTGCCAGGTGAAATATTATTGGGCCCCGGTTCCATTACGCGAGAACTGTTTGGAAGAAACTCGCAAATATTGGTTTTCTTTAGCTCTCCGGCGTATTATCGCGAAGCTTATAGCCGCTCTGATGGTGATTTCGGTGATGTTGATGCGTGTGACTACTCTCGAATGTTCTCTGAATCAGGGAACATCCACGATGCGATTTGTTCGCTTGAAAATGTGTCGGGATTGTTTGACCTGAATGATCCGGAGCGGTGCTCACTTCTGTTTCGGAATCTAACGGGCGTGAATGTTCCATGTGTATGGTTTCAACTGGATAAGAACCTCACCGAGCGGGCTAGGCGGCGGGAACAGGAAGAGCGCACACTCTATCCGAGCGAATACCTTCTCTATGACTTTGCAAGGACGTGGAGCGGATCGGCAATCGCTCAGTGGCACGGCGCATAATTCCATCTGTGCTCAAAATCACGGTGAGGTGAGCTAAGAATGCGCGGCGTATACTTTTTAGCGAACGACAGTATGTTCGAGCAGTGCATTGCGTTTTTGACGAGCTTTAGGCTCAATAATCCATCGATTCCATTGGTTCTGATTCCCTTCGATCACTCAATCCAACGCTTGACAAGCTTGCAGCAAAAATATCGCTTCTCGATCTGGGACCGCGAGGAGGTTCTGAGGACGTGCGATGAGCTCTGCTGCCTCGTGAAAGGGCGATCTTATGGCCATTTTAGGAAGTTGGCATGCTGGGAGGGACCATTTGACGAATTCATCTATATCGATTCGGATACGGTGGTGCTAGAGGCTCTGGATTTGGTCTTCGGTTTTCTTTCGCAGTGTGACTTCCTAACGTCGCATTCAAACATTGCAAGTATACGGAAATGGGTCTGGAAAGATTCCCTTGCTTGGGACAATAGCCTGACCCGGGAACAAATTGCCTATTCCGCCAATACCGGGTTCATGTGCTCAAAAAGGAATGCGGTGAGAGTACCAGATGCATTTACCGCGTGGCATCGCATTGGCTCACTTGCTGAACACCTGAACACAGAATTGATAGACCAGCCGTTTCTGAACTATTTCATTGTCACGTCAGGGCTCACGTTTAGCAGTCTTTACTCAATATTCCTTAAGAATCGCGCAGTGGACATACCCTTGGAGAGATGGGGAGGGCGAGAACTCGGACCTACATTGAACGGGCGGTTTCTCTCAGCCATGTTCCCGCGTACTCTCTTGGTTCACTGGGCTGGCGAGTGGAAATTGGCGCACGCCGAGAATCGAGAGATTCTGAATTCGAACCTCTGGAAGTATTATCGGTATTTAGATCCGTAGTGACCTCGAGAAACGTGCAGGTTCTCATCAAGCTCAGGGGTTACGTTTAATTATGAGAGAGAAACCACGGCTACTCTTCTTGAGTCCCACCTTCCCTGCGACAACTGGGCATGGAGGTGCAATGCGGGCAGGAGTGTTTGTGCAATCGTACGCCAAGTCGTATGATGTCTCGCTCTTAGTCGTGAACATTTGGAACCGAATAACCGGAATCGATCCGGGTCTATCTACTTGCTTCAGTTCAATCGAGAGCATTTCCGTGGAGGACATTAAGAATCATGGACTGAACAGGGTAGCCAGCTCGCGACTAATTGCACGTGAATACGAGCGCATACACGTTTTCAGGATCCAGATGCTACGGCTGTTTCGCCTTTACATGGATCGCCATCCAAATACCACGGCAATTCTTACACTTGATCTGGACGACTACGAATCGAACCTTTACAAACGTATGGCGCACTTGTACACTCTGCGAGATGACCAACCCCGCGCAACAATGTTGCAGGTCCGTGCTGCCCGGTTCGAGCAGATGGAGAGAGAAGGACTTGAACTCTTTCATCAGGTATATGTCAGCAATGCTACCGAGAGTTGCAGTATTCAGAGACGGTACAAGACACAGCGGGTATTTGTTATACCAAACGCGATTCGTATCAATGTACCACCGGACATTTTGGCTCGGGGTCCGATGACTCTTCTCTTTGTTGGAACTCTTGATTACTTTCCAAACGAGGACGGCATTCTGTGGTTCTGCGACTCGGTGCTTCCGAACATAAAATCCAAAACGCAGCTCAAGTTCCGTGTTCTGGTTGTTGGAAGTCGTCCGCGGGAAGTTCTTCGGAAACTCGATAATGGACATGATATCTTGATTCGGGCTGATGTAGCCGATCCCCGAGTCTTCTATCGAGAGAGTCACATATCTATAGCGCCAATCCGGGCGGCAAGCGGGACGCGAATTAAGATCCTTGAGGCAATGAGTGAAGCTCTTCCGGTCGTTGCGACATCTCTTGGCGCGGAAGGCTTACAGGTTGAAGACCGAAGAGAGTTGCTTATCGCTGACTCCGCGGTCGAATTCGCGGATTATTGTCTAGAACTGATGCATAACAGAGAGCTGCGCACCAAGTTGGCCATTGTCGGACTAGAGTGGGTCAGGGCCAATCATTCAATTGAGCGTGTTGCAGAGATTATTGAGAATACATGTCGCGCAGACGGACTGGGATCGGAAGGGGCGGCGGCCGCTAACCGCCACGTCCCGTTACCATGAGTTCTCTCGAGAATATCGTTGAGGAAATGGCATGATGGAGGTTACGATCGCAATCTGCACATACAAGCGGCCTGGCGGCGTTGAGTCCGCGCTCGAGAGCTTGAGCAAGCAAACGTACCGGCTCGGCGCGATAAGCGTGCTGATAATTGATAACGACCCAGAAACAAGTCTGGCCTATCACCAGAAAATCGCAGAAACGTTCAGCAACAGATTTCCGGTAACGGTTGTAGCAGAGCCCCGTCTCGGGATATCGAACGCACGTAATCGGGCACTGAATGAGTGTGGCTCTTCGCATATCGCATTCCTAGATGATGACTGCATTGCATCGCCCAACTGGCTCGCGGCGTTAACGAAGGCGATATTATCAATGGGAGAAGGCGTAGGGGCAGTGGGTGGCCGTTCTTTGGGTATATGGGCTTTCGAGATGCCGGCATGGGTTTCACGTTCGCTATTGGGATATCTTTCAGTTACAGATTGGGGACCAACACGACGGCTTCTCACGCCACCACTTTACTTGGTCGGGGGAAACGCACTTTTCGTCGCTCGAGCGCTGAGAGATGCGGGCGGATTCGATTTGAAGCTGGGACGGCTAGGAAGCACGCTTCTCGGCAATGAAGAGATCGAAGTGTGCGATCGCCTGAGAGGCGCAGGTTATAGTGTCATGTACGAGCCGGAAGCGATTGTTGGCCACGTGATTGCGCGCGACCGCGTACAGAAGGCATGGTTTAGAAAGAGAGTATTCTGGCAGGCGGTTTCGGACCTGATCCAGAAGGGAATAGGTGCTGCCGAGTGTTCGCAAGCTGATGTGCAAGATTCGGAGATAGGCTGTTACGACGGTCTTCGCGATATCCACAGTTCATTCGAAGGCGAGTTGAAGACCATCTATAAAATGGTCCTTACAATGGCGTGTGGCACTTCACAGTTCAAACTTGATCGGTCAAAGGATTGGGGGCCGGATCGCAACGACCTCGTCTCCAAGCAGTAACGCGGAGTCTGACGCGGCGGTGTTCCGCGGGACTCCCTCTACCATGCTAGATGAGGGTAACGTGTTATCGACCGCAATTACTTGTATCGAATATTCTCTTCCTGCCGGAGGTCTGTCAAATGAAGATATCTCGGCTCGCTTTCCAACCTGGCTGATCAACCCCATTGCAAAGAAAACTGGAATCGTGAATCGGTATATTTGCAAGCCGGAGGAGTGCGCCTCTGACCTCGCGGTCGAAGCAGCACGAAAGGTGTTTTCAACCGGCATTGTATCTCCGGCAGATGTCGACTTTATTCTCTTCTGCACTCAAAGCCCTGACTATCTGATTCCGACTACGGCCTGTCTCATACAATCGAGACTCGGAATTCCGTCTCTTGCCGGAGCTCTCGATATCAATCTCGGCTGTTCGGGATTTGTATACGCCTTAGGCCTGTGCGATGGACTAATACGCTCAGGGCAGGCGACCACCATTTTACTTCTTACGGGGGATACATACAGCAAATATGTCGCACCTGACGACAGGGATTTAGTGTTGATCTTTGGCGATGGAGCAACAGCAACGTTGCTTCAGTCAAGAGAGGCTAACGAGCCGCTGATCGGGCCTTATTTGTACGGCACTGATGGGAACGGTGGGGAGAATCTGATCCTCCGTGGCAGTGGCGCGCGTGAGCGGCACCTCGAATGCCATGCTCAGCGGGAGGAGAGGTTGTACATGGATGGAAACAGGATGTTTCAATTCGCAGTGAACACTGTTCCAGTATCCGTCGATGCGCTCCTCCACAAAGCGAACCTAAGTGCAGACGCGGTAGATCTCTTCTTTTTCCACCAAGCGAATGGCTATATGCTCGAGGAGATCCGAAACCGGTTAGGGATTGCCCGTGATAGAGTCCCGTTCGAGGCCACCCACACTGGAAATACAGTATCGTCAACGATCCCAATTGCGATGCGGAAGGCCTTGGATCGAGGTCTAATTAGAAATGGGGCTGTCATAATGTTGTTCGGCTTCGGCGTGGGGCTCTCTTGGGCAGGAACGATATTAAAATGGCACAGTCCGGGCGCCGGTGAGGTAGTTCAGTTGGCAGTTGGCACGGCGTAGAGTGCAGATCGCACGTTTCCCCGATGAGCCGCCATTGATCATGCGTTGACCGAGAATGTAAGATTGTGTTGCATCGTCGTGAAGGCGGCCGTGACTGCCTAAGCGCGCGGTGGAGACATGGAAAACGCATCGCGTTTCCGCACCGTCCCACCGGGTCGGTTGCTACTGCGACTTTTTCCCGCCGTGAGTTTGCGAGCAGGAAACTTAGATCACGGAACAGTCCGACGGCGTGTCTGAAGCCTCGCGAAAGAACCGCTCGAGCAGCCGCCACCGTTACGACGAGAGACACGCACGTATATCATCCAGGTCAGGTATGGCGGTATGGCCGTATGGCCCACAAGCAGGCCAAATAAATCTGCGCAGACTCTTTCAAAGTTCCCAGTCGAAGATCATGATTGCAATCCAGCGGCGGACCATAGATTTGTCGGATAACCGTTTTCAGCGGTAAGCGTACGGCCGTCCCATCTTGACACTTAAGGGAGACCAGTTGTGTCCACTTAATTTAAGTGGACACGTATTAAGAGTGTGTCTTAAGCGGCTTCGGAAGAGTGTGTCTGAAGTGAGGGTGCCAGGTTCCAGGGCAGCAGGTCCTGGATCCGGTTTACAGGATGGTCTGCGATCTGAGCCAGCACGGTGCGCAGGTAGAGCTCCGGGTCGAGTCCGTTGAGCTTGGCAGTTCCGATCAGGGAGTACATGGCGGCGGCACGTTCTCCGCCGCAATCGGATCCTGCAAATAAGAAGTTCTTACGCCCAAGAGCGACGGCCCGCAGCGCGCGTTCGGCCGCGCTGTTGTCGATCTCGAGCAAACCATCCTCGGTATAGCGGTTCAGAGCTCGCCAACGGGAGAGCGCGTAGCGAATAGCTGCCGCGGTCTCGCTCTTGGCGGAGAGTGAGCGAAGCATCTTTTCCATCCACTTGCGCAGCTGATCGAGTAACGGCCTGGCTCGCGACTGACGAATGCTTCGTCGGATATCAGCGGGCTTGCCGCGGATCTGCTCTTCGATCCCATAAAGTTCGCCGATTCGGTTCAAGGCTTCGGTCGTGGTCGGCGAAGCATGAATCACGTGGATCTCGTGGAATTTCCGCCTGGCGTGAGCCCAGCATGCGGCTTCATAGATGTTGTCCCCATACAGATGATGAAAACCCGCAAAGGCGTCTGCCTGCAGGGCGCCCTGGAAATTCTTCAGATGCTGGCGGGGATGTTCGCCCCTGCGATCCTCGGAGTAAGCGAACCAGACGGCCGGGGCTGCCTCTTCGCCCGCGGGCCGGTCATCCCGTACATAGGTCCATAAGCGTCCGGTCCTGGTCTTGCCGTTTCCGGGAGCGAGCACCGGGATCGGTGTATCGTCGGCGTGGACCTTGCGTCCAGCCAGCACATGCTTCTGGATCGCATCCACCAACGGCCCCAGCAGATCACTGGCTGCACCGACCCAGCCGGCCAGAGTGGAGCGAGATATCTCGACGCCCTGACGAGCAAAGATCTCTGACTGCCGGTACAGAGGCAGGTGATCCCCATACTTCGAAACGATCACGCGGGCCAGCAAGCGCGGAGCCGCCAGCCCCCGTGCAATGGGTCTCGATGGCGCAAAAGCTTCGACTACGCGATCACAGCCGGTGCAGGTGTACTTCGGCCGTACATGCCGGATCACCAAATAGGTCTCGGGGATAAGTTCGAGTTGTTCGGAGATGTCTTCGCCGAACTGCCGTAAGCAAGCGCCGCAATCGGGGCAGCAATCGCTGGCAGGACTGTATATCTTTACCTCACGCGGAAGATGTTCTGGCAGCGGCTTGCGCACCGGCCGCGCCTTGAGCTCCCGGTTGGGTTGCTCACGCTCCGTAAAGGCTTCGGCCTCCGCCTGGGTGGTCTCATCCTCTTCCAGTTCCAGTTCCAGCTGTTCGAGCTTGAGAACCAACTTCTCGCTCTTGGCTCCGTACAGCATCTGGCGATACTTCTCAACCTGCAGCTTCAGCTGCTCGATGCGCTCGCTACGAACCCTCAGTTCTTCCCCTTGCGTCGACAGAGCCTCGAGCTGAGACAAGAGTTCCGCTTCGAGCTTGCGCATCGCAACTTCCTGGCGGCGCAACTCCTCCTCTTGAGTTCGGAGGATCGCGCTGAGCTTCTCCCGCTCTTCTTGCTGCGCGCGGACCAGCGCCAACAACGCGTCGCGATCCAGCGTGCTGAGATCGGGAACAGAGGCGTAATCCATGCCGAGAGTATGCCATCACAACCACCATCGTGCATGTTGAAAACCCGCATAAATACAGGGGAATCAGCATCGTCATCACACTGCGATCTCGGGCTTCCAAGTTCGCTCCACACGACGCCAATCGATGCCTTCCAGAAGCATCGAAAGCTGGGCTCGACTGATGTGTACCACTCCGCTCTCCGC
>Ga0126381_100007014_pt1 | contig 12501 bp, 12 predicted proteins | sample PanSoiMetPlot_28_FD_96465 | JGI IMG/M metagenome (GOLD analysis project Ga0126381, IMG submission 96465) | Tropical forest soil microbial communities from Panama - MetaG Plot_28 | ecosystem: Environmental > Terrestrial > Soil > Tropical forest > Bulk soil | place: Panama | collected 2016-02-17
ACCCCCGTGTGGAAATTGCAGTAAGTGCATTTGGTCTGGCAGAACGGGACCTGGATGTAGATGCCGAGGCTCATTGGACAAACTGAAACTTTAGCACAAGCAATGCATGCTGATTGCGCGCCAAAATGGCTGGAACACTCTCAAGCCGTGGGCACGCACGTCGTCGTCCGCAGAACGAGGCCATTCCATGAAGACTTGCCGACCGATCGGTTGCCGGGTCAGTCTTCAAGGTAGGCTCGAAGGCGGTTGAGAGCGGCGTCCCATTGTGTTGAGATTTGGTCCAGGTACAGGCGCGCATCGGCAAGGCGCTGCTGGTTGAGCTGCCAGCGGCGCTCACGTCCCCGGCGGGAACTGCGCACAAGCCCGGACTTCTCCATCACCCGCAAGTGTTTGGTCACGGCCTGGCGCGTTACCTTTGCGCCTGCCGTCAGTCGCGCAATCGACAGCGGTCCTGCGTCGCACAGACGCGACATCAGCCACAAGCGCGTCTTGTCTCCCAACGCCGCAAAGACCGGCGCCGAACCGGCACGTGAGGATCCGCTGGCCTTAGGGATTCTGCGCAAGGTGCTCCTGGATCAGCTTCATGACCATCGTCCAGCCGTCTTCGTTTGCACTGAAGGCCTTGGCGCGCCGAGAGAGCGGGATCTGGTCGAACCCGGATTCTGTCACTGTTAACTGCACGCCGCCCGCTACCTCCTCCAGCGCAAAGACCACCAGGGTCGTCGGCTCGTCAGCGTAGTCCAGGCCTGGCTCGGGCGCCCGGATGCCAGCGAAACGACAGCAGCCGCTCCGGCAAGATCTGCTCGATTTGTATTTCAAAGCGTATGCCTTGGTATGCTTTTTGCGCTTTGGCTACTTCCGGATTCACCATCGTAGGTACGATGGTGGCGCTGATCGTAGCTCCTGGCGAAAAGGGTTCATCGAAGCGCATGCCAAACCAGTTGCCAAATTCGGTGGACTCAGAAAGAGCGCGCCACACCCTGGCCAGTGTCGCGTGTAGTAGAATCTTCTTCTCCATACGGTTCGAACTCATATGCAACCTCCAGGTTGCACTTTAGCATTTCTCGTTAACATATGTAACCGTTTGGTTGCATGGTCACAACACCAATAACAAACATCCTAACGGGGATCAGGCGCGATCTTAACAAACACCCGGCGCGTACGAGGGCCGTCGAACTCGCACAGAAACACTCCCTGCCAGGTACCAAGAGCAAGTTTGCCGTTTGCAATGAACACCGTCTGGCTGGTGCTGCTGAGAATCGCCTTCATGTGAGAGTCCGTGTTTCCTTCCGCATGGCGATACTGGCCGTTGTGAGGAATCAACCGATTGAAAATTCCTTCCACGTCAGAGGCCACGTCAGGATCGGCGTGCTCGTTAATCGCGATTCCTGCTGTGGTGTGCGGAACGTAGAGATGGCACAAGCCCGATTTGACGCCAGATTGCGTAACGTATTCTTCGATCTCCCGGGTAATGTCGAGCAGTTGCGTTCGCCGAACTGTTTTGACGCTTAGGGTTTTCATTCGTGGAGGGACATCTATGGGATCGGAATAATGAAATGCGTTCCGATATTCTTGATTCCGGAGTGACGCTCAATCTCTTCGAATCCCTGCTGCCCCCACCGAGCGGCGAATGGCAGAAAGCACAATTCACGGGACTGCAGGGCTTTCTCCGGATACAGCAAGTTGGAAAGAAATTCTTCGTGAGCGCCCAGAACGTGAAGTTTGCGGTCCAGGGCTTGGCCGATTTTCTCCTGCAGCTTTTCTGTCTGATAGGCGATCTTCTCTTGCGCAGTATCCACTGCGCTCTTTAGAGTGGGGTCGAGAAGCGAGACCGCGTCCGCCCACTGCAGAAGCCGCTGCTTGATTTCGCTGCCGTTTGCCTCCAATAAGTCGGAAATGTTCTCCGGCACACTGGCTTTGCTCATACGCTTACCAAGTTCCTGCGGGCCGCTCCAGACGTCTTCGACGGCTAGACCATATTGTGCGAGAAGCCTTTGCGCCTTGGTATCGACAAGCGTAAAACCGGCACGCGGCAGCATCACGGGCATGCGGCCCAGTAGATTGCGATACAACACCTCGGACTGCGCAAAGTAAGAAATCTCTGCTGGCCCGCCGATATAAGCGACGGTAGGCAGGAGAAAATCCTGAACGACAGGGCGTAACAATGCGTTTGGGCTGAAACTCTCCGGTTCGTTGCGGATCGCCGCCAGCAGCTCAGGCTGGGTCCAGACTCTGGTCCCAGATTCGAACCTTCCGCCAGTGCTGGTAATCGCTTGTCGGCCGTCGCGGGAAATGTGGAATACCGTGGTGCTTCGCGGGGTTACCTTTACTTGCGCGTCGTATCCAGCGCTTTCCAGCGCTTCTCCGCGATCGAGCAGTTGTTGCTCCAGGCTATCGCGCTGCTCGATGGCCCCGCACAAGAGTGGTGCCGCGATCCGATGCAAACGCAAATCCAATGGGTCGAGCAGGATGAGTCCACTGCTCTCGATCATGCGCGCGAACATTTTTCCGAAAGCACTGCCGTAGGTTTCCTGCGGCTGGTAGCACTCGCCCAGGATCTGTGCGAGCGATCTACCGCCCAGATTGGCAAGCAATTTCGCGGCGGAAATTTGCAGTGCCTCAATCCCCGTTCCCAGCGGAATGCGGCCTACCGGAGCGCCATGTCCCACGCTGGCCGTCAACTCAAATTTGACCAGCTTCCCTTCACTGAAAAACGAAACATGGCGCACTTCGTCCAGGTCATGATCTTCCGTAGCCATCCAGAACACGGGGACGGCATCGACGCCTTGTTCCATCAAATCCTTGGCGATTCTCACCGCTGCAATGGCCTTGTAAACCGCGTAGGAAGGACCGCCAAAGAGCCCGGTCTGCTGTCCGGAGACAACCGCTACCGCGCCCTTTTCGAGTCGATCGAGATTCGCGTGCGTCGCTGCGCCCGAACCGAGCAACTCGTTTTGCTGCCGCAAAATTCCAGCGACGGCGCGGCGTCGATCCGCCGGGAAATCGAGCGAGCGCGTCACGCGCAAGACGCTTTCCAATTCAGGCTTGTGTTGGTAAAACGCCCTGACCTTTTCGTGGGAATGCAAGTAATCGAGCAGCAATGGCGGCTGGTGGGGGAGTGCCTCGATGGGCAGGGCGCGACAATGCATGGAATTTAGATGATACCCGCCGGTTTCGGTCACACGCAAATAGACGGAAAGACCGACCGCAGGAGAGCACGGACCTTCTAAAGCACTTCAAGCACGCGCGGCAGTTGGTTCCATTTGGCCCACTATCTCGGCAATCGCTTGCTTTTTCTCTTCCGCCAGCGGGAGCAGAGGCAGGCGCGGCAAACCTCCATAGTAGCCACGAAGGTCCATGGCATACTTCAATCCCGCGATACTACCCTCAGAAACAATGGCTTTTGACGCAGACGCCAAGCGCTGTTGCAGTTTCTTGGCTTCTTCGCGCCTGCCTTGCAGGAACAGCTCAAAAAGCTCGACGCATCTCTCCGGCAAAGCCGACGCCAGGGCTAGGATCGCGCCCATCGCACCGCTGGCCAGCGCCGGATGCAAAACCGCGGCCGAGCCGGTAAGAACCCGAAAACCCGCTGGAGCCTTGGCCACCACTTCGACAACCCGCTGGATGACGCCGCTGCTGTCCTTGATTCCGATGATGTTGGGGTGCTGGGCTAGCTCCACGACTTCCGGAGTTTCCAGCGTTATTCCGGTGAATACCGGAACGGAATACAGCAGGATCGGGATTGGCGACTGGTCTGCAACGCTAAAATAGTGCCGCAGGTAGACTTCCGCCTTGTAAGCAGGTTTGTAGTAATAGGGCGTCTTAACCAGCGCAACGTCGTAGCCCAGCGAAGCCGCACGTTTCGTTCTGGCTATGGTTTCTGCGGTCGATTCTGCCCCCGTGCCCGCGATGAGCAGCTTACCCGGCTCCGCAGCTTCTTTTCCGGCGGAGAGCAAGGCGTCTCCTTCGGCCGAAGACAAGAGGACGGATTCACCCGTGGAGCCCAGCACCACATAGCCGGCCAGTCCGGTTCGGTTATAGCGCGACAGATTCCTTTTGAAACGATCGGGTGCGATCAAACCGTCTTGGTTGTAAGGCGTGGTCAGCGCGGGGAATATTCCAGTGACATCTACCGGCACGCTAATCTCCTGCTCCCGAGGTTCCGGATATCGCCGCTTGCCCGCTGTGAAGATCCTGCAAAGCCGCCACCTCGATTCCCTGCTCGATCAACGCGCGAATCCCGCGCGCGGCGGCGTGAGCGGCTGCCAGCGTAGTGATACACGGAATGTTATAGCGAATCGCCGCGCGGCGAATTGACTTTTCGTCGTAAAAAGATTCGCGACCGAGCGGGGTGTTGATGACCAGATCGATTTTTCCGGTCTTGATGAGATCGACGATGTTCGGACGGCCTTCGTTCACTTTGAACACGCCCTCCGCTTCGATGCCCGCAGCCTGCAAAGCCGCAGCGGTTCCCCGCGTCGCGGTCAGCTGAAATCCGAGTGCCGCCAGCTCTTTGCCGATGGTGGTGAGATGTTTTTTGTCGCGATCGTTGACACTGAGGAAGACCGTTCCCTTGCGTGGCAAACGCTGCCCTGCCGCGAGTTGCGCTTTCGCGAATGCCAGTCCATAGGAAGTCGAAATGCCCATGACCTCGCCTGTAGACCGCATTTCGGGTCCCAGTATGGTATCCACTCCACGAAATTTATTAAACGGAAACACCGGCGACTTAACCGAATAAAATTCGCGGACTGCGACTTCCGCGACACCATTGTGGTGAACCAGCGGCAGGCTCATGTCGGCTAGTTTCCGTCCGGCCATCAGCCGCGCTGCTACCTTCGCTAACGGCACGCCTGTGGCTTTGCTGACGTACGGTACGGTCCGCGAAGCGCGCGGATTCACTTCCAGCACGTAGACTGTGTCTCGCTGTATGGCGTATTGCACATTCATTAGGCCCACAACTTTGAGCGCCACCGCCAGTCGCTTGGTGTAGTCGCGAATGGTTTCCAGAATGGCCGGCGACAGGCTGACCGGCGGCAAAACGCACGATGAATCACCGGAGTGGACGCCTGCCTCTTCGATGTGCTCCATGATTCCGCCGATCACAACATTGTTTCCGTCGGCCAGAGCGTCCACGTCCACTTCCGTCGCTTCTTCCAGAAATTGGTCGATCAAAACCGGGCGCGCTGGACCCATCAAAGCAGCCTGCGCGACGTATTCCTGCACCGTGTTCACGTCGTAGGCAATCACCATGGCGCGTCCGCCGAGCACGTAGCTTGGACGAACCAGAACCGGCAAGCCGATCTCGCCAGCGAGGCGCGCTGCTTCTTCTGGTACCAGCGCTGTGGCATTTCGCGGTTGCGGGATTTTCAGTTCTTCCAGCAACCGACCGAAGCGTCGGCGATCCTCGGCCAGATCGATCGACTCCGGCGCGGTCCCGATAATAGGCACGCCATTGCGTTTGAGTTCAAGCGCCAGGTTGAGCGGCGTCTGTCCGCCGAATTGCACGACCACTCCCTGCGGCTTTTCTTTTTCGACGATGGCAAGAACGTCTTCCAGCGTCAGGGGTTCGAAATACAGGCGATCGGAAGTGTCGTAGTCGGTTGAAACCGTTTCCGGGTTGCAATTCACCATGATGGTTTCGTAGCCATCTTCGTGCAAAGCAAAACTTGCGTGGCAGCAGCAATAATCAAACTCGATTCCCTGCCCGATACGGTTCGGACCGCTGCCCAAAATCATTATTTTTGGCCGGGCTTGCGCGTCCGATTCGTCTTCATCTTCGTAAGTCGAATACATGTATGGGGTGAACGATTCGAATTCAGCGGCGCAGGTGTCCACACGTTTGAAGACCGGCGACACTCCGTAGCGTGCGCGTTGCAGACGCACGGCAGCCGGCGTCGTCTTCCATATTCGCGCGAGCGTTTCGTCGCTGGTGCCGTGGCGCTTTACTTCGCGCAGCAGCTCTTTCGAAGCAGTTTCGACAGTTACTCCCGCAGCGCGCTTGTTCATGGCTACCAGTTCTTCGATCTGTCTTAAGAACCAGGGATCGATCTTGGTGAGCTCACAGATTTCCTCGCCGTGCAGACCGCGCTCGACGGCGGTTAGCAGCCAGTGAATGCGGTCGGGCCGCGGCGTGGCTAACTTTTCCCTGAGCAGTGACTCCGGCGTATCCGCGGGAGCGCGCCACGGCGTGTGTGGCTCCAGAGACCGAATCGCTTTTTGCAGCGATTCCTTGAACGTCCGGCCGATGGACATCACTTCACCTACCGACTTCATCTGCGTGCCCAGGGTGCTGTCCGAACCGGGAAACTTTTCGAACTGCCATTTTGGAATCTTGGTCACCACATAGTCAATCGTCGGTTCGAATGAAGCTGGCGTCTTCTTGGTGATGTCGTTCGGAATTTCGTCGAGCGACATGCCAACCGCGAGTCTCGCGGCAATCTTGGCAATCGGAAAACCCGTAGCCTTGCTGGCCAGCGCTGAACTGCGCGAAACCCGGGGGTTCATCTCAATCACGGTCATCCGGCCATTCTCCGGATTGATGGCGAATTGCACATTCGAACCGCCGGTCTCGACGCCTACTTCGCGAATAATGGCCGCCGCCGCGTCACGCATCCGCTGATATTCCTTGTCGGTCAGAGTTTGCGCGGGGGCGACGGTAATCGAATCTCCCGTATGCACGCCCATCGGGTCAAAATTCTCAATCGAGCAAATCACCACGAAGTTGTCGCGGAAATCGCGCATCACTTCGAGCTCGTACTCCTTCCAGCCCAGCACCGACTCCTCGACCAACGCTTCGTGGACTGGGCTCATATCGAGAGCGTGGGCAATCGAGTCGGCAAACTCCTCGCGGTTGTAGGCGATCGCGCCGCCCGTACCGCCCAGTGTGAACGACGGCCGGATGACTAGCGGAAAACCCAGTTGCTCGCAGAGCCGCATGGCATCCTGGGCGCTGTTGACCAACGCCGACGCTGGAACTTCCAATCCAATCTTTCGGCACGCGTCCTTGAACCACAGCCGATCTTCCGCCACCTTGATGGCTCGTAGGGATGCGCCAATCATTTCCACTTTGTGTTTTTCGAGGATTCCGCCCTCGGCAAGCTCTACCGCCAGATTCAACGCCGTCTGCCCGCCAACAGTAGGTAGGATCGCGTCCGGCCGCTCCTTGATGATGATGGCTTCGAGATATTCCTTCGAGAGCGGCTCGATATAGGTGCGATTCGCCATCTCCGGGTCGGTCATGATGGTCGCCGGATTCGAATTGACCAATACCGTCTCGTACCCTTCATCGCGCAGCGCCTTGCACGCCTGCACGCCGGAATAGTCAAATTCGCAAGCCTGCCCGATAATGATCGGCCCAGACCCGATAATCAGAATCTTCTTGATGTCCCTACGCTTCGGCATTTCGCCCCTTCAAAGTCTTTTTTTCCCCGCGTGCTCGGTGTCCTCCGGGCACGCTGTGTAAACAACAGCGCCGACCGCGGCGCAATTTATCGCCGCGAACTCCCCGGCTGCTTCCATTCCTTCATCAAATCCGTGAACTGCGTGAACAAATAATGCGAATCGTGCGGGCCGGGCGAAGCTTCCGGGTGATATTGCACGCTGAAAATTGGCTGCGATTTGTGACGTATGCCCTCGTTGGTGTGATCGTTTAGGTTCAAGTGCGTAACTTCCACCGCGCCTGAGGGCAACGATTCCGGGTCCACGCAAAACCCGTGATTCTGCGCTGTAATCTCAATTTGGTTGGTCAGCAGATTCTTAACCGGATGATTCGAACCGTGATGCCCAAATTTCAGTTTAAAAGTCTTGCCGCCAAGCGCCAGGCCACAGACTTGATGTCCCAGGCAAATTCCGAACACCGGAACTTTGCCGATAAACTTACGAACGTTTTCGACTGCATAATCCATCGGCTCTGGATCACCCGGGCCGTTTGAAAGGAATATTCCATCGGGTTTCATACTCAGCACGTCTTCGGCGCGAGTTTTCGCCGGAACCACAACGACTTCGCATTGGTGATCGGTCAACAGCCGCAAAATGTTTTGCTTAATGCCGAAGTCGTACGCGATAACGCGGAGTTTCGCCGCATCGCCGTTTTCCGCAGCACCACCCATTTCTTCCGACCAGGGCGACGCGACCAGATCGATCGAACCTTTCGCCCAGTCGTAAGATTTCGCGCAACTCACGCGGCTGGCAAGTTCCTGTCCGGACATGGTGGGTAAATTCTTCGCTTCGTGGATCAATTGATCGGCGGGCGTTCCGTCGGTCGAAACAATTCCGCGCAGCGCTCCGACATTACGGATGTGCCGCACCAAGGCGCGAGTATCCATGTCCCAGATGACAGGAATTTTGTGCCGGTTCAGATAAAGATGCGCGGTCTCCGTCGAGCGCCAGTTGGAAGCGATCTGCGAGAACTCCCGCACGATCAGCGACTCAATGTATGGCTTCCCTGCCTCTTCATCGTCCAGATTGGCGCCGACATTTCCGATGTGGGGGTAAGTCAAACAGACGATCTGCCCGGCATAGCTGGGATCGGTAAAAACTTCCTGATATCCGGTGAGGCTGGTATTAAAAACGACTTCGCCGCCGCGGCGCGTAATCGCGCCCGCCGCGCGGCCATTAAAGACGCGCCCGTCCTCCAGCGCGAGAATTGCGGGTCGATGCGGAACCTCGCTCAGCGTCCCCTCCGTTTTTCATTTTTCCTGCGCTTCGGCGGTTGTCAATAGCGAGCCGAAGTGATCCACGGGCCAATACGCAAAAACCGCGCGGCCATAAATAAACCGGCTGGGGACCGGACCAAAAACTCGAGAATCGTTCGAACTGATACGATGATCGCCCATTACGAAGAACATTGCAGGGGGCACTCGCACCGGACCATAGTCGCTCAAATCCTCGTACTGCGGCGGCACATAGGGCTCTTTGATCTGTTGGCCGTCCACGTACACGATCCCTTGGCGAATTTCGACACTCTCTCCGGGCAGCGCGATGATCCGTTTGATAAACGACTTCGACTTGTCGAGCGGATACCAGAACACCACCACGTCGCCACGATGAATCGGCTCGAACCGATACACAAACTTATTAATAAAAATGCGTTCTTGATCGGAAAGCAGCGGCGCCATGCTGGTGCCTTCCACTTTCACCGGCTGGTATAGAAAGATGATAATGATCAGCGCCAGACCGATGGCAATCAACAGGTCCCGCGTCCACACACGAATCTCGTGGCGCAAATGGCGTTGGCGATCTTTGTAACCGGAAGGTGTGTGCGGCGGCAGTTGCGACGCGTGCAGGACGGGTTCCATAGCCACATCTGGTGGATTCGCGGATGGGTTTATTGGGCGCTCGTCCGAGTTCGACATTGTCGCGTACTACGTTCTTTTATAACACGCGAGATGCCGTCGTTTCCAGGTTGAAATCTTAGCCCGAGATAGACCGGGTGGGTCTTGGACACACAGTCCGCCCGCGCCCCTACTCCATCTTGTTGTAATCGAAAAGCCGAAAGTCCTTGCTGATCCCGAACGTGAGCCCGCTGCGCGGATCATATTTGTTCAGCCCACGCACGCCCGCCAAATCCCAGGTGAACCCGCCTGCCATAATCTGCACTCCCAATCTCGCTTGGCCAGTGCTTTGCGTTCCAATCAGCGCATCATTGATGCTTCGCGCCGAGTATAGTCCGTTCACTTCGCCAACCACAGTCACACGCTTCAGAATGGGATATTTGAAGGCGCCACCATAAATCAGCACATCGTTCTGCGAAAATAACGCGTTTGGCGCCTGCAGGATCTCCAGCCCCAAATTGCCGAATACACTCAACTTTTGAATCTGCTCTTGCAGCGCTATCATCGCAAACACGTTGGTGGTATTGGTGCCGATCCCGCGCGCCTGATCCGAATTCGGCATGATAAATCCGAATTTGAACGCCAATCCCGGCCGCTTCCCTTCGTTTTTTAAAATCCGAACCTTCGTCGCCAGCGTAAAATCCCCGGTGTCGTGCGTCGAGTTCACGCCAGTCAACGATAGGTTCGGAACAAACGAAGTTCCCTGCGATTTCACGTCCAAAAAATTCTGTATTGCTCCTTGCACCTCCACTTCGACGATCTTTCCGACGCCCATGCGCAGGTCCACCACACCGACAGAGGTTTCATCTCCGCGCAGTCCGGACAGCGGGAAGCCCACATCCTGCAAGAAATCAAAGCCGATCTCGGTTCGCAATGTGCCGGCGGGAACCGTCTCGGCATCCACGGTGCGCAACGGCCGGTCCTGTCCGCGCGCCGTGAACGCAAACGCGCATACCGCCGTCAGGGCGGCAATGTTCCGAAACGAATTTCGCCAAGCCATGGCCGATATCCTACGCGACCCCAGTCGCATCTCCAATCAAAAGTTCCCATTGATCTAATCCACCAAGTCTCGGCGAGGCTCCGCGAACTCCGTGTCTCTGCCTTACCTTTAGCTTCTTCTCCAGCATTACTAGGAGACATCCAGCGCGTAATTCACGGCCGCCAGGCAAGCAGCTACCGCCGTTTCCGCGCGCAGAATCAAAGCACCCAGCGAAGCCTCTTCAAATCCCGCCTTCTGCGCCACCGAAAATTCCTCCTCCGTCCAACCGCCCTCCGGACCAATGGCCAACGCCACGGTGCCAGCCGTTTGCCCAGTTAAAACCTCTCTCAGCGGCTGCGCTTCACTCCGCTCGGAAAGCATTACCTTGACCGCAGAGCCTGCCGCTGCAAACGCCGCCTTCGGTTGCGTAACTGCCTCAATCGTCGGCAAACGCACCCGGCGAGACTGCTGCGCCGCCTCGAATACAATCTTCTTCCAACGTTCCGCCCGTTTGCCGGCCGCAACCAGCAACCCTTTATCACTGCGCGCCGCAGCCAGCGGCACCATGCGATTTACGCCCAGCTCGGTCGCCTTCTCCAGCGCCCATTCGAAGGCATCGAATTTCACCACCGCCAGTAAAAGCGTTTTGTCGAGACAAGAGGTACGAACCGGAATCGGCTCCAGCAGGGAAAACTCGATTTGGTCCTGGTCGGCGAATTCGATCTTGCCCAGCCAAACCGACGAGCCGTCGCTCAATTCGTACAACTGCCCCGCTTCTGCCCGCAGTACTCGCCTCAAATGGTGCACCGCATCGCCCGCCAGTACCGCGCGGCCGGAATTAAACGCATCGACAAAAAATCGTCTTCGCAATCGGAAGTCCCGCCGCCAGAGGCGTCCAAACCAGCAACTACCCGAAAATATCCTTCACCTTGTCAAAAAACGACGAACCGCGTTCCGCAGGCTTATTCTCCACTTTCAGAGTTGCGGCCAGCTGTTCCATCAGCTTGCGCTGCTCGCGTGTCAGCTTGGACGGCGTCAGCACGCGCACGTGGTAATACAAGTCCCCTTTGCCGCCGCCGCGCGGATCTGGCAAACCATGGCCCTTGATGCGAAACACCGCTCCGCTCTGCGTGCCCTCGGGAATCTTCAGCCGCTCTTCACCGTTCAGTCCCGGCACCGGCAAATCCGTACCCAGCGCCGCCTGCGCGATGCTCACAGGAATGGTGCAATAAAGATCCGCGCCGCGACGCTCGAAAAACGGATGCTCCTTCACATCGAGCACCACGTACAAATCGCCGCTCGGCCCGCCATTCGCGCCCGCTTCGCCCTCGCCCGGAACCCGCAGCCGTGTGCCAGTATCAACACCGGCCGGAATCCGCAAATCAATGGTCTTGTCGCGTTCGATGCGCCCCTGCCCGCGGCAATCGGGGCAACGCTCTTTGATAATCTGTCCCGCGCCCTGGCAAGCCGGGCAAGTTCGCGTAATCGTGAAAAATCCCTGCTGATATGCCAACTGCCCGCGTCCGCCACAGGTTTGGCAAGCACTCGCGCCGGTTCCCGCTTTTGCGCCCGTTCCATGGCACGACGCGCAAAGCTCCTGCTTCGGCAATTTAATTTTTGTCGCAACGCCGGACGCCGCCTCTTCAAACGTCAGCGTCATGTCATAGCGCAAATCCGCGCCCCGCTGCGCACGCGTTCGGCTACGCCGGCTACCTCCGCCCAAAATGTCTTCAAATCCAAAAAAATCCCCAAAAATATCGTGGAAATCCTGGAAAATCGTGCCGTTGAAATCCGCCCCGCCGCCCACTCCGCTCAGTCCCGCATGGCCGTAGGTGTCGTACACCTGCCGCTTCTCAGGGTCGCTAAGCACGCTATAAGCTTCCGTGCATTCGCGGAACCTTACCTCCGCTTCCTGTTTGTTCTCGGGACTGCGATCTGGGTGCCACTTCATGGCAGCCTTGCGGTACGCGGATTTGATCTCATCGACCGTGGCAGTCTTGCTCACGCCTAGCACTTCATAAAAATCGCGTTGGTTTGTTCTTGCCATTCGTTCCGTTCCCTTTGTGATCAGTGGCTATAGTACACGCAGACGTCAAAGCGGAGGGCCGAACTTGCGGAGCACGTTCCGTTCTCTCACTGGCACACTTGCCGCTTCATGTCGTCAATTCGTATTTGCTTTCGATGCCGGCG
>Ga0126381_100007015_pt1 | contig 12501 bp, 10 predicted proteins | sample PanSoiMetPlot_28_FD_96465 | JGI IMG/M metagenome (GOLD analysis project Ga0126381, IMG submission 96465) | Tropical forest soil microbial communities from Panama - MetaG Plot_28 | ecosystem: Environmental > Terrestrial > Soil > Tropical forest > Bulk soil | place: Panama | collected 2016-02-17
AGGAACTGGAAACCAAGCTGGACAAGCCGGACGTCATGCGGCGCGTGTTCGAGGAGATCGGCCTCACACCTGTCTTCCGCTACGAAAAATACCGGACCGAATTCTCGGCCCCAGGCGCCAAAGGTGTCGTCACGCTCGACGAAACGCCCATCGGCACGTTCCTCGAAATCGAAGGACCGCCGCGTTGGATCGACCGCACCGCCAAACAACTCGGCTTCGGTCCCGAAGGCTATATCACCGACAGTTACGGAGCACTTTATCTGAAATACTGCCGGGAACACAACATCAGGCCGGCGAACATGGTGTTTGCCCGATAATCCCGCACAGCATCTCCGGAATCTCGAACACCGCGCGATTGTCGATGTTCGCCAGCCGCGCCTTCATCTCGCCCATTCGGGCGGGATCCAGGATCTGCCGGACCGCCGGGACAATTTCGTCAAAACTCCGCTGCACAATGCCCACGCCCTCTTCCTCGACCCAATCCGCGTTGTAGCGCTCCTGCGGCAGCGTCCAGACGTTCTTCTCGACGATCACCGGCAATTTCATGTGGACCGCTTCGCTGATGCTGCCCGGCCCCGGCTTGCCGATAAAAAAATCGGCCAGTTGCATGAAGTACGGAACCTCTCGCGTGAATCCGACCGTGTGCAGCGGCATCCGCGTCGTGAGCCCGCGCAGTCGGGCTTCCAGGCGATGATTATGCCCGCAAATCGCGATCATCTGCATCTCCAGATCCGATGCGTCCAGCCGCTTGATGATCGCTTCCATCACCTTCGATCCCTGGCCGCCGAACAGCACGAGTGCGGTCGGCAGCGCCGGATCGAGGAAAAGTTTTCGACGCTCGGCCGCCCCGTCCACAGGAGCAAGATTGTAGAACCGCGGGCTGACAATCATCCCAGACGCCGCCAGCACGCGCTCCGGAGCGTGGCCCATGAGTCGCGCCTGTTCAACTGCCTTCCTCGTCCCGCAAATGAAATACTGGTCTTGCCCTTCTTCGATCCAGAAGTGCGGCGGATAGTCGGCGAAATCCGTCAGGATCGTCACGAATGGAATCGCGGGAAATTCCTGTTTCAAACTCTCGTAGAGCGAGCGATCGAAGTTCGGCACCACCGAGATCACCAAATCGGGCCTGGATTTCTTCCAGTAATTCCGCAGCATTTTCACTTGCATGGGGTGCAAAACGCGGATAATCAGGTGCATCGCAACCAGCAATTGCGGCGATCCGACGGTCCAGCCCTTTTTCAACATTAAATTGTAAATGTCCTGTAACCGGATTCGGGTGATCTTGCGGAAGATGTCCATGGAGTCAAGTAACTCCTGAAGATTCATCAGGTTTACTTCCCAGTCATAACCGTTTTCCCGGATCCGATACTGGAGCGCATTGGCGGCCGCACGGTGGCCACCGCCCGCGTCGAAATAGACAATCTCTATTCGTTTCATCAGTTAGAAGCAGCGTCCAGTGCAGTTTAGCTCACTCCGCACTTCCTAACATTCATGTTCACAAATGTTTTTCCACCTTGTCATCGATCCGTAGCGGATAAAGGGCTATTGATGAAGCATGAAGTGCGATTTGCACGTCCATACGCGGCACTCGGGGCAATGCAACATCCCGCTCCTCAAACGGATTTGCCGTGAGAGCTACAACGACCCGGAGGTTGTTTATCAAACCTTGAAGCGCCAGGGCATGGACCTCGTTACCATTACCGATCACGACTCCATAGACGCAGCAGTGTCTCTGCGCAGGTATCCCGATTTCTTTCTCAGCGAAGAAGTGACTTGCACGATGCCCAGCGGCGGCGAAATGCACGTCGGTGTCTATGACATCGATGAACGGCAACACATCGAAATCCAGCGGCGCCGGAACGATCTCGAAAGCCTCATCGTATATCTCAACGGGCAGAACTTGTTCTTCAGCGCCAATCATGTTTTCTCGAGCCTCACGGGACGCCGCAGGGCAGCCGACTTCGACCTCTTCGAACGATCCTTCCCTGCCCTCGAAACCCTGAATGGCTGCATGCTGAAACGCGCCAACGACGCGGCAACGGCAATCGCCTCCCGCCTCGGCAAGTCCGTGATCGGAGGCAGCGACGCGCATGCTATCTCAACAGTCGGCAAGGCCTGGACCGAAGCGCCCGGCGCACGTGACCGTGACGAGTTTTTCGCCCGCCTGCGCGCGGGTCATGTCCGAACCTCGGGATCTTCCGGCAACTTCTTCCGTCTTACGCGCGACGTCCTTTCGATCGGCCGCAATATGGTGCGGGAGAATCCGCTGACCGCGCCTGTTGCACTGCTGGGGATCCTCGTTCCCGTCATCACGCTAGTAAACTATTGGTTGGAAGCCGAGTTTGTGCGGCGCTGGAAGCACCGGGCAGCGGGCCTGGAGATCCCGCTCACGGATGCTGAAATCGCAGAGGAGATCGCCGCATGACTTCGACCCAGGCAATGCTGGACTTTATCGCAGTCCGCGATCAACGGCTAATGCGGCGAATCAATCGCTGGCAGCCTCCACGCTGGATCCGCTTGTGGATGATCTGTGCCACGCGCGGCGGCGACGGCTGGCTGTGGTACCTCATGGGGTTCATCGTGTTCATTTTCGGCGGAGCACCACGCTACCATGCAGTCGGGGCAGCGGCTGTGGCGGCGGGCCTCGGCATTCTCGTGTTTTTGAAGTTGAAGCGCGTGACCGGACGCAAACGTCCGTGCGCACTCGAACCCTCCTGCTGGGCCCGGCTTCTGCCGCCCGACCAGTTCTCGTTCCCTTCGGGCCACACGATCACGGCCTTCGCGGTCGCGGTGCCGATGATGCATTTCTATCACGGCCTCACGATTGGGCTGCTCTTCTGCGCCTGCAGCATCGCCCTCTCGCGCATCCTGTTGGGACTGCACTTCCTGAGCGACGTGGTGGCCGGCGCAGCCATCGGTACGCTGCTGGGTTTTGCGGCCTACACGGTCATTTGATGGACATTGCCGTACGCGGATTGTCCTGACGAGCCTGGCTCAATTCTTCTCTCGAAATTCCGCATAGTACGCGAGGCGGAATTACCCGCAGAGATACCGCCAGCGTGCTCCGGCATTATCATCAAAGTAGGCGTACTACATGAGCCACAGAGAAGATCTGCATCGATTGCTGGACTATATTCCGGACGGCGACATTCCAACACGGGCAAGTTCTTGCGCTCGTTGGCGGATCCGGTCGAACTCTCCCTCCTCAACGCGCCTCTGGACGACGAACCGGAGACCGACGCCGAACGGCAGGCGATTGAGAGAGCCCGCGCCGAAACCGGTGAGGGTTCGCCACACGAGCAGGTGTTACACGAGTACGGTCTGTGAACCGCTTTCGCTGGACTGACTCAGCAAAAACGGACCTTCGTCAAATCGTCGCAGTACAGGGCAAGGTGATGTCAAGAAACTCGAGGGAATGATCTACGGTTGCGCATTGGAGACTATCGAGTCCGGTTCGAGCGCCTGGAGAACGGTACTCTCCGCATTTTGAGTGTCCGAAACCGCCGCGAAGCGTACCCCTAATTTCCGCCGTCATATCCTGAAGAGATGCTCCCGATTCTTCTGTTGGCCGCGGCTGCCGTCAATCCGCCCGGCCACGCCGCGCGGATCGATTACCTCCGCAGCGGACTCGACAAAACTCTCCAGAACCTTCAGGCCAAAGCCAAACGGACCGGCGTCTCCATCACCACGCGCGACCTGACCAACGGCGCGCTGGCCGCCATGATCCTGCACAACGATGGCAAGGGCGCCGCCGAACTCCTTCGCGCCGCATTCGCCACCCAGGACACGGACCCGCAATCAAAAAACTACGGCATGCTCCCCTGGGAAACGGCGAACAAGGACATCAGCGACCTCAACGCCATCGAGTTCGGCACACAATCCATGGGTCCGCTGCTGCTGCGCTACCGCGACAAACTGCCGGCGGGCTTCGGGCAGGAGATCACGCCGCACCTCCGCGCGGCATTTCTCGCCATGGAGCGGCACCAGGTGAAGGTGAGCTACACCAACATCTTCCTGATGAAGACGGTCAACATGATCCTCATCTCGCAAGCGATCGGCGATAAAGAAACGGAAGCTAAGGGCCGCCAGCAATTGAACGATTGGGTGGATTACACGCGGCAGGCCGGGATCCACGAGTTCGACAGCCCAACCTACTACTCCGTGGATCTGAACTCGCTCTACATGGGCTATCTCTACACACCCGATCCGGCGCTCCGTGCGCGCTTCAAGACCATCCTCGATTACTTCTGGACCGACATCGCCGCCAACTTCTTCCCCGGCGGCGACAAAGTGTCCGGGCCCTACAGCCGCGATTACGACTTTCTCACCGGCCACGGCGGTCTGCAGATCCAGACCTATCTCGCCGGCCTGTCCAACGATCCGTCGCCGCAAGCCATCGACCTCGAAAAGGTCTACATGCTGCTGAACGACCTCGACCACGGCTATCAACCCGGACCCGAGATCACCGCCCTCGTCCGCAGATACGATCGCATCATCGAATCGAAATACGACACCGAAGCCGCGCGCGACCGCTACAACTTCATCACCAAGGATTTCGCGGCCGGAAGCGCGAGCGGCGAATACAACGCGCAGGACAAGTACATCAATATCGAACTCGCCTCCGCCAAAGATCTCGCCGACATCACCGTTGTCCCTGACATACAAGACAACCCGTACGGCAAAATCAAGCACAAGGACCGCTCGGGCCACAACAAGCCGACCCACATCCCGCCCCATGCGACCTCGGTGCAGGATCGCGGCGTAGTCCTCTCGTTGTTCGATCTCGACGCCTCGCACGAAGGCGAAGTCTCGTCGCTCGCCACCAACCTGGTGCTGCCGTCGAATGCCGACGCCATCCTGCTCGACGGCCACCCGGTCGATGTGAGCGCGGCATTCAGCAAAGCCGCGTCCGCCAAATCCACCGTCGCGATGCGGGAAGGCAATACCATCGCGGTGCTACGCCTCTTCGAGGGCGGCGAACATGCTTCCTTCCTGCTGCAGGGCGAAAAGGACGGGCTGAAATACAACGCCATCCGCTACACCGCCTATCATTATCGCGGCGAGCCGAAGAAGCTCACTGAAAAGCACGTGCGCGTCGGGCTGCTGGCTTATGTCACCACCTGCACATCCGACAAACAATGCGCCGAAGCGATCGAGCGCGTGAAGTCCGCGCGCATCGAAAGCCATGGCGACGCTCATATCTGGAACGTGCGAGCCGAGGTCGGGAAGACTGAACTCGCCGCCGCGCGCGACCTCGACCAGCACAAGATCCTTTCGCGCCAGGTGAACGGGAAGCCGTTTGGAGCGCAAAGTGCGCTCTCCATCAACGGAAAACCGGTCGAGTTACAGTAAAGAGCGTGACCTCGCAAGAAATTCTTTCTTTCATGACCGAAATCGGCATCGTGCCGGTGGTGCGGACCACCTCGGCCGAGTCCGCCATTAAAGCGATTGAAGCCATTTATCGCGGCGGCGTCCGCTCCGCCGAGATTACGATGACCGTGCCGGGCGCGGTAAAGGCGCTGGAAAAAATCGCTGATCAGTTCGGCGACAAGATCATGCTGGGCGCGGGAACCGTGCTCGATCCGGAAACCGCGCGCATCTGCATGCTCGCCGGCGCTCAGTTCTTCGTCACCCCGAGCCTCAACCTCCAGACCATCGAGATGGCGAAACGCTACTCGAAGGTCATCTGTCCCGGCGCGCTCACGCCAACGGAAGTGGTGACCGCGTGGCAGGCAGGCGCGGACGTGGTCAAGGTCTTCCCGGCGGACGCGGTCGGCGGGCCGAAGTACATCAAAGCGCTCAAGGGACCTTTCCCGCAGATCAAAACCATCCCGACCGGCGGCGTGAACCTGGAGACTGCCGGCGAATTCCTGAAAGCCGGAGCCAGCGCCGTCGCGGTCGGCGGCGAACTGGTGAACGCCAAGCTCATCAAAGAAGGCCGCTACGAACGGATCGAAGAACTGGCGCGCGAGTACCTCGGAGTAATAGCCAAGGCTCGCTCAGAGATGAAGGCTGCGGCGTAGTTAGCGGCGATTACACGACGCCGGGGCCGGGCCAGGATCTTGCCGCTACAATGGCCACCATGGCTCTCTCTGAAGAGAACAAGGAACGGATTCGAGAAGAGGAGGCGTACCGGATAAAGGTACGCCAGGAACTTGCTCGTAAATCCCCCGAGGTTCGACGCAAGACTGCTTTCAGGACCGCTCTTTTTTGGATCGTGCTCATTGGCGCGGCGCTCGCGTTATTCGCGATTCTCCATCAGCCACAACCGTAGTGGCCTCTACGCCTTCGTCAGGCCTAGACCTGGCCCCTTGGGCAGGATCAGTTTGCCATCTTTCACGGTGACCCCGACAAAGGGATCATTCGAGATCAGCAGGTTGCCGTCGAGGTCCGCATAATCCACCAGCGGCGAAAGCTGCGCGGCTGCCGTCACCGAGCACGAACTCGACACCATGCAGCCGATCATCACCTTCATCCCGAGCGATCGCGCGATCTGGATCATCCGGTAGGCCTCCAGTATCCCGCCGGATTTGTCCAGCTTGACGTTGACTCCGTCGAACGCGTCTTTCAGTTTCGGGATGTCCTGGGCGTGCAGGCAGGCTTCGTCCGCGATAATCGGCAGGTGCACGCGGCTGCGCACCCAGCGCGTCTCTTCGATCATGTGCGCCGGCATCGGCTGCTCGATGAATTCGACGCCCTGCTTCTCCAGCCAGTTGATTTTGCGGACCGCTTCTTCTTTGTCCTTCCAGCCTTCGTTCGCGTCCACGCGCAACGGTTTTTTCGTCACGGCCCGCACGGCAGCCATGGTGGCTTCGTCCGTATCGAGCCCGACTTTGATTTTGAGCACGGGGAAGGCGGCGGCTTCTTCCACCTTGGCGCGCGTCTTCGCCGGATCGTCGATGCCGATGGAAAACGTCGTAATCGGTGTGTCCGCCGCATCCAGGCCGAAGTACCGGTAGAGCGGCACGCCGAGCTTCTTGCCGGTCCAATCCATGAGCGCGATGTTCATCGCCGCCTTGGCCGCATACTGCCCGTCGATCTTGCGGAAAATCTCATCCGTGAGCTTGGCGAACGCCGCGGGATCGGCCGATTCCAGCAGCGGCCGCACGCGTTCCACCGCATCTTTGCCCGTGACTGCGCTTTCGTTGTAGCGAACGATCGGCGCGCCTTCACCGTAGCCAGTGATTCCATCGCGTGTATAGCGCACATGGAGCGTGTCGCGATAGTCGCTCGAGGACATCGTTGTGGTCCACGTGTGCTTCAGCTTGAGGCGGATGATTTCAGTCGCAACAGTTGCCCGCTGTTGCGATGAGGCCAGCAGCGGGGCCGCTGCAGTGGCGATTGTGGTCTGGAAAAACTCGCGGCGCTTCACGTTTTATTGTAACCATGCGCCGGAGGTTCGGACAGTCATTATAATTGGTGCGTCATGATGATTTATCTTTTGCGGCACGGCATTGCGGAGAACGCGGGTCCGAAAACCCCGGACGCCAACCGCGAATTGACCGGAGAGGGCCGCAAAAAGCTCGAATCGGTGCTGAAAATCGCAAAACGGGCGGGAGTCAAACCGGACCTGGCGATCAGCAGCCCGCTCGTTCGCGCCGTCCAGACGGCCGAGATCGCGCGGCAGGCGCTGGGAGTCGAACCGCCGGTCCAGAAGATCGACGCGCTCGCGCCCCACGGGAGCCCGGAAGAGGTCTGGCACGAGGTGAGCGGCCTGAGGAACCTCGAAGAGGTACTGCTTGCCGGGCATGAGCCCTCCATGAGCCATCTCGCAGCGTGGATCCTGGGAGCGCCCTCGTTGCAGGTCGATATGAAAAAAGCTGCGCTCGTGTCGATCGAGATCGGGCAGTTCAGCGGCCAACCACAGGGCATTCTCAAATGGATGCTGACTCCCAAGCTGGCGGAATAAGACGGCAGACCGAAGTTAATACGGGGCTGCTACGGGACGCTCCTCCGAACCGCCCCGTGGCAGCATAATCAATCCACTCAATAGGAGAAGCGATATCGGCGGGCAAACAAGGTCAAAATAATCCCAGTCATCGCAGACTCTCCAGCCGCTTGCGGATTTCTTCGTAATCGGACTGGACCGCTTTGTCCTCCAGCGAAGCGGTGTGTCGCGGCCCGGCGCTCGCGAGCAGCCGTCCTGCTTCCAAAAGAGCGGCATTGGCATTCGACAGGCGCTCGCCGGGACCCGGATGGAACGCACGATCCTCTATGCCGTCCGCAATCGACTGCGCCAGCATCAATCGGGCCTCGGCGGCGCCACGGCGCTCGGGATAGTGCTGAGTGACGGCCGCACTCCGATCCCGCAGGCGGACGGCCTCGCGAGCCAGTTCGATCGCCTGGGAGTGCCGTTTCAGCATGGAATACACCCCGCTCAGATTGCGGTTTGCATTGGCCGTCATCGCGATGTAGGTCAGACTTTGCGGATCATGCGCAAGAGCATCCTGGCGCGTGCAAAGGACCTCCTCGTAGAGTGCAGCGGCGTGTTCGTAGTCTTTCTTCCGCTTTAGAATGAGCGCCATGTCGGAAAGGGTGAACGTGCGGTCGAACCGCGCCGTGGGATCGCCGGGATTGCTCTTCACGTTGGCGTCTTCAATCGCGAGCGCGGCGCGATAGCGGCGCTCGGCCTCGTCGAGCGAGTCCTCCTTGATCAGGATTGCGCCCAGACGTTTGAGCGCGAATGCGTGCTGCTCACGGAAATCGGCATTGCCGTAACCCGAGTGATCGAGCGCATCGAAGATGGCGAGCGCCTTGCGATAGAGGTCCTTGGCGCCCGCGAAGTCGCTGCGCTGCGTGCGATAAAGGGCGCGGTTGCTATAGCTGGTGGCGAGCGCGGCGCGCGTGCTGTTGCGCTGCCGGTATTGCCTCTCCACGCGCGCGATCAGGGCAGAATGGAGGGAGTCCCAGAGGTCGGCTTGCTTCCAGTCGTCCTGATCGATGGAGGTGCGCGTGAGATCGTCGTATGCGCCGAGCAGGAGAGTCGCCGGCGCGGGATCCGAAGGCGCCGCATTCATCGCTTCCTCGCCCAGCCGGACGGCCTTGCGAAAGCTCTCAAGCGCGGCGTCCCGATGGCCCAGATTCTGGCCGAAGCTACCGCCCTGGACGTGTCCCAGACTTCGATACCCCTCGGCCAGTTCGACTTTGAACGCCGCATCGGTCGATGGTTCCTTGGACAGATTGTCCAGAAACTCGGTTGCCCGTTGAAGCAGCAGGTTTCGCGCCGGGGTCGCACCCGGCAGGTTGCGGATGGCATCGTGCAGTTCGAGCAGCACCGACCGGCTGAAGCGGCGAATGTCGTTGAAGCGGCGCTCCGCGCGCTCGCTGTGCCGCCGTGCCACATCGGCCTGCCAAAGCGATACCGCGGTTCCTGCAATCAACGAAAAGGCCGCGAGCGTGACGGCGGCGGCCTGGGTCTTGTGACGGCGCACCCATTTCCATGAGCGCTCCCACCACCGCGGGCAGCTCGCACTCACTGGCCGGCCGTCCATCCAGGCACGGATGTCGTCGGCGAGGGCGCGCACGGAGTGGTAACGCTGGTCGGGATTGTTGCGCAGCGCCTGCAGGATAGTGGCGTCCAGGTCGCCCTTCAACTCCCGGACATGAGCGCCCGGCTGTGAGCTCGGGAGCGGCGGGTCCTGCTCGCAAATTGCGCGCACCAGTTCGATCGGATCGCCGTCCGGCGCCGTGAACGGTTTCCGGCCGGTCAGCAGGACGTACAGCAGGACACCCAGTGAGAACACGTCGCTCGCCGTTGTCACCATCGCGCCGCGCAATTGTTCGGGGCTGGCGTAGCCGGGCGTCAGCGCACGCGCCGTCTGCGTATCCTCGGAATTCCTCTCGATCAACTTGGCGATGCCGAAATCGAGCAGCTTCGGTGTGCCCTCCGGAGTCACCAGGATGTTGGCAGGCTTGAGGTCGCGGTGGATGATCAGGTGGCGATGCGCATAATCCGCCGCGTCGCAGACCGCGAGGAACAACTGCAGCCGTTCCCGGACGCCCAAATTCCTGCTCTCGCACCAGCGATCGAGCGGCGGCCCCTCGATGTATTCCATGACGAGGTAGGGCGAACCGTCTTCGAACGTGCCGCCATCGAGAAGGCGGGCGATGCCGGGGTGGTCGAGCCGGGCCAGAATCTGCCGCTCATCGCGAAAGCGGCCGATATCCCATCGCGACAGGAGGCTCACCGGAAGCAGTTTGACCGCGGCCGCCTGCTCGTACTGTCCATCGGCGCGGCGGGCGAGCCAGACCACTCCCATGCCGCCGCGTCCCAGTTCACGGACCAGTTCCCACGGGCCCACCCGGCGTCCGGCCAGCGGTTCGGGCGCTTCGCGCGCCGTGGTCTCCAGAAAGTCGGGCGAGTCCTCGTAAGCTGTCAACAGAGACCGGACTTCCTCCATGACCAGCGGCGAATCGGGATGGGTCGCCAGCATCCGTGTGCGCTCTTCGCGGGGAAGCTTCAGGGCGGCCTCAAAGAGGTCTTTGACGCGGTTCCACTCGCCGGGTGTCATGGCGCCGAACCGCGATCGCGCAAGCGCCGCCGGATCCAGGTCTTGGCGACGATCCACTCCCTCTTTACCGTGCTCTCCGATACCCCGGCGGCCACCGCCGTCTCGTCGATGGAGAGCCCGGTGAAGTAGCGCAACTCGACGATCCGGGCCTGCGCGGGATCGAGCTGCTCGAGCTTCTCGAGCGCCCAATTCAGGTCGAGGATGTCTACACCGGATGCGGGCGTGACCGCATCGGATTCCGCCAGCGTGAGCGGCTGATTGCCTCCGCCGCGCTTTTCCGTGAGGCGCGCGCGGGCGCGATCGACCAGAATGCCACGCATCAGCCGGGCCGCGAACGCGAAGAAGTGGGTCCGGTCCTTCCAGGGCGCCCGTGTTGCCTGCGACAGCCGCAGGTACGCTTCGTGTACCAGGCCTGTGCAGTCCACCGTCTGACCGTGGCGTTCGGCGGCGCAATAGCGGCGTGCCATGCGGTGCAACTCGGGATAGACCGCCTCAACCAGGCGATTCAGACCTCCGGGCTCGCCTGCATCCCAGTCGTGAATCAACTCCGTGATATTGAAAGACGGTGGGGTGGACATGTCCTTTTTTTCACCGGGGCAGACTGTCAGCTCTAATTGTAAGACAACGCCCACGATCGTCCGACAAAAAGTGCGTTACGTCCGTGAACTGGGCATGATTCGGTTGAAAGCCCGGACGCTGTGGGCGCCCGCGGCAAACAACAGCAGGAATGGAAAAGTGATCGGCAGCGCAGCTATCTGGAGAATGCTGCGGAGGACGGTTGCGCCGGTGACCCCAGACCGGCTGAGAATGAACTCGCGGATCGCGGACCAGTTCTCTCGATCGCACCAGAAGCAGTCTCCGCTCTCGTTGATGATCAGGATCTTCGCCGATATGCTGGCGGCGAGAACCCACTTCCAGCGTTCCAGGATCGCCTCGCCCGAGCACACGATTGCGACGACCGAATAGCCGCGTCCCTTGAGTTCGCGCAGGAGGTTCTTCCGTTCAACGCCCTGGTAGTCGCGGACGCGATAGACTTGCACATCGTCGGGGAGGCCTTCAGGAATGCCACGAAAACAGGTGAAGACGTCGATTGGCGGCGGGGTCTTGCCCCAAAAGGTGCGGATGACCGGTATTGATTTTTCGAGCAACTCCCTCGTTCCGCTTTCAATCAGCAGCACGGGGCCCCTCTGCGGGAATTCGTTGATGTCAAAGAAATAGCGCAATCTAGCGGCCTTTCAACCGTTTCAGATCCTTTTTGGCTTCGTCCAGCCCCGGGTCCTGCTGAAGCGCCAGTTCCAGTTGCGCCACGGCTTCGTCCGGATGCTGTTCCTTTTCCAGTATCTCAGCCAGCGGCACCCGGGCTTCCGCGAGCGAAGGTTCGCTCCCGTCCGGAGGCTGCGACAGGTACTTCTCGATGTACGCCTGGGCGGCCGGAAACCGCTGCTCGGCTTTTAGCATGGCGGTACCGGCGGTCAAATACGGTGTCAGATCATCGCTGTTGAATTGGACAGCGGTTTCCAGGAGTGCGTCGAGTTCCGTCCAGCAGTGGCTGGCGACCAGCGCCTCCACGAGCATGCGCCAGCCGTCCGGACGCCACGGATCGAGCTCCAACATCTTGCAGCCGGTCTCCTCGATGGCCTTATAATCGCGCTTGCTCTGGGCGAGTAGCGCCTGTTCGGCGGCGGCGAGGGTGTCGAAGTCTGCTGCATCGGCCGCCACGGCACGGATCGCAAGATCGAGTTCTGCCGCCTGGTCTTTCCTCTCGTGCGCCAGCGACGCTTTCGCGATCCAGCCGTGCGCCTCATTAATGCCAGCGATCCTCTCGGCAAACTGCGAAGCCTTCGCCTTGTCGCCGCCCAGGAACGACGGCGCGCCCTGCAGGTAAAGCATGTAGCCGAAAAGTGCGTCCAGATTTTTGGGGTCGAGCGACATTGCGGTCTCCAACTCCTTACGGATGCGGCGGGCGAGCCCAAGCTGCTTGAACATCGAC
>Ga0126381_100007016_pt1 | contig 12501 bp, 10 predicted proteins | sample PanSoiMetPlot_28_FD_96465 | JGI IMG/M metagenome (GOLD analysis project Ga0126381, IMG submission 96465) | Tropical forest soil microbial communities from Panama - MetaG Plot_28 | ecosystem: Environmental > Terrestrial > Soil > Tropical forest > Bulk soil | place: Panama | collected 2016-02-17
GCCGCAGATCGCCGCTTCAGTTGCTGGGAGTGTAGGCCGTTCGATTGCAATCTGGGTCGCCCTCGGCGGAATGATTAGCGCGCTTGCACTTTTCAACGCGCTGCTGCTTGGCTATTCACGAATTCCATTCGTGCTAGCCGATGATGGTTTGTTGCCGAAAGCTCTGGCGAAACTCGATGCGCACGGTACGCCGCGGACGGCTGTTATTGTGTCAGCGGTCTTTTACTCGCTTTTCGCTCTTGTTTCGTTCGGCAAACTAATCGTTGCCGACGTGCTTCTATATTCGGTTGCGCTCTTCCTGGAGTTCTTTGCGCTGATTCGACTTCGCAAAACCGAACCCACACTGCGCGGCGTGTTCCGAATTCCACTGAGTCGCACTTGTGTGGCAGCTCTCGCTTCTCTGCCAATGATAGTTTTGGTGGGCGTGATCTGCGTTTCCTTTGCCGACGGCGAATACGGTTTGCCAGCAGTTATCGGCACCGCCATGGCAATAGCCGCAGGGCCATTGGTGTATCGACACGCAAAGCGCCAAGGCACCGCTTAGGCAACATGGAATGTTACGCGCCTGCCGCGCGAGACGCTTGCCGGAAACGGGTTGAGCGTTCATCTTTGCGCGCCATGAAGGTCGATACGCTTGGGCAACTGATCATGACGGGGGTTCCCGGAAAAGAACTCGATACAGAAACAGCCCGTTTATTTCGGCGCGTTCAACCGGGTGCATACATTCTCTTCGGACGCAATCTTAAGAGCGCGACGCAACTCCGAAAGCTTATCGATGATTTGCGCGACCTGAGCGATATCGAACCAATCATCACGATCGATCAGGAAGGCGGACGTGTCTCGCGATTGCGCCTGATCGGAAACGAACCGCCGAACGCGCAGCAACTGCGCAACAAGAACGATATCGACCTAATCCGACGACACGGCGATATCACTGGACGTTTGCTGCGCCTCTTCGGTTTCAATCTCGATCTTTGTCCGGTGCTCGATATTTCGTTCGATGATGACGCTGAGAACTCGTTGCGCGGCCGGTGTTACGGGAAAACCGTCGAGCAGGTTGTGCGAAATGCCGGTGCATTCAACGAAGCGATGAGAGGGCAGGGGATCGCGAGCTGCAGCAAACATTTCCCCGGTTACTCGGCTGCAACTTCAGATGCGCACTACCAATTGCCGCGGATCGATCGGAGCCGCGAAGAACTTGACCAGAACGAGTTGGCCGTGTTTCGGCAGTTCGTAAGCGACGTAGATAGTATGATGATTTGCCACGGGTGGTACCCGTGCTTCGAGTCGCAGCCCACGCCGGCCACCGTGTCGCGCCGGATTGTTACAGGGTTGTTGCGCAACGAATTTGGTTTCGACGGTCTGGTCATGACTGACGATCTCGACATGGGCGCGATTCTGACTGGCTATCGTTTAGACGAGACCATTCGCGGTACTGTAGACGCTGGAAACGACATCGTGATGCTCTGCCATCGCGTACCTGAAATCGAAACGGTACACCAAATTCTTGGCACGTTGCCGTCCGATCAAATCGATCGCGCGCAAAAATTCATAAGTGAGTTCAAGAAAAATCTTTCGCCACCTTACAAATTCTCCGAGAACACGTTTCAGGAGATCAATCAAGAAATCGCGGATCTCCGCGATGCCGTCGTCGGTGAAGGGGAGGTTGAAAGGGTCATCCCCGAGCGCCAGATCTCGCCGGTAGAGAGATTCTGATTGAGAGGCCAGCGCCGCTGCGGTGAACGAAAATTACCATGGAGCTGGTGCGCCCTCGCGCCGTTCCCCTCGCGGCCCGTAGGCGGGCCGGCTCCAACTTTACTAAGCTCTCGGGCGGCTCACGAGCAAGAGATCACGGCCCACGAGATACAGTAGCAGCGAGATTATAAAAAAGGGAATCAAGGCGAGTAGATCGGCATAAGGGCCGCTTAGGAACGGATTGTGAGCGGTTTGCCATTCGTCGATTCGATGCCCAATCGCGGCAAGCGGACCCACCATTTCTTTAGCAGCAATCACAATCCCGGTGATTGCTCCACCAGCGATGTAACCTGATGCGAACAGAACGCCAGGGCTCTTGTCGCCCTCCGCAGTGAGCTCGGTCTCGGATAGGTTTTTATGTCGGAATTTCACCTTTAGGTACCGATCCACCAGCCAACGAACCATTACGCCGACAAAAATTGGGGTGGACGAGGCGATGGGAAGATAAACTCCAACAGCAAATGCCAGCGATGGAATGCCGCTCATCTCAAGGACGATCGCAATCATTGCACCGAGCAGAACAAGCGCCCACGGCAACTTGTGACTGAGGATGCCCTTGATGATGTACGACATCAGAGTTGCTTTCGGCGCATCGAACTTCTGCACTGCCGAGCCGTCAGGACGAACTTTGTGCGTGCCGTTGATACCGGGATCGACGAGGTAAACAGGAACGCCCTGCTCATTGACCAAATAGCGCTGAGCGGCACCACCCTCTGGATCCATGCGCTGCCAGACCCGATAGGTGTTCGGATCCGAAGCGGCCTGTATTCCTTGCACCTTCGCCGCGTGTCCGATCTCATTCGCCGCTGCGCGCAGTTCAGTGGTTGGCGGAATCGGCACATAAACGGTGTACGCGTCGTCTAAAAACAAGAGCACGTACCCAAGTGTTAGCGCCGATGCCAGCGAACCGAACAGGATTGCGATCTGTTGAGCCCGAGGTGTCGATCCAACCAGAAAACCTGTTTTTAGATCCTGCGAGATCGTGCCGCCGTTAGATGCAGCGATGCAAACAATCCCTCCAATCGAAAGCGCTGTCACGAAATAGGGCGGGGCGGTCCAGCCTACAATCAGGAATGCCAGGCAAGTGAGCACCAAGGTCGCCACGGTCATTCCCGAAATCGGAGTTGAAGACGATCCAATCTCCCCAGTTAATCGCGAAGACACCGTAACGAACAGGAAACTGAAGAACACGATCAGAAATGCTCCGAGAAAATTTCCACGCAGATGCAATTGCGGAACTACCATGATGATCGCAATGATCGCGAGGCAACCAATGGTCACGACGCGCATCGACATATCGCGGTCCGTTCGGAGAACATGTCCATGCAAAGTGTGTTGGCCACGTAGATCCGATAATCCGCCTCGCAATCAATGCCAGATTGTAGGAATCGAACGGAACAAGCTGATGATTCCGCCGGCGGCAACCGCTCCCGCGCCGATGTAAAGAATGTACGCCTCGCGAATCTCGTCGGGCCCCATTTGACTGATAGGAATGGTTCCCGGTGCAAGCGCTCCCGTGGCGTTGTCACCAAAAAATTTAATCGCTGGAATCAGAACCAGATACGACAGCACCCCGCGTGCGCACCGGGATCGACGCGCTCACAGTCAATCCGACTTTGAGCACAAGGTAAAGCGACGACGCGCCGAAGATAATTCCGAGAATCGTACCGGTGATCAAATGAGGCCATGTCAGTTCTGGTAAATGAGCTGAGGCTGGAATAAACGGTTTGAAGTTCGCCGCTAGCGGATTCGTTGGTCGCGCGCCGACGATGTCGGGGTATTCCTGTGGCGGATTTGCGCTATCGAGCGTCGACATTTGCGAGAGGTCCGTGAGAATGGACTAGAGCACAAGGGCGTGACAACGCTGAATTCATTGGCCACGCAGTTTACAAGTCACAGTTCCTTGACCCGGCTGGCAAGTTCACACTATTCTCCGCTTCCAACGATCGAGCTAGATCGCACTAACATGCCCAAAGAACTCACCGTACGCGGTCTCATCATCGGTATTATTATCACTCTGGTCTTCACCGCGGCGAACGTTTACTTCGGGCTTAAGGCCGGTCTGACCTTTTCCACATCGATTCCTGCCGCAGTCATTTCGATGGCCATTCTGCGCGGCTTCCGCGATGCGACCATTCAGGAAAATAACATTGTCCAGACCGTAGCTTCGGCAGCCGGCACACTTTCATCAATCATCTTCGTGCTGCCGGGTCTAATAATGATCGGTTGGTGGACTGAGTTTCCGTTCTGGACTTCGTTCTGGATTTGCGCGCTCGGCGGAATTCTGGGTGTGATGTATTCAATTCCGCTGCGGCGCGCTCTTGTCACCACTTCGGATCTTCCGTATCCCGAAGGGGTCGCGTGCGCCGAAGTTTTGAAAGTCGGAAGCAGCGGAGGCTCTCAGCACGCTGCTGACATTGAGCACGGACGTGCCGGTCTGCTTGCGGTGCTTTGGGGATCGATTGTTTCGGCCGTATTCGCGGTGGTCGTTCAAACACAAGTATTGGGCGCCGATGTGGCGCAAACGTTTCGGATTGGCAGGCGCGGAGCGGTGAGCGGATATGATTTCTTCCTGTCGTTTGCACTTCTCGGAATCGGGCACCTGGTTGGTTTGTCCGTCGGAATCGCGATGCTTATCGGCGCGGTAATCGGTTGGGGCTGGGGCGTCCCGCATTTTTCTGCGATGGCCGGAGACATTACGACAGCCGCCGCCACAATCGCGCAGAAAACATGGAGTACAAAAGTCCGCTTTGTCGGCGCAGGCGCGATCGGCGTTTCGGCGATTTGGACGTTGCTCAAACTCGTTAAGCCCGTAGCCCGAGGGCTCGCTGGTGCTATGGCTGCATCGCGTGCCCGAAAGGCCGGCCAGGCCGACACTCTGCCGATCACCGAACGTGATATTCCGATCGGAATGGTCGGAGTGGTGACCCTCGTCTGCATGCTGCCGATTGCATGGTTGCTCGGATATTTCGGCAACGCTAGCGGTCTCGGCGCGCATTTGCCAACCCTCATCATCGGCGGCGTCGTCTACATCGTCTTGATGAGTTTCTTCGTCTCGGCGGTCTGCGGTTACATGGCTGGCCTGATCGGTTCGTCCAACAGTCCGTTATCCGGCATTGGCATTTTAGTCGTGATTGGTGCTGCGCTGTTACTGGTGATCGGCGTAAAACCGTACGTATCGCCGGATACCACCAAGGCCTTGATGGCATTCGCGCTCTTTACGACCGCAGTGATCTTCAACGTTGCTGCGATCGCGAATAACAACTTGCAGGATCTCAAGACCGGACAGCTGGTCGATGCTACACCGTGGAAACAACAAGTCGCGTTGATTTTTGGAGTCATCGCGGGCGCGTTCGTCATTCCGCCAGTGCTCGATCTCGTGAATCACGCTTATGGCTTCGTCGGAGCCCCGGGCGCTGAAGCGCGTGCGCACCCTTTGCCTGCACCGCAGGCTGGATTGATATCGTCACTCGCGCAAGGAGTCATTGCTGCTGATATCGACTGGAGTTTAATCCGGATCGGTGGATTGATCGGTATTGGTATTATCCTGTCGGACGAGATCCTCGCGCGGACGACCCGACACATGCGCGTTCCACCGCTGGCAGTCGGCCTCGGCATTTATTTACCTACACAGAGTACTCTGATGATCGTGGTAGGAGCGGTTGCCGGGTGGTTGTTCGACAGGCGCGCTGATCGCACCGCGAAACCGGAAGCAACCAAACAGCTTGGCGTGCTGCTCGCATCCGGGTTGATCGTCGGCGAAGGAATTATCGGCGTGGTGATTTCAGCGATCATCGTTTTCTCCGGCAAAGATGCACCCCTGGCGCTCGTTGGGCCCGGTTTCCAAACCGCGGGCGTAATCCTCGGCGGCCTCGCTTTTGCGGCAATCGCGATCGGGCTGTACCGCTGGATTCTCGGGCTAGCGCCAGCGAGAGCGCAATGAAGCGAAAATGGAACTGGCCGATCTGGATCGGTTTCGTGGTCGTGGTCGCCGGGCTGTTTTCTTATGAGTTTTTTGCCCAATTTCCGATCACGCGCGATTTTCCCTGGGCGAACTTTCTGCTCCTTGGAATTGGAATTGCGTTACTGATTATCGGTCTGTTCCGAGCGTTCGGCCGGCCGCAGGTTTATCGCGGAAAGATTTTCGGCTCGATCTTCGCAGCGATTGCGGTGCTTCTTGTCGCGTTTTTCAGTTACGTAATTTTCTACGTCCTGCATCAGGTGCCGGCCTCGGCTGGCGCCCCGCATGTTGGGCAGAAAGCGCCCGACTTTTTCCTGCTGGATCAAAATGGAAAACCCGTCGGCCTCGGCGATTTGCTTTCCAACTCAAATGGAGCCCTCCTGATTTTCTATCGGGGTTTTTGGTGACCGCTCTGCAACTCCGAGTTGCGGAGTTTCCAGCACCGGCTTTCGGAATTCGATGCGCGCGGCATTCGTGTCGTCGGTATCAGCGTCGATCCACCGGAGGTTAGTCGACGCCAATCGCAAAGACTGGGCTACACATTCCCACTACTGTCTGATCCAGAGACCAAGGTCATTCGTCGTTACGATGTCTTGCACCCCGGGGCGGGCCCGAAAGGGGCGGACATCGCCCGGCCGGCCGAATTTCTCCTCGATTCAAATAGCGTCGTTCGCTGGGTGAATCTTACCGACAACATTGCCGTGCGCGCACGCCCGGCCCAGGTGCTCGAAGCCTTAAATCAACCCAGCCCCGCTGGCCAATGATTGACGCCGCTTTGCCGAATCAATAGGTTGAGCGCTCGTGCATTCGGAACTGGAACAGTTGCTCATTCTCCAAGATCGACAACAAAAGATCCGACACATCCAGGCTGAGATTAAAACCGTGCCGCTAGAACGCGCTCATCTTGAGTCGCAATTGGTCGCAACCGCAGCGGGTGTGGAAACGCTGAAACAGAAAGCACGTCAGGTCGAAGTTGACCGCAAGAATCTGGAACTCGACGTGGGAACACGCGCCGAAAGCATTGCGCGTCTCAAAACGCAGCAGTATCAAACTCGGAAGAATGATGAGTTTCAGGCGATTGGCCACGAAATTCAGCGGTACGAAAATGAAATCCGCAAACTAGAGGATCAGGAACTCGAATTGATGATCGAAGCCGACAAGCTCAAAGGCGAAGTCGAAGCGGCCGATAAGAGTGCACGGGCAACCAAAGAAAGCATCTCGCGGCAATTAACTGATCTTGAAACCAAATCAAAAGCGCTGGGATCTCAGCAGCAGGGACTCGAAACCGAACGACAAGCGCTTGCTGCTCAAATTGACGACGATTTGCTCGACCAGTTCGAACGGCTATTCAATAGCAAAGGAGACGCCGCCGTGGTTGCTTTGGAACACGGTGTTTGTACCGGCTGCCACATGAAAGTAACGACCGCGACCGCCTCGAGAGTGAAAGCCGGGAAAGAAATTGTAAGCTGCGAAAACTGCGCCCGGATTTTGTATCTCGGCCAGTAGTCACACAAATCTTCCTCTTCCGCTTCCTCTTAATCTGCTTCATGACTTGGTAAGGCGATACAGAAGGTGAGGAAGAGGAAGAGTTGTATCAGACGTTGAATCGAAACAGAATCACGTCGCCATCCCGCACTTCGTACTCTTTTCCTTCCAAGCGCAATTTGCCGGCTTCGCGTGCTTTCGCCAAAGAACCTGCTGCTACCAGATCGTTGTAGTGGATAGTTTCCGCTGCGATAAATCCGCGCTCAAAATCTGAGTGAATCGCACCGGCTGCGGCAGGTGCTTTGTCGCCGGCATGAATGGTCCAGGCTCGCGTTTCTTTCTCGCCGGTGGTAAGAAACGTGCGAAGTCCGAGCAAATGATACACGGCGCGGATGAGCGCGTGCACACCGCTGTCTTCGACGCTGAGACCTCGTAAATATTCGAGCGCCTCCTGTTCGCTAAGATCAACCAACTGGCTCTCGATGTGCGCGCTGACCACGATTGCTTCGGTAGCGAAATGGTGGTTGGCGTAATCCTGAACAAGGGCGACATATCGCGTTGCAGGGTTCGCTGCGTCGTCTTTGGAAATCGCTGCCAAATCCGATTCCGCCACGTTACAGGCGAAAATTGTTGGCTTTGATGTCAGCAAAAAGAAACTTCCCGCGACAGCTTTCTCTTCGGGAGTCAACTCTGCCGTAATCGCCGGCTTTCCGCGGTCAAGATGCGCGAGCAATTTTTCGATGACCGCACTTTCAACGATTGCTGCCTTTTCGCCGGCGTGCAGTTGCTTCTGCAATCGGTCCAGCTTCTTCTGCAACGAAGCCAGATCAGCCAGCACGAGCTCGGTATTTATGACTTCGATGTCGCGAACCGGATCGATGGTCGCGCTGACATGATGAACGTCGGGATTTTCAAAGCAACGCACCACCTGAACGATGGCTTCGACTTCCCGAATATGATGGAGGAACTGATTGCCAAGGCCTTCGCCGGTGCTCGCGCCTTTGACGAGCCCGGCGATATCCACAAACTCGATCGCCGTCGGTGTGATTTTCTTCGAACGAGAAATCTCGGCGATCTTTTCGAGGCGCGGATCGGGCACGATCACCACGCCTACATTCGGATCAATTGTGCAGAATGGATAATTTTCCGCGGGCGCTTTGTGTGTGCGTGTAACCGCATTGAAAAGCGTTGATTTCCCAACGTTCGGCAGACCGACAATTCCAGCACTTAGCATGATTTTGTAATGGCAGTTTGTGGCCGCCGACACCAGCGATGCTCAGAGAGCGCCGCTAAAGTTGAAAATCGAGCGGGCGGGATTCCAACCCACAGACCTCTTGAACCCTATAAATTCCTCCGCTACTTCGCAAATGAACGGTTTCATCTGAATGCGTTCCGCCAATGTCATTGCACCGTTTTTGTGAGATTACTGGTTTGTCAAAGGTGTCAGCGTGGCGGTTCGAGAAGCGGGCTGGCTACGGACGCATTTAATCGCAAACCGACGATACATCTTGGCGGAAGATGTGGCCGAGTTTAATAGGAGACTCGCCGCCAACGAATTCGCTGGAAAAGTTGCAGATCTGTCTGCACTTGAAAATCGAGACAGACGGTCGGTCCTGTCCAAATCACGTTAAGTCTAAAGTCGATTTAAGGCACGTTTAGCGCCAAAACAGCAACGTCGTGGCAACTCCCGCGCCAGTTACTCGACGGCAACGGATTGACAGTCCGTTCCTGTGTTGGGCCGCTCATCTGATTTGTGTCAGATGTTTGTCGCTGGCCATTCTTCGTAGAACAAGATTGTCTTTTACCAGCGCATTCTTCGGGGTCTCATTTCTATTCATGAGTTGTTAATGGCAGCGGATGCTGCTCGCAGGCTTCCTCTTCCGGCCAACCTCCGATCAGCGGCGCGCTCGAATCGCGGACTGATCGTCGAACGGATGCTCTCGCAGGATGTGCTGATGCTCGCTTGCCCTGCGCTGGCCCCAACTCGGAGAAAGGTGCGAGAGCAACTCGACCTGCCGCTGAAAGAGCAATCTGCGAGAATCCTGTGTCTCAATGCGATGTGCTAACTCATAATCGCAGGCCAGACTGAACGTGACGGTCCGAAAAACCTGGTACAGCAGATCGTCGAGGTCATGAGTCGTGAAGCGTGACAGTTCCTGCCCTCGCTCGACTACCACGAAATGATAACCTCGAGAATCGACCTCGATATGTGGGCGTGCGCCATCTTCTGTATGCCCATACGTCGGCAACGAATGATGTCCGGCTGCCCCAATCAACACCGCGCGGCTGTCAACTTTCCTTTTGATTTTGGCGAGGGACTTCATGATCGCTTCCACGAACAGCGGTCGAGCTAGACATCGCGCCGTCCGGCGGTTGCCTCCGCTGACCCGCCGTCGGCGCGAGCTGACGGAAGGACCCTTGGGTATCGCATGAAACGCGGCATCACAGGGACGTTCGATCACCATCGTAATCATCGCAACATACAGACGGTACTTATGACAGATGGATTGCTGGAAAACGTGGTTGCGATTGCAGCCCGCATTTGAGTCGGTCGACATGCGCACTGTCGGGCAGGCTGCATACATGGAACGCGAAGACGCGAGGCAACCCTTCGCCAAACAAAAACAAAGCGCGCTGGCGAAGCCAAGCGCGCCTGTTGTTTTGGTTAAACAGCCAAGAGTTAATTATGGCCTAACGCGTAATGCTGCAAGCGAAATCTGCGTGTGGCAAGCCGCCGCCGCGAACGACATCCTCGAGGTGGTCGGTGCTGTTTTCCGCTCGGTCGCGCGGGAGCGAATTTCAAGGCGCTCTGCCCTTTCCATCAGGAAAAAACGCCATCCCTCATGAAACATAGCCACAACGTCGTCGCCGCCTGAAAGCTCATCTGCGGGGGCGGCTTCACAAACGCCCTTAAGGCAACCAATCCGTCACTTGCTCAGGTGCCGCCATTGTGCAAAGAGGGCTTCGATCTTAAAAAGTCCAAAGGCAGAATCGTGTCTGAGCACCGTTCACCTATTTGAGCTAGGCACACAGAATCGCACAAGGTCCAATCTTCCTCCTCTCTCGTCCTTAAAAACGGATCTTTTTTGAAAGTGATCGAAAATGCCCGCGAAATACTGTTCCCCACGGAACGCATCTAACTCACGCATCAGCCAATTTCGGGCGTCGGTGAAATCGTCCGTCCATTTTTTTACCTGCTTCGTCTTGGCGGGCTCCGCCACATAGTCATCGATCAAAATCACCGTGGTCTCGTAACGTTTTTTTGCCTGGAATTTTGTCTGTAGGGGCGCCGGTAGTGGCACGGGTCGTGGGGGAGGTAACGTAGAGGTGGTCGGAACGGTGACCGCCGCACTGCAGTTTGGGCACGGAGCTGTTAGGCCGATTTGGGCGTGTGTCGCGGAGATGTGTTGAGCGCAGCTTGGGCACGCGAACCTAACAAGCGGCGCTGGTGCTGGAGGAGGTAACGTAGAGGTGGTCGGAACGGTGACCGCCGAATTGCAGCTTGGGCACGGAGCCACGATGGCGATTTGGGCGGTTGCTGCGGAGATGTGTTGACCGCAGCTTGCACATGCGAACCTGATGAGCTCCATAGTCAAAAATTTCTAGCTGCTCCGTCCGCCGTTTTACCAACCTCACACCGGCTTGCAAGACAGAAAATCTGTCTCGAGATTACCCCCGAATTACATCTTGCTCTCGTTTTACGAGAGTTGAGCCTGGTTAATGTCCTGAACTTGGGGGTGTCGCGGCGTTGGGTTGCGGCCCGCAAAGACAATCCCGTTTGATTCCTCTTGCCAATCGCGGCTCACCTGACCACTCAAGCGCAGAACAATTTCGAGTGGAAGGGATGGTTCAGGAGAGACCCGCAATCTCTCCGACTTGAAGGAAATTCTGCAGAAACCAAATGCCCATCCAACTGCTGATAATACATTTCCTGATACTTTTTGGTCATGGTCATGCTCGGCAAATCCCGGCAGATCAATTCACATTCTAGCTCGATCCTGTGAAGCACAGCCGACGATTGGCAGCGCATCGGAAATCAGATCGACGTCGCGATGATCTTTGCGCGGGCGGACTTCGTAAACGCGTGCGGAGGTGGACCATCATCTCAACAAGATTCAATCTGCGACGAGGCAGTGACCAAGTGATGGACTCGCGCGCTCAGACCCCATTCGCGATCAGGCTGACTCCGTTCTCAAGAAGATTCAACCCGCAGCCAAAATTTGGTGTGCCCGCAACGACACACCCCTACGACAGAAATCTAGCGGGCTGCTGCGATACCCGCCTGCACTTGAGCGATCGCCTGGTCGACTAACGCTATAGCTTTATCCCGATGGCCTGCCTTATCTGGCACCGCCCTCTGAAGACTTGCTCTGGCGTTACGCAGCTGGCCCAGTGCCGCTTGCATGTTGGGCTGTCCAGCGTTGGCTGTGACGATAAAACTGACTGAGACGAATCCGAGCACGAATGGCAATAATACGCGTTTCATGGCAGACGGTGGTAGCAGGAACCTGATAAACGGTCAACGTCGAACGGCGATTCTGACAGAGCAAGGCCAAAAGCCCTTGCCGTGTCATCCTTCGTCGTTTCGCGCTATTCATCGTAAAGGATTTGCGCTGTGCTTTTTGAAATAACAAGTAATCGGCCATTCACAATGCTGCGATCGTCAGAAGTCAAAGCGAACTGCACGAAATAGCAGTTCGGATAAGAACTGTAAAAGAAATCGCGGTCACCACGCACGTGGCAGTAGTCTTCCGGCAGAGTATCCCTAATCTTAAAAGAACGGACAAGTAACGGTCGATATCGGTTGTGAAAGATCGCCAAGGCTTGCTCTCGGCGTATAGGAAATGTCTTCCGAAGGCGGCGCATGTTAATCGACTGGTCCGATAGAAGGGCTGTATCTTTTGTACGGCCATTTTATACGGCCATGACCGTTTTTCAGATCATGTGAGATTGTAGTGAGGATACGCGCGCGCACGATTTACCCATAAAAATGCGCCTGGGATCAGATCAGATCAAATCAGAATATCGAGTTGTTAGCGATGCCATTGAGGCGCTTTACCAACTGAGCTAAGACCCCGGCCGAAAGATCTGAGAGTGTAAATTTCAGATTGCGAATTGCAACTTGCCGAAAGAGACAAGCGGGTTCAGCTGTTTAGTTTGGCCGATACGGTCATAAAATCGTTGATCCGGTCAATTTTTGTCGAACAAAATGATTTGGTCTTTTGCTGAACAACTTTCAGGTGTTTCGCGTCAAAGTTTGCAACTGCGAGGTATTTATGATGTTTAATGGTCGGAGACTA
>Ga0126381_100007017_pt1 | contig 12501 bp, 8 predicted proteins | sample PanSoiMetPlot_28_FD_96465 | JGI IMG/M metagenome (GOLD analysis project Ga0126381, IMG submission 96465) | Tropical forest soil microbial communities from Panama - MetaG Plot_28 | ecosystem: Environmental > Terrestrial > Soil > Tropical forest > Bulk soil | place: Panama | collected 2016-02-17
ACGGGCGCTGATGGAGGCCGTCGTTGAACAGGCGCGCGAGCGGAATTTCCCGGGTATAAGACTTCTGCAAGCTGCCTTTCATAACCGCTCCCTCTCGCTTTATTCCACGCTGCAATTCGATGTGCGCGAGCCAATTTCAACCATGCAAGGGCAGCCCATCATGGGAACGGTTGAGGGATGTACAGTTCGCCCCGCAAAAGAGGACGATCTTCAGGCAGCAAATTTGGTCTGTGAACAGGTGCACGGGCATACTCGCTCCGGAGAGTTGCGTGATGCCATCACTCAGGGCACGGCTTCGGTGGTGGAGCGGCAAGGCCGGATCACCGGGTATGCCTCCATGGTTGGCTTTTTCGGGCACGCAGTTGGCGAGTCCAATCTGGACATACAGGCTCTAATTGCTGCCGCCCCTCGTTTCGAGGGGCCCGGCATTCTCGTACCGGCGCGCAACTCTCAGCTTTTCCGATGGTGTCTTGCGAACAATCTCCGCGTGATCTACCCAATGACTTTGATGAGCATGGGATTGTACAACGAACCCCGCGGGGCATATCTCCCCTCGATCCTGTACTAGCTTCGTCGAGCAGCCAAGGCCTGATCTTCGTGACCCGGTGCTGAAATTTGTACATCCCGGCGGCATCTCCTGCAACGCGATGCTCGCGTTTTCATCTACTCAACATGGAATTCAGGCAACTGGGCAAATCCGGGCTTCGCGTCCCTGTTCTTTCGTTCGGTACCGCGACCTTCGGCGGCCGCGGTGAATTTTTTGCAGCTTGGGGCTCAACCGAGGTTCAGGAAGCACGTCGTCTCATCGATATCTGTCTTGAATCGGGTGCCAATCTATTCGATACCGCTGATGGATACTCTGCTGGACGGTCCGAAGAAGTACTCGGCGAAGCAATCAAGGGCCGTCGCCATGACGTACTGATCGCGACGAAAGGATTTTTCCCGATGGGGACCGGACAGAACCAGGTCGGGAGCTCGCGCCATCACTTGATCGAAGCGTGTGATGCGAGCCTGCGCAGGCTCGGCACGGACTACATCGATCTATATCAGATTCACGCGTTCGATGCCCTTACGCCCATTGAAGAAGCGCTGCGTGCACTAGACGATTTGGTAACCAGCGGCAAAATCCGTTATATCGGCTGCTCCAACTTCTCCGGCTGGCATCTCATGAAATCGCTGTCAATTTCCGAACGCTATGGCTGGAATCGGTATGTTGCGCATCAGGTTTACTACTCGTTGGTTGGCCGCGATTACGAGTGGGAATTGATGCCGCTTGGCGACACGGAGGGCGTGAGTGCGCTGATTTGGAGCCCGCTCGGGTGGGGCCGTTTGACGGGGAAGATCCGTCGTGGTCAGCCCCGCCCTGAGCAGAGCCGGTTGCACACCACGTCGGAAACGGGACCACCGGTTCCCGACGAACTGCTCTATAGGGTTGTGGATGCCATTGACTTGGTCGCGCAGGAAACAGGCAAAACAGTGCCTCAAATCGCTTTGAACTGGCTACTCCAGCGCCCGACAGTTGCGTCGGTCATCGTTGGTGCGCGAAATGAACAACAGCTTCGCGACAACCTCGGCGCTGCAGGCTGGACGCTCACGCCCGATCAGATGACCCGGCTCGATACTGCGAGCAAGACCACATTGGCTTATCCTTACTGGCACCAGCGCCTGACCGCGTTTCGAAATCCACCGCTCGTGTGAGATCCGGACGCGCCCAAAAAGCAGGCTTCTGATACGAAGCATAACAATACTCTGAATCAGAACCTGTTCAGACCGCTTACTTCGGTCGCTCCACAATCGCCGGCTTGAGAGAATCGATAATCGCCAAAAACTCTGTTTTCTCCTTGCTTCCAACTTTTGCCTTGTCGAGCGCGTCGGCCATGTACTTCATGTTCACGGCCCATTCGTCGGAGGTAATCCCGAGTCCCGAGTGAGCTGTCTTCATATCACGTCCGATGTAGGTGCAAGGTCCTCCGGTCAGCGAACAAAGCTGATCTTTGAGTAACTGTTTTGCCCTGCTCAAGGAATCAGCCCCCCGCCCCGAAAAGCGTGAGAATTGCGGGTCGGAACGAATCCCCTTAAGATAGCTATCCACAATCTGCGAAATTGCGTCGTAGCGTCCTAAGCGATCATAGAGAGACACAGGCTTTTCCTGCGCATTTGCGATCGAATAAAGCAGGATCAAAGCTAGGGTCCAGCGAAGCATGATCTATTCTAAGCGTCGGAAAGGCGTGGCCGGGCCGAGTGATGCAAGCCTTCTTAGTTGAAGTTGCGTTCTGGCCGGAACCGAGGTGCTGGAATGGCGCGTGACAAGGGTTTGGAGGAATTACTAAACGACAGCCTGGAGTCGGTACCTGGGTTGACGCAAAGAGCCATGTTTGGTGGCTGGGCTTGGCTTGTGGACGGAAAGCTACTGTGTGGTGCTCGCACTGGGAGCATGCTGGTCCGTCTTGGCAAGGAGAATGAATCCTGGGCGCTGGAAATTCCGGGCGTCCGTCCCATGATGATGCGGGAACGCCGGATGCATGGTTGGGTAAGAGCCGCCCCGGAAGTATACGGTAGTGATGTGCTACGCGTGAAGCTCATCAACGCGGCGCTTAACTTCACTCGATCGCTTCCGAAAAGGTAAGCAGCGCTGAAACTCGAACAATTCCGGCACTGCTGAACAGCCCGCCTGGGCGTTTTAGCTTTGTAACAAAACTTTTGGATCTTTTAAACCCGTCGGCGCGTAATTTGCTCTGTAGGGTCGCAAAAAATTGAGGTCGGCCTGTAACCAAATCAATTCTGCCGAGTATTGCAACTGAAAGAGCGCAAAAGGGCGCGGTTGCCCGCCGCTAGGCAGCAGAGAAACCCGCTAAATACTTTGGGCGGGCCGCTCGGCGCCGGGTCGTTTAGCGCCCGTTTTTCAACCGTATTGCGACCGATTTGCTAACCGGACGCCGTTTGATTCGTATTTGAAAAGAAACCTGAAGTGTGGCCGGCTTCTGGCGCACCAAACAGGGTCAGGAGAAACCACATGGCGGATTTGCAGGAAGCGCTTCGACAATTCAGAAAAGTCCCCGGATTCACAGCCACTGCGGTGATCACTCTCGCTTTGGGCATTGGCGCCACGACCGCGATCTTCACTCTTGTTCATCAGGTGATGCTCAAGTCGCTGCCGGTCGCGAAGCCTGAGGAACTCTGGCGCGTGGGCGACAGTATCCGCTGCTGCAATTGGGGTGGCTACACGCAGGATAGCGATGGCAATTTTTCGCTCTTCTCCTGGGAAGCCTACAAGAATTTCCGCGAACACACGCCCGAGTTTGCCGATCTTGCGGCACTCCAAGCCGGCAACGCGCCGCTGGGTGTCCGCCGCGCAGGAGCGCAGGGTCCCGTCGATACGCGCAATGGCCAATACGTCTCCGGCAATTTCTTCCGTACTCTCGGCATCCATCCCTGGATCGGCCGCTTGATGAGCGACACCGACGATCAGCCCGGCGCATCTGCCGTCGCCGTCATGAGCTATCACGTCTGGAGCGATAAATACGGCTCCGATCCGTCTGTTGTAGGTGCCAGTTATCAGATCAACGGCCATCTCTTTACTGTGATCGGTGTCGCTCCGCCCGGCTTCTACGGCGCCAAACTCGACGGCTGGGGCATGCCCGATATTTGGATCCCGGCCAACACCGAACCGCTACTCGATGGCGAAGCCCAGCGCCTCAAACGGCCCAATACGAACTGGCTCGATATCGTGGGCCGCGTGCGCCCCGGGGTGAATCCCAAATCGCTCGAAGCCAAGCTGCGCGTCGAGTTTCATGGCTGGCTGGCGAGCCACGTGCCCGACATGGAGCCCGGCGAAAAACAGACCTGGCGTCAGCAGACCCTGCACATCATTCCAGGCGGCGCAGGTGTTGCAGCCATGCGCGATCAATATGAGGCCGGATTGAAGCTGCTGCTCATCGCAGCCGCTTGTGTGCTGCTTGTCGCCTGCGGCAATCTTGCCAATCTGATGCTTGCCCGTGGCTTGAAGGAGCGTTCCCAAACGTCCCTGCGCGTCGCTCTCGGCGCGTCGCGGGGCCGGCTGGTGCGCAGAGCGCTCGTTGAGTCCACCCTGCTCGCCATCATTGGGGGCATTCTCGGAATCGGACTCGCCTACTGGGGCAGCAAGCTGATTCTCTATCTCGCTTTCCACAACGGTGGCGGTCCGGCCAACTACGTACCCGTCGATGCCTCTCCCTCCTGGCCCGTTCTGATCTTTACGCTCGGGGTCTCAGTGCTCACCGGAATACTTTTCGGTATCGCTCCCGCCTGGATGACTTCGCACGTCGACCCTGTCGACGCTCTGCGCGGCAGCAACCGTTCCGTGCGCGGGGGCGGCTCCATCGCACAAAAATCGCTGGTTATCGCGCAAGCCGCGATGTCGCTGGTTCTGCTCTCCGCCGCCGCTCTGCTCGGCCAGAGCCTCCGCAATCTCGAGCACCAGAATTTTGGTTTCGAAACGAAGGACCGCTATCTCGTCTCCATCAACCCGGCGCTCAGCAACTACAAGCCCGAACAAATGGAACCGTTCTTCCGACGTATCGACGAGCGCCTCCTGCGCGTACCTGGAGTGCGCATGGTCGCTCCCGTTCTCTACGCACCCATGAGCGGCGATAGCTGGAACGAGGGCATTCGTATCGCAGGCCGGCCCGAACCCGGGCCCAAGGAAGACACCAGCGCCGGCTGGGCACGCGTCATGCCCGGTTTCTTTGAAACTCTTGGCGCAAAGATCGTCCAGGGCCGTTTCATCGAAGAGCAGGACACCACCACTACTCGCCCAATCGCCGTCGTCAACGAAGCTTTCGTTAAACGCTTCTTCAAACACCAGAACCCGATCGGCGAGCACTTCGGTATGGACCGAATTCAGTACGCCGGCAAATTCGAAATCGTCGGCGTGGTGCGAAACATCCGCTACATGACCTGGGATGTAAAGCATCCCATCCGTCCGATGTTCTGGCTGTCAGAAACACAGAGTGTCAAATACGACGATCCGCAATTCAACACCTTCGACCTCTTCTCCCACTTCCTCAGCAACATCGTTATCTGGGCTCCCGGCAATCCGCCCGGTATACAAGCCGAGGTGCGTAAAGCGCTCGCGGATATCGAACCCGACTTGGTGGTCTACGGCGTGGATCCGTACTCGAAAATTCTGGCTGGCGATTTTCAACAGGAGAACATGATCGCCACCCTCACCATGCTGTTCGGTGCCCTCGGCCTTATTCTCGCTGCAGTCGGCTTGTACGGCGTGATGTCCTACACCGTCGAACAGCGTACGAGCGAGATCGGCGTGCGTATGGCGCTCGGCGCTGATCGCGCTAGCGTTGTCCGCATGGTCCTTCGTGGCGCCTTCTTCCAGATCGGTATCGGGCTCGGCGTGGGTATCCCGCTCGCCATCGTCGCCGGCCGGCTCATGACGCGTCAACTCTTCGACGTCTCTCCGTGGGATCCGCGCATGCTCGCCACAGCTACACTACTCCTCTGCGCGGCTGCGTTCCTGGCATCCTGGATCCCCGCGGCGCGGGCCGCCAGCGTCGAGCCCATGGTCGCGCTGCGTAGCGAGTAAGGATACTTTCTCAATACAGATTCGACGGGCGCTTCCTGGACAATCGCCGCGGACGGGAATGCTACTGCCTGACAAGTCTGCAGGATAGACTGGACCAACTGTGAGCCCTTTTAACAACTCGCCGCGGCGTAAGTCCGGATGCACGGGCTGCCTGGTACAGTCGGCGCTCGCACTAGTCTTAGGCTGCGGGTTCCTATATCTGATACTTGTCGTGCTGGCGCCGTGGAACTTCTATTTTGGCGGCCATTTCCATGTTGTGCCGGGCTGGACAGGACGAGGCTGGATGCACTCCGCTCCTGCCGGCGGCAATTACTATTTATGGCTCCGCTTCGAACCTACAACGCCTGGCTATCGCAAGTCTCCCCTCAAAGGCCTGGCATTTCTCTGCACTCCGAGAGGTGAAAAGTTCCGCCTCCATTTCGGCGGTGAAATGCCGCGGAGCCACGGAACCGACCTCCGCGGAGTGCCCATCCACCTGTATCTCTATAACTGGCCGCTGCTCGCCAATTTCGTTGGTGACAGGCGCCCGCAACTAGATTTGTACGGGAGCTTCGGAAGCTCGGTGCTGACGTTGGAAGATCGAGGCAGTTTGGCCCGCGCCTTCAGGTCCGACGGAACTCTCTACCGCCTGGGCGAGCATCGTGCCTGGAAGCAGGAGAGCACCTCTATCGCCCTGCAGGAGGATACATCCTGGGTAGTCAACCCGTCCTGCCCCGCCACGATGAAGTGAACGCAGCCTGACGCGCTGACCTGTGGTGATTTGTTCCTAGCGAGAAAGCACGATCACAATTCCAGTTTGGCGAGCTTTGTTATGGCTTGCCGGCACCAACCTCTCTTACTAAAAGAATAGCGGTGCGATTTACAACCATACAAGACATTCGCGACACAACAACGTCATCCCTAGGCTGAAGACAGCAGTTACGCTCTCGTACGCCACCCTCGATAGAGAAGGAGTAACTTAAGGACAAGGAGTAACTTCTATGAGGCGTGATGCAAGTACTTTTACGAAACGACTATTAAGTAATGAATTAACGCTAGTGGCGCTAGTGCTTTTATTAGTAACTATTTCCCTGGCGCAAGAGGTAACTGCCACGATCAGCGGACTTGTCACAGACCCTTCGGGGGCAGCGATAAGCAGCGCACAAGTGATTGCAAAAGATCTGGATCGCGGAACAACTTTTCCGACTACGACCGACGCGAGGGGCTTTTACAGCCTTCCGCGGCTGCCTGTAGGCCGCTATGATGTACGCGTCCAGAATACCGGATTCCAGGCGGCAAGCAAGTCGAATGTAGTTCTGCAAATGAACCAGAACGCGCGCATTGATTTTCAACTCTCGCTCGGAAATGTCAGCCAGACCGTCGAAGTGACTTCGGCCGCCCCGATCCTTCAGACGGAAGAGACGCAACTCGGAACCGTACTGGATGCGAAAACCAACGTGCAACTGCCCTTAGCGACGAGGAATTATGTTCAGTTGACCCTGCTGTCGCCGGGAACGGTCACCACCGATCCTTCGACATTTACAGGACCTCAATCTTCTTTTAATGGCGGCCGGCCGCTTGTGAACGGAAACCGCGAACAGGCTAATAACTTCCTGCTAGACGGCATGGACAACAACCAGATATCGGAGAACGATGTTGCGTACACTCCGAGTCCAGACGCCATCCAGGAATTCAACATGATTACCCAGAATGCTCCGGCGGACTTCGGTAGTTTCATGGGAGGCATTATCAGTGTCACAACCAAGGGCGGGTCCAACGCGTTTCACGGTGATTTGTTTGAGTTTTTCCGGAACGATAAGTTGAACGCCAATAACTGGGCCAACAACTTCAACGGTCTGCCGCGGCCCTTGTTGCGCTGGAACGAATTTGGTGGGTCACTGGGCGGGCGCCTTATCAAGGACAAACTGTTCTTCTTCGCCGATTATCAAGGCTCGCGCTATGATCAACCGGCCACCAGCAGCGCTTTCACGGTGTTGACCGCTGCGGAGCGCACAGGTAACTTTTCTCAGGTACTGTCTCAACAGGGCATCCAACTTCTATATCCCGGGACGAAAACGCCCATCCCAGGCAACAATCTTGCCGCTGCTGGCTTGCTGAGCCCGCAGGCCGTCGCCATTATGAGTTCTTCCTTGTATCCGCAGCCCATGAACGGTGATCTTACGAATAATGCGGTGAACACAACTCATAGCAACACGAATCAAGATCAGGGCGACATCCGAGTGGATTGGGCCGCATCAAACAAGGACCACCTCTTCGGCCGGTACTCGGAAAGCCACATCGAGAATCCTACAACAAACAGCTTCCCGTTGATTTATAACTCCAACAATGTGTACCCGTTCTATAACGGGGTTCTCGACTATACGCGCAGCTTTAGTCCAGCTTTCGTGAACGATGCCCGGGTCGGTGTCAATTACAGCCCGATTGTAACTGGAACGCTTAGCGGCACTGGCCTTACGGCCGCGAGTGTTGGCATTCCAGGTGTTCCGACGGATACGCTGCCGGGATTCGTCTTTAGCAGCGGAAATCTGTCAACCCAGGCCGCCGGCTTCCCCGCCGCCTTCGGCAATCCGGAGATCTATCAGGAGTTCGCCGACACGGTGATTCAAGCGGAAGATACCGCAATTATTACGAAGGGCACGCACACGATGCGGACGGGGTTCCAGGCATTTCGTGAGCGCATTAATACCTTCTACTCTGGGAATGCCGGTGTCGCCGGTCAGTTTGGCTTCAATGGCCAGTACACCGGTCTCGCGGAGGGGGACTTCATGGCCGGACTTCCTTACAATGTGCAAGGTGGCATCGCGGGTGGGACATGGGGCCAGCGGTCCACCGTTTACGGAGCGTTTTTCCAGGATGACTGGCGGGTCACTCCAAGGCTCACGCTGAATCTTGGGCTGCGCTGGGAGCTTCACACGCCTTGGGAAGAAGTCCATAATCGCCAGGCTAATTTCAACCTAATCACCGGCGCCCTGGAACTGGCCGGCCAGGACGGAAACAGCCAGGCACTGTATAACCAGTACAACGGCCTTACTAATTTCCAGCCTCGCGTCGGTTTCGCCTATAGCGCGACGCACAATACTGTAATTCGGGGCGCGTACACTCTGTCCAACTTTTTGGAAGGCACAGGGACGAACCTGCGTTTGACCCTAAATCCACCATTTGCCACCGAACACAACGTCAACTATCTTCCAACTCAAACTCCATCGACGCTAGCTGACGGCTATACGATCTTCGCCCCTGGCACCGCCAACACTATTGATTACAACGGTGTGTCACTTCGCGTCTGGGATCCGAATGTCAGGCCTGCGGTCTCTCATCAGTGGAACTTCACGATCCAACACCAATTCAGTAATTCACTGACTGCTCAGGTAAGTTACGTGGGACAGAACGCCGACCATTTGATGGTGCCGATCTGGGCTTCTCAATTAATGAAACTGCCGGATGGCTCCAATGTTCCAGCTTACTTCGACAGCAACCCGACATTGTTGGGTGAAATAGGCAACGCTAAACTGACCGATACAAACGGCGTTCAGAATTATAATGCGCTCCAGATTGCCGTTCAGAAACGCTTAAGTCGAGGGCTTGAGTTCCAGGCGAATTATACATGGTCCAAGTGCATGGCGAACGCCGTCGGGTATTATGGCGGGTACGGTCAGGCAGTCGGCAACTGGTATTACTGGCAGGACACATATGACGCAAACCGTAACTACGGTCCTTGTTACTACGATGTAACACATGCGCTAAATGGGTTTGTCACTTATGATATCCCAATTGGACGTGGCCGCACCTACGGTTCGAACATGAACAAGGTTGTCAACGCCATTGTTGGCGATTGGTCCGCTAACGCTATTTTCAACTGGCGCGGCGGTTTTCCATTCACGATCGATTCCAGTCAGGATAACAGCCAGACTCACAACCCGAACCAACTCGCCAGCTGCATCGGAACACCGCAGGTTTTCGGTACGCAGGTTGTAAACTCTGCAACCGGCACTGCGAACGGCTATCAGTGGTTTGATCCCGCGGCATACGCCAACGAGGGGATAAATCAGTTTGGGACCTGCGGCGTCGGAACGATCCGCGGACCCGGGCTGCATACGGTAGACCTCAGCCTGACGAAGTTGTTCAGTATCACGGAGCACCAAAATCTCGAGTTCCGTGCCGAGGCGATCAATGTATCGAACACAGTGATTCTGAACGCCCCGAGCACCACCATCGGATCGACACTCGGACAGATCACAAGCTCGCAGGGTGAACGCAACATCCAATTCGCTTTGAAGTACAACTTCTAAACGAACGGGCGGCAGCGAAAGAGCGACGTCTGCAAAAGATGCCGCATTCGCCGATGAAGCGTAACAGAAACGCTCTCTTTACTACTGCGATCCCTTAACGGTTAGCAAGCTAGTATGTTCTTCGACCGAAGCGCCCTGCTTGGCGGCCGCGTCGTACACTGGCGGAGCAAAAAGGGACCGCCAGGAAGTGATCAAGAGCCGTTGTTCGTTCGACAGAACTCTGGAACAATCGATAAAAGAATGAATCATCCTCCCCTACGCCGCCGCCGATTTCTGCAGACTTTGACTGCCGCGGGCGTGGCATCAGAACTGCCTTCCTTCCCGGCGCTCGGTGCCACACCGGTCCATGCCAGCTCCGTCAAGGAGGAGGCCGTATTCCCTTCGGAACCCGTCTCCCCGCGCTATTCCATTCGCTTCGCTGTTTGTGGGATCAGTCATGGCCACATCTACGGCATGGTCGAGGCCATCAAGCGCGGTGGTGGGATCCTGGTCAAAGCTTGGGGCCAGGAACCGGAGCTTTTGACTGCTTTTCGGAAGCGTTATCCGGACGTGCCAATTGCAGGGACTCAGGACGAGATCATTCACGACTCCTCGCTTCAGCTCGTCCTCAGTTCGCAGATCGCCAATGAACGGGCGCCGCTCGGGATCCGCTGCATGCAGGCAGGTAAAGATTTTCTGTCGGATAAACCGGGCGTGACGACGCTGGAGCAGCTCAGTGAGGTCCGAAAGACGATCGGTGCGACGGGTCGTATCTTCGCCATCATGTACTCCGAGCGCCTGGAGGTGAAAGCGGCTGTAAAGGCCGGTGAACTGGTGCAAGCCGGCGCTATCGGCGATGTGATCCAGACGATCAATATCGCCCCCCACCAGATCGTCCAGCGGCCGGGTGGCGACGCTGGCAGCGTAGGCGGCAAAGGCGGAAGGCCCGACTGGTTCTGGAATGAAGTTCAGTTCGGCGGAATTCTTTGCGACATTGGATCGCACCAGGTGGACCAGTTTCTCTACTACACACGCTCAACGCAAGCCGAAGTAGTAGCTTCTCAAGTCGCAAACCTTCGGCACCCGGATTTTCCCCACTTCCAGGATTTCGGCGATATGATGCTGCGTGGGAATAACGGTTTCGGCTATGTGCGGCTGGATTGGTTTACGCCGTACGGGCTCGGCACCTGGGGCGACGGCAGACTTTTCATCTTGGGCACGGAGGGGTACATTGAAGCACGCAAGTACGCCAACGTGGCGGTGAGTAAGCAAGGCAATCACCTGTTCGTAGTCGATCAGAAGCAAGCACGGTACATCGATTGCAACAACCTGACGCTCCCCTTTGGTCCACAGTTTGTGAGCGACATAGTCAATCGCACTCACACAGCGCAGGACCAAACGCAATGCCTACTGGCCGCCGAGCTTGTTATCAAGGCACAGGCGATGGCGAAGCGCGCTCACCTCGACTGGGAAAGCAAAGCCTGATGCTCTCTTCTCGAAAAGGGAGAGCATGCCTTAGCTGTATACGCGACGCAGCGATACATCCCCGCCGGGTGGAGGATTCATCCCCTTATAGAAACCGAGCCTGCATACGTTGGATGAGGCCGCGATCGTGTGGGTCATACCCTCTGTGAAAACATTCAAGGTGGGATTAATTTGCCAATTCGGGTTTTCTTCCTTGATGGACTCCATGGCCCTGCCGAGATAATTCAAGAACTGGGAAGTGATGAGCTTGCTTTGCGCTGGGTTCGTCTGCTGTGTGCGAACTAACAAATAAAGCGTTGTAAAGCTTTGCACCAAGGATATGACTTCGTCTTTGTTCGACAGCATGCAGGCAATATCTTCGGGCGAAAAGCCGGCCGTCGCATTGCTGTTTGTATAAGGATGTGTATGAAAAGTTCCGACTGCGAACCGATTGTGCTCGGCGTCTATGATTGATCCCCCTGGCCATATGTGGTTCACCTCGTCCTCTGATCCCTGCTGAATCATGCCAAGCTGCAGCTTGGCAAGGTCGCCAAGCCAGGCAATGTTCCCGCCATACTCAGTTGGACGCTTGACCCAAACATCTCCGACGTCCCCTTGAACCGAAGGGGCCTTTGCCAGAGTGCACACCACCATGCGCGTGGCCAACTCTCCGCGGATTTCAACCGAGTCCGGCAAATTGTCGAAATTCAGCACGTCCTGTGTAAACCAGGCGCCCGCGAGCACAACGTCTTCGAGTGTCATCAATCCTCCTCTAGACAGATCAGCACAAAAAGACAACGCCTAAATGGGCTAGTGCAGGGGCTATCTCTTGGTTCAGGGTTTCCGGGCGACTATGAGCCACCAGGATTCTTGAGTCGGTCGATCCACGAAATGGTCCTGCCGCGAAACGATTTCAAAACCACTTTCGCGGATCTCTTTTTCAGCCTGATCCAAAGGCAATTCGTGAGTATGCATTTCAATATTGCGAGTCTGACCGGGATTGGATTCCGGCCCACGGTCGAGTACGACGAGCCTACCCTGACGACGCAGAGACGCCAATACGCGTCGAAGTATCGCCTCTGGGTCTGTCAGTTCATGATAGGTATTCGCAACAAGTACTGCATCAATAGTCCCCCGCGGGAGATTGGGGTCATCAGGCTGTGTATGGATGACGCTGATGTTGTGCTCATG
>Ga0126381_100007018_pt1 | contig 12498 bp, 11 predicted proteins | sample PanSoiMetPlot_28_FD_96465 | JGI IMG/M metagenome (GOLD analysis project Ga0126381, IMG submission 96465) | Tropical forest soil microbial communities from Panama - MetaG Plot_28 | ecosystem: Environmental > Terrestrial > Soil > Tropical forest > Bulk soil | place: Panama | collected 2016-02-17
TCAGCGCCAGCGACAATGACATAGCCGTGACCGCTGCGACGGAGTGTCTTCAGCCAGAAGCCGTCACCGCTGATCAGACCTGCTTGTAGCTCAGAGAAGTGCGACTCCAATTCTGTAACTGTACCAAGTACAAATGTATTCTGATTGGGAACGAGAGCGGATTCTACACGCAGCGTCCTTCCGAGCATGCCGCCGATTCCGCGAACCACCTCACCCTGCGCGCTCATCGCCACTTCGCTGCGATCGAGCGTGACAACTTTATCAGGCAGCGAAGCGTATAGTTGCAAAGCCTCAGAGCTTTGTATCGGTACGTAACGCAGCCACCCTGCCTCTCCGGTTTCACCCAGAGCAGTGCAGACAGCAAACACAAGGCCCACCCAAAAGACCAGGAAATATCGCAATTTCAATTCCGATGCCTCGATAAGTAAAGCGATTTTCTAGAGAATGATACTCGACCGCAGGATCAGATGTCCCTGAGCGGTTCGAGGCCTGGATATTCAGTAGGAGCATAGCCCGTGATGGATTTGAAATCGTTAATGAGATGCGCCTGATCGAAATACCCAAGGTCGAGCGCCAGCTGCGCCCAGTCAAGGCGCTTACCGGCATGCATCTGCTCCAGCAATTCATGTAGTCGGTAGCGCTGAATCACCCACTTAGGACTGATACCCACATACCGACTGAAAAGGCGCTGCAAAGACCGCACGCTGATTCCAGTATGCGCGGCGAAATCGTCGACCGTAAGAATGTCCCGCTCACGCAGAATAGACTCAACCAGCTCTCGCGTCCGATTCACCTTTTCGTCCGGCTGTGGTCTGCGAGCGAGCAGAAATGCATCTGCAGCAGCCCTCATCTCGTTTTTGTCTTCAGTCTCAAGAATGATTTTTTCAAGCGCATTTGCCTCCCTCCCGAAGACCCGATCAATAGGCATCGAGCAATTTGCCAGCGACGAAATAGCTCGTCCGAGAAAAGGAAAAAATCCTCCCGGCGTGAACTTGATTCCAAAGACATGTGATTTCCCTTCCAGCATCCGCGAGAATTTAACCGTCGAAATCCCCCATATCTTCGACCCTGCCTCCTCAAAGACTAGATGCACATTCGGATGCGGCAACGACTCAACCAAACGCGGTTCCTGACTACGCAGGTCCCAGCTCACCATCCAATAGTGATCGATCCATGTGGCAAGTTCGGGTGCTGCGGCAAGGCGCGCGTGAAGAAATTTGCCTGCCGGCGGAGGTGGCCGTCGCAGAACGCCACGAGGCTGGCCCAACGCAGGATCAAACGATTCCTCGCTCTCGTATCGCGTGGGCATTTCAACCACCGAATCCTGTCGCGTTTTTCCAATCATGGCAGCGGCTTCCAGTATAGATTGTGGGACGAGGATCTTTACACATGGCCGAACTGTTCATTCGCAAATCGATTGAAGTCAACGCCCCAGCAGAAGCGCTGTGGAAAGTGCTGACTGATAACACTTTCATTCCGCAATACATGTTCGGCTGCAATGCAGAAACCGACTGGAAACCAGGCTCGGAGCTACTTTGGAAGGGCGCTACCGATGACAAGATGTACGTGAAAGGGACCGTAGTCGCAGTCGATGAACCGCACCGTCTCGAATACACCATCATCGACCCGAACAACCCGGCAGTTCCGGATATTCCTGCAAACTACCTGACCATGATCTACGAGATCCGGGAACAGGGTGAAGGCTTGGTGTTTGAGATCATTCAGGGTGACTATTCAAAAGTAGCCGAGGGACAAAAGCGCTACGAAGACACGCTCAAAGGCGACGACTATATTCTTCTGAAGATCAAAGAACTGGCCGAAGGGCTTAAGGTTCATGCAGCTTCATAGCTTGGCGATCGCCTGCTGAAGCTCGTGTTCTTTGGCAGGCGACCAGGTGCCGGAATCATGCCATAAAACGTTGCCGTGGTCGTCGATGATCAACACGTAAGCATCGTCCGGAGCGGCAAAATGAGCCGCATCTTTCCATCCCTGCGCGTTCTCCATGATCGGCGCAAAGTGCTTTCGCTGGTCCGGAGTGAGGCCATCACGTATGTTGTGGACTATCATGCCGCGGATGAACCCAGGCGCTCCGGCTAGAACGGGCATCTCGTAATAACCAATTTGCGGCTTGTCTTTGAGCTGTGAGACTACGTTATCGAACCATGGCTTGCAGGCCTCGCCAGATTTCTTGCTGAAACCGAGAATGAGAATTGTCTTTGCCCCCGGCGTGGCCAGAGGAAGGTGCAACATCTCATTTGCGAGTGTAGGGCCGATGAACGAAGGTATGGTTTGTCCGCCCGCCACCGGAGTAACAAGCAACACTGCCCAAAGGCTGGCAATGAGAGCATTCTGAATCTTCACGATTCCTCTAATGCTTCATGAAGTCGAGAGCGCGGACCAGATACGCCTTCATTTCCTTACGAGTTACGACCGCATCCAGAAAACCGTGCTCCAGCAGAAACTCTGAGCGCTGAAAGCCTTCGGGCAGCTTTTGCCGAATCGTCTGCTCGATGACTCGCGGTCCCGCGAACCCGATTAGGGCTCCCGGCTCTGCAATGTTCAGATCGCCTAGCATGGCGAAGCTGGCGGTCACGCCGCCGGTTGTCGGGTCGGTCAGCACGGAGATGTACGGAATCTTCGCTTCGTCCAAACGTCCCAGCGCTGCCGAGATTTTCGCCAGCTGCATAAGGCTGACGATGCCTTCCATCATGCGCGCGCCGCCGGAAGCAGCAACGATGATCAGGGGCCGCCGCGTATTGTAGGCGCGATCGACTGCGCGAGCGATCGTCTCGCCAACAACCGCTCCCATGCTGCCCCCGATAAAGGCGTATTCCATTACTGAGAGCACAACGGAGTACGGCCCCAACTGTCCAAGGGCGTTGATGATGGCATCGTTAAGTCCGGTGTCATGCTGCGCTTTCTTCAAACGGGATTTGTAGGACTTAAGGTCGCTGAATTTCAGCGGATCGGTCGACTTCAATTCGGTATCGACAATTTCGTATCCTGGCTCCAGCAGCAATTCAATGCGCGTACGCGCGCCAATGCGGAAATGATGACCGCACTTGGGACAGACATGGGAATTGGCTTCGAGGTCCGCCCTGAAGATGACCTGATCGCAGCTCTCGCACTTGATCCAGAGACCTTCGGTGCGGACCGTCTTCTCTCCCTCGTTCTCAATCTTGTTTTCCTGCCGCTTAAACCAGGACATGCAAAACCTTTCTCCCTAATACTCAATGCCGCGTTGAGCGAGAATGCCTTTCTGATACGCGTGCTTTACTTCGCGCATTTCCGTCACTGTGTCGGCAATTTCAACCAGCGACGGATGCGCATTCCGTCCGGTCAGGATAACGTGCACCAGCTCGGGCCGTTGCTGTAGCGTTTCCACCACCTTCGCGGGATCGAGCATGCCATAGCTGATGGCGTAGTTAATCTCGTCCAGCACGACCATATCCCATTCACCTGAGAGAATTGCCTGCCGTGCCTCTGCCCACGCCTCTTCCACCATGCGAATATCTTCCGGGTCAGTTTCGACGCCGCCGATCTTCACAAAGCCCCTTCCCAGTTGTTTCATGACGAAGTTGCCATTAAACGCCTCGACCGCGTCCAGCTCCCCGTAATGCCATGATCCCTTGAGAAACTGCAACATCAGTACCTTGAGACCATTGCCGACCGCGCGCAAAGCCGTTCCCATAGCGGCAGTCGTTTTCCCCTTACCCGGGCCAGTGTTGATCAGGATCAATCCTTTACGCGCTTCAGCCATAATCCTAGTGGCCCGTGTGATACGGATGCCCAGATAGGATTGTAAATGCCCGGTAGAGCTGTTCGCTGATCACCACGCGTGCCAATTCATGCGGAAGAGTCAGGGAACCGAGCGACAGAAGCAGGCTGGCCCTTTTACGGACCTCTTCGGACCATCCATCTGCCGGCCCAATTGCAAAGACGACATTCTGTTGTCCCTGGTCGCGCAGCTTGCCAAGCCATTCCGCGAATAGCTCGGAAGTAAATTGTTTGCCTCGGCTGTCCAGCAGCACCAGATACGGTGGTGTCCTTGAACGATGCCGCGACAGCGTTTGAAGTAAAGCCTCCTCGGAAGAAAAGATTGGATGGTCGACTGAGGCGTAGTTGCCGATTCGCTTGATATAGATTTTGAAAATCGATGCGAATTCGGAATCCCCGGAACCCTTCTTGATCATTGCCACGGAGACGGTCATCCCAGCGAGTCTATCTCCTTTCGAACAGTCCACTCAAAGTCGGCACATTCAAGTGGTCTTTCCACTTGTCATAGTTAGTAGCTACTTATCTATGAAAAAGTAGAGAACGAGGTAAGTATTGATAACTCAGAGAACATTATTCAGTTAGGTAATGTATAAACACGTTTTCATCCAGTGGAAGCTGAATCAATCTGCATGCGCAAGAACTGACGGCCCCATTCACGAGAATATCCCTTTACTGATCCATTACTGATCGATTTACTACCAAGCTCCTCGCCTCGAATGGAAGCAGGATTGCCGCTTCTCCACGGCAAAAGATGGCAATCCCGATCGGGCCTCGTTTTCAAGGGAGTGTGCGATTGGCTTGCGTGCCTGCCGAATCGCGCTGCACAAACTCTAATGAAACGATTTTGATCGTTCTTGAAAGTTACCGTTCCGGAGGTTCTATGCGGTCAGCTAAGGTATTAGCATTTCTGCTCTTCTCTCTAGCTCTTCTTACACCCCGTGCTAATGCACAGAATGTTTACGCAGCCGTCCACGGGACCGTGACGGACAGCAGCGGAGCAGTCGTTTCTAACGCGACAGTCGACATACTCAACACAAGCACGAACATCTCGACTCAAGTGACGACGGATAGCAAGGGATATTATAAGTTTCCGCAACTGCAGATCGGTGGTCCTTATACGATCACCATACAGGCGGCAAATTTCCAACAGTTCAAGGCGACTGGCCTCACACTGAACCTGAATGACGACCGAGCGGTCGATGCGATCCTCCAGGTTGGATCGAGCGCGACAACGGTCCAGGTAGAAGCGTCCGCAGTGCAGGTTGAGACCTCAGATACGCAGCTAAAGACTGAACTAACCTCTCAACAGATTGACGCCTTGCCCTCAATTTCGCGTGACGTGTCTCAGTTGGAAAAGACAGCGCCGGGCGTGGTCGAGGCAGCAGATCGCTTTGGTACGTTCAGTTCCAATGGCAGCCAGACGACCACCAACTCGTTTTTGCTGGACGGGACGGACATCAACGATGCACCACTGCAAACGCAAGGGATTAATGTAAATCCTGACGCGATCAGTGAGCTGAACATCATCACCAGCACCCTGAACCCGGAGTTTTCTCGTAATTCGGGCGCGATTCTCAATGAGGTAACGAAGAGTGGAACGAACAGCTTTCACGGCAATGCCTTTGAGTATTACCGCGATACATTCCTGAATAACCCCGATTACTTTGCCCTGCCTGGGCAACGTCCACCCTTCCATCAGAACCTCTATGGCGGCACTTTCGGTGGACCGGTTCTTAAAGATAAGCTGTTTTTCTTCGTGGCATATCAGGGTTATCGCAACCGTACGGGCGGTACTCAGAACACGCCGGTTTTTACCCCAGATCAGCGCTCGGGTGTCTTTGGAGATGCGGGCGCTCTTTCATCGAATCCTGTGCCATTCACTGTCGGTAGCTGCGTGGCTGATGGTGTAAATACTTGGGCAAGTTGCTTCCCAAATGGCCTTACTGTCGATCCAGGTAAGTTCGATCCTGTTGCTAGTAACCTTCTAAATAAATTTGTGCCAGGCGCGAACACTATTATCGGTGGCGTTCCCATATATAGCTTCAGCACAGCAAATTCCGGTGGCGGCGATCAGGGTGTAATTCGTGCTGACTATCACCTCACGCCAAAGGATGAAATTTGGTCTTCCTCGGTTTTCCAATCGACTCCAAGTAGTTCGACATTGCCGTTTACTGGGGCTACGCTTCCCGGATTCAGGGAGGTGGACGCGGCACACGTCAAGATCTTTAATGCCTCATACACCCACGTATTCAACACAAGCATGCTCAATGAGTTCCGTGTTGCCTATTTCCGCTTCAACTTCGCAGCGGTTGAGCCCGCTACTCCGGTCGCGCCCAGTTCCTACGGATTCCAGATAACACCTCAAAATACCGCTGCGCAGTCTCTGCCGCTTATTCCTGTTGCCGGCTATTTCACCCTGGGATTCAGCAACAACGGTCCGCAGCCCCGCAAAGATTCAAACCTTAGCTTTGTCGATAACTTCAGCAAAGTGTTCGGCGCGCACAGCACCAAATTCGGAGCTCATGTCACCCAGTTTCGTGTGAGCAATCCGTTTTTCTTCGATAACAATGGCGCTTATGCCATTGCGGGTGGTGGTCCGTTTAGTTCTGGGGACCCGGCTGTGGACTTCCTTTTAGGTATTCCCGATAGCTACAACCAGTTTTCCGGCGGTTTTATCGACGCGATGGCTTACGAAACCTATCTCTACGCGCAGGATAACTGGAAAATGAGCCCGACCTTCACCTTCAACTATGGAATGGGATGGGATACGGAGCAACCCTTTCAGAACAGCCAATTTGGTGGCGTTGCGGTTACATGCTTTGTCGGCGGCTCAGCGCAATCAAAAGTCTATCCGACAGCGCCGGCAGGCCTTTTGTATCCCGGCGATCCGGGCTGCAATAAAGGAGCGGGTCCGACAACGAAATATACTCACTTTGCTCCCCGCATCGGGTTTGCATGGTCTCCGGAGTCAGGGCCAGCCTTCTTGACTGGAGGACATCAGGAGTTCGCCGTGCGCGCTGGTTTCGGCATCTACTACAACCGGGACCAGGAGGAGGGTTCTCTGCAAAATCTAGAGACTCCCCCTTTCACACTCTTCTCTCAGGGTGCTAACAGCGTTGGCTTGCAACCAGCCTTCGCTAATCCTTTTGCGGACGTTGCTGGAAGAGGAGCCGGTACGAACCCATATCCCTTTACACCTCCTAAGCCCGGACAGCCAGTTGATTTCGTTGCTGGCGGTTACTTCCCGGCCGAGTTGAACAATTTCGACCGTCGTAATACGGTTCCAGTCGTTTACAACTTCAATCTGAACATCCAGCGTTCATTGCCCGGTGCGATGGTGATGACTTTAGGATATGTGGGCTCTATCGGGCATCACTTGGTAACGACTTATGATGCCAATCCAATAACGCCCGCTGGTCATGCAGCCTGTCTGGCCGACCCTGACTGCGTCGCCAATCGTTCGATTCAGCGGCTGATCTATCCCGATCATTCCACTGATCCGCTGACAATCGACGATACCGGATTTCCTTACTATCTGGGAGTGGGCACACAGGCCACTTCAGGCAACTCAAACTACAACTCATTCCAGGCACAGCTGCAGAAAGCTCGCACACACGGATTGTCCTTCACTCTCGCGTACACCTATTCTCATGGGCTCGACAATGCATCCGGTCTTGAGAGTTCAGGTTTTAATGGATTGGGTACAAACTATATCCCCGGCTTCGGATACCTGAGCTATGGCGACTCCGACACCGACGCGCGCCATCGGTTTGTAGGGATTTATGTCTATGAGATTCCAATCTTGCAGGCGATGAAGAACAACGCGATCATGCGCGAAGCCTTTGGAGGCTGGCATCTTTCTGGAATCACTTCTCTGCAGAAAGGCTTCCCCATCACCATCCTTGATACCGGAGGCTATAACTCACTTTGGTGCGATGGGTTTAACTACTACAGCTGCCCTGACACGCCTGTCACGTCGACCTTCAAGATCAAAACTCTCAACCCAAGGTCTGGAGAGTGGTTCGATCCAGGCATTTTCAGTCAGGAGCCGATTGGTACCTTCGGCAATGTGAAGCGTAACTTCTTCCACGGGCCAGGCTTTAACTACACTAACCTCGGTCTTTACAAGGACTTCCCACTCGGGGCTGAAAAAGCTCGCTACATCGAGATTCGCCTAGATTCGTTCAATACATTCAACCATCCGAACTTCGCGCCTCCTGGTTCTCCCGGCGTTCCGGGGGCAAACTACGGCGCGGGAGTAGCTCCTCGGGCTACTTTTGGGAAAATCACGTCGGTTATTCAGCCGATCAATTTTGGCGGTTCCAGTACCGATCCACAGCCCGGCCGGGCCGTTCAACTGGCCGGAAAGATATACTTCTGACCCATAAATGCAATAAAAAGGCCGCTTTTCGCGGCCTTTTTATTGCAAATTCATTGGAAAAAATCACTGTTTTTTGCGTGCAGAAGGCGTAGAAACGCGCTTTTTCGGTGCCTTTTTCGCAGCAGAAGTTGTCTTTAATTTCGCGTTAAGTGTCGTTTTTTTGCCACTAACAGTCTTTTTAGTGCCGGAAGCTTTCTTCCGCGCCGCGACGGTCTTTTCTTTCAATGCCACCTTTAGTTCCTCTGAGTCGACTGTCCGAGCCGACTTCCACAGCCGCTCCAGGTCATAAAAGGCACGCTTTTCTTCAAGAAAAATGTGCGCGACAAAGTCCACGTAGTCCATCAATATCCACTCCCCCAGCTTGCGGCCTTCAACAGAGTGTGGATGTGTTGCGAAATCGCGCTTCAGGCGAAGCTCGATTTCATCGCCGATGGCCTGTGCCTGGCGGTCATTCGTCGCACTGGTAATCAGGAAAAAGTCAGTGAAGCCTGAGTCAGCTGGGTCAAGTTCAAGAATGCGCGTGTTTTCCGCCTTCTTGTCTTCGCAGGCTGCTGCGGCAGCCAGCACCATTTTGCGGGTTTCGGTGGACGCCATTCGGTGGGGACGCTCTCCTTAGATATAACGCTACATCGTAGCGTGGACTGGATGGTAGCGCCAGAGGCAGGACTTTCCTTCATGAGTAAAGATGATGGGCGCAAATATACTCTGCCACTGCCGGAGGCAGCGCCGCATTGGCCATATGATGTTCCGCCAGTGCCGTACGCACCTCGGTGGCTGAGATTTCTTCGCAGAGATCGGGCAGGAAGTACAGTGTCGAAGACCGGTCAGTGTTGTTCCCCACATGAATGACAGAGTATCCGGTTTCGTGACGCGGCTCCCCTGAAACGCTTACATTTTTTGGCAGGGTTTTTTCCGTATTACGGAAGTCGAATCCGGGACGTCCGGCAATAATAAAATCGCAGGCGAAGATAAGCTCACCTGCGCGGTGCCAGTGCGGCAGGCTCAGAAAGGAATCAGCGCCGACGAGGCAGAAAAGTCGATCTTCTGGCTGGAGAGATTCTTTCAACCGCTCGATGGTGTCGACGGTGTAGTTTGGGCGATGATCCGGGCGAGGGGCGTCGATCAGAGAAAGTTCAAATCGGCTGTTCTCGGCGATGGCCAGCTTCACCATGGCGATGCGGTCTTCGAAAGTGACGACTGAGGAATCCTGCTTCAGCGGCTGATTCCCGACTGGCGCGAACAGGACACGGTCGAGTTGAAGACGATCAGCCGCCGCCTGGGCGATGGCGAGGTGTCCGCGATGAGGCGGGTCAAACGTGCCGCCAAAGAATGCTATCTGCATGGTCGGAAATACTCTTGTGATGATCGTAAACTGTTCGTGCGCCAATCTTTGACATGGCCTCAGCAGAAACCCACACCGCCTATATCGGTCTTGGCTCCAACCTCAATTCGCGTGCCGGAGCACCCGCGGAGACAATCGAGGAGGCATTTCGTGCGCTCGAATCGCTGGGTCAGGTGACCGCGCGATCCTCTTTGTATGAAACCGCCCCGATAGGAATGACGGATCAGCCATTCTTTGTAAACGCAGTGGCCGCATTGAGGACGGCAGACTCGCCGGAGGTCCTGCTGGAAAAGCTGTTGGCGGTCGAACGCGACTTCGGGCGGGACCGCAGAAACAGCATCCCGAAAGGTCCACGCACGCTCGACCTTGATTTGTTGCTCATGAATGAAATTGTTCTGAACACGCAGGCGCTCACATTGCCCCATCCTGCGATTGCTGAACGGCGCTTTGTCCTTGTGCCTCTGGTCGAGATTGCGCCAGGCTTGCGACACCCCATTCTTCAGGCCACGATGCGAGACTTGCTGGCTGTTCTTCCGGATGTCAAAGCAAATCGCAGCGAAAGCGTTCGCGTTCTGCCACCTCGCCCGTAAAATGAGAACACCCGATGGTGAATCGACACAAGACCGAACGACGGTTCCTGCTCCTGGCATTGCTGTGCACCTTTGCCCTGCCTGCGTGCGTGGCGCAACAGCTGCGGTTCTTCGGAATTGTGGTGGATGAAAAAGGACTCGGCGTCTCCCACGCGGAGATCGCAGCCATCAGTGGTGCTGTCCTTGGTGTTACTGAAAACGATGGCACTTTCAGTTTCCAGAACGAATCGTCGGCGCCGCTTTCAGTTAAGGTCAGCGCGCTCGCATATGATACTGCCACAGTTACAATTGTCCCGAAGACGGCAGCTCACATTGTTCTTACGCGACAGCAAGAGAGTATCGTAGTCTCAGCCTACCGCTCACCGCTCGACACGCTCGACAGTCCCGCCAGCACGCGTATTGTGAACCCGCAGCAGCTTCAGGAAGCAGCCACGCCCGCACTCGATGGCAAGCTACGACAAGTCCCCGGGCTGGAACTCTTTCGGCGGTCGAGCTCTCTGGTAGCGAATCCCACATCGCAAGGTATTTCTCTGCGTGGCCTCGGCTCAACGGCTGCAAGCCGCACGCTCGTTGTTTCAGATGATGTGCCACTGAACGATCCATACGGCGGCTGGATTCACTGGGAGGAAATGCCGGAGCTGGCCGTCCGCTCGGTCGAAGTCGTGCGCGGCGGCGCGTCAGATCTTTATGGATCGAGCGCGATCGGCGGTGTGATTAACATCATCCCAGTCAGGCCAGATCGGAATTTTTTTGCGCTCACCACGGGCTATGGGTCGGAAAGCACGACAGCCAACAGCCTGCTGGGCTCGCTCAAGCACGGACCCTGGGCTGGGCTGGTTTCAGGCGGAATTCTCGGTACGAGTGGCTACACGCTTGTTGCTCCCGACCTGCGTGGGCCCATCGACCAGAACAGCAATGTCCATTCGCAGAATGGCATTGTCGATCTTGAGCGAAGTATTCGTAACAGTGACCGTATCTTTTTGCGAGGCAGTGGATTCAACGAGGCGCGCGATAACGGAACTCCGATTCAGAAAAATGGGACGAGGCTCTGGCGTTATTCAACAGGTGTTGACTGGTCTCAGCTTGCGCTGCGACTCTACGGCAGCACGGAGCACTATCGGCAGACATTTTCGTCAATCGGCCCTAACCGCGCATCGGAGACGCTAACACGCTACGCCGAAGATCCAGCCGATGAACTCGGAGCAGCGGCACATTGGCGGCAACCCATTGGAGCTAAGGTCGTGGTTCTCGCCGGCGCCGATACGCGTGACGTACGAGCGTCAGACGATGAAGTGCTTTATACCGGAGCCAAGGGCTATCAGAATACGTCTGCGCGACAGCGCCAAACTGGAGTTTACGGTGAAGCGCTGGCCACTCCGGGGAAGTGGACGCTGAGCGCTTCCGGGCGCGTGGATCACTTCTCGAACTTCGACGCCGAGCGATGGACGCAGAATGGCGCGACCACATATCCATCGTTCAGCGAGACAGTCTTTGATCCGCGGCTCGGAATCTCACGGCGTATCACAACAAACATAGCGCTCTTTGCTTCAGGTTTTCGCGCGTATCGTGCTCCTACGCAGAATGAGTTGTACCGCACCGGCCAAGTGGGTCAGCAGACCACGCTGCCGAATCCGAATCTTCGGTCAGAGCGTGCCACCGGATGGGAAACCGGATTTCAGGCAAACATACCGCGCTGGCAATCGATGCTGCGGACAAGCTACTTCTGGACAAGGGTAAACCGGCCCATTACCGCGCTCACACTGGCCACGACGCCAACGTCTACATTGCTGATGCGCGAGAATCTTGGCCAAATCGAAAGCCGCGGCGTTTCCGTCGACTTCGAAATACATCCCCTTTCGTGGGCTGCGATCGTCGGCGGCTATCAATACGCGGACGCCACGGTCACCAGCTACAAGCAGCAGCCGCAGCTTGTCGGCAACTGGATTCCCCAGGTGGCGCGCAACATGGGCACTGCGCAGGTGCGCGTCACCAACAAGCGCATCGGCATACTTAGTCTTCAGGGACGCATCAGTGGCCATCAGTTTGACGATGATGCCAACAACTATCTGCTGCACAGCTACTTCAGGCTCGATGCCTATGGCTCGCGTGAATTTGGACAGCACTTCGAAGTGTTTGCAGCGGGTGAAAATCTCTTGGACCGCTCCATCGAGGTAGGAAAGACACCGATTCTCACACTCGGGACGCCGAAGGTAGCGCGTTTCGGCGTTCGCCTGCGTTTCGGCGAATAGTCGATACAAAGAAAGCACTTCCGCTGCCGCCTTTCACATCCTTCCTGTGCGGGTGTATTGTGTTCGGCGGTGCAGTTTCGGCCCTTTATCTCGTTTTCCAAGGGGCCTGCTGCCAAAGGAGCTTGCTATGGCAACTATCGCCCTTGATCCTCGCCTCGA
>Ga0126381_100007020_pt1 | contig 12496 bp, 12 predicted proteins | sample PanSoiMetPlot_28_FD_96465 | JGI IMG/M metagenome (GOLD analysis project Ga0126381, IMG submission 96465) | Tropical forest soil microbial communities from Panama - MetaG Plot_28 | ecosystem: Environmental > Terrestrial > Soil > Tropical forest > Bulk soil | place: Panama | collected 2016-02-17
AATGGCCCAATAACAGCCCTCATTTTTATTTATGATGGCGAGGATCTTTTCAATGAATGTGACTGCGTCTTCAATTGAAGTGGCGCGCGCGAAGCCGGATTGTCTCCCACCAGAACGACGGCGAGACCCGGCCTAACGCCTTTCGATTTCAGGTGCGATCCTGTGCCGAAGATCGACATAGACTTTTTCCGCGATCGTGCGGCCGTCGATTAGGTTTGTCATTGAAACAAAGGTCGTAATGGAACTAGCGAGTTTCAACCAGTCCCATCATTACGTTTTCCAATCGTAAACGCTCAGCCTCAAATTCCGCGTTGGTTGATGTTGCCCGCACGAAGTGCGGCGGTCCGTAGATGACACGCACTTTCGAGAATGGTTTCGGAATCATGAATCCGTCCCAATTATTTGCCCGCCAGCATTTGGAGTATTCAAAATTCATCGGCATAATCGGCACGCCCGTTTTTTGCGCGAGTAAAATAATCCCACCGCCCAGGCGATAGACCGGACCGCGCGGACCATCTGGAGTGATGAGCGGATCGCTACCAGACGCGATCACATCGGCAAGCTCCAACAGTGCACCGGTGCCGCGACGCGAGCTCGAGCCGCGCACGGGCCGGAATCCATATCGTTCCACTACGTTGCCAATCAGTGCGCCATCACGGCTGGCGCTGATCAATGCTGCGCCGCCCCGCCGTTCGGGAGTAAATTTCCAGATCACGTGCGCGCTAAGCAGAAGCCGATTGTGCCAAAGCGAAGCGATGACTCGCTGCGATATCGGCATTTGCGGCAAGCCACCACGGTCATCCAACTCGAACCGAAGCGTCCAGATCCAAAGTTTGAGCAGTGGAAATCCGAACGCGATCAGAAAACGCCCGAGTGCGCTTTCGATGTTCAACTTTTTTGTCCCCACCGATAAGCGCGCGGATTCGGTAAACCGATCTGATCGAGAACGCGCCAAACCACAGTGTCGACAACCTCGTTCACGGATTTCGGCCGACTGTAAAACGAGGGAATCGCTGGCAGCACGATCGCGCCGGCTTCTAGGAGCGTGACGATGTTCCGCGCGTGAATAAGGTTCCACGGCGTCTCGCGCGGGACGAGAATCAATTTTCGGCGCTCCTTCAAAAAGACATCGGCGGCTCGCAACAAAGCGCTGTCGCTTGAACCAGAAGCGATTCGCCCAAGTGTGGCCATCGAGCAGGGAAGGATAACCATCGCATCAAAACGCGCCGACCCGCTCACAAATGGAACGTCAAGATCGCTCTCAGAATGTTGGGTGACGGCTTTTGGAATTTTCAGGGTACCGATCTCTTGCTTCGCGACTTGTTTGGCGTGTGCGCTTATGACGAGATGGATCTCATGTGTGGCAGAATCAATCTGTTCGAGCAACCTTTGCAGATAAATTGCGCCGCTGGCACCGGTCGTGGCGATCACAAGTTTCATCTGAGAAGCTATCCTGAGTTTGAATTTAATCCCGTACGGGCGCAATAAGATACAATATGGTCAAAAAGCTCTTACACACTCGCTATCGTGTGAAGGATTTGGAAAAGACGGTCTCGTTTTATAAAGACGTCCTTGGGCTCAAGGAGCTTCGTCGCCAGAGGTCGGGTCGCGGTTCACAGCTCGTTTTTCTAAAAGCTCCCGAGAGCGACGAAGAGATTGAGATTTGCAAGTTTGACGAGAGCGGACCGGTTGTGGTTGGACTTGACCTTACACATCTGGCTTTTGAAGTAGACAACTTGGAAAAGTTCGCGAAGGAAGCGGAGGCCAAAGGGTATCCGTTGTCGGACGGACCGCATAAAAGTAGCAGCGGCAAGATAGCGTTTATTGACGCGCCAGAAGGATACGAGATTGAATTGATCGAACACGCAAGGTAGAAGGAGATGGCCCTGTACGGGATTCGCTACAGCGATCCGCTGCGAATTACCGATGGACTTGCGTTCATCAAAATTCTATCGCTAAGTTCCCGCCGATGAAGTGGCGCAATCGAATTCTTCTTTGCGCTCTGGTTTTAGCCGGCACTCTTGCCGCTTCAGGCCAGGATAGCGACGTCGAAGCCGTGCGGCCCAGCGGGGTCTCGGGTCCTGTCCGCAAAGCGCAGTCGGTCGAGTCGCTGGTTGACTCCAGCGGCGAACCGGTCTCAACAGCGAGCCCCATTCGGAAACCGCAGGCGGCTAAATCAACCTCTCCACGTCCGCGGCGCACGCATGCAAAGTCGAGGCAAACGCCGGAAGCAACTCCCACAGAATTCACTCCCGAAGGCATACCAAAAACGGGCGCCGCTTCGGTGATTGTCGTGGACGCGCACAACGGCGAGACATTATATGAAAAAAACGCCGACCAGGTCCGAGCAGCAGCGAGCACGCAGAAACTCCTTACAGCGCTGATCGTGGCAGAGCACGGCTTCTTGGATCAGCCGGTCACAGTTCAGGCAATCGACACCCTGGCTGAGCCCGTGAAGCTAAATATCAAGCCCGGGGAAACCTATCAGCGGATTGATCTGTTGCGAGCGTTGCTGGTGAAAAGCCCCAACGACGTGGCAAGATGTCTGGCACGGGACAATGCGGGCAGCATCGAAGCTTTCGCAGAAGTGATGAACAGACGTGCCCGGGAACTCGGGGCTGTGCACTCGCATTTTGTAAATCCAAACGGTTTGCCGATCCCCGGACAATACTCGACAGCGCGGGATCTTTCGATCATCGCGCGCGCGGCATATGCCAACGTGACGATTCGATCGATCGTTTGCCTTCCGCAGCTTGTTTTTCGGTACGCCAGTGGACGTACGCGTGAACTGGAAAATACGAACAAAGTTCTCAAGCGCCTTCCGTACTGCAATGGGATGAAAACCGGTTACACTGAGGCCGCTGGACACTGCTTGATTTGCAGTGGGTCGCGAAGTGGACGCGACATCATCGTCGTGGTCCTCGGCGACAGCAAGTCCGGAGTGTGGCGCGATGCTTCTGCTCTGCTCTCCTGGGGTCTCTGGATGTAGGACGCGAATCTCACGAATTCCTGCGTATCCGGCCAGCGCTAATTTCGTGGGACGATTTGTGGTAGTTTGTGAAATTCGTGTCTGATTTTTTTCAAGACCAACTGGAGGCGCTGCGAGCACGTTCATTAGATCGATATCTGCGCGAAATTTGTACCGCACAAGGGGCGGAAATCGAGATCGGCGGTCGCCGATTTATAAACTTCTCATCAAACGATTACCTCGGTCTTGCAAATGATCCCATGTTGCGACAAGCAGGATCCGCCGCCATCCGTGAATTTGGTGTCGGCGCTGGCGCTTCGCGGCTGATTAGCGGGACGCAATCGCCACATGTGCGTTTGGAACGCGCGCTGGCGAAATGGAAAGGAACAGAAGCCGCGCTTTGTTTCAGTAGCGGATATGCTGCAGCGCTCGGCACGATCCCGGCCCTAGTCGGCAAAGATGACGTTATTGTTCTCGACAAGCTCTGCCATGCATCCCTTATCGATGGTGCGAAACTCAGTGACGCGATCCGGCGCGTGTTTCCGCACAATCATCTGGCCAAACTGGAAAGCCACCTTGGATGGGCTCGGCGCAAGTATCCGGACAAACGCGTCATCGTGGTCACTGAATCTGTTTTTTCTATGGATGGCGATCGCGCACGGTTGCGGGAACTTGTTGAATTGAAAAAGCGTTTCAATGCGCTTTTGATGCTCGATGAGGCACATGCCGTCGGCGTGATCGGCCCAAATGGCCGGGGCTTAGCTGCTGAAGAGAACTTGAGTGACGATGTCGATGTTCAGATGGGAACGCTGAGCAAGGCACTCGGCGCAAGCGGGGGTTACATCTGTGGCTCCCGCGATCTTATCGACTGGCTGATCAATCGAGCGCGCGCTTTCATTTATTCGACTGCGCCGGCGCCTGCCGTCGCTGCAGCCGCATCGGCTGCGATTGATTTCTTGTCGTCGCCTGAAGGCGAGGAGCGCAGGCTATTGCTTTGGAAAAAGATCAATTTGATGCAGGAGCTTTTGCCCCGCAGTGGATTGAACAAAAAAGCCGGCGTTGCCAGCAGCGCAGTTTTTCCCTGGATCGTTGGCGACGAGCAGGCAGCGCTGAATTTGGCGGCCGCGCTGCAAAGCGAAAGCTTCCTTGTTCCAGCGATTCGTTATCCAACGGTCGCCAAAGGATCGGCACGATTGCGTATTACCGTAGCGGCACTGCACAAAGAAGATCAAATCCGATCGCTCTGTCAGGCGATTAAACGATTGAGCACTACATCGTAAACAAATAAACTATTGTCGCCGTGATCGGCCGCCTGAAGTATTGCGCTGGCTATTTGGGCGAAAGGGTGACATCCATCTGATAAAATTTGAAGGTGTTCTTCTCCGCAGGTTGATTGCTCACCTCAATCCGGTATCGATCTAGAACATCGATCACGAACGCGCGTCTTTCAGCCTCCGGTATGAATTGTGTCCATTCGATGAACGTCACACGACCAAAAGCGAGGAATGCAGAGCGAGACTTGAAATCCCACGCCTTGTCTTCCGTGTGAATACGACGGACGTGGAGACCATTCCGCTCCGCCAAGGCTGCATATTCCTCGGCTGTTAGATGGAGATAGGGATCGTGAAAACCCTGGAAATAGCGGACCCAACGTGATGAGAGCCGCGTTTCCTCAATGACATTTTCGAGGCTCTTCCTCTTACCCTTGGGAACAAGGCGCAATTGTGCGAGACCACTGGACTTCATCGCAGAACATATGGAGCGGAGCGCTTCGTCTTGCTCGGGCACCCAGTGGAGCGCATTGAAGGAAACAACAAGGTCGAATTCTTCCCGAAAAGGGAGGCGGCGCGCGTCGGCTGCCTCAAATCGAAGATTCGGCCGGAGTGCGGGATTGAACTGACTCGATGCGAAGCCAATCATGTCCGCGGACGAGTCGACGCCCACGATACTCCCCACCGGGAGACGGGCAGCGATCTCCGCTGTAATTTTCCCGTTACCGCAGCCCAAATCCAAAACACGCTCTGTCCCTTTGAGATCGAGGGAGGATAGTGCTTCTTCGGCCATCGCCTTCTGGAGTTCCGATACCCTGGCGTATTCAGGGGCGTCCCATTCGGTCATATTTTAAGGCGTTTCTGCGGGAGGTTTATTCCGCCAGAAACCGTCCTAAGATCGGTTTCAACTTCTCGACAGTTGCAGCGGGCCAGAGCCTGCGATCGGTGACGAGTGCCGAATCCAACGCGGAATGCTCCGGCCAGTTCGGCTCTGTCGGTATTCGCGGGATTACCTCGGCGATTATCTTTTTCGCCGTTTCCGCGTTTGCCATGACATGGCCGAGCACCGTCTGTGCCGAGACCGGTTCCTCTTCAACTTTCCAGCAATCGTAATCCGTAATCGTCGCGATCGTTGCGAGTGCAATTTCGGCCTCACGCGACAGTTTGGCCTCCGCAAGGTTGGTCATCCCGATTACATCGAAGCCGTTGCGGTGATTCAGTTCTGATTCGGCGCGCGTCGAAAACGCAGGTCCGTCCATGTTCACATACGTGCCGCCATTGTGCACAGTGAAGCCGAGAGATCTCGCTGATTCCGCCAGGAGATTTCGCAGCTTCGTGCTGATCGGATCCGCGAAGCCAACATGCGCCGCAATGCCTTCACCGAAGAAGGTATGACCGGCGGACCGGCTCGTGCGATCATAAAATTGGGACGGCAAAAGAACATCTCGCGGCGCATATTTTTCCTGTAAACTGCCCACTGCTGCTACCGCGATGATCCAGCGGACATTCAGCGAACGTAGCGCATAGATGTTGGCCCGGTCATTCAATTCGTGTGGGAGAATTCGGTGACCGCGGCCATGACGCGGCAAAAAATAGACCTGACGCCCGCTTATTTTTCCACCGACGAGGGTGTCTGATGGCGACCCGAACGGTGTTTGAATTTTGTGTTCGACCGGGTCAGCCAGTTCTTTCATTTCATAGAGACCGCTACCTCCGATGACCCCGATCGCCGGAATTTCATCTTTCATTTGCACTGTGATTTAATCTGAAAGATCCCTAAGATGAAAAGCGGATAATCTCGCCGTAGCGAAGCGGACGCGGCCGTGTATTATTTTCGCTCGCTCATGCCGAAATTTTTTATAAAGACTTACGGTTGCCAGATGAATGAGCGCGACTCAGAGCAGGTCGCGTATTCGCTCATTGCGCGCGGCTATAAACGCGTCGCGCATGAAAAAGAAGCTGATGTCGTGCTGTTAAATACATGCAGCGTGCGCGACATGGCCGATCAAAAGGCCTTGGGCAAAATGGGTATGCTCGGTCGCATGGCAAGAGAGCGGCCACATGTCGTATTTGGGTTCCTTGGCTGCATGGCTCAGGCGCGGGGCGCGTCTCTGCTTAAAAATCTGTCTCATGTCGATCTCGTCGTTGGAACACAAAAATTCCATCGTGTGGCGGATTACGTGGATGAGCTGGTCGCAAGCAAGAATGGCAAGGGGCAATCGCTAAGCGAGGCGCAACGTGCGATCGACGATCTCCGCCTCTCCATTGTGGATATCGCGCAGGAGCCCGGCTCGCAATCGATGATCTGCGATCAGCATCTCGCGCCCAAACAGACGACGGCGTTCGTATCGATCATGCAGGGATGCAATATGCATTGCACATTTTGTATTGTCCCGCAGACACGCGGCGTCGAGCGTAGCCGACCGATTGACGAGATTGTACGCGAAGTGCGCGATCTAGTCGCAAGCGGTGTGAAGGAGGTCACCCTCCTCGGTCAGATTGTGAATCTGTATGGGCGCCACGAATTCCCGAAGATCGACAATAAATCTCCTTTTGTGCAGCTACTGGAAGCCGTGCACGAGATCGACGGCCTAAAGCGACTCCGCTTTACGTCGCCGCATCCGATCGGGTTCCGCGAGGATTTGGTCGATGCGCTATCGCGCCTCCCAAAACTGGTTGAGCACGTGCATCTGCCGCTGCAATCCGGTTCTAACAAAATTCTCAAAGCGATGCATCGTGCCTATACCGCAGAGAAATATGTGGATCTCGTGCATCGAATTCGGCAGGTGCGTGACGGGATCGCCATTACGACTGATATCATCGTCGGATTTCCTGGCGAGACGGAGAGCGATTACAGGCGGACGCGCGATTTGGTGGAAGAAATCCAGTTCGATAACGCATTCGTATTTCGCTATTCGCCACGCCGCGGCACCCCAGCAGCTGCAATTCCGCAGCAAATCAGCGAGTGCATTAAAGAAAAGCGAAATCAGGATTTGCTTCGGATTGTGAATGAATCGACGCGACGCGCTGGCGAACGGTTGGTGGGCCATGTCGTGGAAGTTCTCTGCGAAGGCCCCAGCAAGACGAATCCCACGCGATTAATGGGGCGGACGCGGACCAACAAGATCGTGGTGTTACCGCGAGAGCTGCCGGAAGCGGGCGAGGCCGACAATGAAGTAATTGGACAACTTGTCGATGTCCGAATCGAGCGCGCCAATGGATTCAGCTTGTATGGCATGCCGATTTTGACAACCTCACGCGGATCCCACGGCGATCGCTCATGATTTACCATCTGTCGTTGCACGCTGCCGGAATTATCTCGGGTGCATTTCTCATTTTAATCAGCTTACCCGGACTGGTGAAACCAGATCTCAACAGTGTTGCGCAAAAGTTTCCGCGTTCTCATGTCGCCGGAGTTATTCTGCTCAGTATCGCCCTTGTCTGGACTTTTTGGCTGGTCGCGACAATCGAAATGGGCGAGTTCTCAGCTTTCCGGCGCCCCCTTCTTATTGCTCTGCCGATCGGTTACGTGCTCGCCTTGCGTTTCGTGGAAGAATTTCTCGCAGTACGCGCGCTTGGCATTCTTTGTTTGCTCGCAGCAGAACCGCTGCTTGATGCCGCGTTTCTGCGCCACGAACAGAGTCGCCTGCTTGTAACGGTGTTTGCTTACCTGCTGATTATCGCGGGATTGTTTTGGGTCGCTGTACCATATGTGCTTCGAGATCAAATCAACTGGAGCACGCGCAGTCGTTTTCGCTGGTGTTTCTTGCATGCAATCGCATTCATCTATGGTGGCGTGATTCTGGCATTTGCGTTTAGGCAATATTAAGCCACCGCCAACGCCATCGACTTCGGAACTCGTACTGAGCTGCTACAGTCAACCATGAACCGCATTCTGGTTATCCGCGGTGGTGCCATCGGTGATTTTATTCTCAGCTTGCCAGCACTGAAGGCGCTTCGTGAAGCGCATTCTCATGTACGGCTTGAGATCCTTGGCTACAGACATATCGCCCTGTTGGCAGAGAACCGGTTTTATGCTCAAGCTGTTCGTTCAATTGAGTACGGAGCGCTCTCCAGTTTCTTCGCGAAAAACGCAAAGCTGCCAGCCGAGATCGGAAATTACTTTGCAGGTTTTGATTTGATCATCAGCTACCTGTACGACCCGGATGGAATTTTCGAGATGAATTTGCGCAGGTGCGGTGTGGAAGACCTCGTCTGTGGACCAGCGAGAATCGAAAATTCTGTACACGCGGCGCGGCAGCTTGCGAAACCGGTTGAAGAGTTGGGGATAGACGTCGTCGATCTCGGCGCGAGGGTTTTTCCATCTGCCGAAGACTGGGAATTTGCGCGCGAGTTTCTTCGCGATCTGCCGCGGCCAATTTTTGCGATTCATCCTGGCAGCGGAAGCGAAAAGAAAACGTGGCCGCTCCCAAATTGGATCAGCATCGGGGATCATCTGCTGCGTTCGGACAAGTTTTGCGGCTCGCTCGTCGTCGTCGCCGGCGAAGCCGACCAAGGTCAGGTCCGGAAATTAGAGCCGCTCTGGCAAAGTCAGCGTGTTGTTTTTGCGGAAAATCTACTCCTGCCGCATCTCGCAGCTGTGCTTGCGCAGACAATTTTCATCGGACACGACAGCGGAATCTCGCACCTTGCGGCGGCCACTGGTGCGAAATGTATCTTACTTTTTGGTCCGACCGACCCAGATGTCTGGGCTCCACGAAACGAAAATGTGAGCGTGATACGATCGAAGACCGGTGCTCTAGAAGGTATCGACATTGCCCAAGTGGAATATGCCATAGCCGCTCCGCTGTGCGAAGGGCGGCGGCAGGGATTTTAATTCTCTAATGTGCCGGCCAGAGAGAGCGGCTAGGCTTACGCGCTGATGCGCATCGGCATGAGCACGTAGAGAAAGGGCGTCTGAATCTTCAATACGCCCGGGCTCATCTCGTCAATTAGATCGAGGAACACTTCGTCCTCGGTCAGGGCGCGTAGCGGCGCCATTAAAAATTCTGGATTAAACGCGATGGAAAAATCGCGGCCCTTGTATTGGACCGGTAGCGATTCCTTTGCTTCTCCAACTTCTGGCGTCGTGGCTGTAATGTCGATGTTGTTCTTGCTGAAATGCACTTTGATCGACATCGTCTTATCGCTTGCCAGCAGCGAGACGCGCCGCAGTGAGTTTAGAAATGTTTCACGCTCCAGTTTGACTCGCTCTTTTGCTTCGGACGGAATGACCTGGCGGTAGTTGGGATAATTGCCTTCGATCAACTTCGAAACGAGCAAGGTCTTGTTCAGATCAAATGCGATTTGGCCGCCGCCCATGCTCACTTTCACGTCACCGTCGTCCGTAAGCAGGCGCTGCAACTCAGTGATCGCTTTCGTGGGAACAATGATGTCCGCCTCATGACTGCGCGGGAACTCCAGTTCGATTTCGACCATCGCGAGTCGCCGCCCGTCCGTCGCCACCAGCGTCATCTTGTTATTCTTGAAACTGAAGAGAACGCCGTTGAGTACGTAACGGGTCTCGTCTGTCGAGATCGCATAGGATGTCTTGCGCAAACCATCGCGCAAATCTTTTTGCCGAATGGTAACGACCTTCGCATCCTCAAATTTGGGGAGTGGTGGGAACTCCTCCTCTGGTAACCCGAGAATTTTGAAAAAGCTTTGTCCGCTCCGGATCGAGGCCGTGTTCTTTCCATCGACATCGACCTGGATTTCACTGGAAGGCAACTCCCTAACAATATTGAAGAGGCGCCGTGCAGGAAGGGTGGTTGCACCTTCTTTTTCCACTTGCGCTTCGCAACTGCCGCGCACCCCAACGTCAAGATCTGTTGTGGTCAGGTGCACTGCGCCGTCGTCGGCCTGCACGAGAACGTTGGAAAGAATTGGCAGAGTTGTGCGTGTGCTGACTACGTTTTGAACCTGTTGTAAGCCCTCTAGCAGCTTTTCCTTCGTAACACTAAATTTCATGATCGGAAGAGGTGTTTAAGATGTAAGGCTTTGGATTTTATTCGGCAACCGTAATCTCGCTCTTGGCCTTGACTGTCGCGGCGCTTTATCACGGCCGCATTTTCTGTTGGCTCTTGTTCTCGTCAAAAGATTAATGCGACGGTCATTGATCCTGCTAAAGGTTTGCCAATCAGCGCTGCAGCGAACTGTCGATAAATGAAATAGTCTGACGAAGATTATCTTGCTCGGACATGCGTTTCTTTACCAGCTTACAGGCATGCAAGACGGTACCATGATCGCGTCCACCGAATGCGTCCCCGATTTCATTTAGGGATGCTTTGGTGAGTTCCCGCGACAGATACATTGCAACCTGCCGTGGAAAGGCGATGCTGGCCGGGCGTCGCTTGCTTGTCATATCTGCCACGCGCACATCAAAGTGTTCGGCGACACGCCGCTGGATTTGTTCGATGGTAATCGAATGCCGGCCTTCTTCCTGCAAAATATCTTTTAACAGATGCTCGACGACTTCCTGCGTGAGTTCCTTTCCGCTTAGCGATGCAAACGAAGCCACGCGCATGAGCGCACCTTCCAAACGACGCACGTTTGTGCGAATGCGACTCGCGAGAAATTGGAAAATCTCGTCGCGTAATTTGATCTGCATCGTGCGCGCTTTCTTCCGCAGAATCGCCAGGCGCGTCTCGATATCCGGTGGCTGAAGCTCAGCAGTAAGGCCCCACTCAAAACGAGAAACCAGGCGGTGCTCCAGATTGGCGATCTCCGAAGCAGGCCGATCGCTGGAGAGCACGATCTGCTTATGCCCGTCGAAAAGTGTGTTAAACGTATGGAAAAATTCCTCCTGCGAGCGTTCCTTGCCGCCGAGAAACTGAATGTCGTCGATTAAAAGAAGGTCGGCCTGGCGATATCGTTTTCGGAACTTGACGAGATTACTGTGCTGGATCGCATCGATGAACTCGTTGATGAAGAGCTCACTGGATAGATAGATCACTTTCATGTTTTTTTTCTTCGCCCACACGTACTGACCAATCGCCTGCATCAGATGTGTCTTGCCGAGGCCCACTCCGCCGTAAACGAAGAGTGGATTGTAAGTACGTGCCGGCGCTTGAGCGACCGCCAGGCTGGCGGCATGCGCGATCTCGTTGTTCGGACCAACGACAAAAGATTCGAACGTGTTTCGTGGATTCAGTCCAAGCAGGCTTGCACCTGCCTTGGTATCGCCCTGTGGCTCTGGCAAAATCTCTCTTAGAGTGATCTCTTCCAAAGGGGTTTGCCCCGCAGCCCCCGAGGGGGACGAAAACCTAACGGCACGTGGGGCCCCGAATGCGGTGACGATAGCGGTCTGTAATGCCGTCATATAATTACTCTCGATCCAGAATTGATAGATATTGTTTGGAACACGAAGAGTGATGCACTTATCAGTCGCTTCAACTAGGTCGACCGTGGAAAACCAACGGTTGAAACTATCCGCGCTGATATGCGGCTTGAGGGCAGCGGATAATTGCTGCCATAGCTGCGCACATTTCTTGTCCATAGCAAGTTGTTAACAGTGTTACACAGTCGCCACAGAGGACAATCCCGGGAAAAACCACCGCGAGACACTGGGGCGATGTCGGTGCGATCCGCAGTGCAATCTCTCGAAGAAATACTGGGGCAAAAGGTCCAAAATGCATAAATACGAGGGGAAATCGAATTTTGACCGATCTGGCACGGAATGCATTCCGAAAAAATAAATACGCGTGCAAGCTCGTTTCTCTGGTTTCTCTGAGAAAATGGGGGCGTCGTTCATTCTCGCTACGAAAAGTTTCTCAGAAATGTTCACATCTTATTCACATCCACTCGATTTCTGCCCTCCCAGAGGGCTTGAGAGTAGAAACGAGCGCAAAAATCGACAAGAAAAAAAGGCAACTTTATTTTTTTTGACTCAAAAGAAAGTTCTTGACTAAAAAAGGGAAACGGGCGTTCCCCGGGGACGAGAAACTGATCCTTTTTCCTCGCAGTTGACCGAATTGTCGCGCGCGCGCAGTTTTGCCGTTTCAAAAGTGCTATGGGGATGCTCTGCGAACCGAAAATGCAGGCAACGCAAACCAAACTGACCAACTCGAAGGTAAACCGAATCGCCACTTTAAACGCGTACTGGGCAATTCGGAGGATTTTTCGAGCGAGTCTGGCCGCTATCTTTCTCTCCGTGTCGCATGCCCAGGCCGCGGACGAATTGTTGCCCCCGTTCGGTTTTCGGTGGAACGATTCCATGGCGCGTGTGGAAGCGGTCCTGCACGGTGCAAAGGCAAAA
>Ga0126381_100007021_pt1 | contig 12496 bp, 12 predicted proteins | sample PanSoiMetPlot_28_FD_96465 | JGI IMG/M metagenome (GOLD analysis project Ga0126381, IMG submission 96465) | Tropical forest soil microbial communities from Panama - MetaG Plot_28 | ecosystem: Environmental > Terrestrial > Soil > Tropical forest > Bulk soil | place: Panama | collected 2016-02-17
CGGCGAGCAGGTCACCCTGATCACCGATGGAGTTATAGAGGCGCGTGACAAAACGGGAGCACTTTTTGGTTTCGATCGTACGGCAAGCCTAAGCATCCAGCCGGCTGAAACCATTGCTCGCGCGGCCCAGACCTTTGGCCAGGAAGACGACCTCACGGCACTAACTCTGATGGCCACTGCAACGCCACAGCCCGCGCTCGCGTAGGCAAAGTTGGTCGGCATCACCCTGGAGAAGGCGTAACTTCCGGTGTGCCGGTTACTCGGGACTTTGATCGATTTGTGAGAAGAACAGCGTTTGAACCGAGTGATCGCCAATGATTAGGGATGGGCGCGAGTGGGCATCCTCATCGACACGAGCGAATCAGTGACACCCGCGCTTGCATTGAGGGAGACCGCGTGGCGTTGGTAGAGTGGAACGATGCTGAAGCGCGGATTGCGACTGTTGCGGACTCATCCGGTGCTGGTTACCTTTCTAATTGGGATGGTTTGCGGGGCAGGGAACGTCATCATGATCGAGGTAGGCGGCCTGGCGGGCCACAATGCAGCCGGCATTCTGCCGTTGCTCGCCTCCGGCCACCGCACCGCTGGCCAGATCAACGTAACCCAGGGTGCTTTCCTGATGCTGATTGAAGCGGCGGGCAATCTGCTCGGATTCGGGATCCTGTTCGCAGGAGTGGCGGCGGTGGCGGTTGCGATTCGCCGCGTCCTTAGGCGTGCGAAGAGCGAGCAGGTTTCGTGATCGGCCGATTGCTGCTGTTGTGCTCATATTTGTTTTTTTTGCTGGGACAGGTGCTTTCAACGCTTGACTTGGTGATGTACCGCACGGGTGAACTTTCTGGCGTTCCGCGCTTTCCGGTCAAATTCGGCGCTGTTCCGGCGATTCAAAACGACAATGAGGTATGCCCATACAAGACAACCGACGATTACGAGGAGAAACCATCTCACGCCTGACAGCATACGCCTATCGCAACAAGGGAAACGATCCATTCCGTTGGATTCTGCCTGAGCAAATCGAACGACTCTGCGTATTCCGGGCGATTGTCGTCCTTTATCGTTTCAACAGCTTGTTTAGGAACCTCGCGGGTCCGACAGAGTAAGCTGAAGAAACTATGAGCCCGACTCCGCAACAGCCCCAGATGAACGTTGTACAGACGCCCGATTATCGCGAGTCCTATGCGAACAGCGTGCAGGTTCGCGTGAGCGTGTGGGATTTTTCGCTGGTTTTTGGTCTTGCCTCCAGTGACAGTCCCGACCAGGTGACGATCCGAAACCACCAGGCAATTTTCCTCAGTCCACAGCAGGCCAAGGCGCTTTGGAACGTGCTCGGGCAGAACCTGACGCAGTATGAACAGGCCTTCGGGACGCTGAATCTCGAGCCGCACAACGTGAATTTTCCGCAGGGGCCGGTGAATTGAATAGTTGTCAGTCGTCAGCTAAATACCGGCTGAGCTGAAGTCTGCGGCGAAAAACATTCCTCAGCTGCTAAAGCCGTCAATCGTCTTCGACACTTACGGCACGGCTGAAGCCGTGCCCCTTCAAAACCGTGTGTGATTCCGGTTGGTACCGCCGCCGGATAAGAATTCCATGAGCAAGCGATTGCGTCTGAGAAAAATTCTCGAACCACGCATGGATGCGCCGTTTCCGTTGTGGATGGTGTTTCCGGTAATTTTTGTGGCTCTGTACATCAGCCATTTCCCGTTGCTGCGACTGCCCTATTACTGGGACGAGGCAGGCTATTACATTCCCGCGGCATGGGACTTCTTCCGGACAGGATCGCTGATCCCGATGACGACGATCTCGAATGCGCATCCGCCTCTGCCGAGCGTTTACCTGGCTTTGTGGTGGAAACTCACGGGTTTTCTGCCGGAGGTGACCCGAGAAGCGGTGTTGATCGTAGCCTCGCTGGGTCTGCTGGCGGTGTGGAGGCTGGCGCAGCGGGTAGTCGAGTCGGGCCAGGTGGCGTTTTGGACGGTAGCGCTGACGGCTCTATACCCGGTGTGGTTCGCACAGAGCACACTGGCACATGCGGATATCTTTGCTGCGGCCTTTACGCTCTGGGGGCTGGTCTATGCGCTGCCGGATCGGGGCCGGCGGCCGGGAATTGCTTGCCTGTGGTTCATTGCGGCGGCGCTTTCGAAGGAGACCGCGATCGCAGTTCCGCTGACGCTGGCGGTGATCGCCGCGGTGGCGGGGTTCAGGGCGAAGCGGCCCGAGAGAGGCCGGTATTTTCGAGAAGCAGCATGGCTTGCCAGCTGTGTTCTGCCGCTGGTCGCCTGGTACGGATGGCATTTTAGGAAGACGGGGTTTGTCTTCGGCAATCCAGCGTTCCTGAAGTACAACGCGCAAGCAAATGCTGAGCCGTTGCGGTTTCTGGCAGCATTCGGGCACAGGCTGCTGCACCTGACAGCGCACATGAACATGTTTGTCCCGACGCTGCTTACGCTGGCGGCTTTGATGCTGAATCCGCGGCGCAATGCAGCCGGCGAAGAGCGAGAGGGCATCGGCAAAGGGGTTCTCTGGCGGATCGGGATCATTTTGCTGGTAAATGCGATCGTCTTCAGCGTGCTGGGCGGGGCGCTTTTGACGCGTTACCTGCTGCCGATGTATCCGCTGGTGCTGCTGGTTGCGGTAGCGACGTTCTACAGGCGGGTGCCGTACTGGCAGGGGCTTGCGGTGTTCTCGGGGGTGGCGTTTATCGCCGGCCTGTTCGTTAATCCGCCGTACCGGTTTGCGCCGGAGGACAACCTGGAATATGCGCGTGTGATCCGCTTGCACATGGCAGGGATCGCGCAGCTGGATAAGCAGTTTCCGGGATCGACGGTGCTGTCAGCGTGGCCTGTCACCGATGAATTGAGCAAGCCGGAACTGGGTTATGTGAAGACGCCGTACAACGTTTACGCGCTGGAAGATTTCACGTCTGAGCAAATCGATCGTGCGGCGGGCGATCCGGGGGGCTACTCGACCGCACTGGTGTTTTCGACCAAGTACGATCCCGCATATCTGCCATTGAGCCTGGGACCGAAAAGCGAGGCTCTCGATCAGCGATATTTCGGGCTTCATCACGATCTACCGCCGGAGGCAATCGCGCTGCGGCTCCACGGAAACCTGGTGTGGAGGCGCGAAGATCACAACCAGTGGATAGCGTTGATTCGCTTCAACCGGCAGTTCGAGGCGCGGACGCGGGAGCCGGGCCGGTTACCTTGAATGTTTCGAGCAGGAACGCAAGGGGCGTCGGCAAAGCCGAAACACCTATAATCATCCCTGTTGTGCATCACTTTTTGCTATTTCGCCAAGGAGCGCGCCGTATGGGGGTGCGGGCCGGGTTTGTCGTACTCATTGCCTTGATGTTCGGATTGGCCTCGGATGCGCAAAGCGCGCCGGATGATGCGAGCACAGGCACGAACCGGATTCTGCTGGTGTTGCCGTTTGACAATGCGACGGGGCAACCGAACCTGGAGTGGATCCGGGAGGCTTCGCCCGACATCCTTCATGCGCGGTTTGCGTCGGCGGGATACTCGCCTATGAGCCGGGCGGATCGCGTCTACGCTCTCGATCACCTGGGATTGCCGCAGGAGTTTCAGCCGTCGCGTGCCAGTGCGCTGAAGCTGGCGCAGACGATGGATGTGGATTCCATCATCGTGGGGAGCTACCGGTTGGAGGGCACGGGGATTGTGGCCGAGGCCCGAGTGTTGAGCGTGGCGCGTCTGCGCATGAGCGACGCTGTGGAGGCGCGCGGCGAGATGAAGGATCTGATTGCGGTGTTCGACTCGCTGGCATGGCGGCTGACGCGAGTGATCGATCCGGGATTCAGCGTGGCGCAGGAGACGTTTCTGGCAGCCGGAGCCAGTTTGCGGCTGGACGCATTTGAGCAATACATTCGCGGGATCTCAGAGCCGGACCAGCAGGAGCGGAAGGGACACCTGAAGCAGGCCGTAACCCTAAGCCCGAATTACAGCGCGGCATGGATGGCGTTGGGGCGCGAAGATTTCAACGCACAGCAATATGAGGAGGCCGCTTCGGCATTTGCGAAGGTGAGCCCGAATGATCCGGATGCACTGGAGGCCGGCTTCTATCGCGGGCTCTCGCTGCTGTATTCCGGCGCGTACCCACAGGCGCAGGCGTCGTTCGCGGGCGTGGCGCGGGAGTTGCCGCTGGCAGAAGTTCTGAACAATGAAGGAGTCGCGGTGAGCCGGCAGGATAAGGACGGCACGGGGCAGTTCGTGCAGGCGACCGCAGCTGACCCCAATAACGCGGACTACCATTTTAATCTGGCGCTTAGTTTGAAGCGACATGGTGCTGTCGCGAACGCGATGAATGAGCTCAATCAGTGTCTCAAGTTGCGGCCGAACGACAGCGAGGCGCAGCAGTTGCTGGCGGCGTGGAAGACCCCCAAGACGACCGAAGACGAGGTGCGCGACGAGCCGCTCGAGCGCATCGTCCGGACATTCGATGCCGGAGCATTCCGACAGGCGGCGCAGATGATGGACCAGATGGAGGCGACACACCTGGCTGCACTGCCGCAGCACGAGAGAGCCGTGAAACGCAGCGCCCGGGCGAGGGAGTATTTCAACCGGGGTTTGCTGCTGGAGTCGGAGCGACTCTACCAGGATGCAGTGACTGACGACGGCTCACTTGCTGAGGCGCACGCGGGGCTGGCGGCGGTTCGCGAGCGTACCGGCGATTCAGTGAGTGCACGGAAGGAAGCGAATGCAGCCTTGCAACTTTCGCCTTCGCTCGATGCGTATCTTGTATTGGGGCGGCTCGATATGGCGGCGAATCATATGGACGACGCGAGCCGGGATGTCGGAGCTGCCTTGAAGCTCGACCCGGCCAGTGCAATGGCGCAGGAATTGAATCGGGAGATCGAGGCGAGGACCGGCAAGAAGCAGTAAGGCTTGCATAATGGCGTGTCGCCATCGTAAAGCGTCCCTCGGGGCTGAAGCCAGCTACTGAGGATCGTGTTCGCGGCACGGCTAAAGCCGTGCCCTTTCAAAACCGGAATTTATGCAACCGGTTCTGACGATTGGAGCGAGCCATGCTAGAGCGTGGGTTCAGGTTCTGCAAGATGTTTGGCCTGATTGCAACGATCGGGCTGATATGCATGGGCAGCGCTGTGAGCGCGCAGCAACAACCCCTGGTCGAAAAGCTGGTGCTGGACGAAACGATTCAGCCGGTGAGTGCGGAGATGCTGAATCGCGCGCTTGATCGTGCCAGCCGCGACGGCGCATCGGCGCTGCTGATCGAGATGAATACACCGGGCGGGCTGGTGGATTCGATGCGCAAGATGGCGGGGGCAATTCTCAGCTCGCGTGTGCCGGTGATTGTGTACGTGACTCCTGCGGGGGCACGAGCGGGCTCGGCGGGGTTCTTTCTGCTCGAGGCGGCCGACATTGCCGCGATGGCTCCGGGAACGAACGCGGGCGCTGCGCATGTCGTGTTCGAAGGCGGCGGGAAGCCGGACGAGACTCTGAGCCAGAAGGTAGAGAACGACGCGGAGGCCTTTCTGCGTTCGTATGTTGCCAAGCATAACCGCAATAGCGATGCAGCCATTGCAGCGGTGGCGACCTCGCACTCTTATACGGCGGAAGAGGCGTTGAACCAGCATCTGATCGATGTGGTTGCGGCAAACGACAAGGATCTGCTAGATAAGGTCGACGGACGTGAGATCGTGCACATGGACGGCTCGAAACTGACGCTGCACACGAAGAATGCAAGGATCAACATCGTGGAGCCGACCTTGCGCGAGACCCTGCTGGGGTGGCTGGTGAATCCGAACATCGCACTACTGCTGCTCGTCGGTGGAGCGATGCTGATCTATCTCGAATTCAACACTCCGGGAACGATCGTGCCGGGAGCCCTGGGAACGCTGATGGTGCTGCTGGGGATCTTTGCGCTTGATCTGCTGCCGATTCGGTTCACCGCGGTGATGCTTCTGGTGGCGGCATTTGTGCTGATCCTGCTGGAGGCGAAGTTCGGCGGTCACGGAGCGCTGGCGCTCACGGGGATCATTTGCCTGGTCTTCGGAACGCTGACCTTGGTGGCAGCGCCGATCCCGGAGCTGCGCGTGCATCCCTGGGTCGCGATCGGCGTGGGCCTGGGATTCGGAAGCATCACGGCGTTGCTCGTGCGACTGGCGTGGCGGGCGCGGCGGCGGAAGGCGAGGCTCGGTGCGGATGCGCTGGTGGGAAGCGAGGCCTCTGCGATGGAGCCGCTTTTGCCGGAGGGGCACGTGCTGGTGGAGGGCGAGATCTGGCGCGCTGTGGCGAGCGAGCCGGTGCCGAAGGGTACGAGGCTGCGCGTGGTGGGGCACGAGCAGTTCCTGTTGCGTGTTGCTCCAGCTGGGTCGGCGGCGATACCTCGCACCGCGGCTTAATCCATGCGGGAGTACAATCCGTGCTGAATGGGGGAAAGCACAATGCCCGAAATATCGATTCCGTTTCTGATTGCGATTGCCATCGTTGCCTTGTATCTCATCAATTCGATCAAGATTCTGCGCGACTACGAGCGCGCGGTGATTTTCAGGCTGGGGCGCGCCCTGCAGGTTCCCAAGGGTCCGGGAATCATCCTGGTATTCCGGCCGTTTGACCAGATGGTGCGCATCTCGCTGCGTCAGGAGGTTCTGGAGGTTCCGCCGCAAGACGTGATTTCGCGCGACAACGTGACCATCAAGGTGAACGCAGTGGTGACCCTGTACGTCGTCGATCCGAATGCTGCTGCGATCAAGGTGTCGAATTACGTCTATCAAACTTCGCAGCTTGCGCAAACTACACTGCGAACGGTGTTGGGCGAAGTAGACCTGGACGAGCTGCTGAGCCACCGCGATAAGTTGAATCTGCGTATCCAGTCGATCATGGACCAGCGAACCGAGCCCTTCGGAGTGAAAGTCGTGTCGGTAGAGGTGAAGCAGGTGGATCTGCCGGAGCAGATGCAGCGGGCCATGGCTAAGCAGGCAGAGGCGGAGCGCGAACGGCGATCGAAGATTATCCATGCCGAGGGCGAGTACAGCGCAGCGCAAAAGCTGGTGGATGCAGCACAACTGCTTGCGACGCAGCCAATCACGCTCCAACTACGTTATCTGCAGACGCTGACCGAGATCGGTGTGGAGAAGAACACGACAATTGTGTTTCCGCTGCCCGTTGAGTTGCTCTCGATGCTGAACAAGATGGTGGGTGGAGCGAAGCCGGCCGTGACCGCGCCATCGGGTGAGGGAGTCTGATAGCGATCCTTAAGGGGGCGCGTTCCGAGGGCCAGGGATGATTCGAGATTTCAGTAAGGACGAGTTGGAAGCAGTAGCGAGCAGCAATGAGACGGAGCTGACGATTGGCGGAGGCGTTCTTCTGGCGTTGGGTGGAGGCCTTCTTCTGCTTTGCGCGGTCTGCTTTGGAGTTGGATACTTCTTTGGGCATCGAAGCTCGTCCGTGCAAACTGCAGCGTCGACGACCGTAGAGCCGGACGCGAAGGCTCCTACGGCTGGGGCGGGCACGAGCTCAAAACCGGAAGCGGCGAGATCGCCATCGCAGGCGTCGATCGCAAGCGCAACGGATGAAGGTGAGACAACGCCATCGGCGCAGCCGGTTCCCGCAGACCCATCTCAGGCGCAGATCAAACCGGCGCTCTCGCAAGAACCGGATGGTGTGCACGCGGCAAGCCCGTTGAAGGTTCAGCCGGCGATGACGCAGGTGCAAGGCTGGATGGTGCAGATCGCCGCGGTGACGCATGCAGAGGATGCCGAAGTACTGGTGGATGCTCTGCGGAAGCGCGGGTACTCAGTGGCCGCACGTCGCGATGTGGGCGACAACCTCATTCACGTACAGACAGGACCGTTTGTGAATCGCAACGACGCGAACGCCATGCGAGAGAAGCTGCTGAAGGATGGGTACAACGCGATTGTTCAGTGAGGACCCACAGAGAATGCGCCGGCGCGGACAGGAAGCAACTGCAGTTTCCTCCGCTCCCCTTCCACTTCGCGCTGCTCAGGGTCAGGGTCGGTCGGTATGACAGCGCAATTTTCGCTTACGATTTCAGGTGCGCATCCACTCGGGAAGGCCTGATGCGATGGCTGCGCGGACTGCGGCCATGAGATCCTCGCGCGTTTCGAAGTCAGCCGGATTGAGAGGCGCGTGAAACGTAATGTGTGCCGTGCCGGGACGGATGCGCACGCTGCCCTTTGACATCATGGTCTCGGTTCCCCAGATCGAGACTGGGACACAAGCCGCGCCGGTTTCCTTTGCCAGGTAGAACGGCCCCTTCTTGAAGGGCAGCATGCGGCCGTCTCTCGATCGCGTTCCCTCGACGAACGTGGTGATGTGTATGCCTTTGGCGAGGACGCGACGCGCTTCGGCGATGCTTTCTCGTGCGCTGCCCCTGTCACCGGAGCGGTCGACCGGAATGAATTCACCCAGCTTGAATCCCAAGCCGAGAACGGGGATTCCCATCAGCGACCGCTTGAGGAATGCAGAGGTGCGGCCGGGGATGTTGGGAAGGAGCGCGGGCGGATCGAGATTGGACACATGGTTTGCCATGAAGATGCAGGCGGTGTTGGCTGGGACCAGCTCGCGGCCTTCGACCTCGACGCGGATGCGCGCCAGAAAATAGCCCGCGCGCACGATTATCTGCGCAGCGTCATAGAGCGGCAAGACGTTCCCCGTGATGAGGGCAAAAGGAATGAAGATCATGGCCGCAGGGACGCTGAGAACGACAATCGTGAGGAGCAACAAAAGCGAGGAGATCATGCCGAAGGCTCGAGCTCAGTTCTGGCGAACCCGCAGGCGCGCTGGAAGTTTCTCATAAATGCCATCGAAGCCGCCATTGGAGAGGATTGCGACGACGTCTCCTTCGATGAGGTTCGGGGCGAGGCTTTCGACGATTTCGGTTGCGTCGGGATGAAGTTCGGCGGGAGTGCCGGCGGCATTCAGTGCGTCGACAACGTCTTCGGGATGGAGCCGCTCGGCGTCGGGAATGCGTTGCTGCTGATAAACGCCGGCGAGGATGACACGATCGGCGATGCGCAAACTCGCGACGAGATCGTGTTCGAGCACTTTGCGGCGCAACGTGTTGGAACGCGGCTCTAAAACCGCCCAGAGGCGCGAATTCGGATACACAGAGCGAAGCGCGCGAAGGGTTTCGCGGATGGCCGTGGGGTGATGCGCGAAGTCGTCGATGATGGTGATGCCGCGAATGACATCGCGCACTTCAAGGCGTCGCTTGACGCTTTTGAAGCTGGCGAGTGCGGTACGAATCGCATCCCTGCTGATGCCTTGACCGAAGGCGAGCGCGGCGGCTGCGGTCGCGTTGAGCGCGTTGTGCTCGCCGGCAAGTCGCATGGATAGCTCGGAGAACAGTTGATTGTTATGCCATACCTCCCAGCGGGTCTGGCCGTCGCAGTGCCGCAGGTTGCGAATCTGCCAGTCGGACTCTGGCTTGAAGCCGTAGCGTTCGACACGGCAGAAGGCTTTGCTGATGCATTCGGTCACATTGTCGCTGCCATCGAAGGCGACGAGCAGGCCGCGGCGCGGCACGAGATTGACGAGGCGCTTGAAGGCAGTCTTGACGGCGTCGAGGTCGGCGTAGATGTCGGCGTGGTCGAACTCAATGTGAGTGAGGATCAACGCGTCGGGGAAGTAGTGCAGGAACTTTGGACCCTTGTCGAAGAAGGCGGTGTCGTACTCGTCGCCCTCGATGATGAAGGTACGCGTGGGGCGGAGCTGAAAGCTGGTTCCGAAGTTCTCAGCTACGCCGCCGATGAGGAAGGACGGCTCGAGTGCGACATTGTCATGCGAAGCGACCTGGTAGATCCACGAGAGCATGCTTGTTGTTGTTGTTTTGCCATGCGTGCCGGCAACCACGAGAGATTCGCGGCCCTTGAGGAACTCTTCGCGAACGAGAGCAGCCATTGACGTGAATGGCAAGGGATCGTCAAGTACGCGCTCGACCTCGGGGTTGCCGCGGGAGAGGGCATTGCCGATGACGACGAGATCGGGTGCCGGATCGAGATTTGATTCGGTGTAAGGCTCGAGCACGGGAATGCCGAGCGAGCGAAGCAGATCGCTCATGGGCGGGTAAGCGGCTTTGTCAGAGCCAGTGATGAGATGGCCCTGCGACTGGAGCAGCCCTGCGAGAGATGCCATTGCGGTGCCGCAGATTCCGGTGAGGTGAATGCGCTTGCGTGAAGGAGTCATGATCGTACCGCCGGTTCAAGCAGCGCGAGGCGTGCTTCGTCGCCGGCCTGCAGTTCTGCTTCGATTCCAAAGATCAATGTGACATTCTGGCGCGAGACGTGACCGCTGCGCAGTCCGAAGGCGATGGGGATGTCGAGACCGCTGAGCGCAGAGAGTATTGCGTTTTCGAGCAGGTCAACGGGTGCGCCGGGCGAATTGCAGTCGAGCATCTCGCCGAAGATCACGCCGCGGACACGATCGAGCTTGCCTGCGTGTCGCAACTGCCAGATCATGCGATCGACCTGGTATGGTTTTGCGCCGACATCTTCGATGAAGAGTAACTTGTCTTCTGTTGCGGGTTCCCATGGGGTTCCGATCAGGGCTGCGAGGATGCTGAGGCATCCGCCGTAGAGCGTTCCGCGTGCCGTGCCGGGACGGAGCGTGCGAATTCCTTCTGCGGCGCCGATTGTGTAGGGCTCTCCTGCGAGTGCCGCCCGAAAGCTGGCCAGATGGACGCCGTCGTCGAGATAGAAATCGGCGGCGACCATGGGGCCGTGAAATGAGGGCAGCCCGAGCTGATCGAGCAGGCGAAGTTGCAGGCCGGTCATGTCGCTGTAGGCGAAGAAGGGCTTCGGATGTTTTCCGATGAGGGCGAGGTCGACTGCGCCGAGCACGTAGTTTGATCCGTATCCGCCACGCAGTGACGCGACGAGGCTGGTTTCAGGATCGTCGAAAGCCGCGTGCAGATCGGAGAGGCGCCCTTCGGGCCCGCCAGCGAAGTAGAGCGGTCCGCGCGCCTGGGTGTTGGTTCCCAAACGGGGCGAGTAGCCGAGCTGACGGAGACGATCCATACCGCGCTCGACGCGCTCAGGCATCGCAAACGAAGCGGGCGAGATCACGCTGATGCCCGCAGCGGGCCGGATTGCAGGCGGAAGAAGCAATGGAGGCATCTTATCCGACGTCCCCCTCCAGAGCTTCTCCTGTCCAGGCTTCGCCGCGAGCGACAAGCGTGGCTGGACCAGTGAGATAGAGTTTTTCGCCGGGGCCTTCCCACCGCACGGTTTGCGTGCCACCGGGAGCGATGACTTCGAGCTCGGATGCAGCCTGGTAGACGCCGATCATGGCTGTTGCCGCGGCGGAAGTGCCGGTTCCGGAGGAGGAGGTGGGGCCGACGCCACGCTCGAAGATGCGGATGCCAATCATTCGGATCGGTTCGGACTGGCTGCCGAGGGCATGGACGAACTCCACGTTTGTCTGGTCAGGGAAATCGGGGTGCAAGCAGATCTCCTCGCCGATCTCTTCCCAGGAGCGATCGAAATCCCCGTCGGGCTGCACAATGACGAAGTGTGGATTTCCCATGGAGACCCGGATGCCATCGATGCGGGTTCCGTCGGAGAGCTCGACTGAGTGCTCGGCGAACTCTGGAACGCCCATGTCGGTGGTGACGAGAACGGTGGGGCCGCTGATCTCGGAATGGCGGAAGGCCTGAATCGTGGAGACGCGGGTACCGGCATCGGTCTCGATGGAGAGCTGATCACCGGAATGGGCGTCGCGCTCCGAGGCCATCCATGCGGCGACACAGCGTGTGCCGTTGCCGCTGATCTCGGCGACAGAACCATCGGCGTTGTAGAGGCGAATGCGGCCGGAGTGCTCGCCGGTCCAGGAAAAGAATTCGATACCGTCAGCGCCGATGCCTGTGTTTCGCGCGCAGAGCTGCCGGGTGAGCTCGGTTTTGTCGAAGTCGGCGGCGTCATCTTCAGTGATGATGAGGAAGTCGTTGCCGCAGGCGTGGGCTTTTGCAAAGGGGATCAATCTTCCTCCGGATCGCGGAAGTTGAGGAGCTTGGCAATGGCAGGTTCGGCGAGGAGCTCTCCGCGGAGACGCGCATGCTGTTTCTTGGTTGCCGTAACGGTGAAGATCACGCGCTCAAGCTCGCCAACGGAGTTGGCAGCGAAATCGGCGAGCCGTTCGCCGACTTTATCCATGGAAGCAAGAACGCTGCGGAGCATTGCGGTCTGGTCGGCGCCGCGGGCTTCGTACACGAGGGAGTAGATCTTAATGCTGGCGTTGTGCTCGAGGAAACCGACGAGTTCGAGGGCGATGATGACGATGACAGTCGCGATGGCGGCGGGAACCAGCAGACCGGCGCCACACGCCATGCCGATCGAGGCGACGACCCAGACGCTGGCCGCGCTGGTGAGTCCACTGATGCGGCTGCGGTTGTGAAGGATCAAGCCTGCGCCGAGAAAGCCGATGCCTTGGACGATATTGGAGGCCACCTGGCCTTTATTGGGACTGTTATCGCCCGCGAGCACGCCGGAAAGCAGGGTGAAGAATGC
>Ga0126381_100007022_pt1 | contig 12495 bp, 14 predicted proteins | sample PanSoiMetPlot_28_FD_96465 | JGI IMG/M metagenome (GOLD analysis project Ga0126381, IMG submission 96465) | Tropical forest soil microbial communities from Panama - MetaG Plot_28 | ecosystem: Environmental > Terrestrial > Soil > Tropical forest > Bulk soil | place: Panama | collected 2016-02-17
TATCAGGCCGCGGCCGCAACGTAGGGCCTCACCATTTTTTCCGGATCGACAATTTGGTCGAACTCAGGTTCGGTGACAAAGCCCAATTTCAAGGCTGCGGCTTTGAGCGTGAGATCGTTGTCCATCGCATAGTGCGCAATCTTTGATGCTTTGTCATATCCAATCACGGGGGAAAGCGCCGTGACCAACATCAGCGACTCCTCCACGTACTCATGGATCTTCTTTAGATTCGGTTTGGTGCCCTCCACCAGGAACTTACGGAAGTTGGTGCAACCATCGGCGAGGATGGTGATAGAGTGGGTAACATTGAAAATCATAAGCGGCTTGTACACATTCATTTCCAGATAGCCGCCGGCGCCGCCAAAGCCTACGGCAACATCGTCCGCCATTACCTGCACGGCGATCATGGTGAGGGCTTCACATTGGGTCGGGTTCACTTTGCCTGGCATGATCGAGGAGCCCGGTTCATTCTCAGGAATATCCAACTCGTGGAATCCGGCACGCGGCCCGCAAGACAACAGGCGAATGTCGTTCGCGATCTTGTAAAGGGATACGGCCAAAGTGCGCAGTGTGCCCGAGAGTTGGACGAGAGCGTCGTGAGCGCCCTGGACGGTGAATTTGTTGGGTGCGGTTACAAACGGCAGGCCGGTAAGCCTGGCTATCTCGGCCGCTGCCGCCTCGGCAAAACCCGGTGCCGAGTTGATTCCCGTTCCCACAGCCGTGCCCCCGAGCGCGAGACGATAAACCCCTGGAAGGGCTCCTTCGATGCGGTCCAGACCATCCGTCAGGACTCCCACATAGCCGGACCATTCCTGGCCCAGGGTCAACGGGGTTGCGTCCTGCATATGGGTACGGCCGATCTTGACGATGTCCTTCCATGCTTCCGCCTTCTCGTTGATGGCATCGCGCAGCGCTGTCACTGCTGGAAGCAGGCGTTGTTTCGCATTGACCGCCGCCGCGATGTACATGGCCGATGGAAAGGAATCATTCGATGACTGGGCCATATTCACGTGATCGTTCGGGTGAACTGGCGTCTTGCTTCCAAGTGGTGTGCCCGCGAGCTGGCAGCAGCGGTTGGAGATCACCTCATTCACGTTCATATTGAATTGTGTGCCGCTACCCGTCATCCACACGTGCAGGGGGAACATTTCATGATGCTGGCCGGCGAGGATTTCGTCACAAACCTGCGTGATTAATTTGTATTGCAGATCACCGAGCCGCTTGCCGTTATGATTGGCCGCGGCTGCGGCCTTTTTCAAGATGGCATAGGCAGTGATCATTTCACGCGGAATCAAATCCTTGCCGATACTGAAATGCTCGAGCGAACGCTGAGTCTGAGCACCCCAGAGTTTGTCTGCAGGCACCTCAACTACGCCGAGGCTGTCTGTTTCTTGTCGCATGTTACTCATATTTGATTTCTCCTTATCTTTTCTTGGTTAGTTAAAAATTCGACTTCAGTTCTAAGCAGGCTAAGGTAGATAGAAGCGAAGCGAGGAATAGATCACGATGTCGCTACCTTTGGGCGGTCTACCTATGCCGCTCCATAGGTCGCGCTGTATGTACACGACCTGGTTCCCCTGTTCCACTCTGCCGTATTCGCCTCCATAGATGCGATACCAGTAGCCCGCTGTGACGTCATAGATGTTGCGATTCGCCCCGCTGCAGGTGTTGAGCGCTACTTCGTTGGTGCAACCCGCGTAACTGACGAGAGGAGAACCGTAACCGGCAGCGGTCCCTGTGGGTGAGATAAATGCATATCGCCCTGTGTACTCATCCCCGCCGTAGGTGTACAAATCAAGACGGCTGCTGCGGTGATATACAAGCCCTCCCATGATCCTGGCCTGGCGCAACGGGCGCAGCTCGCCAGTTGTTGGATTTAAGGTAACGTCCGGCAGTCCCGAAGAGCCATAGCGTCCGATGCCTTGCCCAAGGAGGCCTTCCATGGATGCTTCCAATTTTTTGTTTACAAACGGCTTTAGCGCACCGAAACCAATGCCATAGCCTTCGGTGATGTTTGTATGGCCATTCGTGGTTGCGGTTGATGCGATTCGATCGCGGAAGAAACGGCCCAAAGCTTTGATTTCGAAGTGTCCCCAGCCTGGTTCAAAGGCTACTTTCGCTAAAAGATCCGGGGCTAAACTTGTGGAATAACCATTGCTGTAATTGGCCAGAAAAGGAAGAAGGTTAACACCCGTTGCAGCATTCGGGCTGGTGTTCAACCCCATGATGTTGGGCGGCACGAACGTCGCCGAAAATGTAGTTTCTGGATTCTCAACCGCAAAAGCCATCCACACCTTGTTGTTGAAATTCCTGGTTACGCGAAATGCTCTCTGACGCGTCCAAGTGAAGCCAACAACGTATTGACCATCTTCACCCCCTGGCCTTAGTTCCGCCAGGGTTGCAATGCCTTGGCGGTTTGTAGTGAGAAGGGACCACATCTGACCAACGGTGAATGTCCACCCTGAAGGCCTATCGAGCTGAACCCATAGTTCCCTGAGGCGAGGGGTCCAGGAATTGGATTCAACGTAGTTGGCAGTCGGCGCTGCACCGAGAAAATCGGTTTCGACATATCCTTTCAGCTTTGTACTCCCTGCCGTGCCCTGGACCAGCAACGAGAGCTCTGAGTTGCGCACGCTTCCGCGGAACTCGCTCAGCTTTGCGTTCGGCGATCCGTTCAGCGGAACCGCTGAATAGTTGTTCGCAATATCCGCGTTTTCGTTGCGAGTACGGACCAGAATTGTTGATTCCAAAAAACCGCCTGGAGTCAAAGTAAGCCCTTTGTAGTGGAATGATGTGAGTCCTTCGGGGCTCTTCGTCTCGCGGGATTGTGACGGAAGCGCCCGCGCCGAAGGAGTCTGGTCCTGAAGCAAAGTCGAACCACTACGGGAGCCGGTCGTTGCGTTGCCTTTGGCCGCCTCCAACTCCGCAATGCGATTTTGCATTTTGGTCATTTGCGAGCGCATTTCGTCCAGTTGCCTCTGCAACTCGCTGACAGCAGAGTCCTGGTTGGAGGCTTGAGCCAGTCCCTCCGCACTCACTATCAGTGTGAAAATGCCGACTAATATGACTCTTCGACCCATGATTCTCACCTGCATGTCTGAGATCGCACCCTTCTGGCCTCAACTATTTTTAGAGACCTCCGGCGGAAAGTGACGAAACATCTTCTGCACTCCCTTGTTTAGCTTCTTGATGTTCTTGTCAGAGTTGTTGGAGAGGGTGTCACTCGCCGTGCCACGCCACAGGAGCTTCTTGGTCTTTGTGTCGAACAGGTCGATGATCAGTGTGCCCACCTTATATGTCTCTGTGGTCGTGGTTGCCTCTCCAAAATCTCCAAAGCCTCTCCACCGCCAGCCTCCTCCGAACCCGTCGTAAAAAGTAGTCAATGTTTGCTCATCACGGGTCATCTCCATTGCCACCACAGAAACGTCGCCGCCCGAATCTACCTGGGTCCAACCTTTTGCCTGCAGAGCGTTATCGACGGCATTTTTGATTCGATCCACAAGCAGGTCGTTTTTGGTCTTGACCTGTTCCCACGTGTAGGTTTTGTATTGCCCGAAGTTCGCATTGCGATCGTAGTCAGTCTTCACCTGCTGAGCAGATGAAGCCGTGGCCAGACAGAGAATGAGTCCACTTAAAGCGAGTACTGCCTTTTGCAACTTCATGATTCCCTCCTTGAAACCATTTGAACCTGCTATCGTGACGCTTGCTGACTTGAGGCTACGCCGGGTTGGCGCCTCGTGATCCGAATCAGCATTTCCTGTCCGCTGTTCAACGTGATCTTCTGTCGACCGCGGAATGCTGTTGTTCCCAGCCCACCTGCGCCGCCGATGATTGAACCGATCCCGGCGCCTTTGCCGCCGCCAAAGATTGCGCCCAACAAAGCTCCGGCTCCTGCTCCAATCGCGGTGTGCTCGATGCTCTTTCGACCTCGTCCACCGGATTCGATAGCGCCCTCCACATCCACTTTCTCGCCCGAAGGAGCGTGATAGAGCTCGATGATTTCGGCGCGAATCGGCGCGCGGCGTCCGTCCGGCATCACCAGCCGGTCAAAGCGGAGCATCATGCTGGTATGTCCTTTGATTCTGCCCGACAAATCAATTTGAGTGATGTGGCCGTAGACTCTGGCATTCTGGTAGTCGCTCCCGTCCACCACAGTTGCACTGAACGGGTCGCCCACCTCCGAATCAACGCTGGTTAGCGTGTCATCGAGTCGAATTCGCAGCGCCACGTCATCGGGAACACTGAAACCCTGCGTTGAAGCGAACAATGAGGCCGAAGTCGTGAGTACGGGTCCCAGCAACACAGTCAAAACGATTGCGGAAACCAAAAGCTCTAATTTCCTAAGACGATTCGTCATATGCGTTTCTCCTCTTTGTGATCTGGCCGCCATCAGCGCGACGCACTCGTCTGCGCCTGGTAGACAAAATGTGCGCGGCGGTTCTGAGACCAGCAAGACTCATCTTCGGCGGTAGTGCAGAAGGGCCGCTCTTTGCCGAAGGTAACAACCTTGATTCGATCGACGCCTACGCCGTTCGCTACCAGCCAGTCCCTCACGGCAGACGCCCGGTTCTCGCCGAGGCCAAGGTTATATTCGTCAGAACCCCGTTCGTCGCAGTGGCCTTCGATCACCAGATTGATTTCAGCATGTTGCGCCAGGAAGGCAGCGTCAGAGCTTGCCGTCTCCCGCTCATCAGGCCGAACGTCATACTTGTCATAGTCGAAGAAAACGTCTCGTACGTTCTGGGCGAACAACTGTGCGTCAGTGAGCTCAGGAACTTTCGCCACTGGAATATTCACAGTGACGCGTGCGCTGGCGTCAGCGCTTCCGCCATCACCGATTGCGATCAGATGGTAAGTTGTGGAGCTTTGAGGCGTGACCTTCCGGGAGCCGGATGCAGACACAGTTCCGATACCATCGATGGTCACAGTCGTTGCATTCTGAGTATTCCAGGTGAGCTCCACGGATTCTCCGTGCTGTACCGACTCCGGGATTGCGGTGAGGCTTGCTATAGGAGATGGAGAAACAATTTTAGGCGGCGCTTCGCTGATTGGTGGAGCAGGCGCTGGCTTGTGGTGGCATCCCGTCAGGATGACGGCCAGGGCCACCGAATAGAGACTCGCATATAACTTATTGACTTTCGTCATGACCATTTCCTTTCTGCCTGACAAGAGAGCCCTGTCAACGAACCTCATCTAACCAGAAAGGATGAGCCGCAAACAATTGGACCTTGGTATCGCCGATACTTTGGTATCAATTGAAGCGACGGGATTGGTTTGTCCTGACTGTGTGCCTGGGGAATGCTGGACGAGGTGAACTCAGTGGACGGACGTAACCTTCTATTGACTTCGTTAAGTGGAGGGATACCCGAGTTTGTTCGCAGCCCTCTCCGCATTTACAGGAGGTCTGCGCCGCCTCGCGTGAACAGCTCGACGTGTGCGTATGAGTGGTGGCAGGGGAAGCAGGATTTGAGCCCCGGAAGCAGCCCAATCAAACCAAGAAGCCGAGAGCCTCAAACAGCGAGGCCCTCAGATCATCGTACCTCAGCATTTTTAGCCGTAAATTTTTAATATCTCCAGTGTGTCTTGTTGGTCCTGCATCTGCTTGCATTGAACCTTGACTTTCTTTCCCATATGTCCTTTGCAAATTGCCGGATTGGCGACTTTCCAGGCCTTGCCTTGATCATCCAGGAACACCGCTTCTCCGCTTTGTTCTGTGCAGCTAGTGTCGCAACTGGCCTTGCCCGCATCCTGCTTCACGCATTTCTGGTCACAGATGGTCCCGGTCATTTGGGATGCTTTGCTCTTGTCCCCGGCAGAAAGGAGCGTAGTCAGCCCGATAACAAGAGCCATTAAAACAACGATTCGTTTCATATGTTTATTCTCCTTGGGTAGAAACCCACAGTATTAATGTGTCATCAGTTTTGTTCCTGGGCGGCTTCGTATTGTCGAAGCCGCCCTGTGAATAGAGGCTGCGTCACATTCTACGCCGCCTGCCCGGCTTTCTCACGCCCTCGCAGTGATCTAAAACCCACGCGGAGTTCTACAACGAAAAGCTGCGGCTGCTCCCATCTGTGGGGAGCTGGTTTGCGTCATGGACGAATGTCATTAAAGCAGCGGCGCAAACTGCGATTGCTGCCATTGCCGCGATAGAGATTTTCATCTTCATTCTCCCTAGTCGCCCGTATGCATTTTTCGTTGCATCTCGCACCACGACGCCATCACACCAGAAGCGTAGAGGCAGAACAATCAGACGAAGGTATTGGCGATACTTTCGTATCATTCGCCTAGGCATGAGTTTGCTGATTTGCAGCGACAGATACGCGCTTTGCCAGTCGAGCCGATGCCGCAATCGTGACAGCGCGCCAAGTCCGCTCAGTAGAGAAAGGCGGCTCATCCATCAAGTCTGATTCATCGAGCCAATCCTGTTCCGAGAGCCTGGCCTGTTCTGGACCATACAATTCCGTGACCGCAGCGAGGAAGGAAGATAACTCACGCTCGGCCAGTTGTGTCTGCTCCTCGTAAATCGCATCGGAAAATGATTCGTGTTCGTTCATTCAATTCTCCTGCTTCACGAATCAGCACCGCTGAGAAAGCGACGTCGATCATGGTTAATTGGTTCAGGCATTTGCTTCTCTCAACTGATCCCATTGACCTGGGATCTGCACACCTTGATCAAACCAGAAACCTCTGAGGCGGAACAATTGGACGATGGTATTGGCAATACCTTGGTATTAGCTATGCAGAGGCCGACGCAAGATTTTGTCCAGGTAGAGCCTGCCCCAATTCTTAGCACTCCGCGCTAAGCCCAGTTAACTTCTGACTTCTAACGCCTGACTACTGCCCCGGTCTAGAATGTAGAGCTACGTGCACAGCACCTACAAGGGCCGCGAGCTTTTGCAGAACGCCTTAGAGCATGCGCGTGCGCGTGAGATCGAAGCTGAGATTCGCTACGATCACCGCATGTTCCACCTGCTCATACGCGATGATGGCAAGGGTATTGACTCGAAAATTCTGGAGCAAGGCGGGCGTCCTGGGCACTGGGGATTGCCGGGGGTCCGTGAACGGGCGCAGCAAATCGGAGCGCAACTGGATTTTTGGAGCGAAGTTGGGGCCGGCACGGAAATTCAGTTGACCGTTCCCGCCAATATCGCTTATGAAAAATCCCAGGATGGTTCGGGGTTCCGCCTGTTCCGAAAGACGAAGACCGATGAGCGCCAATCCTAAACTGATTCGGGTCCTCACCGTGGACGACCACCCTCTCCTTCGCGAGGGCATCGCAGCCTTGGTGAACGCTCAATCCGACATGAAACTGGTTGCGGAAGCATCCAATGGGCTGGAAGCCGTGGAGAAGTTCCGCCTGCATCGCCCCGATGTGACCCTGATGGATATCCAGATGCCGGGCATAAATGGCGTCGAAGCCATCTCCCGGATCCAGACTGAGTTCCCTGGCGCGCGCATCATTGTCCTGACCACCTACAGCGGCGATGCGCAGGTAATCGGTGCTCTGCGGGCAGGCGCAAGGGCCTATATATTGAAGGGCCAGGAGCATCGTGAACTCCTGGGGACCATTCGCGCCGTCTATGCCGGGCAAAGACGCATTCCTCCGGAGATTGCCGCCGAACTTGCTCAGCACGTTGCCGACGCTGACTTGAGTCCACGCGAAATTGAAGTGCTGCGGCTCATCGCCACCGGAAACGCCAATAAGCAAATTGCCGACCAGCTTTGTATTGGCGAGGCGACGGTCAAGAGTCACGTTACCAACATCCTTTCCAAGCTGGGCGCTAACGACCGCGCCCACGCAGTCACAATTGGCTTGAAGCGCGGAATTATCGATCTGTAGTCTCTAAAGGGTTTTGATTTTCAATTACCCAATTACCAAATTACCCGATTACTCAATAGTGGCAGCAATAATTCTTTTACCAAAAACAGAATTCTGGTCAGTGCCCGCATAAGGTACCTGAAGATTGATTTTCTCTATCCCACTAAAGGGGTAGCACCCGGCCTCACCATTTACGGGGGCCATGATTCCCCCATTTGGGGTTTTGCGCATAAGGAAACTGTTCCACAATGCCGTCGTGACGATATGACCCCGAAGGTAAGGAGTGAGATATGGGTTCAGTTGCAAATTACCTCATGCCAGCCGGAATGAACCGTGAAATCGCGATGCTGACAGTTCCCCGCAGCAAGTCTCCGGGCTCAACACCAATCGTTTCTGTTGTTGACGACGATATTTCTGTGCGCGAATCCCTCGAGTTGTTGATCCGCTCCGAGGGCTGGCAGCCGGAGACATTCTCCTCTGCCCAGGAATTTCTCATGCACCCCCGAACTGCCGTGCCCAATTGCCTCGTTCTCGACATTTCTCCGCCTGACATAAATGGTCTCGATCTGCAGAAGCGGCTTACCGTCGAACGCGTGGACACGCCGATCATCTTTATCACTGGCCACAGCGATGTGCCCATGACGGTCCAGGCCATGAAGGCGGGAGCCGTGGAATTTCTGCTCAAGCCATTGCGCGACGATGTGATGTTGAGCGCCATCCGCCAGGCCCTTGACCACAGCCGTATTGTCCTTAGCCACGAGGCGGAGATGCAATCGCTTCGCGACTGTTACGCATCACTCACGCCCCGTGAACACGAAGTCATGAGGTTAGTGGTCTCGGGCCTCTTGAATAAGCAGGTGGGTTGGGAACTCGGCATCAGCGAGATCACCGTTAAGGCACATCGAGGCAAAGTGATGCAAAAGATGATGGCCGACTCCCTCGCTGACCTGGTGAGAATGGCCGCTAGACTCCGCCTCACAACCGCACCAAAAAGCTGACATTTCTGTATCGAAAACGAAAGGAGTTTAGGTTCTCCTCGGGCCTGTGATTAAGTTCATCCCGAGCGGTGAGCGAAACTTAACGCCTCTTAATACAGAAAAACCGATACCAAAGTACAATGGACGCCCTTGCATAGAGTGGCGCATTCTTGCTCTCACGGGCTGCCGAGAAAGCACGCAGAGCGATGCAAGCGTACTGTCACGCGCAGATGGAGGTGGGAACGTGGCCGAATCTGCCAAACCAGCAAATGATGTCCCCCTGGAGACTTCAATTCCCGCGGCTTCTTTGGAATCGATCCTGTGTACTGATGAGTTGCAGCGTCGCCCGTCGCGTCCGCATGATTACGAAAAGGAGAACTGCGCGCTCGTGAAGCTGGTGAGCGCGCTAGCCGATTCACCGACCACCATCCTCCAGACACTGGCTGAAACGATCCTGGATATCACCCAGTCTGACTCCGCAGGTCTTAGCCTGCTGACGAGAGATGGCAAAACGCCGGACGTTTGTGGCAAAAGGTTCTATTGGCCAGCTATCGCCGGCATGTGGAATCCGCATGTCGGAGGCGGAACCCCACGCGATTTCGGCCCGTGCGGAGACGTGCTTGATCAAAATCGTACTCTGTTGTTCAGACATTTCGAACGGCGCTACCCCTATTTGCTGCCAGTAATTCCGGCAGCCGAAGAGTGCCTGCTGGTCCCGTTTTATGTCGCCGGCGAGGCGGTTGGAACCATCTGGGCGATCATGCACAGCGACCGTCGCAGGTTCGACGCAGAAGATAACCGGGTCATGGCCTCTCTGGGGAAATTTGCCTCTTCAGCGTACCAGGCATTGACACACATAGAAGACCTCAAATTCCAGGTGTCTGAGCGCGAAAAGGCGGAAGCAGAAGTGCGTGAATTGGCGAGAGGGTTGGAAGCGAAGATCCGGCGGCTGGTCGAGGCCAATGTAGTCGGGATTGTCATGTGGAATCTCGAAGGTGCAATCACCGGGGCCAACGAAGCATTTCTCCGCATGGTGCAATACGACCGTGAAGATCTCGCCTCCGGTCGCGTACGCTCGACGGATCTGACGCCAGCCGAATGGCGCAGCCATGACGAACAGGCAGTAGCTGAATTAAAGGCGACCGGCATCTTTCAAGCCTTCGAGAAGGAGTACTTCCGGAAAGATGGCAGCCGAGTGCCCGTACTTCTCGGCGGCGCACTCTTCGAAGGAAATCGTAACGAAGGTGTCGCCTTCGTCCTCGATTTGAGCGAACAAAAGCGAGTCGAAAGAGCTTTGCGACGCAGCGAGTCATTTCTCGCAGAGAGTCAACGCCTCAGCTTAACCGGCAGCTTTTCCTGGAAGGCGGCGACCGGAGAAATCACGTGGTCAGAGCAGCTCTATCGCATCTATGAGTTTGAGATCGGCGTGCCCGTGACGCTCGAACTGATCCGTACACGTGTCCATCCGGAAGACGTCACCTTGTTGGAGAAAATGGTGGAACAGACACGAAACGGAAGCAACGACTTTGAATGGCAGTATCGCCTGCTGATGCCTGACCACTCGATCAAGTGCATGTATGCAGTCGCTCATGCGACCCGGGACCAGGATGGTCAGTTGGAGTACATCGCGGCGGTTCAGGATGTAACGGCGCGACGCCTGTCGGAAGACGCACTTGACAAGGCGCGATTGGAGCTGGCACATGTGGCCAGGGTGACCAGCCTCGGAGCATTGACAGCGTCGATCGCGCACGAAGTCAACCAGCCGCTGTCGGGGATCGTCACCAATGCTAGCGCCTGTCTCCACATGCTGGCCGCCGATCCTCCAAACGTTGAGGGCGCCCGCGAGACCGCACGCCGCACGATTCGCGATAGTAACCGTGCGTCTGAGGTGATCGGCCGATTGCGAGCGCTCTTCAGCAAGAAGAGCAGCACCAGCGATTCTGTGGATCTGAACGAGGCTGCCCGCGAGGTGATTGCGCTATCGTTGAGCGAACTTCAGCGCAATCGCGTGATCCTGCGCCCCGAACTTGCCGACGATCTACCGCCCATCACCGGCGATCGAGTGCAGCTTCAACAGGTGATACTGAACCTGCTCCGAAACGCATCCGACGCGCTGAGCGTCGTGGAGGACCGGCCGAGGCAGTTGCTGGTGCGCACTGAACCGGATGAAGGCAATCGTGTGCGCCTGACGGTGCAGGATTCAGGGGTGGGTTTCGATCCTCAACTTGCAGACAGACTCTTCGAAGCCTTCTACTCAACCAAAAATGATGGTATGGGAATGGGACTGTCGGTCAGCCGCTCGATCATTGAAAGTCACCATGGCCGTCTATGGGCATCACTGAATAATGGTCCGGGAGCCACCTTTTCATTTTCTATTCCTTGCAGACCCGCAGGTGCGCCGGACGCCCATAATCTTGAAGCTCGTCGACCACCTGCTGGCAGGAATGCGGCATGAGGAAAATTATGAGGGCGAAACATTCACTTGTATCCGTAGTCGATGATGACGAGTCCGTGCGCGAGTCCCTTCCCGATTTGCTCCGGGAACTCGGCTTTGCCGTCCAGGCATTCTCGTCAGCCGAAGAGTTTCTTGCGTCCAACTATGTTGACAAAACCAACTGTCTAATCCTTGACGTCGCCATGCCGGGTATGACTGGACCGGATCTCCAACGGGAATTGAAGCTTCGCCGGCAGGAGATTCCGATTGTCTTCATTACTGCTCGTAAAGATGAAACCATCCGCCCACGCTTGATTGAGCTTGGCGCCGTGGATTGCCTCTTCAAGCCATTCAGCGATACAGCTTTGCTTGCCGCGCTCAATGTCGCACTACGAGTAAACTGAGTACTTTCCCAGCCTCTTGCACTCTGTCTGGAGGATATAAAATGAGATTAGTGAGCGCACTTGCCCAGGAAGTGAGGTCAGCGCCTATGGCGGTCGCGACCCCAATCGTATTGGTTGTCGACGACGACATCTCCGTGCGCGAATCGCTGGAACTATTGATCCGCAGCGAAGGCTGGCAGCCAAAGTTATTCGCTTCAGCACAGGAATTTCTTTCTCATCCCCGAGTCCTTGTTCCAAGTTGCCTGGTACTGGACGTTAATCTTCCAGGCCTTAATGGTCTTGAGCTGCAGAAGCGCATGGCCCTCGAGCGCACGGACATGCCAATTATCTTCATTACAGGATATGGCGACGTGCCAATCACGGTACGGGCCATGAAAGCAGGCGCAGTCGAGTTTCTGACCAAACCATTCAGTGACGACGTGTTGCTGAACGCCATCCGCAACGCCCTCGATCGCAGTCGCATCTCCCTTGCTCGGCAGGCAAAGATCCGTGAACTTCAGGACTGCTACGCGTCACTCACGCCCCGCGAACGTCAGGTCATGGCCCTGGTTGTCTCCGGCTTGTTGAATAAACAGGTCGGCGGCGAACTGGGTATCAGCGAGATTACGGTTAAGGCACACCGAGGCAAAGTGATGCAGAAAATGAAAGCGGATTCTCTTCCGGCGCTCGTGAAAATGGCTTCACAACTCCGGATCAGACCTGCGTCGAAGGCCTGAGACCCCGGCTCCGGGCTGCTTCGCTACAAGAACTTCATCAGGGCATCCGTGGTTTCCTTTGGATTCTCCTCGAGCACCCAATGTCCTGTGTTCTTCAGGACAACGACAGTAGCGTCTGTCGCCACAATTTTCATCTGGTTTCCCA
>Ga0126381_100007024_pt1 | contig 12494 bp, 15 predicted proteins | sample PanSoiMetPlot_28_FD_96465 | JGI IMG/M metagenome (GOLD analysis project Ga0126381, IMG submission 96465) | Tropical forest soil microbial communities from Panama - MetaG Plot_28 | ecosystem: Environmental > Terrestrial > Soil > Tropical forest > Bulk soil | place: Panama | collected 2016-02-17
CATGGCTGACAAATGCGTGCAAGACAGCAATTAGGCTGCCTTGCGAGCCTTCATAAGAAATGCTGTGTGCACTGCCGGAGAGAGCGAGCCTGTGGAGTACGGTCTGATCCAGCGGTTCAGAACGAGAGCTAGTTTCGGATATCTCGAATCAAACGGCGCAACGCAAACGTTTAAGTCGTAGTACACCACCTCAACAGAGTCGAGGTGGTGAACCTTCATCAGTCGGGCAAGAGATTTTGGACTTTGCAGCAACATCGAAGGCTCCGGAGAGACGCTGCGATGACGCATTCGAGACTTGAAGGTCTTCCAGGGCTTGCAGAGGAAACGTTCCCAGGCGCGGTATAGACTCGCTTTGTTGACCATGCTCAGAATTACAGTTGCATTTGGCTTGGCAATCCGAGCGATTTCTAAAACACCAATATTTTGATCTGGCAAGTATTCCAGTATGCCCAAACCCAGCACCACGTCGAGTGACATATCATGGTACGGTAGTTTCTCCAGCTGTCCGACGACCAGATGAACAGCACAATCAGCCGTTCTCTTTCGTGCCTCCGCGATCATATCGGGACTTAGGTCAAGACCATAAAGTTCTGAAGAGCCTCCAGCCAACCGACTCAACAAGACACCCGGGCCGCAACCGATGTCTACGATTTTTCCGCTCGGAAGGGACGCGATAGATTGGAGAACGAGCTGCAGTCGTTCGTTGAAGAACCGACCTTGGGGAGTGTGGGTGTCATATAGAAGGGCGTATTCTCGTGCTGCGGAAAAGCTGCGCCTGACCAACTCCGTATGTGATAGCGCAGCCTTCATCCGAGACCATATCCCTCCACCCCTGCATTGGCGGAACTCCGTGCCGTCGAATCCGTTCCCGGAACGAAAAACGCCGTAGCATACCGTATCTGCCAATCCGGGTGCCTTGGATTAAAAGGTTCGAGCCCCCAATGTTGCAGCGGCCATCCGCTGCACAGCGACGGGTCGCCTTCATGGATTTCCTTGATGAGTCCCGTCACGGGCTGCCACTCCAGTTCTCGCGCGATCTTGGTGCGAATGTCTAGATCAACACCGGATACGAAGATGTAGCCGCTCGGCTTAACCAGACGCCCAAGGTTCCGGAGGCAGCTTTCCGCATCTTGGTTCGATAAATGACATAGGAAGTTATTCGCAAGAACTGCGTCGTGAACGCCCAGAATATTGCTCAGATTTGCATCGCGCGCGTCGGCAACGTGCCAATTTATTCCCCGGCGATAGAACGGCTTAACCGTGACACAGTTGCCTTTTTGGTCAAAAAGCTCAGTCATTTCCGACGAAGCGACTCGCTCGAACATCGACGAGGGCTGATCTTTGAAAGTCTTTTCCGGGAGCTCCCTCGTGGAGTGTTCGAGATCTTGCTCGCCAAATGATTCGCAGTGTGTCAGAGAATAGACTCCTGCTTTCGCAAATTCGACAATGTCGGGCGACACGTCCAAGGCGGAAACATTCACGGTGAGGTCAGGTCGTGCACGTCGGAGTGCGTGTAAAATTGAGTAGACCTCGGCTCCCTTGCTGCACCCGATAACGGCGAGCGTGACGGATGCTCCTTGTGGCCTCTGGCTAAGAAGTCGGATCAAAAGCTCCAACAGCGGTCTATTCCGAAAGAAAAAAGTCGTCACCGACGGGACTGTTCTTCTCCCGCGCAGGCGGGCCAAACCATGCAAATGTAGACCATACGCATGCGCCGCTCGCCCAAAGCGGAATTCTGCCGGCAAATGATTCCAAATCATAGCGCCTACGGCAGTGTATGGTCGCCCAACCCATCTTCTACCGAAGCGCAGCCGCAATAGCGGGTTTGTCAGAGCCTTTTTCATTGCCTTTCTTATAAGTACTCCAGGTTGTGGTGAAAACAGAGCATCAGCATCATGGGGGTCGAAAAGTAAATACTCACAATGGAGTATATCGGTTTGCATTACGGATCGGACGACGCAAGACAGGAATGAACGGATACCAAAGGGCCGCCTCGGCTCTTTTGTCACGAATTCGATCACCTCCGCTCATTTGGCATGCGGGTCACCGGTTCCAGCTCTTCGCTTGGTTCGCGCTGCGCGACGATTGGTGCCGGATTCTTGAGCTTCATCACCCCGTCTGCGGCCGCGGGGAGCCTGTCCCAAAAATGGAGGGGGGTTACGCTTGGACGCCGATGGGCTTTCAAGAAATCCCCTGGTCTGGCTCACAGACGGCGCGACACCCGTCAGGGGAGCGCTTCTCGCCAATCCCCGGTTACATCGATGAAGGTCTGGTGTAGCGAGGCGATATTCTCTGGAGTGTCTGGTTCAAAGAGCCTCTGATGTTCACCTAGTATTTCGAAAACTCTGATTCGAGGACATCGACGACGCCAAGCGGGATCGTCCCGGGCGGCAAGCCGAGTCCGGAGGAGGATCGACGGGGCGTCCAACGCCGCTGGCGCATGATCGAGTGACGCAATCCAAGGTACCATCCCTCGGAGCAAAAGACGCATGCTCAGTTCCATTTCGAAGGTCGGATCGAATCGGGAGAGCGCAAGCGGTTGGCCGGAGGGGGCAATCTTACGCAGCGAAGCCGCGAGCCGGCTTTCCGTAAGCCTGAGCAGAGCGCGCCAAAACAGCGATCGGGCAAAACTAACAAACGCGCCAAGTCGTAGTTGGCGCAACAGCTCGAGGGCCCGCGCGAGGGCGCGAGCCTGCCATCCGGGCGAAGGCGCCGAGGAGGCGATCATGAACGAATCGATCGCGCAGAAGCCAGCGATTTCGCGGCCTAGTGCCTGCAGGCGGAGTGCGACAGCGTAGCCGAAGTGTCCGCCGATTGAGAGACCTACGATCCGAATGGGGCCCTCTGGCACTCGTAGGACGACCTGTGCCGTCAGCTCAGCGATCAAAGCTTCAGGCGAGAAGTCGTCCGCAACATAACGCCGCCAACCGGGATACTCGATCGTTTCAAAGGGCGTTACGTCGTCGGGCCCTGCACGGTATGCCGCCAGGTCGGGCGGACCCCCGCCTGCACCCGGAAAAAACAGCACAGCTTGAGCCGGGCCGGTCATGCCGCCTGCAAGACTTGACGTGCCAGATATTTGGATATGACCTGCGCGGTATAATTCGCCCCGACCACAAAACGGAAAAGGGGGCCGAAGCTCATCGCCGATGCGGGCCCGATGAATCGCAATCCGGGTATCGAGGCTTCGAAGGTATCGTTGAGCCGTGGAGCGCCTTCGATCCGCTGGACGACGCGGCACAGGGTCGGATGAACGAATTTCAGACGATCGACATCGATCAAATAGCCGCTGCCGGCGACGACATGGTCTACCACGACCTGATGCTCCTTCCCGTCCTTGGCGGACCGTAGTCGAAGTGTCACCCTGCTGGCTGTCTCGCGGGCCTCGATGACGGTCGTTCCGAGATGAACAGGGACGCGGTTCTCAATCCGCGCCCTGAGCCACCAGGCCCCTTCGGGAGGCAGGTGTCGCTTTACGAAACGAGTTGTCCAGAATGCCGGCATCCGATGGATTGCGCCCGGAACACGCGTAAGCAGCCATGCCTTGGGTCCTGTGCCCAGGCCTGATATCGGCGAGCGAAGCTTTCGCCAAAGGCTGCGCTCGCGGGATACACGATGTTGCCACAGGATCGCGTTCTTGCGCACGAGAAGCTCCGGCAGTGATTCGGCCTCACACAGCAGTGCGGCCGCTTCAAGAGCGGACTGGCCCGCGCCGACCACTGCAACCTTCAGCCCTTTAAAGGACGCAAACGACCTGATCTTCGATGTATGGGTCACGAGAGCGGGCGGCAGCGACGCCAGGGCCTGCGGAACGTGTGCGAAACAGGCGAGCCCGGTCGCCACTATGACCTGCCGGGCAAGCAGGCGCTCGCCATCGGCAAGCGTCAGCGCGAACTCACCGCTCTGTCGCTCGATCTGCGCGACCTCGATCGGCTCGACCCAAGGCACGTTGTTTTGCTGGAACCAGCGTCCATAGGCCGCGAAATCGCTCATCGAGCATGGCTCGAACGTCTCTAGACCGCGCGGCCGGCTGTAGTCCGCGAAGCTATAACCAAAGCATGGCGTGGAAAGATCGGCGCCGAAACAGTAGGATTTGAGGTAGCGTCGGCCGCCGGCATCGGCAATCTGTGACCAGAACAGCATCGGGTCACCAAAAATACGATGCTCCACCTTGCGCGCGGCAAGATGGGTGGCAAGCGAAAGTCCATAGGGGCCGGCGCCGATGATAGCGACGGCGATCTTGCTCACGAACTGGCCCCCTTCGCAAAGGCTTGCCCCGCCGCCGGAAATGGAAGCGGTCCGGAGCGTATGAATCGCGGGAGTGCCTTGCAGCCAAGGTAAATCTCGGAAAGCGTGTGGATGACAGTCGGCATCGGGTCGTGCATGTCGAAGACGAAGTCCACCGTGTGGTCCTTGTTGCGCCTCCTCCAGGCGCGCCAATAAGCGCGCTCTTTCCGGGTTATCTTCGCAGACATGGTCCCGGCGAAAAGAATTGCGTTCATGGAAAATCGATCGCAGAACACCGTTGGCGTGTCCCAATCATCGGCTTGTGCCCTTGCCACCATCTCCTCCAAGGCCGTGCTCTCGCCTGCGGCGTCAAGGCACGCCAGCAGCGGAAGCGGCATTCCACGTCGGATGTCCATTCCGATCTGATTGAACAGGCGTGGGTTGAAATCGATCGCGGCCCAGCGCCCCTCCAGCCGGACAAATTCGACCTCGAAGATTCCGAAATAACCGAGCTCATGGCAGAAGCGACGAACAGCATCTGAGAGCTCGGGATCCGTTGGACGGGACTCGAAGCAAACTCCGACACCCACCGGCTGGGATCGTTGAAATACCTTGACTGCACCACGGGTAACGAACAGCTCTCCAGTCCGATCGATGAAGCCGGACACCGAGTGCACGCCTTCCTGTGCCGTGTTCACGAACTGCTGCAGGAAGAGCTTGCATCCGCCCTCGAAAAGCGGGCTCTCAACGGAGGGGGCCTGCTCGCTAATGACATATTCTTTGTATTTGTGGATCAGCTCGCTCGCCGAACGAACAACGAGGCCTTTGTTGTTGCCCAGGCGGTGAACGTGCGTGCGCGGCTTTATCAGGATGGGGTATGGCAAGGTAGGTGCCAAGGCGGCGACATCATCAAGGTCGGAGGGATACCAGCTGGGTAACGTCAAAAGCCCTGCACTGCTCGCAGCGGTCGACAAGCGTTTTTTGTCGAGAATACGCCGCATGGTCGCAACGGATGGTTGATAGACACGAAAATGCGCCCCGAGCAGCGATGCGTTTACGGTATACAGCCAGGAAATTTGATCAGAGGTCGGGAGAATGATTTGACCAGGATCAGCCGCACCGATCGCAAGTAGTCGGTCGATAAATTGTGGACCGTCGCTCTCGGGCGGGGTGGAATATGACTGGTTCGTGTAACGGGACCAGGCGGCCGCACGGAGATACCCGTCTGACAGAATCCCAACCTTTATTCCGCTTGTGGCAAGCAGACGGGCAGCCGCTATGGTGCCCCCGAACGAACCGGATGCCAAGAGGACCGAGAGGGGCTTGCTAAGACGCAATGCCGCCTCCCAATTCACTGCACACTCCGCCCTCCCGACCTCATATTACGAGTACGGCCAAGCCGTACTTGGACTTGACCTGGTTGGCATTTCAACCGCCGGAGATTGGTTCAGAGGCCGGCGCGATTTCAAGTGACCGGGCGTTGATCGTGGCGCTCTTTGTGTTTACTTCGATTGGATACTTCTTCGCCGCGCCAACATGCTCGCAGGGTGGACCTAAACGTGCTCGCAGGATGGACCTACTCTTATACCCAGAAAGCGTCGCGGTGGTCGCCTCGCGATTCCATCCCCAAGGCCGATCGCACCTGCATGCGACTACATCGCGTTGCCATATAAGGGCGCGATGCTACATAAGGGGACGATGCTACGCTGCGGTCACACGGACCTCGCTGCAGGTTTGCCCAGGTAAACGAAAATGATGCTCAGTACTCACGCGTTGATCGGAGCAGCGATCGGCACATTCCTGTCATCGGACCCTGCCCTGGCCGCAGCCCTCGGGTTTTGCAGCCACTTTGTCCTGGATGCCATCCCGCATTGGGATTATCCGATCCGCTCGGCATCGTTGACGCCCGGCGTCGGCACCGCTGTCCGGCTCGATCGGAATTTGCTGGTCGATCTTTTCGTCATTGGCGCCGACGGGCTAATAGGCCTCGCGATTGCAATGTTTCTGTTCGGTTTTCAGTGGAGTACACTGTTCGGTGCCCTGGGAGCGATGCTTCCTGATCCACTCCAGCTGTTGCACGACCGCTTTCCGCATGAGCCTCTGCGCACGTTACAGCGATTTCATCGCCGAATGCACTCGCACAAAACAATGGCGCTGTTCCCGTTCGGAATGGCCTCGCAGCTCGCTTTGATCGCGTTCGCCGGTCTTGTGACCAAACTGGGGCACGGTGGTGCCGTGCCGCATTTGCCAATGTCCTGGGCCGGAGGCGGATGATCGCGGTACCGCGGATCGCCTTTGTGCGAAATGCGGAAGTAGCTTCGCCGCTGACATGCCCCTCTCTCGGCGGCTCGGTCCGCTGTCGGCGATCTTTGGTATTACACCCTAATGGACCGAACAATCCACGGCTTCGCATCGGACGATCGCGCGCGCCGGTGCCAATTTCTGTTCCCTATTCGGGTGTCGTATCCGCGAGTGTTGGCTATTCGGACAAGCGCAGATTGGCATGGTTGGGTCGATGTCCGTTCGGGAAGCCGTAATCTCCGCAATCGAGAGGGTTGCAAAGGAGCACAACAGGGAGTTGGGGCCCCTGACCGACGACACGGAGTTGATCAATACGGGCCTCGACTCGTTGTGTTTGGCCGTCGTGATCGTGCGGCTGGAGGATCAGCTGGGGGTCGATCCGTTCTCTGCCGTCGAAGACGCCGGGTTTCCTTTCAAATTGCGCGATTTCGTGCGGATATACGAAAATGCATGCGCGTAACATTCAGTCGCTGCGACAAGTGCTTTGGGTGGCAGCTTGCGCACATCAAAATGCTTTCTATCGGGAGCGCGTGAAGCCCCATTTCTCGGGGGAGCCTGTCCACCGCACCGCCATCGCGGATGGTCTCGGAAATCTGGCCGGCCGTTCGGTCCTGCTCGGAACGAACGATGGGCTTCCCGGCTTAGGTGAGAGCCTGGTGTGGGAACGCCGAAATCCCGTGACTGGCGGTGTCGTGACTGGCGACGCCGTGCTCAAGAGCGAGGGGCCCGCCAAAAGCCGGCCTTCACAGCTTGAGTCCGAGATCATCGCGTCGTCGCGCGATCTTTCGACACACCAGATGCCGGCCCCGATCCGCTTCGTGCCCGCGCTGGAAACCTCTCCAAGCGGCAAGTTGGCGCGATGCGCAACGTTGTCGTGACGGACGGAAGCGGGGGCCTGGGCCTCGCTATCGTGAAAAAGCTCGCGGCATCCGGCTATCGCGCGATCGCAATCGCACGAAACAGCGGTGCCCAACTGAGTGATGCGATCGCAAACGCGGAGCGTTCGGATCATGGCCGCATTGTATTTGTTTCCTTCGACCTTGCTCACGTTCTCGGCCTCCCGGAGCTTGTCAGGAGCCTGCACGAGGCCTTTGGACCGTTCCATGGCCCGGTCAACAACCCGGGCGCCGGGACGCACCGCGCACTGTCGCTCATCCATACCTCGAAGATCGAGGAGCTTGTGCAGTTGAACACGTTATCGCCGATCGTCCTCACGAAATACATCGTTCGGCGAATGATGGCGGACGGGGGCGGTCGCATCGTCAACGTGGCCTCGATCGCGGCCTGCAGCGGATTCAGTGGTTTGACGGTCTACGGCGCCACCAAATCCTCGATGATCGGATTTACCCGCTCGCTTGCGCGGGAGGTGGGCAAGATGGGAATAAACGTCAATGCGATTGCGTCGGGCTTTCTCGACACTAACCTGACGCAGGCGAGTGCATCCGACCTTCGGCAGGCAATCGTTCGCCGCAGCGCACTCAATCGGCTTCCGCAGGTGGAGGAGGTGGCCGAGGCCGTGGAATTCCTTGTCAGCGACAGAGCCAACAGCGTCACCGGCTCGGTGTTGACGGTCGACGCAGGCACGACGGCCTAGCGCGTCGATCAAGAGTTCCCCAGCAACCACCGATAACCGAACTCCCCTGCCGGGGGTTCGGTTTTCGTTTCTACCGGCCAAAAGCTGCAGGATCGCGCCCACTTCGCTCGCCATTCAGCATCGCGTCGATTTGGCCGCACTTTTGTCTGGGTGTCAGGATGGATTGGAGCCCACCCCGCCGCCCAACTCACCGCCCGGCCGCCTTCGTTGCCCCTGCCTAATGACCAAGGCGCTGCCAGCAGGACCCGCCTGGGTCCATCGATCAAGCACCGCGCCCTCGATCTGGTCGGCGGCGTCACCCTGATGATGGTCGGCGCTTCAGCGCGAGAGAGCGGCGGCCAGCTCACGCAGCCCTTTGCCGCGTCCGCAAGCGCGCTTGGCCAGCTCGTGCTCCGTGATCGCGCCGCGGCGCATTCCGCGCCGAGCGCGGAGCTGAGGGCAGATCATGGCCAGTAGGATTACCTCTCTTGGAATGCCGGTAACTCAGGTTCGTTATTTACGGCACTCAGGGTTTTGTTAGACACCAGGGACAGCGGCGATATCCGTTTCTGGAGGCTATCGAAGGCCCAGGGCTTGCCCCTGCAACGCAGACTACGCGACCACTGCTCCACGAACCAATGGCGGGCAAGTAATCGGGCTAGAAGGTTTTCGACTTTTCCCGAGGATGGCCCGCCTGTTCCAGAATGTCCTGCGTGTTGAGAATCGTTGCTTCCATGAATGTTCACACACCCAAGCAATCACTTTCGACCGACATCCGGCCTAATTCGCCAACGGTGGCCGTCATTGTTCCTTGCTTCAACGAAGCCGTTGCCATCGGGAAGGTTGTGACCGATTTCCGCAGCGCACTGCCGGACGCGCGTGTTTACGTTTATGACAACAACTCGACGGACGGTACCGCTGACTTGGCTCGTGCGGCTGGGGCGACCGTGAGGGCCGAACCGCTGCAGGGCAAAGGCAACGTGGTTCGGAGAATGTTCAGGGACATCGACGCAGATGTGTACGTGATGGTCGATGGAGACGACACATACGCTGCCGCGGACGCGCCGCGGATGGTTGAATTGCTGCTGCGTGAGCAACTTGACTGCGTCCACGGCGTGCGCCGATCCGACGAGCAGGAGGCCTACCGTTTCGGTCACCGTATTGGCAACCAGGTCTTGACAGCGCTAGTCACACGGCTGTTCGGTCGGGTGACCGAGGACATGCTGACCGGCTACAGGGTCTTCTCACGGCGGTTCGTCAAGTCGTTTCCAGCGCTTTCATCCGGCTTCGAGATCGAGACCGAAATCACTGTCCATGCACTTCAAATGCGCATGCGCGTGGCTGATGTGGAAACGCGGTATCGTGGACGTCCGGCCGGCTCCGCGAGCAAGCTGCGGACGTATACTGATGGGCTGAATATCCTCGGAACGATCATTGAATTGGTCAAGCAGGAACGCCCATTGCTTTTCTTCAACAGCCTTGGTGCGGCTTGTATCATTATTGCTCTAACACTGTTTGCACCAGTGCTGATCGAATATCTCCAGACCGGCCTTGTCCGCCGGATGCCAACGGCGATCCTTTCGTCGAGCCTGGTGATGCTGGCGTTTGTGCTTTCGGGATGCGGTCTGATACTCGACACGGTCACCCGCGGGCGCAAGGAGATCAAGCTGCTTGCTTATCTCGCCATCCGGAATCGATTATGATCACGACGGGGACAATTCCACATCGTGGCAATGCAGTGACGGCCGATCGAGCGTGGTCCCCGAGTTGGAAACTGTTCCTCCTGCTGGTCTTTCTGGCTACTTGGCCGGCCTTGCTCAACGGCCAAGCGTTTATCTTCGCCGACACGACCGCCTACATCAAGGGCGCAGCCATGGGGGTCGAGAAGGCCACCGGCTTCCATTCCCCATGGTTGGACCGACGGGATACGTCGGCTGAAACTGCATCGAGCGCTGCGGCGCTTGCGGACTTCGAAAGCTCCCCGGAAAGGAAGGGTGCGTTAGCAGGCCGCTCCGTGTATTACGGCGCGTTCCTGCTGTTGAGTTCGATGGTTGGAAGTCTCTGGGTGGCGGTCCTCCTGCAAGGCGCGCTCGCCCTGCTCGTCATTGGCATCGCGGCCAATGTTGTCGGAATTGGTCTGCCGCCATCCCGCTCGGCGAATGTCGCTCTCGTTGTCCTACTGCTGGGGGGAACGTCGCTATCCTTCTATGTTTCGATGTTGATGCCTGATCTGCTGGCGGCGCTGGCGGTCCTCTCCATCGCAACCCTGATGCTCGGCACCACGCCGCGGCTATGGCAAAGTGGCGTTCTCGCCGGCACGATTGCGTTTGCCGCGCTGTCGCACAGCAGCGTGATCCTGATTGGCGGATTGCTGGTCGCGACGATCTTCGTGCTCGCCGGGCTGCTCGGGCATTCGAGCATCGGCCAACTCTTGCGAAGCGCTGCATGGGTTGTGGCGGCGTTAGCTGTAGGGGTAGCAGGCGAGGTGGCGTTTAGCGTTGTAATGGTGAAGACGGTAGGAGAGCCGCCGATCCGCCCCCCATTTTTAACGGCACGGCTCCTCGCAGACGGCCCGGGCACTCGCTGGGTGCATGAGCATTGTCAGACATCGACTTACGCAGTGTGTAAGTTTGCATCAATTGCTGGAAAAGGAACGTCAGACGAATTCCTTTGGGAAAAGGATCCGTCCATCGGCGCTTTTACGGTGGCTGACAAGGCGACGCGCCAGGCGCTCGGTCGCGAGCAATGGCGGTTCGCCACCGACGTAACCATGGCCTATCCCGGCGACGTGTTTCGTTCCACGTTCAACAACCTGTTTATCCAGTTCACGTCACTCGGTCTGGAGGGGTTCAACTACGACCCGCCGAACTATATCGATCTCCGGGCAAAGATGCCGCCCGCATTTCTGAAGGCGCTAGATAATTCGCTTGCCGCCGAAGGTCGGTTCCCTGTCGAGGCATTCGAAGTGCTTCAGTGGGCGGTTCTTTCCGTGAGCGTTGCCTACCTCGCCTACTGGCTCACCCACCAGTCGATAGACGGGGCAAGCCGGCGATTACGTCGCCTGTGCCTCTGGGTCGGCTTAGGCGTGTTTTTTAACGCGTTGATATGCGGGGCCATGTCCACCCCGCATGATCGATATCAGACCCGAGTCGTATGGCTGGTGGTCATGTTGTCAGTCTTCGCCGCCAATGTGAGATGGCCTGCTGCGATGCCACGCAAGATCGAAGAGGAGCGGGCTGCGGGCCAAGCGCCCGCAGTGACGGGATAAAGACTGCAGTGGCACTAAACTGTCCGATCTCCCTGCGGCCGCGCGATGGCGACATGGGTGTACTGTTCGAGGTCTTTGCGCGCCATGTCTATAGGGTGATGCCGGAGGTCCTGCCGCTTGAGGCTGTGCGAACGATCGTTGATGTCGGCGCGCATGCGGGCTTCGCCTCGATCTACTTGCTGCGCGCTATCCGCATGTGCGTGTCTACAGCATCGAGCCGAACCTCCGGCGGTGTCATACGCCTCGGATTGCGAGCAACCGCTCGCGACTTCCTGCGCAAACCGCTCATGGCGGGCATTTTCCAGCACCGACATTCAGTCTAAATCCTTGTGATTGGGTTACGTTTTAGGCCGTTACCGCGACTCAGCGACTTCGCACTCAGCCGGTAATCGATGTACTCCGACCCATCAGATCGCGACCGAAATGCAGGTTGACTAAGCATTCGCCTTCAGGGCAGTACGGATTTGGTCCGATCCAGGCGGGTCGGTCATAACGGTCTTGAAGGTCAGCATTTTCCGGGGCCCGCCAGCTTTGCAGCGAAGCATCTCACAGCGGCGGTTGAGCCTGGACCTTCGCACCCGCATGGCAGCCACAACGGCTCATGGCGCGATCGCGATAAGCGTGCTACTGCGCCTGCAATCCCTGAAATCCATGCAATCACCTGACGAATGGGTTGCGCGATGCTGAAGACCGAAGGCGTTCTGCACTTTACCATTCCCGTGAAGGACCTCGATCGCGCCGAGAGGTTCTATACCGAGATCATGGGGATGCGCCGGCTCAGGCGAAACAATCACATGGTCTTTATGCAGGCCGGCGACGACTGCTTCGTGCTGACCTATTCGGAAAATCCGATTACTCCCAATGCCGGCGATAAGCACGACGTCCATCACGCGTTCCGGGTCAGCCCGCAGGAATATGTCAGGGCCAGGAACTTTCTGGCCGAGATGGGGATTGCGATCATCAAGGAAGAGAATCGCCTGAGCGGCACGTTTCAGGGCCGCAGCGCTTATTTCCACGATCCCGACCGCAATGTGCTCGAAATCATCGATCTGGTGCGCGGCCCGGTCGCAGAGGACGATGCGTGAGCGCCGGTTCTCCTGGCGCTCCATCGGCAACCGAACCCGC
>Ga0126381_100007026_pt1 | contig 12489 bp, 22 predicted proteins | sample PanSoiMetPlot_28_FD_96465 | JGI IMG/M metagenome (GOLD analysis project Ga0126381, IMG submission 96465) | Tropical forest soil microbial communities from Panama - MetaG Plot_28 | ecosystem: Environmental > Terrestrial > Soil > Tropical forest > Bulk soil | place: Panama | collected 2016-02-17
GGAGATGATCATGCCGGGGGACAATGCGGCGATGGACGTGGAGCTGATCACGCCGATTGCGATGGAGGAGAAGCAGCGGTTTGCCATCCGTGAGGGCGGCAAAACCGTCGGCGCCGGCGTCGTTGTCAGTATCACCGAGTAGCACGCGTCAGAGGGCAGAGGACGGAGGACAGACGACAGGCCAACAGACAAGCGAGCAGACGCGATGACAATTCGTCCTCCGTCCTTCGTCCATCTGTCGTCCGTCATCTGACATATCATGAACGGCCAGAACATTCGGATCCGGCTCAAGGCGTTCGATCACCGCATCCTCGATGCGTCGACGCGCGAGATCGTGGCCACTGCCAAGCGCACGGGCGCGCAAGTGCGGGGTCCGATTCCGCTACCGACGAAGATCGAGAAATTCACGGTCAACCGTTCGCCCCACATCGACAAGAAAAGCCGTGAGCAGTTCGAGATGCGCACGCACAAGCGCCTGCTCGACATCGTGGACCCGACGCCGCAGACGGTGGACGCGCTAATGAAGCTTGATCTTGCCGCTGGCGTCGACGTCGAGATCAAACTCTGAGCGAAAACAGCACCAGAGAGAACCACAACGATGCGTTCAGGGGTAATCGCACAGAAGGTCGGGATGACCCGCGTCTTTACCGACGCTGGCGAGCATGTGCCAGTCACGGTGCTACGCCTCGCCAACTGCCAGGTTGTCGCCCACCGTACCAAGGACAAAAACGGTTATATCGCGCTGCAGCTCGGCTCTGGCACCCGCAAACCGAAGAGCTTGACAAAGGCCGCGCGCGGCCATTTCGCCGTTGCAAAGGTTGAGCCGAAACGCAAACTCGCCGAGTTCCGGGTGGATGAAAGCGAACTGATCCCGGTCGGTGCCGAGATCACTGCCGATCATTTCGTGGTCGGTCAGTTCGTCGACGTGACCGGGACCTCTATCGGCAAGGGGTTTGCGGGTGGGATGAAGCGTTGGAATTTCGGCGGGCTGCGCGCTTCGCATGGAGTGTCGATCTCACACCGCTCAATCGGTTCGACCGGCGGCCGCCAGGATCCGGGAAAAACCTTCAAGAATAAGAAAATGCCGGGGCACTTGGGCGTCGAGCGTGTCACCACGCTCAATCTCAAGGTGGTGCAGACCGACGTCGAGCGCGGACTCATCCTGGTCGAAGGCGCGGTGCCGGGCGCCAAGGGCGGTTGGATCACGCTTCGCGATGCGGTCAAGAAAAAGCTGCCGAAAGACGCCCCCAAACCCGGCAAGTTTCGTCTGCCCGAGAGCGCCACCGGCACGGGCGAAGCAGTGCCGGCCGAAGCTGAGCACGCAGGCAAGGGGGCCTGACATGGAACTCAAGATCGTCTCGCTCGACGGCAAGGCGGCAGGTTCGGTCGAACTGCCGGACGCGATCTTTGGCCTCGAGCCGAGAGCAGACATCTTGCATCGCTGCGTGCGCTGGCAGCTCGCCAAACGCCAACGCGGCACGCATGACGTTAAAAATCGCAGCGAAATCAACCGTACCGGCAAAAAAATGTACCGGCAAAAGGGTACCGGCTCGGCACGCCATGGCCCCGCCAGGGTCAATCTCTTCCGCGGCGGCGGCCGCTCGTTCGGGCCAACACCGCGCAGCCACGCGACCGGTCTGCCGAAGAAGGTCCGCGTGCTCGCCCTCAAGCACGCCTTGTCTGCCAAGGCGAGGGACGGCGGCATCATCGTCCTCGATAAGGCGAGCGTGAAGGACGCGAAGACCGGCACGCTGCGGAAGAATTTCGCCAAGCTCGGGCTCACCAGCGCGCTCATCATCGACGGCGCGCAGCTTGAGGAGAATTTCGCCCTCGCCGCGCGCAACATCCCCGATATCGACGTGCTGCCGGTGCAAGGCATCAATGTGTACGACATTCTGCGGCGGCAGATGCTCGTGCTCACAAAATCGGCGCTGGAGGCGTTGGAGGCGCGATTCAAATGAGCACCACCGATCCTGGCCACTATGACGTGATCATCTCGCCGGTGATCACCGAGAAAGCGACGCTCGCTTCGGAGCGCAACCAGGTGATGTTCAAGGTTGCGAGGAATGCGACCAAGCCGCAGATCAAGGAGGCGGTCGAGAAGTTGTTCGACGTCAAAGTAAAGAGCGTCAACACGCATCTGCGCAAAGGCAAGGTTAAGGCTTTCAAGGGGACCGTGGGTGAGCAGTCCCAGGTCAAGCGCGCGATCGTCACCCTCGAGGAAGGCCACAAGATCGACGTGACAACGGGTCTTTGAGGAAGCGGCGCAATGGCACTCAAGTCCTACAATCCGGTAACCCCAAGCCAGCGCCAGCTCGTGCTGGTCGATCGCTCGGGCCTGCATCGCGGCGCACCGGTGAAGACGCTGACTGAAGGCAGGAATGCAAGCGGTGGGCGCAACAACAGTGGGCGCATCACGGTGCGGTTTCGCGGTGGCGGTCACAAGCAGGCCTACCGCAAGATCGACTTCAAACGTCGCAAGTTGGATGTGGCGGCCAAGGTCGAGCGGATCGAATACGATCCTAACCGCACTGGTTTCATCGCATTGATCAAGTACGAGGACGGCGAGCTCGCCTACATACTGGCGCCGCAACGACTTGCGCAGGGAGACACCGTCGTTTCGAGCGAGCACGCCGACGTGAAGCCGGGCAATGCCATGCCGGTCGGAAACGTGCCGATCGGCACAATCGTGCACAACGTCGAGATCAAGATCGGCAAGGGCGGGCAAATCGCGCGCTCGGCCGGTAGTTATGCTCAGATCGTCGGTCGCGACGGTCAATACGTCATCTTGCGTCTCAACTCAGGCGAGCAGCGCATGGTGCATGGGCGCTGCATGGCGACGATGGGCGCGGTCTCCAATCCGGACCACATGAATGTTTCGATCGGCAAGGCTGGACGCAAGCGCTGGATGGGCCGCATGCCGCACAATCGCGGCGTGTCGATGAATCCGATCGACCATCCGCATGGCGGCGGCGAGGGCCGCACTTCGGGCGGACGGCATCCAGTGACGCCGTGGGGCTTTCCCACCAAGGGCAAAAAGACCCGCAAGAATAAATCCACTACCAAATTCATCATCGCAAGTCGCCACGCACGGAAGAAGTAGACGAGGACTGCACCATGGCGCGTTCGATCTGGAAGGGCCCGTTCGTCGACGGCTATCTGCTCAAGAAGGCGGAGGCGTCGCGCTCGTCGGGCCGCCATGAGATGATCAGGATCTGGAGCCGGCGTTCGACCATTCTACCGCAGTTCGTCGGACTCACCTTCGGCGTCTACAACGGCCAGAAGCACATTCCGGTGCTCGTGACCGAGGAAATGGTCGGTCACAAGTTCGGCGAGTTCGCGCCGACGCGCATGTTCTATGGCCATTCATCGGACCGTAAGGCGAAACGTGCGGCCGGTCCTGTCGTTCCGGGTGCTGCTGCGCCGGCGGCGCCTGGCCCGGCTGCACCGGCACCGGCCGACGGCACCTCGCAGAGTTGAGAGGGCGAAGATGGGCAAGAAGGCACGCGAGCGCGCACTCGCCGAAAACGAGGCGAAAGCGGTTGCGCGCATGCTGCGGGTGAGCCCGCAGAAGCTCAATCTCGTCGCGCAACTCATCCGTGGCAAGAAGGTCGCGACTGCGCTCGCGGATCTGGAATTTTCGCGAAAGCGCGTCGCACGCGATGTGCGCAAGTGCCTCGAATCGGCGATCGCCAACGCCGAGAACAATCACGATCTCGACGTCGATGATCTCGTTGTTGCGGAGGCGCATGTTGGTAAGGCGATCGTACTCAAGCGGTTTCATCCGCGCGGGCGCGGCCGCGTCGGCCGGATCTTAAAGCCGTTCGCGCATCTGACCATCGTCGTGCGCGAGATAGAGGCCGCAGCTTCATAAGAGGTTAACCATGGGTCAGAAGGTCAATCCACTCGGCTTACGGCTCGGCATCAACCGGACCTGGGATTCCCGCTGGTACTCGGGCAAGAACGAGTACAGCCAATTACTGCATGAGGATATGAAGATCCGCGAAGAGCTGATGAAGGATCTCAAGCAGGCCGCGGTGTCGAAGATCGTGATCGAGCGACCGCACAAGAAGTGCCGGGTCACTGTTCAATCGGCCCGGCCCGGGGTTGTCATCGGCAAGAAGGGCGCGGATATCGAGAAGCTTCGCCGCAAGGTCACCAAGCTCACGAAATCCGATGTCGTCATCAACATCGTCGAGATCCGCAAACCGGAGCTCGATGCTCAGCTCGTTGCCGAATCGATTGCCCAACAGCTGGAGCGCCGGGTCGCGTTCCGCCGTGCCATGAAGCGGGCGGTGCAGTCCGCCATGCGGCTTGGTGCGGGTGGTATTCGTATCAATTGCTCGGGACGCTTGGGCGGCGCCGAGATCGCGCGCATGGAATGGTATCGCGAGGGCCGCGTGCCACTGCACACATTGCGTGCTGATGTCGATTACGGCGTAGCCACGGCCTTCACGACGTACGGAACCTGCGGGGTCAAGGTCTGGATCTTCAAGGGCGAGATCATGGAGCATGACCCGATGGCGCAGGACAAGAAGATGGCGGAAGGCGAGGCGGGGCGTCCGCGTCGCGACGCGGCGTGAGCGGCAATAGAGAGGGATAAGAAAGGCGAACAGCCATGCTGCAACCGATGCGCACGAAATTCCGCAAGGCACACAAGGGCCGCATCAAGGGTATCGCAACCTCGGGTGTGGACCTGGCGTTCGGTCAGTTCGGACTCAAGGCCTTGGAGCCGGAGCGCGTCACGGCACGCCAGATCGAAGCCGCGAGGCGCGCGCTCACGCGCCACATGAAACGGGCGGGCCGGGTCTGGATTCGCGTCTATCCCGACGTCCCCGTCTCAAAGAAGCCGCTCGAAGTGCGCATGGGCTCTGGGAAGGGGGCTCCCGAGCTGTGGGTAACCCGCGTCAAGCCGGGCCGAATCTTGTTCGAGGTCGATGGCGTGTCGGAAGCGATGGCGCGCGAGGCACTAGGACTGGCCGCAGCCAAGTTGCCGATCAAAACGCGCTTCATTGAGCGGATCGCAGAATAGGGTCGAGAGCGAACGATGAAGCCTTCTGATCTGCGCGCCATGACCGTCGACCAGCTTGACGACGAGTTTCTCAAGCTCAAGAAGGAGCGATTCAATTTACGTTTTCAACGGGCAACGGGGCAGCTCGAGAATACCGCGCGTGTTCGGCAGGTTCGTCGCGACATCGCGCGGATCAAGACGATCGCGGCACAAAAGCGCTCGGGTCAGCCCGGTCCCGCACCGGCACCGGCACCATCGGAAAAACCGGCGAAGCCCAAGCGCCGCACGCGCGCGAAAGCCAAGGCGGAGTAATTAGAGATGCCGAAACGCACGCTCCAGGGCGTCGTAGTGAGCGACAAACAGGACAAGACCGTTGTGGTGCGAGTCGAGCGCCGCTTCACCCATCCTGTCATGAAGAAGACGGTGCGGCGTACCAAGAAATACCATGCCCACGACGAGACGAACGAGTACCACGTCGACGACATCGTGTGGATCGAAGAGCGCCGGCCATTGTCCAAGCTCAAACGCTGGGAGGTGGTTCGGGGCGAGAAGAAGAAGGCCGTGTGAGCGCAACGGGCGCGGGAATTCGTAGGACGAGGGCGGCGTCATGATCCAGATGCAGACGAACCTCGACGTGGCGGATAATTCTGGCGCGCGCCGTGTCATGTGCATCAAAGTGCTCGGCGGCTCCAAGCGCAAATATGCGACGATCGGCGACGTGATCGTCGTGTCCGTGAAAGAAGCCATCCCGCGCGGACGCGTAAAGAAGGGTGAGGTGATGAAGGCCGTGGTGGTACGCATCTCCAAGGACATCAAGCGTCCCGACGGCTCGATCATTCGTTTCGATCGCAACGCTGCGGTGCTGATCAATCCGCAGATGGAGCCCGTAGGCACCCGCATCTTCGGACCGGTCCCGCGCGAGCTTCGCGCCAAGAACCACATGAAGATCATCTCGCTCGCGCCGGAGGTGCTGTGATGGCGGCTAAGATCCGCAAGGGTGACAAGGTGATCATGCTCGCCGGCCGCGACAAGGGGCGCAGCGGCGAAGTGATTGAGGTGCGTCCTGACGAGGACCGCGCTCTCGTGCGCGGCATCAATCTGGTCAAGCGTCACCAGAAGCAGAGCGCCCAGCACGAGGGCGGCATTATTTCCAAGGAATCGCCCGTCCATCTGTCGAATCTTGCGCTCGCGGATCCGAAGGACGGCAAGCCGACGCGGGTCGGTTTCAAGTTCGTGGGCGCAGGCGAAAATCGTCGCAAGGTGCGGGTGGCCAAGCGGTCGGGAGTTGAGATCGATGGCTGATACTGAAACCGAGGACAAGGCCAAAGGCAAAGCCGATAGGCCCGCGGCATCGGACAAGGCGCCACGAGCAGAGAAGGGCGAGAAGTCACAACAGGCGCAGAAGCCCGACAGGGGTGGCAAGCCTGCGAAAGGAGACGCGGCGCCGCCGCCGGCAAAGCCGAGGAAGCCGGAGGAGCGCGTCACCCCGCGGCTCAAGACTTATTTCGACGAGGTGGTTCGCAAGAAGCTATCTGACGAGTTCCGCTACAAGAACCGCCTGCAGGTGCCGGTGATCGAAAAGGTCGTAATTAACATGGGCATTGGCGAAGGCGTCAACGACCGCAAGAAAGTCGAAGCCGCGGCCAACGATCTCACCCTCATCGCCGGCCAGAAGGCGGTGATCACCAAGGCCAGAAAATCGATCGCCACGTTCAAGGTGCGTGACGGCCAGCCGATCGGCTGCAAGGTGACTCTGCGCAAGACGCGTATGTACGAGTTCGTCGACCGGCTGATCAACATTGCGCTGCCGCGCGTGCGCGATTTTCGCGGGCTGTCGCCGAAGAGCTTCGACGGAGGCGGAAATTATACAATCGGCATTAAGGAACACATCATCTTTCCGGAGATCGACTACGACAAGGTAGCCGACGTCTGGGGGATGGATATCACGGTGTGCACCAGCGCGAAGTCCGACGACGAGGCACGTGCGCTACTGAGCGCGTTCAACTTCCCATTCCGGCAGTGAGCACCCTCTCAACGGCGGAGAGCCAGGAGATATTGATGGCGAAGAAAAGTTCGATCGAGAAGAACAATAGGCGGCGCAAACTAAGCAAGAAATATTCCGGCCGGCGTGCTCGGCTCAGGTCCATTGCTCGCGACAAGACGAAGCCGATGGAGGAGCGATTCGCGGCAACGCTCAAGCTCGCGGAATTGCCGCGCAACTCCTCGGCGACCCGCGTTCGCAATCGCTGCGAGATATCAGGCCGGCCCCGCGGGTTCTATCGCAAGCAGCGCCTGTCCCGCATCGCGCTTCGGGATCTCGGCTCAAAGGGGCTGATTCCCGGCCTGGTCAAGTCTAGCTGGTGAAGGAGGGCGGGCGATGGCAATGAACGATCCGCTCGGTGACATGATCGCGCGCATTCACAATGCGCAGATGCGAAACAAGTCGAAGGTGTCGATACCGGCTTCGAGATTGCGGGTGAGTGTGCTCGATGTGCTCAAAACCGAGGGGTTCATTCGCGATTACGCGGCGGTAGAGCACTCGAACGGACGCAAGGAACTCGAAATCGAGCTGAAATATTTCGATGGCGAGCCGGTGATCCGAGAGATCTCGCGAGTATCGAAACCGGGACGCCGGGTCTATGCCTCGGTGAAGGCGCTGCCGCGTGTCAACAACGGATTGGGAGTTGCGATCCTCTCGACGCCCAAGGGTGTGATGGCCGATCACGACGCCCGCGAGCACAATGTAGGCGGAGAAATTCTCTGCACGGTCTTTTGATGAACACCCAAGGATAGCGCACAGTCGTAAACGCAGCCCAAGGGACCTTCAATCATGTCTCGTGTTGGAAAGAAGCCCATGGCGCTCCCCTCCGGCGTCACGGCCACAGTGGAGGGCCAGATCGTCAAGGTTAAGGGCCCTAAGGGCGCCATTGCTGTCGCGCTGCACAGCGACGTCACGGCCACAGTGCAGGGCAGCGAGATCAAAGTCGATCCGCGCGCCGATACCAAACGCGCGCGCGCCATGTGGGGAACTTATCGTTCGCTGCTCGCCAACGCGATGACGGGCGTGACCAAAGGGTTCGAGCGCCGCCTCGAGATCAACGGCGTCGGCTATCGCGCCGCCGTGCAGGGCAAGAACTTGCAGGTTCAACTCGGTTACAGCCACGACATCGTCTATCCGATTCCGGAAGGCATTGCGATCGCGGTGCCTAGGCCCACCGAGGTTGTGGTCTCCGGCATCGATGAACAGAAGGTTGGCCATGTGGCCGCCGTAATCCGGGCGTTCCGCAAGCCCGAGCCTTACAAGGGCAAAGGCGTCAAGTACGCGGGCGAGTACATCTTCCGCAAAGAAGGAAAGAAGAAGTGAGGGCGCGCGATGGCGACGGTCATTGATCGCACGCTGCGAAGGACCGCGAAAGTGCGGCGCAACGTGCGCCGCGCCGCCGGCAACCGCGTCCGGCTCTCGGTCTTCCGCTCGTCCAAGCATATTTATGCGCAAGTCATCGACGATGCCAATAGCCAAACCGTCGTGTCTGCCTCCTCGCTGGAAAAGGAGATGCGCGGTAGCCTCAAAACGGGCGCCAATATCGAAGCCGCGAAAGCGGTGGGAAAGCGACTCGCCGAGCGGGCAGCCGCAAAGGGCATCAAGGAAGTTGTTTTCGATCGTGGCGGTTACCTCTACCACGGTCGGGTCAAGGCGCTGGCGGACGCGGCGCGCGAGGGCGGGCTCAATTTCTGAAAGTGAGACAGGATCATGGCACGTGAACCACGCGATCGGCGCGAGCGGGAAGAGCGCGAGAGCGAATTCATCGACAAGCTGGTGCACATCAACCGGGTCGCCAAGGTAGTGAAAGGGGGGCGTCGTTTCGGCTTTGCTGCGCTGGTAGTGGTCGGCGACGAAAAAGGGCGGGTCGGCTTTGGGCATGGGAAGGCTCGCGAGGTGCCAGAGGCGATCCGCAAAGCGACCGATGCGGCCAAACGCGGCCTCATCCGGGTGCCGCTGCGCGAAGGCCGAACGCTGCACCACGACGTTGCCGGCCGGCATGGCGCAGGCCGAGTCTTCCTGCGTGCGGCTCCGCCCGGGACCGGCATCATCGCTGGCGGTCCGATGCGTGCCGTATTCGAGACCCTGGGCATGCAGGACGTAGTGGCCAAATCGCTCGGCTCGTCCAACCCGTACAATATGGTGCGGGCGACTTTTGACGCGCTCAAGCACCAGGACTCCCCGCGCTCGGTTGCCGCGCGGCGCAACATCAAAGTGTCGACGCTGCAAGCGCGGCGGCGCGACCTCGCCGAGGGTGAGCAGGCCGCCGACTAAATCAGGCGCGCCGGGAGGCTGACATGAGCAAAAGCGACAAGGTCATCAAGATCGAACAGATCGGCAGCCCCATTCGCCGCCACCATAGCCAACGCGAGACGCTGACCGGGCTGGGTCTCAACCGGATCGGACGCATCGTGGAGTTGCCGGATACGCCGCAGACCCGGGGGATGATCGCCAAGGTCAAGCATTTGGTCCGGGTGGTGAACGTATAAGGAGAGAGGCGATGAAGCTTCACGAACTCGCTGACCGGCCGGGAGCGCGCAAGAAACGTGCCCGCATCGGCCGCGGCATCGGCTCTGGTTTGGGGAAAACCGGCGGGCGCGGCGGCAAAGGCCAGACGGCGCGCGCCGGCGCGCGGATTAAAGGCTTCGAGGGCGGGCAGATGCCGCTGCACCGGCGCCTACCCAAGCGAGGTTTCAAGAACGCGTCGTTTGCGCGCAAACTCAACGAAGTCAATCTCGAGAAGGTTCAGACGGCGATCGACGCGGGCAGGCTCGACGCCGGTGCCACGGTGGACGCCGAAGCACTGGTGAAGGCGGGCGTGCTGAGAAGAGCCAAAGACGGCGTCCGATTGCTCGGCTCCGGTGAAATCAAGGCCAAGGTCGCGTTCTCGGTTTGGGGCGCGTCCAAGGCGGCAAGGGAAGCGGTGGAGAAGGCGGGCGGTTCGGTGACGCTACTAGCGCCGCAACGGCAGACGAGCGAACAGCCCGCCTGATGCTTATATAGGGAAACGGTGCGCCCTGCGAGCGCGGCATGTTCTCGAGCGCGGAACGGAAACTTCGATGGTCTCTGCAGCAGAACAACTCGCCGCCAATCTCAATTTCTCGGCGCTAGCAAAAGCCGAGGAGCTCAAGAAGCGGATCTGGTTCACGCTCGGCGCGCTCCTGGTCTACCGCTTCGGCACCTACATACCGCTCCCCGGTATCGATCCTTCGGCTTGGGACCAGATCTTCCGTTCCCAAGCGGGCGGCATCCTCGGCATGTTCAATATGTTTTCCGGTGGCGGCATTCACCGGATGGCGATCTTCGCGCTCAACATCATGCCGTACATCTCGGCCTCCATCATCATTCAGCTGATGACGACGGTGTCGCCTACGCTCGAGCAGCTCAAGAAAGAGGGCGAGCAGGGCCGCAAGGTGATGAACCAATATACCCGTTATCTGACGGTGTTGCTGGCGGCCTTCCAGTCCTACGGCATCGCGGTTGGCCTTGAAGGCGCCGGCAATGTAGTGACGGATCCCGGCTGGTTCTTCCGCATCGGCACCGTCATCACGCTCACCGGCGGGACGATGTTCCTGATGTGGCTCGGCGAGCAGGTCACCTCGCGCGGCATTGGCAACGGGATTTCTCTGATCATCCTCTCGGGTATCGTGGCGGAATTGCCGTCGGCGATCGCCGGAACGCTCGAGTTGGGCCGCCAAGGCGCGCTGTCGACTGGGCTGATCCTCGTCGTGCTAGTGACGGTGGTCGCGGTAATCGGATTCATCGTGTTCATGGAGCGCGCGCAGCGGCGGCTTCTGATTCAGTATCCCAAGCGTCAGGTCGGCAATCGCATGTTCGAGGGTCAGTCCTCGCATCTGCCGCTCAAGCTCAACACCTCAGGCGTCATTCCTCCGATCTTCGCCTCCTCGCTGCTGCTGCTGCCGACGACGGTCGCCAATTTCAACGCTGGACAAGGTCCGGACTGGTTCGTCGCCATCACGACCCAGCTCGGTCACGGACGGCCGCTATTCCTGCTTCTCTACATCGGTCTCATCATCTTCTTCGCTTTCTTTTATACCGCGATCGTCTTCAACCCGACGGAGACCGCGGAGAATCTGAAAAAGCATGGCGGCTTCATTCCCGGCATTCGGCCGGGTGAACGTACGGCGGAATACATCGACTACGTGCTCTCGCGCATCACAGTCATCGGCGCGGCCTACCTCGCCCTTGTCTGCCTCTTGCCGGAGATCCTGATCTCCTATGCCGCGGTCCCGTTCTATTTCGGCGGCACCTCGCTGTTGATCGTGGTGAGCGTTACGATGGACACGGTTGCGCAGATTCAGGGCTACTTGCTGGCGCACCAGTACGAAGGTCTCATCAAACGATCGAAGCTGCGGGGGCGGCGTAGATGAGATTGGTATTGCTCGGCCCGCCGGGGGCCGGCAAAGGGACTCAGGCGCAACGCCTGGTCGCCAAGCACGGTCTGCTGCAGCTCTCGACCGGTGAGATGTTGCGCGCCGCGGCCGAAGCCGGCACGTCGGTCGGAATGCGCGCGAAAGAGATGATGGCACGCGGCGAGCTCGTCCCGGACGACGTGGTGGTGGCAATCGTTTCCGATCGCATCGCTGCGCCCGATGCCCGCAACGGCTTCATTCTGGATGGCTTCCCGCGCACGGTGCCGCAGGCGCACGCACTCGATCGCATGCTCAAGGAAAAGGGTCTCGAGCTCGATGCGGTGATCGAGCTCAGAGTGGATGAGGCCGTGCTGCTCAAGCGGATCAAAAAGCGCATCGCTGAGATGAAGTCACGGGGCGAGACGCTGCGCGAGGATGATGATCCGGAGGTGTTGCGGCGCCGGCTTTTGGCGTACCGCGATCAAACCGCGCCACTCGCTGCGTACTACCAGCTCCAGAGCGTTCTTCGCGCGGTCGACGGCATGGCCCCCATTCCGCAGGTGTCGAGCGCGATCGACGGGGCGCTTCGGAAGGCCCTGACTAAGAAAGCGCCGGCTAAGCCAGGGCGAAGAGGCGTAGCAAGACGCGCCGCAGCGGCCACCCCCGCCAAGGCGTCGAAAACCAAGGCGAAAACGACCAAATCCGGCCGGGGCAGAGCCGTGGGGCGCAAGTCAGCCCGGCGCAAAACGGGTCTGGGGCGGAGGTTGACGAAACGACGTTGAATCCCTTAATAACCCGCATCCAAGTCGCGAGGTCGAACGATACCGGGCCCTGAGGAACGGGGAGGGTGTCGCGTTATCGTTTGTGAACCGCCTCCTGTGGCAACGATCGCTGGCCCCTGCGCGCGCCGGCAGAAGGAGTGGAAGACTGTGGCCCGCATCGCCGGCGTCAACATACCGACCAACAAACGCGTCGTTATTGCATTGCAATATATCCATGGAATTGGGCCAAAAAAGGCCAGTGAAATCATGGAGAAAGTCGGGATCCCGGAGGCTCGCCGGGTA
>Ga0126381_100007027_pt1 | contig 12488 bp, 9 predicted proteins | sample PanSoiMetPlot_28_FD_96465 | JGI IMG/M metagenome (GOLD analysis project Ga0126381, IMG submission 96465) | Tropical forest soil microbial communities from Panama - MetaG Plot_28 | ecosystem: Environmental > Terrestrial > Soil > Tropical forest > Bulk soil | place: Panama | collected 2016-02-17
ACCGGGCGATTTTGTCGCGTTGGGTTTCGATACAGATCTGCGCGAGCAGGAGCTTGCGATGAAAGCGGCTGCGCCCCGTCGTCTCGCCCGCCGCCAGTCGCGTCATCTCCGCCAGTCCCTTTTCGATCTCGCCCGATCGAATCAATTGCTCCGCTTCATTCCATGAGCCCGCCAAGGAACTCTGATCTGGCTGAGTCGGAAATGGCAGACTGAACCGCATTCTGATAGATCCCGAATCGCCGCTAGGCGCTCCTGTTCTAGTGGCTGCATTGGTCTCAGGATCCGGAAAAGCCTTCCGGCGGTTCTCGAGAATATCCGATACCGCCTGCCTGATGTCTTCCATCGCATTCCTGCACAACGCCAGATTGGGAGCGACGTCGCCGAAGTGCTCATCTACGGCTCTTTCGAGCTGTTTAAATTCGTCGTACGCGCCCTGACATTCAGAAGCCAATTGTTCGCACGCGGGGCGAGAGGTCTTCTGCGCCGCGAACTCGAACATTTCAAGAGAAATGTGGCCCTTCTCGATCAATAGGTCGAAATCGCGCTTTTTCGTCGCATCGATGTCGCCGTCTTCGTCCCGAACACTCTTTTCAGATCCTGTGCGGCGGGCGTCCTCCAGATCGATCAGGCTGTAGTCACGCCCGCTGTCTCCGCGAGCAGTGATCGGAATCGACCGGATCGAATCAACGAGCTTGCTGTTGAGCCATTCAAACGGGCCGGAACGATCCTCCGGCCCGTCCTCGATGTTGGGGAACAGACCCTGATTCCAGTACCTCTGCATCAGCTCGCGGGTTACATGCAAGCCATCGCGAAGTCCGGGAAAGCCATAGAGTTTTATGTTGGCCTCCGTGAGCCACATCGAGATCTGCAGATCTTTCGTGTGCTCCCGAAGCAGGGAAGCGGCCAGATCATGGACGGTGGCCCAGTCCGCGGTCTTAGTTTCGCGCTTTTGCCACTTACCGGTCTCCAGCCCGTCATCGAACCTCCGCGCCTCCTTGAGACGATCCCATTCTCTGGTCCACCGCATATCCATCCCGGCGGGCATTCCCGCAACGGGAATAGGATCGAGAAGCGCCTCAACAGGTACGGGCGTGGCGGTCATAGAATTGAGGTATAGGAACGAGCGGCTGAGCTACTAGGAGGCTCCGGCGCCCTTGGCAAGGTCGACTTTCGTGGCTACGGTGCCTTTGGCGGCTCCGGTGTCGTCCTGCTTGGTGTACTCCCATTGCATGCTTGTATAGGTCATGCCGATCACTTCGGACGGGAAGCTGTTGGAATCCCCGTTGGTATCGCCGGCGGTGTGAACATTACTAAGCGCAACGTTCGTCATCGTATATCGCTGATACACGATCGGGCTCTTTCCCGCCGCCCTGGTAAGTTCAACGATCACCTTAGGGATGTGCGTCCCGTTATGAAGCGCCTCGTATAGCTTCGGTGATGCGCTGTCGATAGGTTTCGTGATCGTGAACGGTTCATGGTTCACCGCGCTCTGATAAGCGCCGCCTTCGTTGCTGCGGCTACCGGAGAATTGCTGGGACAGACCGTGGCTGAAGCCGCTTATCTCGCTCCAGTCCTTGTGCTTATCGTCTCTGCTGCCTCCCTTGATGTCGCCCCAGTTTATAAAGCCGTTTGCATTACTCACACTCGCCATGTTTGACCTCTTTGTTGCGCGGCAGTGCCGCTCTTGCTGTGTTTTGTCGTTATGGACTTGCCTGGCCTTACGCTGCGGCAGGCAGTTTCGCCACCAGGCGCAGCGAAACAGCCAGTTCTTCGAGTTGGAAGTGCGGCCGAAGAAACGCCACCGCATTGTAAGCGCCCGGCTTACCTGCTATCTCCGAAACCTCGATGCGCGCTTCCCGCAGCGGAAACTTGGCCTTCATTTCCTGAGCCGCCATATCGTCCAGCAGAACGTAATGGCTGATCCAGCGGTTAAGAAACTCCTCGCATTGATCGCGCGACATGAAGCTGCCGACTTTGTCGCGCATCATCGATTTAATGAAATGCGCAAAACGAGAGCACGCGAGAATATACTGCAGTTGCGCCGAAAGACGCGAGTTGGCATTAGCGTCGTCGTCGAGATAAAGCTGTGGCTTCTGCGTGGATTGCGCGCCTACAAAAACGGCGGTGTCCGTCCCCTTGTAATAGCAAAGGGGAATGAAGCCCAGCTTCGCGAGCTCGTTTTCCCGCCGGTCGGTGATCGCGATCTCAGTCGGACACTTCGTCGCTATGTCGCCGTCATCGGTGATGAACGTGTGAGCAGGTAAGCCTTCAACGAGACCGCCGCCTTCCACGCCGCGGATTGCGGCGCACCATTCGTATCGCGCGAACGCATCGGTCAGGCGCGCGGCGAACGCATAGGCGGCGTTGCCCCAGAGATACTTGGAGTGATCGCGGCCGTCCACTTTTTCTTCGTAATCGAATTCCTCGACGGGAACCGTATCCTTGCCGTAGGGGAGACGCAGCAACACGTGCGGCAGGCACAAACCGACGTACCGGGAGTCGTCCGTCTTGCGGAACATGTTCCATTTGAGATACGCCTCGTTGTCGAAAATCTTTTCGAGATCTCGAGGCCCCGCCAGCTCCGTGAAGCTTTCGAAATTGAATAGCGAAGAAGATGCGGCGGCGAGAAAAGGCGCGTGAGAGGTTGCGGCGATCCCGGACATCTTCTCGAGAAGCTCAATGTCCTGCGGATGACGCCCGAATTCATAGTCGCCTAGCAGCGCGCCGAACGGATTGCCGCCGAACGTGCCATATTCCTCTTCGTAGATTTTCTTGAAAAGGGCGCTCTGGTCAAATTCCGTCGCTTTCTTAAAGTCCTTCAGAAGGTCGGACTTGCTGACGTTCATCAGCTTGATCTTCAGCGTGCTGGAGGTCTCTGTCTGTTGTACCAGGTAATGCAGGCCGCGCCAGGACGCTTCCAGTTTCTGGAACGGCTCAGCATGCATGACCTCGTTCAATTGGTCCGAAATCAGCCTGTCCAGGTCCGCGATCCGGTTGTTGAGCATGATTTCCGTGTCGGCGTTCACGGTCATCTGCCCGGCCATGACGTCCTGAATCAGATCTTTAAGCCACGCCTTGCCTCTGACCTGCTCCTCCCTGCTTTGACCAAGCCGTCCTTCTTCGGCGATCCTGTCCAGAATGCTGGTACTCGTCTCAGCGGCGCTTGTGGTTACTTCCTTGCTCTGCTGCACGCTTTCGGAGGGCATGTTCAGTTCTCTTTCTCCGCCGGGGCTTGCACGCCGGCCTCAGACCCGGCCTTTTGAAGGAGTTCCTGATTCTGAATCATCTCCTGCAAAAGATTTTCAAGCTTCTCGTTCCCGATCAGACTGGATTTAATGTTGGCAAGGCTATTTCGCAACTCGAGGAGTCTACGGAGCGGGGTGACTTGCTGCGCGACGTTGGCCGGAAGAAAATCGTCCATGCTTTCGAACTTCAGTTCGAGCCCCAGCTTCGTATCGTCTTCGCTAAGGCGGTTAGGAACCTTGAACGCAAGGCGCGGTCCGATTTTTTTCATCACATCATTAACGTTGTCGCGATCGATACTGACGAACTTGCGCTTGCTGATCTCCGGGAGAGGCTTTTCGGGCATTCCGGAGAGGTCGGCCAGCACGCCCACCACAAACGGAAGATCACGCTTCTCGATCGCATTTCCCACCTGAACGTCATAGGTAATGTGAACGCGCGGAGGACGAACCCGACCAACCTTTTTCTGTAAGCTTTCCTTAGGCAATCCCGATCTCCTTCCCAAGCTGGTTACTGCATCGGACCGACAGTTTAAGCCAAAATCTCACGGAAGTCTACCCGCGTGCGGACGCTGGCGAAAGGCATTCGGCCTCCTTGCGCGGCGCCCTGACGCACTTAAAGTGCAGCCATTGCGACCAACATTTCAGCCCCGGACAGAACATTCTCGCTGCCTCTAAGTAGTTCCACCATCCGAAGTAGCTTTCCGCACCAAGTGACAACGTCATTTCTATTTATTGAATGGCGCTCCCCGAGCATTGCAGTCCTTCGTAGAATTTGGAGTTAAAAACATCGGCGCCACCGTCGACGATCTCGAGCCGGATGGGTGCGGGTTTGATTTCCACGCGCTCCCCTCTGGTTCCCTTGGTGTATTTCCATTCGATGACGGGAGCTTGGAGCGCGCGCGGTTCGGCGTCGCCGATAATCCGGAAAATACCCCATATTCCTGGCTCCGAGGCGAATCCTGCTGCGAAAGTGCCGTCGCCCGCGCGCGCAGTGGCTCCTGTTTTGGCGCCGGGCGGCGCCGGCCAGATAAACTGCGCCTGCACGCTGTTGTCCCACCGGTGCTGCTGGCCATCCACGTCGAGTTCGATAACCGGCCCTCGCTGCCCCCCGTCGAACTTCGGGCGCAGCAAATAGACGAGCCGCGGAGATGTGGCGCCCGCGGGAAAGAAAGCGTTTGTTACAGCCTGCGCACGATTGACAAAGGTCAGTAGCCGTTGAGTCGGAATCAGCTTTTGCTGGGGATCTTTCACCTTCCAGCCCGACCCATCCTTAACAATGAGATCGCCGAGCGCCTCACCCTGAAACTTCGGTATAGCGCCGGTGCCGGGGGCAAAAGCATTGGTAAATTCCGTGAGCGTCGCCTCGTTATCCGAAGAACTCTGGAACGGGTACTTCCGAAGGGTTGGGCCAACCGTTCGGCAGAGACTTTGGAACTGCGCCTCGATCTTGCTCTTCTGATTCTCGAGAGGATCATGGATGAAGCCCCTTGCCTGCTCGATCGGCTCTCGAAGGAGACGCTCCGCAATCGTATCCACTCCTTCCGACTCGGCTGATTTGAAGCCCCTCGCGATTTGCCGGACCGCATCAAGCGCTTTATCCGCGTTCTGGTTCGCGCTCTGGAATGGCGCCGAATCGCTCGGATTCTTACTGTCGGCGATGTCCTGCATGGAGTGTCCCAACTGGGCCAGTGAATCGAGGTACGCGGCATTCTTATCGGACACCCACTTTTCATCGCCTGGAGCGACCACCCATTGGACCGGCTGGAACACGGCCCCAATATCCGAAAAGTCTCCGCCGATGGCCCGTCGCGCCGCGTCGGCAGCCTTTCCGGGATCATTCTTAAACAGCTTTCCGATGTAGGTCGATCCGCTGTTGATTCCACGGGACACCGCGGAAGGCTTGAAATCGGTAGCGCCGGAAGTCAGAGCGAAGAGCGCAAGCAGCGGAGATTTGTGATCCGAAAGCGAGGCGAGCTTACTAGCCGCGTCCTGAGCGCTCCTATACCGGATCACGGAGAATCCCCCCAGGTACTTCCGCCAGTTCTCAATGTAGTCCCGGATGTACTGCGCCTGAATTTCATTTGCGTCGACCTTGGACTCCGCGCGGTTCCCCACCGCGCAGCCGTCGACTGGAGTGGCATGAAAATCCTTCGCGCGTTTCAGGACCGCGTCCTTGCCGGCGGCTGAAAACGCTGGACTGAGGTCGGGTGGACCAGCCAGCGTTTGCTCATACCCGGGGGCCAGGTCGCCCAGCCGTGTGGGTCTGGCCACATCTTTCTCGGCCGCCGAGATAATGTCCGCGTATACGGTACTCACCCCATTGAGGCGTTGCAGGGCTTCTTTCGCCTTATTACTGGCGATGCTGCTTCCAGTCAGATGACAGGGGTTTTCATGCTTTAGTTCCTCGGCGTAATAATCAATCTGTCTGCCCGCAAGCATCTGCCACAGTGCGGGGTCGCCCTCATAAGGCGGCGTCGGAGACTGCTTCCGAAGCACCTCAGCCACGAGGCGAGTCTCAGGCTCGCACGCTCGCGATGTGATCATGAGGTGCGTTCTCAAGAAGCTATACAGAAGTCCCGCGTCGCTGGTGTCGGCAGCCTGAAGCGCGTCAACGAGCCTGGAATTGATGCCGTTCAGCAGCAATGACTGGAGACGCTGGAAGTAGGCGGCGCGTAGCGGACCAGCAATGCGGTTCCCGGTATACAGGCCCATGTGCATGCCAATTCCATGGCGGTTCCTGAGGCTTTCCAGGATAAGCCGCAGCCCCTCGAGCGAGCGGAGCGCGCGCAGCGTCGGCTCGACCTGCGCAACCGGTGGAACAGCTTCCGCGGCGGACTGAACCCCGTTGAGAAGATCCCGATTTCCTGACCAGGAAATCGTAAAGCCGATGCACATCAGCAAGCAAAGCGCCGCCGTCGACGCCATCAGCAGCAGTCGGAACCTCTCGACTCGTCCATCGCCAACCGCCACGGCTGCGGGCTTCGGAGGCGCGCCTGCTGGCAGCACCCTTCCAAAAATATCGGGGGCAAACAACCACTGGACCCCCGAAACTCCAGGCCTGATCGCGACGCTGGGAGCGTCCGCCTGAAAAATGTTTGTCGCGTCGCCGCGGAAGAAGCGTGAAGCTTCAATATTGGCGATCGACGGATCGTCCGCCGGCACGACGGCGCCTTGCAGCGCGACAGTTTCGCGGGTCGCCGTCAGGTAGTAGCCGCAAAGGCGGGGACCAGGCTCTATAGGGCTGAATTCAATCGCATCGGTAAGAAACTGGACGAGCGCGGACCGTATTTTTTTCAGCTCTCGCGGAAATTCGTAGATCGCGGGACGGATCTTTGTATTGCTTTCCTGCGCGAGATGCAGAACGCGCCGCTCCACGATGGAGCGATACAGAGCGCGAAAAGAATCGATCAGCCGCCGGACGCGTTGATCGCGAGTCTCGCCGATAGTTTCGGAAATAGGGGGAACCGCGCTTCCTAGTACCTGCCCGATCTCCGGATCGGGCAATTTACGGAAGAACTCACTAAAGAAAGGAATCGCGTCGCAGTTTGAAATCACCTGGTACACCGGAAACGATCCCCTGAAGACTTCGGTGATGGCCTTTAGACGGTCTTTCCAAACGCCTGAAGCCGTTTCGAGGCGCTGAGGATCGGATGACGCGCCGACCAGATCGCGGGCGTGGCAAAAGCCAACGACGCCGCTGATCGAGCCGTGTATCTTTTTGTCTCTCAGAATCCGCTGCCAGAACGGGCGCCGGTCTTCGCCGCGCAAGGCCTTCAGGAGCCGTAACCATGTTTCTCCGCCCGCGCTGAACGCCTGTCCTGACAGCTCGGCGAAGATGGCTCCGCCCGAAAACCATAGGTTCATCAATTCGGTTCGCACGGGACGGCGGGCATCGGGCGCATTGCCGGCGAGCCAGTGCGGCTCGAATCCGGCGTTTGCAAACGTGCTGGTCTTACCGCTGCCCGAAGGTCCGATCAGAAGATAGAGCGGCAGTCGCCTCAAGTCGCCGCCCACGCGCGAGTTCCCAAGCGCAGAGATCTTTGCGAGCGCGGAATTGGCGTCCCGGATGAGAGCCTCAATAGCGGCATCCTCCGGGTTCGCCTTTTGAACCGGCTTCGGCGGAGCGGGAGGCCGCTGGCGAACCTTCGCGCGATAAAGCCGCCAGGCTCCCCACGCCCACGAAAGAATAACGAAAGCCAGAACGGCGATAATTCCCACCGCCGTCCACAAGAGCCCAAACGGTTCGATTTCCGGCCCGGAATGCAGACCGAAGGCGGCTACCCACACCAGGCAAACATAGAGAAACAACAGAAACAGGAGCGTCTTAATGGACACGTGTCAACCCTTGGCTCCCAGGACAGACAACACCTGATCGGTGAGCGAAGACAGATTCCAATAGAAAAGTAGAAACAACAATAAGGTAAAAATGATCGAGCCGGCGATTACTTCGCGAAAATAACGGGATTTCGACGTAGGTAGAATCTCGGCGGCAGCGGTCTTCACCGTTGGTATTCCGCGCGGCGAAATCGGACCGTAATTCCTTCCTTCGCGTACGCGTTGTGTGAGTCTAAGAACAATCCCTTCGGCTAATACTGCCTGGGCTCCGGAGTAGCGGCCGCGAAATCCAAGGAGGAGACACGTGAGAAAAACCTCGATCGTGTTCACCACATACGGAGAATTCCGCCGGGATTCCAGCCGCGCCAGCTTCTCGAAAAACACCTCGCCGGCGTCGGTCTGCCCGAACAGTTCCTGCTGTAGGAGACGACGTTCCCAGTCCGTTCGCGCGAGATCGGAACAGTGAAGGACCACCTCATCGAGAAAGGCCACGACGGCGAATTGCGAATCCTTAACATCTTCCCGGTCGTAGCCCTCATTAATCGCCACGCGCTCGATATCGGCAAGCGCGGATTTTGTCCTTCTTCGAAAGGATTCTGCGTCTGTTATGTGTTGACGGCCCGACTGTAGACGGGCAATGCCGGTAAGAACGCCCTGATAGAGGGAACTCAGGTTTTCCGGTTGCCTGTCGGAATCAACGCCAGTAATCCGATCCTCTTTTCCTCGTTCCGGCTGGGGAGCCATATTTTCCGGCTAGATCACAGTACACCCGAAGCCGGGCATTTGCAACGAAACGCATTTTTGATTTACCCTCATTGCAACGTAAATAACCGGCTATGCCACTACCTGGTAGAGTGGTGATCGCAAAGGCAGCATTCGTTTCGTTACTGTTTCTCAATCTGAACTGTCCCGCACAGGATTCCGCCCCCGCGCCGCTCAGCATCGAAGAGGTCGTGAAGATGCACGACGCGGGCTTTTCGGACGACGTTCTGATTACCCAGATCAAGAAGAACGGGAAGGGATTCCACCTCAACACCGATGAAATGCTCGATCTGAAGAAAGCCGGTTTGAGTGAATCCGTTATAAACTTCCTGGTGGATCCATCGCGGCCGTACACGCCCGCGGCCGCCCCTGCGGGCGCTGGCGGCCCGCCACCGCCTCCTCCCAAAGAACCGCGACACTATCCGCCGGACGAGATCGCCGCAAAGGTTCCGCCGGAACCCGGTCTCTACTGGTCTTCCGGCGCGCGGCTCGTTCGCATCGAACTGAAGCTGTTCCTCTCTCAGGTCAACGGCGGCTTTGGAAAATTGTCCAAGGGAAAAGGAGTCGCCTATCTGGTTGGAACGGCTGGCAGCCTGCGGATCAATAATCCTTCTCCTGTCTTTTATCTCAGACTCGCAGAGGGTAAAGGCGGCGTCGAGGACGCGGTGCTCGTCGAGTTCGAGCGCAAATCCGGACGGCGTGAAGTCGAGATCGGCCCGAAACCCGACAAGCCGGAATTAAAGGCGGATGCCATCCGCCCCGTCGAAACCAAAGAAGTAGGCCCGCAGTTGTTTCGTATCAATTCGTCCAAACTGGACGCGGGCGAATATGCCTTCTTCCTTGTAGGTACAGCCGATCCGGCTAAAGGAAGCGCGGGCAAGGGCTACGATTTCGGCATAGATGCCGCGAAGCCGGCGCCGGGCAAATAGGTCACTTTAAATCCGCCTCCGCCAGCGGGTTATCGAAATCGAATCCGAAAAGTCGCGGGTTTTCCCCGATCACCGCTGCCGAGACAATGTAGAACACATAATCGTATGTCTCCGGCGGAATGTTCTTGCGGAATCTCTCGAGGAATTTCCAGAAATTCCTGTCTCGTGGATTATCCGGCATGCTGCGAACAAGCGGCAGCACCCGATCGTCCCCCCAGTTGTAACAGGCCATAACGAGAAGTCCCGAAGCCTCGGCATCAGTGGTGTAGAGATCCTTGATGTAACGTGCTGCGGCTTTCGTCGCGAGATTGAAATGATCTCTGTCGTCGGCCGGGTCGGGTCGTCGAACATCGGCCAAAGGACCGATCCTGAGCCCGTACTTAACCGCCGTTTCCGGAATGAATTGCCACATGCCCTTGGCAATGCCTTTCCGCGTAGGCGGCCCGCTGTTGTATTGATCGAAATCGCTCTCCTGCATGGCCAGGTAAAAGAATTGCGGCGGCAGGTCCAGGCTGAGAAACTCTTTCTGGATCGCGCGATCGTAACCGTTCTGTTTGGCAAGAGTAATCGCGCGCTGATACCGCCCGGAAGTCTGCCATTTGGAGATATAGCTGGCTATTTCGCTCACAAAATCCGGAGGCATCTCCAGTTCGGACTCGCCGAAAATTCTAGTCACCCGCAGGATGAGGCGGTCGCGTGGGCTGAGTCGCGCGTCATAAACATTGAGCGCCGTTATGAAGCGGTCGTAGTCCGCTTCCATTCGCTCGCGTTTCTGCCGGTACTCGCGAACGGCTTCGCGGCTGTGCGGGTCTTCGGATACCGAGAGGTTCTGTTCCGCCTTGGCTAGGCCAAGATCAATCGCCTTCATCGAATAGAACAGATCCCGCGCAAGACGCAGATTCGCGTTGAGCTGACGGCGAAGGAAGAGCGCATATCCGGCCGCGCCGATGACAAGCGCTGCGAGCAGGACGATGATCACCATGTACTGCCATCGATGCTTCCGCTGAACGCGCTGCAGGGCCTTGCGGATCACCAGAGTCTGCTCGCTGACCACCTGCCCCGGCGGAATTTCGGAAAGGTGGCGATCCAGCCACTGCGTTGCTTCGCCAGCAGCAGGTTCGTCAACAACCGCCGGAGGGACTTCGAAAGAAACTTTAGGTCCGGCGATTCCCAGCGAAATCGTCAGAGGCTTGTCGAGAACGATACGATCTACGCGCTGATCGTCAAGATAAACTCCGTTGCTGCTGCCGAGATCCCGGATCGACCATTGGCCGTCTCGAAATTCCACTGAGACGTGCGACCGGCTGACGTGCTCATCATCGATCTGAACTTCGCAGGCGGAGCTCCTGCCGATGCGAAAACCCGTCTGAAACTGATATTGCTTCGAGCCAGCGCCCGCGCCGCCGACCTGAACGCAGATGCCTGAGACGTGACTGGGACTGCCCGTCGCCACTCAGCTATTATCGCGGCGCGAAATGGTCCCTGGGCTAAACGCCTTCGAACGCTCGTTCCACCGCTGCGACGCCCTTGCCGAGCTCCACCGGATACCCGTTCGCGCGCAGCACCAGCTCCAGTCCCGCGATCACGCCGAACATATCGGTGAAATCGAAATATCCCAGATGCGCGAGCCGGAAGATCTTCCCTTTCATGCTGCCCTGACCGTTCGTGATCACCGCGCCGAATTTCTCCCGGAAGCCCTTCACAATAGCCCCCGAATCCATCCCCGCCGGCGCCTTCACTGCCGTGACAGAACTCGCGGGCCTTTTGGCGAACACCTCGAGCCCCATCTCCGTGCACGCGTCCCGGGTCGCGCGCGCCAGCGCCTGCGCGTTCGAGATCAGATTCTCCATTCCCATCTCGCGGATATACTTCAGCGCCTCTGCCAGCGCGAGCACAATCGCCGTCGCCGGAGTCCAGCTTGATTCCCCTGCGTCGCCGTTCTTCTTTTCCTTCCGCAGATCGAAATAAAACCGGGGCAGGGAAGCCGCCTTGTTCTTCTCCCAGGCCTTCTCGCTGACAGACAAAAAGGCGAGCCCCGGCGGAATCATAAAGGCCTTCTGCGACCCGCCGATCACCACATCCAGGCCCCAGCCATCGATATCCAGCGGCATCGTCCCCAGTCCCGTGATCGCATCGACAACCAGAATCGCGTCGCTGCTCTTCACCAGTCCGGCGATTGCCTTCACATCGTGCTCCGCGCCAGTGGAACTCTCCGAGGCTTGCAGGAACACGCCCTTCGTTCCCGGCTCAGCCTTGAGCGCCGCCTCCACGCGTTCGGGCGTGACGACATCCCCGTATTCCGCTTCGAGCACCGTAGCATTCAGACCATACGCGCGCGCGATCTCCACCCATCGCTCGCCAAATTTGCCTGCCGTGCACACGATCGCTTTGTCGCCGCGCGAAAACAAATTCGAAACCGACGCTTCCATCGCGCCCGTCCCTGAAGCCGTGAAACACAGCACATCGTTGCGCGTACCGTACACTTCTTTCAGGTCTGTGAGCGCGGCTTTATAAATGGCGCGGAATTCGGCAGTCCGGTGATGCAGATCCGAAGCCATCATGGCGCGCAAAGCCGGAGGATAGAGAGGCGTCGGCCCAGGCGTCAGAAGGCGCTGCTTGCGGATATACATGATGAGGAAGTAGAGTTTGTAGGATATCAAAATGCCCTTATCGGACCAGTTGCAGAAAGACCTCGTAGCCGCGATGAAAGCCAGGGATGAAGGCCGTTTGAGCGCCGTCCGGATGATCAAAACCGCGCTCCAGAAGGCCTCCGTGGCCGACCCGTCGAAGCCCCTCACCGAAGCCGCCGAGCAGCAACTCCTGAAGAGCCTCGTGAAGCAACGCGTCGAAGCTGCCGAGATGTTCCGCAAGGGCGGTCGCGAGGAACTCGCCGAGAAAGAGGAGGCCGAGCGCAAAATCATCGAAAGTTATCTCCCCGCTGCCGCGAGCGATGAAGAAATCGAAAGCGCCGTCTCCGCGGCCATCGCCGAAACCGGCGCGACCCAGGCCAAGCAGATGGGCATAGTGATGAAAGCTGCTCAGGCGAAACTCGCCGGCAAGACCTTCGACGGAAAATCTCTCAGCGAGAAAGTGAAATCCCGCCTCTCATGACCCCGGTCCGCGAGCATAAGCCCTTCGTTCCACCCAACATTCAGATGAAGGAGTTCACGCTCCGCGCGGTCCTGCTCGGTCTCGCGATGTGCGTGATTCTCGGCGC
>Ga0126381_100007028_pt1 | contig 12487 bp, 14 predicted proteins | sample PanSoiMetPlot_28_FD_96465 | JGI IMG/M metagenome (GOLD analysis project Ga0126381, IMG submission 96465) | Tropical forest soil microbial communities from Panama - MetaG Plot_28 | ecosystem: Environmental > Terrestrial > Soil > Tropical forest > Bulk soil | place: Panama | collected 2016-02-17
CGGCGGCGCCGCCGCATTCGATTCCGGCGCAGGCGCGGGCTCGCCGTGGGGCGGCGGCGCGGCCAACAGCGACCTCGCGCGGCAGGCCGGCCTCGACGACATCGGCCGCCCGGGGCGCGACGACAACGCGGGCGATGACCGCCGCGCCGGCCTGTTTGGCGGCGACGATCAGGACAGTGACGACAACAATTACGACGACGGCAGCGACGACACCGATCTCGCCGGCGACTTCGACGGCGGCGACAGCGATACGGCGTAGGGTCGCGCGTTCCTTTGTTCGTCATGGCCGGGCTTGTCCCGGCCATCCACGACTTCGGCCTGATTCCGATGCGAGACGTGGATGCGCGGGACGTAGGCGAGCAAAGCGACGCCGTTCTTCGAACGGCTATGCCCGCGCATGACGCCGAACCGTGTCAGATCACGATGACGTGGGCGCCGACCTTGACCCGGTCGTAGAGATCGATCACGTCCTCGTTGCGCATGCGGATGCAGCCGGACGAGACCGCGGTGCCGATCGTCCACGGCTCGTTCGAGCCGTGAATGCGATAGAGCGAGGAGCCGAGATACATCGCACGCGCGCCGAGCGGGTTCTCGGGCCCGCCCGCCATGAAGCCGGGCAGATCCGGCCGCCGCTGCAGCATCTCGGCCGGCGGCCGCCAGTCCGGCCATTCGCGCTTGGCGGTGATCTCCTTCACGCCCGCCCAGGTGAAGCCGGGACGGCCGACGCCGATGCCGTAGCGGCGCGCGGTGCCGCCCGCCTCGACCAGGTAGAGAAAATGCTGCGGCGTATCGATGACGATCGTGCCGGGCTTCTCGGAGCCCGCATAGGCGACGGTCTGCGGCAGATACTGCGGGTCGACATGCCAGGCGCCGTAAGGGGGGACGCTTGCGCCGACGGGCTGCGGCGACCGCCGGTCGCGCGGGCGCTGGCCGCCGTCCTCGCCGCGCCACAAGAACTCGATGAAGCCGCCGCCCATGCTGCCGTGCGGCACCGCCCGCCGCTCCGGCGGCGGCGGCGCCGTCAAGGCGCGCGTGTATCCGTCGGGATTGAGCGCGAACGGCTCGGCGCGGGCGGAGAGCGCGAAGCAAATGGCGAGAAGCGCGAAGCACACGACGCATGCGATGACGCGCGGCACGGCGGGAGACATGAGCGGAGACATGGGACGCACTCGCTACTGATCGTCACTGCGTCGACGGACGTCGCGCCCGCCGACATCGCATCCGACTACAATCCGAAATCTCAACGGATCGGTTAATAACGATCGCTTAGCCATAACGGCTTCGCCGCGAAACGCTGCGTTCACGATATCATGGTTGATTTTGCGTCAAGGCGCGGCCCGCATGGTTAACATCGCGTCGACGCCGTTGCGGGATTCGCGATAATATTTTTGCAGTCGAAACCGCGTGTTAAACGTCGATACGTTAAAAAAGCGTCGGGTTCGAGGGTTTTCGGAATGGCGGCGCAACGCAAACTCTTCCGTATCGAGCAAATGGGCTACGAGGGCGTGACGGATCAAACTGCCGAGTCGTCCGAGGGCATGGACGCGTTCGCGTCCGCCCCGGCGTATGAGAGCGACGCGGCAAAGCGTCATCATGAGCTTATCGCCGAGATCAGGGCATTGCGCACATTGATCGAGCCAAAAGACGAAGCCCAGCGCATTCTCGACACCTACCAGGTGCAACTCGTCGAGATGCAGAAGCTCAAGGGCGAGCTCGTCATCATCCACAACGCGATCACCCGCACCAAGCAGGAGATCGCGACGCTGCACGCGACCGGCTTCCACGGCGAGAACGTGTCGCGGATGACGCACGAGCTCGACGCCGTGGTCAACGGCACCGAGCAGGCGACACAGACGATCCTGAGCATGGCCGAGGACGTCGATCAGTTGGCCGGCAACCTGATCGAGACGGCGCCGAACGAGGCCGAGAAGGCGGTCGGCCGCGAGATCCAGGAACGCGTCGTGAAGGTGTTCGAGGCCTGCAATTTTCAGGACATTACCGGCCAGCGAATCTCCAAGGTCGTCAACACGTGGAAGTTCATCGAGAACCACGTCAACATGATGATGGAGATCTGGGGCGGCATCGAAGCGTTCAAGGAATTCATCCCCGACGCGCCGCCGCCGCCGCAGGGCGACGAGGCGCTGCTCAACGGTCCGAAGCTCGACGACGACGTCGGGCACGCGTCGCAGGACGACATCGACGCGCTGTTTCCCTGAGCCGCGGCTCCCCTTCGCTTCTCACATCCGCTTGAGCATGACGCTGGCCGACGCCGGGCAGTGCCGCGCGAACAGCGCGGTCGCCGCGATCGCCGCCGGCACGTGATCGCGCGCGCACGGCGCATAGCCGAGCTTGGCGAAGAACGGTGCGCCGTCTTCCGTCAGCAGATAGATCGCGTCGGCGCCGCGGGCGCGCGCCTCGACCTCCATGCGGGCGACCATCGCGGCCCCGAGGCCGCGCAGCCGCACCGGCGGCAAGGTCACGAGCGAGCGCAGCAAGGCGTCGCGTCCATGCACCTCGATGCCCGCGAAGCCGACCGGCACGTCGTCGCGCTCGAAGCGCCAAAACACTGGGCCGTCCTGCTCGATGTCGTCAGCCGGCAGCCCGGCGCCGGTGAGCGCGGCCTTGAGCCCATCGCGTTCCCACGCGGCGAGCGGCAGGGCGAACAGCTGCGCGGGCTGCGCCACTAGTGCCCCTCTCCCGCAGTTCGTGATGCCATGCCGCACATTCTTACACGAACTTCGCAAGGAAATGGGGCGCCAGCATCTTTATGTTCTTGGGCCGCTTATCGATCTGGAGTCCCGGGACGCGCTCGCGGCCGGCGATGCAGGAAACGTCAAATCAGCGGCACTAAAGGATATCCTCGACGCGCTCGGGCGGGCGGCACAGGCGCGTGCCCTTGGGCGCGCGCACCACCGGCCGCTCAATCAGGATCGGGTGGGCATGCATGGCCGCGATCAACGCCGCGTCGCCGAGCTTGTCGTCGTCGAGCCCGAGCGCGTCATAGGGCGTGCCGCGCCGGCGCAGGAGATCGCGCGGCGTCGCGCCCATCTCCTTGAGCACGGACTTGATCGCGGCGATGCTCGGCGGGCTGTTCACGTAGTCGACGATCGTGGGCTCGATGCCCCGGGCGCGGACCATCGCCAGCACCTTGCGCGAGGTGCCGCATTTCGGATTGTGCCAGATCGTGACGGTCATGGGACGGCGCGAGGCGCAAGCGAGACGGGGTGCCGTCCGCCGTCAGCCGCTCTTGGCGGGCTTCTTGGCGGTTTTCGGCGCGCCCGGCGCGCCGCAGCGCACCAGCACCATGGTGCCGTAACGTCCGGCGATCTCCGGATCGACCCATTTGAGCACCAGCACCTTGCCGTCGAACTGCCCGACCTCGCGGTCGTCGGCGCCGCCCGGATCGGGCCCCGGGCCGATATAGGTCCGTCCGTCGGCGCTCGCCTTGATCATCATGTCCTGCACCTGGGGGCTGTCATGGCCGAGCATGGCGACCCCCTCCGAGCTGCGGTTGATGACGTAAGGTTGGCTGCACTGGCCGCGGGCGGCCGCCTCGGTGCGCGGCTGGTCCTCGGGCTTGTGGAACGAGGCGATGCCCCAGCGGCCGACGATGTCCTCGGCCCTGAGGCTCGGCTGCCCGACCGGACCGGCGGGCGCGGCGCTGGGGGGCGGCGGCTGGTCGCCGCCTGTCAGGCCCGACAGCGACGGCATGCCCCCGGTGCAGCCCGCAAGCGCGAGCCCCGTGGTCACGAGCGCAGCCGACATACGCAACCTGGAACCGGCCATGGGAGGTTTCCTCCGATCCATCCAGCCTTACCTCGCTCCCCCGCGTGGCAAGCGCAAGGCAGGGTCCCCCCGCTACTCTTGTCCAACCGCCCCAAGGATATGGTTAAACCCTACTTCACCACGGCGGCCGCCAATACGCCAGCGCGATTTGAATCCGGCACCGGCCGCCTACCGGCGCGGCGGTTCGGGCAGCGTGTCTTCCTTGATGTTCAGGGCGTGGATGGCGTCCGCATCGGGGAAATCGTAATCGCTCTTGAAGCCGGCCGCGTGAATGCCGGCGACCGCCGCGAGATCGTCCATCTCGTTGACGTCGCCCGTGACGCCGACCGCGCCGATCACCTCGCCCGCCGCATCGCGGATGAGCTGGCCGCCGCCTTCGAGAAACATCGGCCCCTGCGCGAGCGCCTGCAGGTTCTGCATGAAGATCGGCTTTTCGCGCGATTTCTGCAGCACGAGGCGCGACGAGCGGCCGAGCGAGAGCGCCGCATAGGCCTTGCCATAGGCGATCTCGAACCGCAGCAGCGCCGAGCCGTCCTGCTTCAACGCCGCCTTCACGTGGCCGCCGGCGTCGAGCACCACGGCGGTGAGCGGCCGCAGCTTGCGGCGCGCCGCCTCGGCAAAGAGGCCGGTGATGAGCTTCATCGCCTCGTCGAGGCTGATCGCACGCATCGATGAAAGTCCCCGCATTTCGTCCACGTGAGATGGCCATGTATGATGGCTCGCGGGCCGCGGGGCAACCGCGAAGATCGAGGGAGTGTCGATGCCTGGTCTGCGCGCATTCGCGGCCGCCATGGCGGTGTTCATGCTGGTCGCAACCGAAAGCCGCGCGGACGATCGCGTGCCGCTGCGCGTCAACGCCTTTCCGAACGCCAAGGCGCTGCCGCTGCATGTCGGCCTCGCCAAGGGCATCTTCGCGGCGCACGGGCTCGATCTCGCGCTCGAGCTCACCGAGAATTCGCGCAGCCAGCGCGAGGGGCTCGCGGCCGGACGCTTCGACATCGCGCAGGCGGCGCTCGACAACGCGGTCGCGATGATCGAGGTCGCGCACGCGGACGTCGTGATCCTGTCGGGCGGCGACAGCGGCATGAACGAATTCATCGTCCAGCCGGAGATTGGCGCATTCGCCGACCTGCGCGGCAAGACGATCATCGTCGACGCGCCCGACACGGCCTATGCGCTGCAGGCGAAGAAGATCCTGCTCAAGTATGGCCTGCACGAGGGCGCCGACTACACGGTCAAGCCGGTCGGCGCGGTCATCTATCGCTTTAAGTCCCTCATCGAGGACAAGAGCAGCGCCGGCGGCATCCTCAACCTGCCCTTCAACATTCAGGCCGAGGAGCATGGCCTGAAGAGTCTCGGACGCCTGATCGACCTGCTCGGGCCCTATCAGGCGGCGGGCGCCTTCGCGATGCGCGCGTGGGCGCGCGCGCACGCCGACACGGTCGAGCGCTATCTCGCCGGCTATGTGCAGTCGCTGCGCTTCGTGCGCGACCCGGCCAACAAGGCGGAAACCATCGCGCTGCTGCGCGACAAGCTCGCGCTGTCGGCTGAGACCGCCGCGCGCACCTATGCGCAACTCGTCGATCCTGGGTTCGGCTTCACGCCGGATGCGAAGTTCGACGCGGTCGGCTTCCGCAATCTGCTCGACCTGCGCGCCGAGGTCGAGCGCAAGCCCGACGCCGCGGCCCCGGCGCCGGAGAAGTACATCGATCTCGGCTATTATCAGCGGGCGATGAAATCGCTCCCGTAGGGTGCGCAAAGGCGGCCGGGACGTCGGCGGATTTGCACGACATGCGCTCCGCCGGCTTCATCCATCGCACGAAAGGTCGGGCCGCCTTTGCCCACCCCGCGCGCTACGAGCCGAACACTTCCTTGAAGAACCTGGCCATCGCGGCCTGCGACTGCGTGTTGGCGCGCTCCTCGTCGGGGTTCTTCGGCGTCGAGAAGCCGTGCGCGGTGCCGCTGTAGAGCTCGAGCTGCCAGGGCGTCTTGGCCTCGCGCAAATCCTTGATCAGCAGCTCGACCTCGCTCAGCGGCGCGACCGGATCCTCGGCGCCGTGCAGGATCAGCACGCGGCCATGGATGTTCTTCGCCGCACCCGGCGTGAAATTGCGGAAGCTGCCGTGGATCGTCACGGTGCCGACGATCGGCGCGCCGGTCTCGGCGAGCTCGACCGCCGTGGTGCCGCCGAAGCAATAGCCGAGCACTGCGATCTTCCCCGGATCGACCATCGGATTGGCCTTCAGCAGGTCGAGCCCCGCCTGCGCCCGCGCGCGCATCAGCGGCCGGTCGTTGTTGAATTTGGTCGACTGCTCGACCTCCTCCTTGGTCTCCTTCGGCACCACGCCGAAGATGTCCGGCGCGAACACCACATAGCCGAGCCGCGCCGCCATCTCGGCGTTCTTGAGCGTCAGCGCCGACATGCCGTCGCGCCGGTGCACCAGCAGCACGCCGGGCCGCGGACCCGTGCGTGCATCGTCATAGGCGAGATAGCCGCGCAGCGGCGTGTCGCCCTGCTTGTAGTCGATCCATTGCGTCTTGATCTCGGCGCGCGCCGTGCCGGCCGTGAAGGCGAGCGCGACAAACGCGAGGGAGACGGCGAGCGAACAGCGCATGTGATCCTCCCCGGGTGCGGACCCGCAAGTGTCGCGGCCCGCGACCGCGCCGTCCAGACGGATCGCGCCTCTCGCGCGGGTATCCGGTGCGGCTTGACACACCGGACCTCAGGTTCTATCTCCGCGCCAGCATTGGCACTCCAGGCTAGAGAGTGCCAATCGCTCTCCAGAGCGCAAATCCCCAGTCCCATCAGGCCGCGTCCGCGGCGCCGAGGAAACCATGGCCAAAACCAAATTCCGCCCCCTGCACGACCGCGTCGTCGTGCGCCGCATCGAAGCCGAGGAGAAGACTGCCGGCGGCATCATCATTCCGGACTCCGCCAAGGAAAAGCCGCAGCAGGGCGAGGTGATCGCGGTCGGCCCGGGCGGGCGCGACGAGGCCGGCAAGCTCATCCCGATCGACCTCAAGGTCGGCGACAAGGTGCTGTTCGGCAAATGGTCGGGCACCGAGGTCAAGCTCGACGGCCAGGAGCTCCTGATCATGAAGGAGTCCGACATCATGGGCGTGCTGGCCTGAACCCACCAACCGGCCCGACCGTCCGAGTTTCTGCGTCATGCCCGGGCTTGACCCGGGCATCGATCAATTTTCGCAAGCGGATGGATTGCCGGGTCAGGCCCGGCAATGACGGACGCGAGTTGGGGCCCTTCCCCGAACCAGGAGCAAATTACAATGGCAGCGAAAGACGTCCGCTTTTCCGGCGACGCGCGCGAGCGACTGCTGCGCGGCGTCGAGATCCTCTCCAGTGCCGTCAAGGTCACGCTCGGCCCCAAGGGCCGCAACGTTGTGCTCGACAAGAGCTTCGGCGCGCCGCGCATCACCAAGGACGGCGTGACGGTCGCCAAGGAGATCGAGCTCGAGGACAAGTTCGAGAACATGGGCGCCCAGATGGTGCGCGAGGTCGCGCAGAAGACCAACGACCTCGCCGGCGACGGCACCACCACGGCGACGGTGCTCGCGGCCGCGATCGTGCGCGAAGGCGCCAAGGCGGTGGCGGCCGGCATGAACCCGATGGACCTCAAGCGCGGCATCGACCTCGCGGTCGGCGCGGTCGTCAAGGACATCGAGAAGCGCGCCAAGCAGGTCGGCTCCTCGTCGGAGGTCGCCCAGGTCGGCACCATCTCGGCGAACGGCGACGCGACGATCGGCAAGATGATCGCCCAGGCGATGCAGAAGGTCGGCAACGAGGGCGTCATCACGGTCGAGGAGGCGAAATCGCTCGAGACCAACGTCGAGATCGTCGAGGGCATGCAGTTCGACCGCGGCTATCTCTCGCCCTACTTCATCACCAATGCGGAGAAGATGGTCGCCGAGCTCGAGGACGCCTACATCCTGCTGCACGAGAAGAAGCTCTCCGGGCTGCAGGCCATGCTGCCGTTGCTCGAGGCCGTGGTGCAGTCGGGCCGGCCGCTGGTGATCGTGGCGGAGGACGTCGAGGGCGAGGCGCTCGCGGCGCTCGTGGTCAACAAGCTGCGCGGCGGGCTCAAGGTCGCGGCCGTCAAGGCGCCGGGCTTCGGCGACCGCCGCAAGGCGATGCTCGAGGACATCGCGATCCTCACCGGCGGGCAGCTGATCTCCGAGGATCTCGGCATCAAGCTCGAGAACGTGACGCCGGCGATGCTCGGCCGCGCCAAGAAGGTCGTGCTCGAGAAGGAGAAGACCACGATCGTCGACGGCGCCGGCAAGCGCAAGGACATCGAGGCGCGCGTCAGCCAGATCAAGGCGCAGATCGAGGAGACCACCTCGGATTACGACCGCGAGAAGCTGCAGGAGCGGCTTGCCAAGCTCGCGGGCGGCGTCGCGGTGATCCGCGTCGGCGGCGCGACCGAGATCGAGGTCAAGGAGAAGAAGGACCGCGTCGAGGACGCGCTCAACGCGACCCGCGCCGCGGTCGAGGAGGGCATCGTGCCGGGCGGCGGCGTCGCGCTTCTGCGCGCCAAGAAGGCGGTCGGGCGCATCAGCAACGACAATCCGGACGTCCAGGCCGGCATCAATATCGTGCTCAAGGCGCTGGAGGCGCCGGTGCGGCAGATCGCCGAGAACGCCGGCGTCGAGGGCTCGATCGTCGTCGGCAAGATCATGGACTCGAAGTCGGAGACGTTCGGCTTCGACGCGCAGAACGAGGACTATGTCGACATGATCGACAAGGGCATCGTCGACCCCGCCAAGGTCGTGCGCGCGGCGCTGCAGGACGCTTCCTCGGTCGCCGGCCTCCTCGTCACCACCGAGGCCATGGTCGCCGAGGCGCCGAGGGAGAAGCCGGCGATGCCGGCCATGCCGGGCGGCGGCGGCATGGGTGGAATGGGCGGGATGGATTTCTGAAGAAATCCATCCGCCCAATAAAGAGGCGTCAAGAAATGGAGGGCGCGGCCTCGGCCGCGCCCTTTGCGTTCTCGGAAACGTGCGATTGCGCCCCCCCTCCCCGACCTAGAGCGGCGAGGGTGAAGCGGCGTCAATTCGTCTGCAGGCGGAAGCGCATGGTGCGGGTACCGATCAGCACCAGGACGTCGCCTTCGCGCCGCCAGCTCGTCACCTCGTTGAGCGCGGAGAGCACGTCGTCGTCCGCCTGGGCGCGCTCGGGCGGACAGGTGCGCTCGGTCTTTTGCCCGGTGAGGATCGTGATGGTGTCGCCCGCGACCACCATCTGGCCCTTCACGCTGTTGCACCACAGGTCGATGTCGGCGATGCCCTTCGGGTCGATCTCGAGCATCGGCACCCGCTTCGATCCCTTCATCGGCGCGACGTCGAGCATGAGCTCGCGGCCGAAGGGAAACTCCTGCGCGGCGGCGCCCGCAATGCCGAACATCGCAAGCGCGCAGGCCGCAAGGACCATCGCGCGCCGTTTGCCGAGCCAAGGGCGATCCATCGCATACTCCGACTGAACACTGATGATGAGTGGAACGGTGGCGTCCCGGCGCCCGCTTGGCTCATTGAGCCGCAACCGGACGCTGCGTCAAGCGTCGGCGGCCGGCTGTCCCAAATTTGTTGCGTTTTGTGGCAAGACGTTGACGGCGCGCGGAACTATCGGGGTGGCGCATCCCGCGCGATCGTGGCGATCGCCTCCTGCACGGTCGACATGAACTGCGCCGGAAAGATGATGGTGGAATTCTTCTCGACCGAGATCTCCGCCATGGTCTGCAGCGTGCGCAGCTGCAGCGCCACCGGATGCTGCGAGATGATGTCGGCCGCCTGCCCGAGCCGCACCGCGGCCTGGTACTCGCCCTCGGCGGCGACGATCTTGGCGCGCCGCTCGCGCTCGGCTTCCGCCTCCTTCGCCATGGCGCGCTGCATGTTGTCGGGCAGCATGATGTCCTTGATCTCGACCACCGTGACCTGCGTGCCCCACGGCTCGGTATGGCCGTCGATCACGTTCTTGATCTGCTCGTTGACGCTCGCGGTGTCGGACAGGAGCTGGTCGAGGTTGAAGCGGCCGACGATGTTGCGCACCGTCGTCTGGCTGATCTGGTTGATCGCATTGTAGACGTTCTCGATCTGGATCACCGCCCGCTCCGGATCGGAGATGTGATAGTAGGCGACCGCCGCGATGTCGATCGACACGTTGTCCTTGGTGATGATCTTCTGCGAGGGAATCTGCATCGTGACGGTGCGCAGCGAGACCCGCACCATGGCCTGGAACGGCACGAAGATGAGCGTGAGCCCCGGTCCGCGCACGCTCTCGAACCGGCCGAGGAAGAACACGACGCCGCGCTCGTATTGCCGCAGTACGCGCAGCGAGGCGAGCAGATAGACGACCACGACGACGATGAGAACAAAGGCCGCACCCATTGCGTCTCTCCAGCGGTTCGACGGACGAGAGCAGCTTCCGTTCCGATGAAATCGGGCCGTGCTCTCGATTCACGCGTTGGCGCATATCCTGATCGGCGAACGGGCGTCCGCGTCGCCGGGATAGGCGCCAGAGCGGCGCCGAAGCTAGAGCAAAACCGCCTCGACTTGAAGCCGCCCTGCGCGTCGACCGCAAGGCTACGCCTTCTCCTCGATTCCCAGGGCCGGGTCGATGTTTCCCATGACGTTTTCCAGGAGCCGGAAGCGGCCGATCGCCGGCATCGCGAACGACCGATTGATCAGCTTGTCGCGCACCGCCGTGAGCCACGTCCGCTCGGCCGCCAGATCGCCTTGCAGGCCGCCGTGCTCGTAGCGCGAATGAAATGCGCTCATGATCACGCGCTGATGCGCCGGATGCTGCTTGAGCAGCACCGCGACGAACCGGCCGGGGTCGATGTGGGACAGGATCGGCACCTTGGCGTACCAGTTGTCCTCGCTGTCGGTGAGACAGAGGCGGCGGAAAAAGAGCTTGGGATCGGACGCCATTTCCTCGAGCAGCTTCGATCCGCGCTGCGGCAGTCCGTCTTCGGTCGCCTGCCGGCGTTTGTCCTGCAGATAGGCGAACATCGCCTGGTATTCCGCCGTCTGGTTCTCGAAGATGCCGAGCCCGCCATGCCCGTTCACGCGAACGTCGGACGCATCCGGCTTCGGCAACGGCTTGAGACGCTTCGCGGCGTAGAGGTCGTCGACATATTGCTTGCCGTCGGCCACGATGTCCTGCGCGGCGCGCACCAACAGGCCGATCCGCGACAGAAAGAGGCGCAGGCCGAACACGTGCAGGATCTCGCCCGGTATCGTGAATTCGCGCGCCGCAAACTGCCGCTCCATCGTCGCGAATGCGTCGGCGAATTCCTCGTCGGTCCGCTCGAACCAGTGCCAGACCGTGCGCCATGCCGGCTCCTCGGCGGCGGAGACGAAGTAGCGGCTGCGATCGACGCACGACCGGATGGCGATCTCGTCGACGACGCCCTTGAACAGGATGTCGATCAAGAGCTCATCGGAGAGGATCGAGTCGTTGAGGTCGATCTCGGGATAGCGCTGGCCGGCGGCCGCGAGGCGGGACGGGGGCCCGGCCGCTTCGCCCTCGCCCTGCTTCGGCGGCGGACCGTTGAGCCGCGCGACGAGATCGTCGGGCTCGAGACGGCCGGCCTTCACCTCGAACGACAGCGCGAACAGCAGGTCGACCAGGGCGGCCGCCGCTTCGCCGTTGCGGCGATGGCGCCCGCCGAGCGCGCGGAAGAACCGCTCGAAATCCCAGATCGTCTGCTGCAGGATGCGAAGGTTCTCGAGCCCGGACTGCCGGTAGATCGCCGCGACCGCGGCGGCGCATCGCGTCAGCAAAGCCTTGGTGTCGGGGTGATCGACACGCGCCAGAAAATGCGGCAGCGCCTCGCTGAACGAGGACCGCACCTCCAGCGTCTTGCCGATCAGCTTCTCGCGGCGCCTGGCATATTCGGCGTCGACGATCTCCTTCTCGTTGGCGATGATGATCACCTTGCAGCCGTCGTGCTCGACGAACTGGTTGATGTAGCCCATGATCTTGTTGATGGGCGCGCCGCATCGCTCGAGATCGTCGAAGATGAAGAGGTCGGCCTTGAGCTTGCCGGCGTCCTTGACGTTCGGATCACTGTCCATTCCGACGCTCTTGAGCAGCGCCTTGCCGATGCGGACGCCGGCCTTGGCCGCGCCGGCCGCCGGTGCCGGCGAGATCGCCTGCAGCACCGCGGCGTCGAGATCGTCCGTCGTCGTCATGCCGTACAGGCTGACGTAGACGTGGCGCTCCTTCTGCGTCACGTCCTGTTGGAGAAACTGGGTGATCAGATAGGTTTTGCCGATTCCCCACGGTCCCTTGACCATCACCGCATAGTTCGGCGGATGCGGCAACGAGACGTAGTACGACAAATATTCCCTCACGTGGCTGTTGTTGTCCCGTGAGGGCAACGACGCCGCGGCGCCCGACTGCTCGACCATGACCGCCCTCCGATCCCCCAACCTGAGGAGCAGCGCGATCAAATCACAGGCTGAGCGCGAATCCGCGGTATCCTGACGCCCTCGATGGGAACGTCGATTCGACGGTAGCAGCGCCCCTCAGGTTCGCTCGATGATTGTGAGGCCGCGCAGACGGTCGAGCAGATAGATCAGGCCGCGCTCGTCGACCGTCACGTCGTTGCTCGACAGGCGCTCGCTGCCGGGCGGCAGGTCGGGCATGAAATGCGCGACCTCGCGCGGGCTGTGCGGGTTCTTC